>Ga0307989_1000009_pt1 | contig 181357 bp, 150 predicted proteins | sample EllFjometagen185_FD_203164 | JGI IMG/M metagenome (GOLD analysis project Ga0307989, IMG submission 203164) | Marine microbial communities from Ellis Fjord, Antarctic Ocean - #185 | ecosystem: Environmental > Aquatic > Marine > Unclassified | place: Southern Ocean | collected 2014-10-08 | reverse complement strand
TCAGAGATACCGATATGGCCTCTGAGATGAGTGAGTTCACCAAGTACCAGATCATGACCCAGGCAGCAACAGCCATGCTGGCACAGGCCAACCAGACGCCCAACAACGTCTTGAGCCTGTTGCAGTAATCAAGTTTCGTCAGAAACTTGAACACGAATTTTCCAGCAGTAAGGAAAAATTGTATCGAAACATGAGGGTTTCGTCAGAAACACTTAAGAGAGTTGCGGGCACCTGAAAAAAGCGGAGGCGGCAGGTTTTTAGGAGAGACCAGCCACAACAGGTGCCCGCGCTGGTGAAGTATGCATAAATAATTGGTCATTAAGAATTGATTTTTGATTATTTGACGACGGTTTGAACGAGCCTAATAGTCAATAATCAGTTGTTAACGATTAATGAATAACCATAGAGGGTTGTGATGGGATACACAAAGCAACAAACAGCCGTCAGGAAACAGGCAGCGGATAAGAACCGCCGAGTAGATGTAGCCTTGGGCCTCAGTCGGGGGGATCCGGTTGAGCAAAAGGAGTATGTCTCTCCCTTTGAACAGGGCCGGTTTGCCATGATCGGAAGACTGGAAAGTGGGGTCTCCAAAATCCAGACCGCAGCGGTCGGGGTAGAGAAGATCCGGAGCATGCTCTCAGAGATGAAACGATTCTTAGAAGAAGAGGGTTACCGCTCGTTTCGGGCACAGATACCGGTTTCGGTGATCAACAACTTTCTGACCGACCGGTTGGCTCATGTCAAGATGACATCCGAGACCACCAGCTTTCGGGGTCAGGCACTCTTAAACGGCAAGAGTGGGGTTAAGGGCAGTGTCAGTGGTAGAAACCTCCGGTTTATCAGGGGGTCGGCACGTGTCCAGTCGTCAGGGGAAAATGGTTACCCCATAGCAGTGTACGAGGCACCGAGACCCAGTGTGCTCTCGGGGGCAGCCCAGTTGACAGCAGACGAGATCAGGCGTGAAAGCGTGATTGCGCTGGCAGATGATAGGCACGAGGTGCGTTACCAGGTGCGCCCGGATGAAAATCCAGACTCGCTGGTGAACAACCTGCAGCGGTACCTGATGGATAACAATTTTGATATCAGTGTTTACTGTACCCAGGACAACCACCTGTTTTTCCGGCATAACCAGCTGGGATCGGCTAATAGCTTCAAGGGGTTGAGTGTCGACAGCCGATTGATCTCAGCTGTACCGGGACACTGGCTGGATGCAGATACGGGGGCTGATGTGATGGGAACCATCGGCACAGAGCAGGCGTTCGGAGACGGAGGGTTTTTGATCGGTAATCAGGGCAACCTGCAAACCGACGGACTGGTGGTCTATTTTGACGGCATGATCGAGACCCCTGGACAGATAGTGGGTTCGGTGCATGTGCATCAAAATGGCATCCGGGTACCGGTGGATGTATCGGGGTCGAAGGTGGAGATACTCTCCATTCCCTCCATCCAGCCGGAAATGCTGGCGGTGGGGGTTTCGAACCGCAGTGGGTTTACGAGTCTGAAGTCCGTCCGGGCCAATACGGTGATGGAATGCCGGGATGCCTTGAGACTGATTGAGTGGTCCATGACGTACCTGGACTATCTGGTGGAAGAACTTAAGGTTAACGAGAATAACTTCGTGGACCGGGCGGTGGATTTGCTTCGGAGCACCATGTCACCGCAGTCGGCGGGTGAGGAGATCTTATATCTCTCCCGGGACAAGGCAAAAAGTATGGTGGACGAGCTCAAGACCATGTTAACACCGGCTATGACTAAGAAGGTCACCTCGTGGCATTAAACGAATGTAACAAGAATGATTAGTACCAGTTTTTTCAGTGTGGCGGGCTGACACCAAAAGGGTTTCTGTAGAAACTCATAGATGCCAGTCTGCCAGAGTGCCTCGGCTGAGAGCGGGGGCAATCCCGTCCGGAAACCACCGACCGGAGGGGGCATTTCTCAAAGGTGTGTATTTAACCATGATTACAGTGGACAAGGATGTTCATTGAACTAAACAGGGAGAAAAGAAATGAGTTTGAGAATAAATCATAATGTCAGTGCGATCAATTCGCACCGGAATTTACAGACAAACCAGGCGGAAATGTCGAAAACCCTGGAACGTCTGTCTTCTGGTCTGAAGATCAATCGGGCATCTGAAGGCCCTGCATCCCTCGTTATATCAGAGCAGATGCGAGCCCAGATCGCCGGTTTGAACCAGGCCATCGACAATTCCGAAACAGCTATTTCCCTCGTGCAGACTACCGAGGCAAACATGGCTGAAATTTCCAATCTTTTGACCTCAGTTCGTCAGTTGTCGATTCACGCTTCTAACGAAGGGGTTAATGATGAAATTATGCTGGAAGCCGATCAGAAAGAGATCGAAAATGCTCTGGCCACCATCGACCGGATCTCAAGCCAGGCCCAGTTTGGTACCAAGCGGCTGCTGGACGGATCCAGGGGTGCTGCTGGAACCACAACGGGTGAAAACCTGGAATTTGTGAGTGCGACTCTTGAATCTGGCGATTCCAGAGAGAATGGATTTGATGTCAAGATAACCGAAGTTGCCACCAAGGCTTCACTCACAGGTCAGACATCTCTGACCGACGAAGTGATCAAGGCAGGTGAGCAGCTGACGGTGATAGAAGATGGAAAGATGGCCAGTTATACGACAAATTCTGACGATACCGTGGCCACCACCCTCCAGAACCTGAAGGGTCAGATCGAACGAAACGGCTTGCAGGTTGACATCAAGCTGGACTCTGAAACTGGTACCATTGAGTTGAAACACAAGGAGTATGGAACAGGAAACGGATTCCAGGCCATCAGTAGCACAGCCGGCGTCCTCAGTGAAGTCGGTGGCGAGATCCAGAACTCAATTGAGGGAAGGGACATCTCGGGAACCATCAACGGTGAATCAGCGGTTGGTATGGGACAGGAGCTGACCGGTGTGAAGGGTGCTGCCTGTGTGGACGGACTAACGGTCCGTTACTACGGCGATGGCAAGGACCTGCTGGAACCTAGCTGTGTTGTGGCTGATCTGCCGATGGAAGAGGGTGCTGAAGTTGAAGAACAGCCCCAGAAGATGGAAATACCGCCCGAGGGCGCTTCCGTGGGTCGGGTGTACGTAGCCCAGAACTCTATGAAGTTCCAGGTGGGTGCCAACTACAACCAGACAGTGGGAATTTCGGTCCAGGCGACCAATTCCGAAGCACTGGGCCGGGGGATTGGCAACCGTTCCAATTACGAAAGCCTGGCGGATGTTGATGTGCGTAACTTTCAGGGAGCGCAGGATGCGCTGTTCCTGGTGGATCAGGCCATCAATGAGATTACACAGGCTCGTGGTGAGCTGGGCGCCTTCCAGAAGAACACCCTGGAAAGCAACCTGAGTAACATCCGCATTGCAAACGAGAATTTGATATCGTCAGAATCTGTGATTCGGGACGTGGATATGGCCAAGGAGATGGCGTCCTTTACCCGGAACCAGATCATGACGCAGTCTGCTACAGCAATGCTGGCGCAGGCGAATCAGCTGCCCCAGAACGTACTTCAGTTACTGGGTTAGCAGCTTGAAGGGGAGTGGCTCATTTGAAAAACTTCCCGTTTTCATCATACTCGGCAGGATAATCCGATTGTCAGGGAAGATATTGAGAAATCGGGTTCAAACTGCTGGGTGGTTTCCAGGCCGCGGTGGCTTGGAAAACTAACCATGGTAGGAAACTAAATCTACAAGGAGGTGGATTTGACTTTTAGAGTTAATCACAACATTCCGGCATTGAATTCACATCGTAATCTTCAGACGAACGATGCGAATCTGTCGAAGAATTTGGAAAGGCTCTCCTCCGGAGTAAAATTAAATCGGGCCGTAGATGGTCCGGCCGCATTCATGATTTCAGAGCATATGCGGTCTCAGATTGCCGGGTTGGATCAAGCGATTGAAAACTCGGAAACAGCAGTTTCTTTGATACAGACGACGGACGCTAACATGTCCGAAGTCAGCTCGTTGTTGGTTCGTATTCGTTCGCTCTCCATTATGGCGGCTAACGGTACGAATAACGATGGGACTCTTGAAGCAGCTCAATCAGAGGTCGATCATATTTTGGATACCATTGGTGGCATCGCTGGGAAGGCAGCGTTTGGTAACGTTAAGTTACTGGACGGTTCCATGGAAGCGACGGGTACCGCCACAGGTAACGATCTGGAATTCATCGGTGCGACACTGAAAACAGGCGACTCCCGTGAAAACGGGTTTGAAGTCAGGGTAAAACAACTGGCAACAAAATCAAATGTGATCGGTACAACCGCATTTACTTCGGAGCTTGCGAAAGCAGGTGAAACCTTGACGGTTTATGAGAATGGCAAGTCAGCGTCTTATAAGACCACCAAGGATGATACACCTGATATAGCCTTGAAGAATTTTCAGTCTAAAATAGATAGGGCAGGTATCGAGATTGAAGTAAGCCTCGATGACGCTGGTAGCATTAATTTGAATCACCGAAAGTATGGTTCCGAACATCGCTTCCAGGTTACAAGTAGTACGGCAGGCGTGTTAAGTGAACAGGGTGGGCAGATTGCTCTTGCAGAAATTGGTAAGGACATCATTGGTACCATCAATGGTGAAACAACCACTGGTAAGGGGCAGGTGTTAACCGGTATCGATGGTTCTGGCTGCGTTGATGGCCTGGAAGTCCGTTTTTACGGAGAAGGAAAAGATTTCTTGCGGGAAGTGGAATGTGAAGTTGCTGATATGCAGGATGGCGAAGTTGTTGCGGAAGAAAAGCCTGAAATGCCGGAAAATGGTATCGCTGTGGGACGTGTGTTTGTGACACAGAATGGTACTAAATTCCATATCGGTGGCAATAAGTTGCAAACAGCGGGAATCTCCATTAAAAGCGTCGATCCGGATAAATTGTCAAGAAACATTGTCAATCTGTCCGATTTCGAAAGCTTGGCTGATCTTGATGTCAGGACCTTTCAAGGTGCCCAGGACAGTATAAAACTGGTAGATGAAGCGATCAACCAGATCACCGCCAATCGTGCGGATCTTGGTGCGTTTCAGAAAAACACTCTGGAAAGTAACCTGTCCAATATCCGGATAGCAAACGAGAATCTGGTCTCTTCCGAGTCCATCATCCGTGATACGGATATGGCGAAGGAGATGGCTTCATTCGCGAAAAATCAGATCATGTCGCAGTCATCAACTGCCATGCTGGCACAAGCAAACCAGATGCCCGATCGGGTGTTGCAGTTGCTTCAATAGCATTCGGCCTGATGACCGGAAGGTATATTCAACAGGAATTCAGCCTGCAGTTTGGTGGCTGATGCCCCGTTGAATGCACCATCCAAAGCGATAATTGATTCTGTTGTTTGTACTCGTTTGTTTATAAGGGAGGTTTTTATAGAAAGATTGTCTACAGAAGGTTTTTTCAGATCTGTGTACTGCTGGACTTCCTTGTCTATTCGAAGGACTCCGGTGCTGCGAATGATGAACGTCAACCCGTTTCTCAAGGTAGTTGTTTCATTCGCCGGTAAATGCTTGACAGGGGTAGTCTGTTCTCTGTCTGCGGAATACGAACAGAGGATAAGTGTGCCCTTCGATAACGTCAGTGAGTGCAGAGCTGAATAGCGTCTGTTGACAAAACAGGAAGAAAAACCGTGTTTGGAAATCCGGCGTGATTTCGAAACACAAAGCAATCCGTTTGGAAGCTTGTGGGAAAACCATGTGAACACCCTTGTGGAAAAATGAGGGAGGCAGTTCAAATGACGGGCCTGCAAGGATGCAGGTTGTTTTTCATTCAGGTATTCCAGACTGAAATGTAACCACTACAAGGAGGTAGGTTATGAGTTTACGAATTAATCACAACACCAGTGCCATAAATTCCCACAGGAATTTACAGGCCAATCAGGCCAGTATGGCAAAAACGCTTGAGCGTTTGTCATCAGGCTTGAAGATCAACCGAGCAGCCGAAGGTCCGGCGGCTTTGGTTATATCTGAGCAGATGAGAGCGCAGATCGCAGGCCTTAACCAGGCCATTGACAATTCTGAAACGGCGGTCTCACTAGTTCAGACGGCGGAAGCCAACATGTCGGAGATTAACAATCTTCTGACCGGTATGCGCCAGCTGGCGATTCATGCTGCGAATGAAGGGGTTAACGACGAGGTGATGCTGGCTGCAGATCAGAAAGAGATCGAGAATGCATTGTCTACCATCGATCGAATTTCCAGTCAGGCCCAGTTTGGTAACAAAAGACTTCTGGACGGTTCAAGAGGCGCTTTTGGAACGACAACTGGTGAAGATCTTGAGTTCGTTGGAGCGACCCTGAATACTGGGGATTCTCGCGAAAACGGATTTGATGTCAAAATTACCCAGGCGGCAAGCAAGAGCACGATTCTTGGCGCCACTGCCCTCACTGAAGAAATCGTCAAGGCCGGTGAACAACTGACGGTTATCGAGAAAGGGAGAATGGCGACCTATACATCAAATGCAGATGATACGGCAGCCACAGTGGTTCAGAACCTGAGAAACGAAATCAACCGGAAGGGGTTGGAACTCGATATATCTCTGACGGAAGAGGGGCAGATCGAGATCGAACACAAGGACTACGGTTCTGCCTACAACTTTCAGGTTTCCAGCAGTACAGCCGGCGTTCTCAGTCAAGAGGCCAACGAGATCGAAATTTCCGAAGTTGGAATGGACGTGAAGGGGACCATTAATAGTGAGTCCGCGGTTGGTGTAGGACAGATTCTGACCGGTGTGAAAGGTGCCGCATGTGTGGATGGTCTCTCTGTCCGCTATTACGGTGAGGGCAAGGATCTTGATATTGCACCCGACTGTGAAGTCACTGATCTCGTAGTGGAAGGTGAAGAGGGTCAGGAGCAGGAACCGAGACCTGAAATTCCAGATGATGGGATATCAGCTGGTCGTGTGTTTGTCGCTCAAAATTCCATGAAGTTCCAGGTGGGCGCCAATGCAGGCCAGACTGTCGGGATTTCTATGAAAAGCACCAATCCCGAAAATATGGCCAACGGTATCGCCAACAAGTCTAATTACCAGAGTCTGGCAGATATCGATGTGACTAATTTTCAGGGAGCGCAGGATGCTCTCAAGATGATTGATACTGCGATTAACCAGGTCACATCTGACAGGGGTGAATTGGGAGCCTTCCAGAAGAATACGCTGGAAAGCAATCTCTCTAACCTGCGGGTGGCCAATGAGAACCTGGTGTCTTCTGAATCCATCATCCGTGATGTGGATATGGCGAAGGAGATGGCAACGTTTACCAGAAATCAGATTATGTCTGAATCTGCGACGGCAATGCTGGCTCAGGCCAACCAGTTGCCTCAAAACGTGCTGCAGTTGTTAGGATAGTCTTTTCCTGGATTCCCTCCAGATTAGTCTGGGGGGAATCTTCCCGCACTAATTTTATTTTCCACACAGCATGAGTCGCCCCGGAATTGAACACCTTTTTTCTCCCGAATCAATTCGTTCAATCCGGTGCGTGACAAACAACACACAGGCGGTTATCCTTTTAGAAACGGGATATGAATGTCGGATCCCCGCTCACACCTGAATCTGCTGACCATGCCTGTCTACAAACTGAACGATGAACTGATATTCCCGGACCCTTCCCTGGCTGATGATGGAGGATTACTGGCTGTGGGTGGAGACCTTCGCCTGGAACGGATTCTGCTGGCTTATAGTATGGGGATTTTCCCATGGTATTCTGAAGGGCAACCGCTGTTATGGTGGTCTCCGGATCCCCGAGCTATTTTGACGCCGGATGACGTTCATATATCAAAGAGCCTGCGCCGTGTGTTGCGGAGCCACAAGTTCACCGTCAGATTCGATACCCATTTCAGGGAAGTGATTCGGAACTGCAGTCAGACTGGCCGACCAGGGCAGGATGGGACCTGGATTACTGAAGCGATGATCGATGCTTATTGCGGGCTCCATGAAGCTGGGTTTGCACACTCGGTGGAAATCTATCTCGATGATGAGCTGGTTGGCGGGTTGTACGGCATATCACTGGGAAAAGCGTTTTTTGGCGAGTCCATGTTCAGCCATCGTTCGGATGCTTCGAAGGTGGCTCTGGTGTCGCTGGCCAAGCTGGTGGGGAACCTGGGATTTGATTTTGTCGACTGCCAGCTTCCGACACCTCATTTGAACAGCATGGGGGCTGTTGATATCAGCCGGGAAGACTATCTTCTGAAGCTTTGTTTTTCCTTGTCCAATAACAATCAACAGGGAAATTGGTCGAAATTCAGCTCCTGACGACTGATCTCCAGTCCTGCCCTTCCCGGTTTAGGGATCGTACAAAAATTACTTGGCATAATCTGTCCGCAAAAGTCCTATAAAAACTGGACATTTTGCAGACAGAAACCCAAGTAATTTTTGAGCCGACCCTTAGTCATTCAGTATCGCAACCACGCGGGCTGGACCCGCGCTGCCACCCTCTATTTTGAGAGGAAAACAGGAAACCTGAAATCCGGTGGAAGGTACATCCTTCAGGTTAACCAGTCGTTCGATGTGGCAATACGGCAAATCTACCTGATGGGCGCTCCAGAAGATGCCAGCCTCGTTCTTTTCCATGGCTTGTTGTCCCTGGACGTTGAGAGGCATGTCCCATCCCCAGCCATCGATTCCCATTACGCGAATGCCTTTCTCATAGAGCCATTTTGTTGCTTCAGCAGTAACCCCGCATCCCTTGAAGATATAGTCCGCTTGTCCATAAAAGACATCCCTCCCTGTGCAAACAAGAACGATATCAAACGGCTGTAGCGTGTAGTCGATTCGTTTTAGCTCTTTTTCCATATCATCAACCGTTACAGGATCTGCCTCTTCTTTGTGAGTCATATCGAACTTCACGCCGTTTCCGAAAAACCACTCCACCGGCAATTCGTCGATGGTTGGTGCCTTTTTCCCTTGAATTTCGCTGTTGTAGTGCCAGGGGGCATCAACATGGGTTGAATCATGGGTTCCGAGTTTTGTGATTGTCTCTGTTGCCCAACCTTCGCTGTTGCGGAAGAGTTCCGGCTTAATACCCAGGATCGCTGTCGCTTGTGCGGCGCCTTCAGCATGGTCGCTATAAGTTATTTCAGATTTGAGAAAATCAGGTGTATCTGCGGGACTGTTGGATATAGTTGAAGAAAGATCAATGCATCGCATCTTGAACCTCTTTTGGAGTGGGAAGGTTAGATTCCTGAAAATGATAGGCGGGTGTGTCCCATTGAGACGATACCACCGTTATTTCCTCTTTAGTAATTTAATCGTAATAAGTCAATGTTTGGGGCAATTATGTTAGCGGACGTTCCGAGCCAGAAACCGGTCTCGCTTTGATCGGATCAACATCATGGCCAGATTCGGAAGACGTGCTTTATCCCGTAATTTTAGCGTTTTGATGGATGCTTCCACAATATCTTTGGGGACACGCGGTTGTTCCGTGTTCGGTTTCCTCTCTAATGCCAATGCTCCTGTACTGCAACTGGTGACGCACAACCCGCAGCCGATACATCGATCCTTTTCCCATACTATTTTGTCGAGGGGAACGGTGATGGCGTCCATCTGGCAGCGTTTGATACACTTTTTGCAGCCATCACAAAGATCAATATTGATGGCAAGCGTAAATGGCGAAGAGGTGAGTTCGTTTGGTTTCGGGAAGGTTTTGATAGTCCTCAGGACTCCGCAGCAGCAACCACAGCAGCAGCAGATCCATTTTATCTCTTTGCCATTGCTGGGTTGAATCACCAATCCTTTTTTGTCAGCCAGCACAAGAATATCCAGAACCTCTTCCATCGTTGCCTGACGCCCGAATCCGCTGCTGGCAAAGTAATCCTCTTCTGTCCCAAATGAGATACAGGTTTCCAGTGGTTTGTTGCAGGCATTGTCTCCCAGCCCTTTTTCAACTCGACAGATACAGGGTGTAACGATGAAGTTGGATTTCCCCCGGATTAGTTCTCTGGCTCTTTCATAAGGCAGGACTCTCAGTTCGCTGTCGATGCTCTGCTCAACGGGAACGGTTCTGAGCTGGGGGACTTCTTTCCATTCGTTTTTGTGAAACAGGTCCGGCAGGTATTCTTCAAAGAGATCTGCCAGCTCTTTTTTCAGGCGACCAACCTGCATTTCCCATATGCCTACGACGAATTGGGCTGCCATGTAAGACGTGCTTCCATCCGGCTCCAGGGTGAAAAATATAAGTCCCTTTCTGGCCATATCCTCCAGCAGAAATGAGGCTTTCTGCAGCGGGATTCCTGAACGATAGGCGATCACATTTGGCTTTTCATCCAGTAGTGTCAAATGATGAGCCAGGGAGGCCTCTTCAGGGGTGAATAGTTTTTCAAGAATTCTCAGTTCTACACCTGTTTCCGTTTCAGGGTAACCTCCGGGAAGATAATCCAGATGAGTGGCCAGTTTTTTATATACTTCCTTGTTTTGCATATTGATGGTTCTGTGTTGTCTGGATTAAGAATGAATAGGACTTGAATGATTTCTGGGGAGTGATACCAGATGCAGTCAGGGCTTGTATGAGATCAGAATACTCCTTGTCTTATTCTCCTCAAACGCCAGGAGCAAAAACGGCGGCTCTGTCATAAACGTAAAGTGGAACTCGGTTTTTTCCTTGGGGAGGATAGCATTAACCAGAAATGAAGTCGGCTTTATCAATATCCGGATGGCGGGTTGCAAGCCCAGTGGGGTTACAATCTGCGGCATTCCGACAACAGAAGCGGCCATCTCGAACTTACTGAAAGAGAGAGGAAGTCCCTTTCGCTTTAACTCTATGGCCATGGCCGGCAGAAAAAGCTTAAAAGCTATCTCCCGCTTCTCTCGCAGTTCGGGAATGGATTGCTGCAGGAAGAGTGTCAATGCTTCAAAGGGAACCAGTTTATTTTCCATGTCAAGTGAGATTTTCAACTGGTCATTCCCATCCTTCACCGTTGTATGTATCTTTTCCGCGTCTGTCCGATTCGAGATACTGATTCCGGTGCGATAGTCGATTTCTGTGTATGAATCCAGTTGACCTGTCTCAAATTCGTACCATGCTTTTTTTTCGGAAAATACCGTTCCCTGTCGGTCCTGATTCAGGCTGGTCTCCAAAAAGTATTTTTCCCCCTCTTTAAGCATGGTTTTTGTTTCAATTTTTGTATAACCTGTAATTCTCTTTTTATGAAGATGCCAGTGTTTATACTTGATTTCTCTGATGGGCCGAAGTTGCTCCTTGAAATCAAGTGCATAAACCGGAGCGGCCAAAGTGCCTATCAAAAAGGTAACAAATAGTAGTCGATACGGTACGCAGTTTTTCAAGGTCACTTTAGGCTATTGTTTGACTGGTTATTGAATATGTTTCTGTATCATACCGGCAAGGCCTGTTTATGTAAACATCATGGCTTGGTGCAGATTCATGACCAAGGGTCGGCTAAAAAATTACTTGGTATTCTGTCTGCAAAATGTCCAGTTTTTATAGGACTTTTGCGGACAGATTATGCCAAGTTATTTTTGTACGATCCCTAACAACACAAGGGTTCGGCAACTGGTTGCAATCACTTTATGAGATGGAATGGCTGTTATCAATTTTACCAAAATGGAAGGTGCGGGAAATGACTACATATACATCAACCTATTTGATGAGACCTTAGAAGATCCTGAAACACTGGCCCGGGAGATGTCACATCGGCGATTTGGTATCGGTGGCGACGGTCTGATCCTGGTAGCGCCCAGCGATGTGGCGGATGTCAGGATGATTATGTATAACTTTGACGGCTCGGAAGCCGAAATGTGTGGAAACGGCATTCGTTGTGTTGGGAAATATGCATTTGAACATGGGTTGGTGTCATCATCTTCCATTCAGGTAGAGACCGGAGCCGGCATCAAACATCTGGATCTCCAGGTGGATGCAGAAGGAAAGGTGATGATGGCGCGCGTCGAAATGGGAGTTCCGGTCCTGGATGCTGCTAGCATCCCCAGTAAGCTTTCCGGGGAACAGGTTGTTAACCACCAGTTCGAGTTCGAAGGCTTTTCCCTGAATGGAACTCTGGTATCGATGGGAAATCCACATTTTGTTACGTATGTCGATGATGTTGAAAAGACACCTGTAAAGGAATGGGGGACAATTGTTGAAAATGATGACCGGTTTCCACGGCGAATCAATGTGGAGTTTGTCCAGATCATCTCATCGAATGAAGTGATACAACGTACCTGGGAGAGAGGATCCGGAGAGACATGGGCTTGTGGTACAGGGGCATCGGCTGTATGTGTTGCCGGCATGTTGACTGGCAGGACCGCCGCCAAACTTCTCAATCATTTAAAGGGTGGAGATCTGAGATTGACCTGGGAGGGACCTGGGAACCAGGTGATCATGGAAGGCCCGGCGCGTGAAGCCTTCAGGGGAACCTGGGATACTTCAAAAAATTGATAGAAGACACTTGGAAACTGTAAATAGCACTAGCCACCATGCGCAATATTTCGCACTTTAGAAAGATCCGTATTATCGACTTCCTCCTGAAAGGGCTTGCATTCTTTCGGATTCGATTTAGTGAGTCCAACATCGAACTGATATTAGCCTGTTTAGTTGGCATCGGTGCTGGATTCGCATCTGTTTTCTTCAGATACCTGCATCACCAGATTTATCATCTCTCGTTTGAGGTTATTTACCCCTGGCTGGCTGCATACTCCATCTATCTCCTGCCCTTGATCCCGATGATTGGTGCGGTCATTTTGATCCCATTCTCTCTGCGTTACCCGGGAGAGATAAATGGTTATGGAATGCCTCGTTTTCTGATCAGTGTGCACCTGAGAGGCGGGCTGATCAAGACGCGCCAGATATTTGTCAAAATATTTACTGCTGCTTTAACCATCGGAACTGGCGGATCAGCAGGTGTCGAGGGGCCTATTGCCCAGATCGGTGGGGCAGTGGGATCTTCAATCGGTCGGTTTTTTGAGATGGGTAGCCACCGCCTGAAGGTCCTGGTTGCATGCGGGTCAGCAGCTGGAATTGCGGCACAGTTCAACGCCCCATTGGCTGGAGTTCTCTTTGCCCAGGAGATTATCATGGTGGGTGAGTTTCAGTTGCAGACATTCGGCGTCATTGTTATCGCCTCAGGTCTGGCAACGGCCATATCGAGAGCCTACTATACATCAAAGCCGACTTTCGGTGTGCTGCAGTATGATTTCATCAGCTACTATGAGTTTGCCTTTTACATTGTACTGGGATTGCTGATCGGAATTATGGCTTATCTGTTCATTAAGATGTTCTTTGCCATCGGTGATCGCTTTGACAATTTGAAAATGAACCGTCAGCTCAAGCCTATTCTGGGCGCCTTCATGGTCGGATTGCTGGGACTTATTCATTTCGGTACCCTGGGCGATGGTTACGAGTATATTAACCAGGCTATTCATTCACCACCCTCCATCACGATCCAGGTGATTGCGCTGCTGGTGGTGTTGAAGATGGTTGCGACCTCGATTACACTGGGCTCCGGCAATGTGGGTGGGGTGTTTGCTCCCTGCCTGTTTATTGGGGCCATGATTGGCGCTGTCTTCGGCTGGGGGGTGGACTGGCTGTTTCCTTCAATCGGTATTCAGCCCGGGTCATACGCCCTTGTGGGAATGGGGGCCTTTCTGGCAGCCGCGACCCACGCACCCATGACGTCCATTTTTCTATTATTTGAACTGACCAGTAACTACCAGGTTATTATACCCATCATGTTTGCTTCCGTGATTGGTGTGATGGTGGCACGCAGGCTGTGTGATGATTCGCTGGACTCCATGGAACTCTCCAGAAAAGGGATCTACCTGCATAAGGGGACTGAAGCGAATATTCTCAATACCATTCTGGTGACGACTGTCATGGAGCGGGATTTCGAAAAGCTGGAGGAAACCATGAGTTTTTCCGAATTCATGGCGTATTTCCCCTTGAGCAAGGCGCAATACTATCCTGTTCTGGACTCGCACAATAATCTGACCGGTATTGTCTCTTTTCAGGATATACGGGAAATAATGCTGGAAGAGGGGCTTGAACACCTGGTGGTGATGAAGGACCTGGCCGAAACCAACTTGATCACACTTTTCCCCGGTGATAACCTGACGAAGGCCATTCGTAAGTTTGCAATTAAGGATATCTCAGCCATTCCCGTGGTCCATCCTGACAATCCGCAGAAGATATTGGGCATTCTTAATCGTAAAGATGTGATTGATACCTACAATAAGGCTGTTTTAATGCAAGATATCGAAAGGCAGCACTAACCTTTTCAGGGAGAGCTACTGATGAAAGTTAGAATTGAATACTGTGGTGAATGAAACTACTACCCCAGGGCTGCCAGTCTGGCAGAGGATCTCAAAGCACAGTTTCAGGTAGAAGAAGAGTTGATTCGCTCCAGCGGTGGTGTCTTTGAAGTCAGTGTGGATGACAGGCAGATCTTTTCCAAGATGAGAAGCGGCCGGTTTCCCAACGAGAATGAAATCGTCGATCTGGTCCGAGATCTTTAATTTCTCTTCCCATAAATGTCATGAACGCCAACATCATCAAATATATCAAGTCGGGTGAGCCGGTTTACTACCATGTAATGGAAACGCCGCTCGGTAACCTGACGCTGGCTGAGCAATCTGAACAGCTGATTGGCACCAACTTTGGCAACTCCCCGGTGGCAGGACAATCTGATCTAACCTCGGTGAAAGACGTATCCTTTGTTCAGAAACGCACCACCCTGCTGAAAAAAGCGGAAAAACAGCTGACTGAATATTTTGCTGGAAACAGACAGACCTTCTCTCTGCCACTGAATCCCATGGGAACTCCCTTTCGTCAGAATGCTTGGAAGGCGTTACAGGAGATCCCCTATGGTCAGACAATCAGCTACTCCAAACAGGCGGAAAAACTGGGAGGCAACAACTACTGCCGGGCTGTTGGCCAGGCCAATCACCACAATCCCATCGGAATCATCATTCCCTGTCATCGCGTGATTGGCAAGAGTGGAAAGCTGGTCGGTTTTGCCAGCGGTCTTGATAATAAAGAGTGGCTGTTGACAATGGAAGCCCGCAAGAAACTCACCTGATACCCGCTTGCCAGGCGTCCCCGGTCATTTTGGCCGAGACGGTCAAAAGGGGTCCTCCTTTTGATCCCCAATCCCTCTCCTTTAACCTTCTATTTTGACCTATCCTGAATTATTTCTGATTATCTATTTGAAATATTGGTAGAAATAATTGTGGCACCTGCTTTGCAACCTAGTTAAGTATTGATCAACTGTCAAACCCGTTTGAGGTTTAAATTCGAGTACCTGCCAAAAGGCGGTTCTTAACAACATTGGTCATCGGTGCTGCTTTCTGGGACTCACCCGTTCAGCACCGAATTGATCATTAAAAAGAATAACTGTTTTAAAACAACGATTCATTGCGAGGTAAAAAATGGGAAAAGTCATAGGTATCGACCTGGGAACTACCAATTCATGTGTTTCTGTTATGGAAGGTGGAGAAGCCAAAGTCATCACGAATGCTGAAGGGTCAAGAACAACACCTTCAGTAGTTGCTTTCACGGACACAGACGAAAGGCTGGTCGGCCAGGTTGCCCGTAGGCAATCCATCACCAATCCGGAAAAAACCATCTATGCAGCCAAACGGCTGATCGGGCGTCAGTTTGATTCAGCCCAGGTGCAATCAGACAAAGCGACATTGAGTTATGAAATTGAAAAGGCTGCAAATGGACTGGCTCAAATCAAGGTAGCCGATAAATCATATTCGCCAGCTGAAATATCAGCTTTCATACTTCAGAAAATGAAACAGACTGCAGAGGACTACCTGGGTGAAACCGTATCCGATGCAGTTGTGACGGTCCCGGCCTATTTTAATGATGCACAGAGGCAGGCAACCAAAGATGCTGGTAAGATTGCCGGACTGAACGTAATACGGGTGATCAACGAGCCAACAGCAGCAGCCCTGGCATACGGCCTGGATAAAAAAGAAGAAGAATTGATTGCCGTGTTTGACCTTGGTGGTGGAACATTCGACGTATCTATCCTTGAAATTGGCGGTGGTGTTTTTGAGGTTAAATCAACCAACGGTGACACCCATCTCGGTGGTGAGGATTTTGATCAGAGGATCATCGATTACCTGGCTGAGGAGTTTAAAAAAGACCAGGGTATTGACCTCAGGGGTGACAAAATGGCACTGCAACGTCTGAAGGAAGCGGCTGAGAAAGCCAAGCATGAGCTTTCATCTTCAGTTGAAACTGATATTAATCTACCATTCATTACAGCAGATGCCTCTGGCCCTAAGCATATGAATGTGAAGCTGACCCGATCAAAACTGGAGCAGCTGGTGGACGATCTGATTGAAAGAACCTTGGATCCGATGCGGTCCGCATTGAAGGATGCGGGTGTTCAGGCTAGTGATATCAAAGATGTGATTCTGGTAGGGGGGATGACCCGTATGCCGAAAGTTGCGGAAACCGTTGAGACCTTTTTTGGTAAAGCGCCACATCGAGGGGTTAACCCGGATGAAGTGGTGGCCACTGGTGCTGCTATTCAGGGTGGTGTGATGACGGGTGATGTCAAGGATGTCCTGCTGCTTGATGTGACTCCCCTGTCTCTGGGGATTGAAACTCTGGGTGGCGTTGCAACCCGTTTGATTGAACGGAATACCACGATTCCCACAAAGAAGAGTCAAATATTTTCAACAGCGGCTGACAATCAGCCGGCTGTCAGTGTTCATGTTCTCCAGGGAGAGCGTGAAATGGCGTCAGACAATAAAACGTTGGGCCGATTTGAACTGGTGGGTATTGCCCCGGCACCACGCGGGGTTCCTCAGGTTGAGGTGACGTTTGATATCGATGCTAACGGTATTGTTCATGTCTCAGCCAAGGATCTGGGAACCGGGAAGGAACAAAAAATTCAGATCACATCTTCCAGCGGATTGAGCGAAGAAGAGATCGAAAAAATGGTCCAGGAAGCAGAACAACATGCTGACACCGATAAGCAGAAGAGAGAGTTCATCGACCAGAAGAACCAGGCTGATTCACTGGTCTACCAGAGCGAAAAGCTTCTTGAAGAATCAGGTGACAAGATTCAGGCTGAAGATAAAGTGGCTATTGAATCCGGGATCAACGACCTGAAAAAGGCGATGGAAAGTGAAGATGCCGGAGTCCTGGCAGCAGCTGTTGAATCATTGAATCAAGTGCTTCACAAGGCCTCTTCAGCCATGTACCAGGATGCTGGCTCGCAGGCAGGAGCAGAAGCTCAGCAGAATGCCGGCAGCACTGAAGAGAAGGAAGATGAGGATGTCGTGGATGCTGAATTTGAAGAAGTGAATTCATAATCGACATCCCAACAGAAATCCCGTGCATCCGGTCCACAACTACCCCACATAGTTGGCAATCACGCCTCCTGCCGACTATATAACGCTGTGGATCAGCTTTCGTAGCCAGCGATGTGCGGGATCATTGTTTAGAGCCTCGTGCCAGTATTGCATGACCGGGATTTCCGGACATTCCACGGGCGGTTTCAGCAGTCTCAGAAAAGTCACGTCCAGTGCTTCTGCCAGTTTCCGCGGAAGGGTCACCAGATAAGGTGTCCCCTTCAAGATTTGTGGGATAACCAGGATATGGGGCACCTTCAGGGCGACGTTCCGTTTGATGCCCTGTTTGCGGAGACTGTTTTCCAGCTTGTCTTTCCTGGCGCTCGGCGCGAAAATAATATGAAGATTTTCCAAATAAGCCTCCAGACTTAACGCCTCGCCAATTTCCTCGTGATCCTGACTCAACATACATACAAATTCATCATCAAACAGCTTTTGCTGATAGATACCAGCCGTAACGTCTCTGTTGCCGATAATCAGGTCAAAGGCCCCTGACTCCAAGCCCCGCTGAGCATCTGATGTGGCTGGTGCCAGCACCTCCAGTCGAACATGAGGGGCTGTCTGCGAGAGCTCTTTAATCAGTGGCGGCAAAATAACGGTTGCACAATAGTCGGACATGGAGATAACAAAGGTTCTTTCCAGTTTGTCTGGTGAAAATTGAGACGGCTGAACCAGGACATCCTGGATGTTTTTCAGTGCCATCTGTATGGGGACAGCCAGCTCGATCGCTCTGGGTGTTGGACGCATTCGGTTGGAGGCGCGGACAAACAGGGGGTCGTCAAAAAGATTACGGAGTCGTTCCAGGGCGTGACTGACCGCTGACTGCGTTCTGCCCAGTTTTTCGCCGGCTTCGGTTATGCTCTCCTCCCGGTAGATACAGTCAAATATGAGCAGGAGATTTAAATCGATATTCTTAAGATGAATGCTTTTCATGAGATGAATTAGTAAAATTAATTGGACTCATTTTCTGGAACAGAATATCCTATTATTATACAGAGGTGAAACGAAAACTCAAAACAAGGTTGACCATATCCCCGCACCATAAGTTGGTCTGAAGGTCCGGTGGATTGTTCCGGTGTCTAATCGTTCAGTCTCCATTATCTCTCTTGTTGGCAGGTTCGTGAACCCGGAACAACATTATTTAATGATCAGCGCAGGAAAAGGATAAAGATGGGAAAAACACTCTATGAAAAGATCTGGGAAAAACACCTGGTAGTTGATAAGCCAGGTGCGGTTACTGTCATTTACGTTGACCGTCATCTGGTTCATGAAGTTACAAGCCCTCAGGCTTTTGAAGGGTTGCGGCAGAACAATCGGAAGGTCAGGCGACCGGATAAGACTGTGGCGACAATGGATCACAGTGTTCCAACCCAGAATCGCCACCTGCCCATAGCTGACCCGATCGCGGCTGAACAGGTTGAAACCTTAAAAAGGAATTGTCGCGAATACGATATTAAGCTGTTTGATCTGTCTAACCCTGCCCAGGGAATAATTCATGTGATTGCACCTGAACAGGGATTTATCATGCCCGGGATGGTTGTGGTCTGTGGAGACAGCCACACAGCAACCCATGGGGCGTTTGGTGCACTGGCGTTCGGGATCGGAACCTCTGAAGTAGAACATGTATTTGCTACCCAGACGCTGCAGCAGTACCGATCAAAAACCATGCGAGTCCATTTTGATGGTGATCTGCCAGAAACCTCCACGGCCAAGGATATGACGCTGGCTGTGATTGGCAAAATTGGTACGGCTGGTGGTACCGGCCATGTGATTGAGTACACCGGAGACGCGGTGAGGCGCCTTTCCATGGAAGGGCGGATGACACTCTGCAACATGGCTATTGAAAGTGGTGCCCGCGCAGGGATGGTCGCTCCTGATGAAAAAACATTTGCCTATCTCAAGGGGCGAGTCAATATGCCAACCGGGGATCAATGGGAACAGGTAGTGGCCTCCTGGAAGGGACTGGTATCTGATTTTGATGCGACCTATGACGCCAATATCGTTATCACCGCAAAAGATGTTGTTCCACAGGTGACCTGGGGAACATCTCCCGGGCAGGTGACCGGGATTGATCAGAACGTGCCGTCACCAGATGATTTTAAAGACGCAGGTGATAAAGAGTCTTGCCGGAAAGCGCTGACTTACATGGGATTGGAGGGTGGAACCCCCATGACGGAGATAGTGATTGACCATGTGTTCATTGGCTCCTGTACCAACAGCCGTATCGAAGATCTTCGGGCTGCTGCTCGGTTGGCGGACGGTAAAAAGGTGAGTGATTCAGTAACCGCTATCGTCGTGCCCGGGTCGGGAATCATCAAGGAACAGGCTGAAAAAGAAGGGTTGGACCAGATATTTATCAAAGCAGGTTTTCAATGGCGGGAACCGGGCTGCTCCATGTGCCTGGCAATGAATGATGATGTCTTAAGGCCTGGAGACCGTTGTGCATCAACGTCCAACAGAAATTTTGAGGGTCGACAGGGAAAGGGCAGCCGTACCCACCTGTTATCACCGGAGATGGCCACCGCTGCCGCTATCGCAGGCAAACTGGTCGATGTACGAAACTGGCTCTAATCGGTATGACATGATCTCTTAGCTTATAAAACCAGATACCAAATAACCCAACAGGAATTAACATGGAACCGTTAACAGCACATGAAGGCATAGCAGCCCTCCTTGATCGGTCGAACGTCGATACGGATCAGATCATACCCAAACAGTTTCTTAAAAAAGTCAGCCGTACCGGTTATGGGATTCATCTCTTTCATGACTGGCGCTTCCTCGAAAACGGAAGTGACAACCCTGACTTCGAGTTGAACAACCCAGCCTTTAAAGGGGCCTCCATCCTGGTGGCCGGTGATAACTTTGGTTGTGGGTCTTCACGTGAGCATGCCCCCTGGTCGATCCTGGACTATGGCTTTCGTGTGGTCGTCTCAACCAGTTATGCGGACATCTTCTACAGCAACTGCTTTAAAAACGGAATATTGCCGGTGGTGGTTTCAGTACCTGATCTTGCTAAGCTGATGTCGGAAATCAGGGAAAATGAAGGGGTACAGTTCAAGGTGGACCTGACTGAACAGCAGTTAACCACTCCCGCCGGAACGGCCATATCCTTTGTCGTTGATGACTTTCGCAGGGAATGCCTGCTGAGTGGGTTGGATGATATTTCCTGGACCCTGCAGCATGAATCAGCGATCGGTGACTTTGAACAGAAGCAGCAGGGCACAGATCCCTGGCTCTGGTCTGTGTGATCCCGTTAGGTGACAATCACTGAGTTGACACTGTCTTGAAATGGTGTGGGGGCTGTTTTATCGGCCTCCGGATCATTGGTCCATAGCTTTTGGTTGATCAGGTATCGAAACTGATATTCGCGTCCCGACTCCAGCTCTAACTCAATCTTGAAATCTCCATTTTTCAAATGCTTCAGCTCCATTCTGCGGGTGTTCCATTTGTTGAATTCCCCGACAAGATGAATGGTCTCGGCATCTCCAACCTCATCTTTCATCAACCTGAAGGTCAATTTACACGTGGGCTTGGTTTTGAAATATGTTTTGGTGATACTCATTGATTCCCTCCTAATGCAGTGACAGAATTCTGACTATCAAATGAATTACAATCACCACCCTTCCAGCTGATGAAGTGGATGGCGTTCATGCACAGGGCTGGTACCCAATTTTGAATGAAACGGTAACAGCTTTGGCCCAAATAATCAATGTTGTAAAATTACTGGCTTTACCAACACCTTGTCCATAACCCCTGAGCGAGGAGAAGATAAAGTAAGGGAGACAGGGCTCTAATTTTTCCTAATTGAATGAATTGATATAAAAAGATCATTTGAGGGGGTATTTTTTTTGCCGAATTGTTTCGACAGGGTGAAAAAATATTTTTAGAATGGGGGTAAGGGTCGGCTCAAAAATTACTTGGGTTTCTGTCTGCAAAATGTCCAGTTTTAATAGGACTTTTGCGGATAGAAACCCAAGTAATTTTTGTACGATCTCTAAACCGCCAGACTATGATTGGAACTGAAGATCAGGGGAGACCGGATGGCATATAAAGCTGTACTTTTTGATATGGATGGAACCCTTCTGGATACACTGGAGGACCTGGCAATGTCTGGGAATCGAATGTTAGAGGCGAATGGGTTTCCGGTTCATCCGCTGGAAGACTATCGGTATTTTGTCGGTGAGGGAGCCTTGAAACTTGTTACGAAAGTCCTGCCCGAGGCAAATAGGGATGATGAGACCATTGAGGCCTGTCTTCAAACCTTCCTAGAAGACTATGATCGTAACTGGCAGGAAAAGACCCGGCCTTACCCGGGGGTGGTTGATATGCTGGACTACTTGCAGGAGAATGGCTATCGTCTGTCGATTCTGTCAAATAAACCCCAGGCGTTCACTGAGATGTGCGTTGGCGAGTTTCTGTCCCGGTGGCAGTTTGAAGAAGTGTGGGGGAAACGGGAGGGATTTGAACACAAACCGTCTCCTGAGGGAGCGCTGAGGATTTCAGCAGATATGGGGCTGGATCCAGCCGAGTTCTTTTACCTTGGCGATACACACATAGACATGTTTACAGCTGGTCGAGCCGGAATGTTTCCGGCTGGTGCCCTATGGGGATTTCGGACAATGGAGGAACTGCGTGACTCCGGAGCGAAGGCACTGCTTGAATCACCCATGGATATAAAAAAGTTCTTAACCAAAACAGAAAAAAACAACTGAGACAGGATAAAATGAAGCTGGCTGTTATTTCGGATTCTCACAGTGCATATGACGAATTAAGGAAATTCCTGGGTTTCCTGAAGCGGGAAGGGATTCACCACCTGGTCCATGCCGGCGACTTTGTTACCAGCGATGTTTCTGATCTGTTTGCCCACCATCCGGAAATTAACTGCTACATCGCCATCGGCAACTGTGACTACGGGATCACCCTCAGAAACTTGCAGAAGATGCCGCATGTGATGATTGATACGGTTGTCTATTTTGAGCTGGAAGGAAAGCACTTTGCTATCTCTCACATAGATGGTGTTGCGGAGAGAGCATTGAGGGATCAGCCGGTTGATGTTTTTTTCCACGGTCATACCCACACCACCCAAATCGATAACCATCAACACCCCATGACGATCAATCCAGGTTCGCTGAGGGATGGTCATGGATTTATTCTGATGGATGTCCCTTCTCTGGATCTAGAACGTCGCTTTCTGTTTGATTAGGGTAAATTTCCAGTCTCTTTAAGAATCGGGCTGAAATATTAGGACTTGTCACTTCTGTTTGGTTCGAAGCGAACATGATAACTTAGAAACGAATGGTGCATATTTCCTGAATTGTCTGGTCAATAGGTCACGTCACCAAAGTTTTCGAACTCTGTTTTTTTCAGTGTTTATTTTTGTCCCTACCAGTCTTTCCCAGAGCAGCAAGCCTGCAACCCTTTCAACCTTTGTTGTTGATACCTGAAAATCTGACAATGGCTTGCTTGTTTTTTTATTTGGAATGATAAACGACCACATATGCAGCCTACCTTTCTTGTTTTCGGTCAGTACCGACTTGAAATAGGCATTGGGGATGGGAAGGGTGACCTGATTATCATCATCGGCCCCAATAACGTCGACCGCCTTATCAAAATAGAAGATTGGCCCGCAAATGACATAGGTCTCCAGGATGGACTTCTTTTTACCCAGCTTTCTGACAGCCTCCTCGAGTTTTTTCCATATTCCCCTGTTAAATCCAGGCTTCTGGGGGGACATGTTCGATAATAAGAAGGTTTCACTGCTCTGGATTTTTGTTTCAATTTGATCTGCACTCGCAATCAGATGCCCGCGATCATGTTTTGATCCCTCAAAGTCCTTAAGGTCTGCTCTGAACATCTCAGGGATTCGGTAGTCAGGTCTAAAATTGTCTTTTCTTTTCACATCAGTAATATCATGATCCACAATTTCAAGAGCCCATTTTGCCTGCCGAAAATAGTAGGAATATCCCACAACATAATGGCGGTTGATCAGTATCTGGTCGGCTGCCGGCATGCCGTATCTCGTTTCTCGCCTCAAACTGGGTAGATCATTCATCTTTTATCCTGTGTTGGGGTTGAATGGGGCAACTGGTGAAAGCTGTGAAATTACCTGTCCAGACGATATTTATCAACAGGCCATTGGGTGGGTTTATCTCCCCCCTGGATCACAAACTTCCTCATGGCAGCATCTGTGACTGCATATCCCCAATTAATCAGCTGTCCCTGCTCTTCGTCGGAAAAGGCATTCAGTCGGGTCCTGACATCTTTCATTGATCGGGTAGTCTTATTGCTGCTCAATAGTGGGTCATCCAGCTTGTACCGGTCGATATCGGTTGCGATTCCCCAGTAGGAGCCTTCGCACTCCTTTTTTTTATACATATCGACCAGGGACCTCACTCTGAGGGATCTGACCTGTTCCATGGTGATCATGAGAACCCGAAGCATTTTTGAAAGGAGTCCAAAACTGCTATCTGTGATATCTAGTGGGGCTCCAGCATCACTGACCAGCACCGTGGTAAAATCGTCCCAGACAGCTTCTGTTCCCAGGTTATCATATACACCCCCATCAGTCAGAATCAGTCTTTTTCTGAGTTTTTCATTGTCAAAACAGATAGCAAACTTCCCCTTCTTCCATCTTTTTTTGTCAGTTTTGATAATATAGGGCGTGAAAACCGGCGGAAAAGCGCTGGAAGCTGTCACCGCAGATGCAAGCGACATATCAGCATCCGGATATTCTCCGATCTTGTAATCCCAAATGCTGTTCCTTTTAAGTTGAACACTGGCCCCGGTGTTCAGATTAGTGGAATAGATCACAAACTCAGGTCCTTTTCCTTCCTCAGGCAGGTCTTTTAACGTCGCACCTTCAAAGAGTTTTCTGTCATACCTTTTTGTCAGCTGTTCAGCAGCACTGCTGCAGGGTGATAAAAAACCAAGGAGTACCGCTGGTGTATCTGCTGTACTCGAACAAAATGTTCGAATGGGGACTACAATTTGCTCCTCGAAATTTTCGGCAACTTGACTCCCATTAAAGTTAAGGGAGTCCCACTTATATCCAAGATAGGCTGATACAATGGATCCCCCTGAAACACTGCAGATTCGAGTCAACTGCCTTAGATAACCCAGTTCATTCAGCCGCCACAAAGATCCAAGATGAAACAGAGAAGCCCTGAATCCGCCACCGGACATTGCTAGTCCTATACCTTCTTCTCTTGCCATCGCAGTTACCTCAAATTAGGTTTGTTTTCTAATGGTTGCATGGTTCAATCAGCATTGATTCATGCAGGTACGGTACTAAGAGGTACGGTAATGAGGCTTGAATCCGACGATGGTAATATCATCTCGAACTTCGTTCTGCCCCCTTAAGCGGTTGAACTCTTCGATAATCAGCTCTTTTTGTCTTTCAAAGTCCTTATTGTGGACGGCCTGCAGAATGGCTTTGAACCTCTTTTTCCCAAGTGAGAATTTCTGATCTCCGACTGACTGATCGGTGATGCCATCGGTATAGAGGTAAAACGCACCTTCATTTTTAAGCTCAATGGTGTGATTTGTAAAATCAAAATCCAGTTCCGAGTTTTTGTACCCGACGCTCTGGCGATCACCTTTGATCAGGTGCATTTCAGAATCCATAATATATACCAGCGGCTGGTGGGCCCCTGCAAAAACCAGATGATTGAGTTTGGTGTTTAAATAGCAGATGGAACCATCAAGCCCATTGTCAGACTCGGTGGTTTCCTTATCCTGCTGAAGGGTGGTCTTAACAATAAAATTGAGCTTTTTTAAGATCATGGCGGGATCGGTACATTTTTCTTCAATGATGATCCTCCTTAGGCCCGATGAAGCCAGCATCGTCATCAACGCCCCCGGGATGCCGTGACCTGTGCAATCAATGGTTGCCAGCATGACACCATCTTTGACCGGTTCCAGCATGAAATAGTCTCCCCCAACAACGTCTCTGGGCTTCCAGATGAAGAAACTATTCGGCATATGCTGCTTAATAATGTCTGTGTCAGGAAGAATGGAATTTTGAATAATGCTGGCGTATTCGATACTGTCCGATATTTTCTTGTTCGTTTTTTTCAATTCTTCATTGGACTGACTTAGTTCTATCGTCCTCTCCTCGACCAGTTCCTCCATCTGGTTTGCATAAATGCCCAACTGCTCGGACATGATCTCCATCGTAGAAAATGCTTTAGAGAACCTTAAGGAGAGCATAATCGACTGAATAAATATAAAGAAAAAGAGACCAAAGGGAACAAGGGCGATGGAGTGAATGATTTCATTAACGATCAGCAGGTCGTGAAAGACGGTAAGCACTAACACCACCACGCCGATAAAAACCCAGACGACACTGTTTTGCTTGTTGATAGCAGCCCTGATCAAGGCATAAAGTGCATATAGACAGTATGCGGCTGCAACTACCTGATAGTACACCATACCATAGGAGGAGATGGACATGGGGGTGACGAGGGTAAACAGGCTGAAAACCACACCCACTGAAAAAACACTGTTTACGATCTTCTGATTAAATTCCGGAAAGAGAGTACGGAGAAACAAGGGAAACAGAGGAACTCCTAGATAAAAGGTCAAATACTCCAGTTTCTGGGTTATTTCCCAGTTGAAATCCGGGTACAAAGATATTAAAAAGCGCTCTCCGGTTAAGATGACTCTTAAAGCTGTGAGTAAACAGACAATCCCAAAGTACAGTGAAGACTTGTCTTTTCTGCGAAGGATGAATAGACCAAAATGGTAGACTCCCATGATCAGCAGACTGCCAAACAGAAAAAGTTCAAAGGAGAGGTTTCTTTCTCTCTCTTGATTAATCTGAGAGCCCCATCCGAGTTCAATCGGCTTCCAGACTCCTCCTTTTCTATGTGAAAAGTTTGCGACCTGAAGGATGATATGGACTGTATCCGACTTCGGCAAAAAGGATGCTGTTTGAGGCAGATAAAGCGGTTGAGCAGCATTTTTATTTTTGCCTACGGTTCCGTTTGTCAGCAGCAGCTCTCCATCCACCCACAACCGGTAGGAGGTGCCCATATCCATTACCTTTAAAGCAAGGATCTCCCCAGTTGAAGGTACTTTAACCTTCAGTTGAAAAGTAGCAAAGCCTTGTCCTGTCAGCTTTTTACCGTCATATTCATATCCGTTCCATTTACCCGGGACCTTAAAATAGGCTTCCTTAGACCCAAGTTCCGTGCTCAGTGGTTCGTGCAGTTGTTGCCAGTAGAATCCCCACTCACCATTAAGATCAATTTTTCCATCGTTTTTAAAATCCCAATGGCTCAAATCAATAACCCCTTTTTTTGCAAGCGGCTTTTTGCTTTCGGATGTTTTGCAACCGAAATTTACAAACAGTAAACAACATAAGCCAATAACCATGATTGACTTCAATCGGGATGTAGACGTCATTTTGAGAAAAATTTAATTGTTGCTTGTCTTTAAAGGAACGGAGGTGACCGTAATTCCTAGATCATTATCAGAATCGAGGGTAACAGTCGAGGCAGGAACCACAAAAATAAAGCAGAATGTTCTTTGAATTATACTAGTGTCAAGTCAACTGTCCAATGTCGGAACTAGCAGAAATCGGGGGACATGTAATCGTTAAGTGTGCGGTGATTTCTATACCGTCTCGAAACGAAAATCGCAAAGTAGCTGAAGAAGTTTTCGATCTCAAACAAAAAAGTATTTGTAAGGTATTGAGCTGAGGCAGTAGTTGTTTTCGGTTTGAGGTTATTCACTCAATGCTTTGAGAACTGCTTTTGGTTCTTTGGCAACAACGTTTAATAAGACGAGAGCCGGACCTTGTAGTTTTCTGTCCCCTCTTTCCCAGTGGCGAAGTGTGCTGACACTGATATTAAATTTGAACGCAAATTCGTTTTGTGTCATACCGATATTGGTGCGGATATTTTTCACATCAACCGGCGTGAATTTATGCACACCCGTCTTTTTCTTGTTGCCTTTTGAAAACGCAATAGCTTCCCCAAGGCCTTGTTTGATGCTGTCAAATGCTTCAGCCATTTTGAATCCCCATAGTTTTTAATAACTCACATTTTAGTAGCAGTCTATTTTTATGCGCATTACTTTTTTGCAAGTACCACAGCACACATTACAGCAATGTTTGCTGCATTTTCTGCTGCTGGCCTGCTTCTGGGGGCGCCACCGCTATATACGGCACTGATTATGGCTGCTGCATCATCTTTAATGATGACCTTAACCCACTATGTAACAGGAACAGCCCCGGTTATATTTGGTTCCGGTTATGTGCCATTGGGTGAGTGGTGGAAAATGGGATTTATTATGAGCGTCGTAAACATAACCGTATGGTCTGTTGCTGGAAGTCTATGGTGGAAAGTATTAGGGTACTGGTAATAAAGGTATCGTCAGGCAGTGGTATGAATGCCTAAATGATTTTGAAAAAGAAATCAGGAAAAACACAGCTTAGCTTTGTGTCCATTTTTTGTTGACCACATCACTGTGAAGGTCTCGACTATGCTGAACCTGAAGGACAAACCTGAAACGTTGATCGGTGTATCCAAACCTGGAACGAATGCTATGCAGCCGCTCTCTGCTGCGAGAATTTTTTACGGGAGAAAGGATATTGACCTGCCTAGAAAGAAAAAACATAGGGGATTAAACTTGATATCTTGACTATATGGCAACATGCGAATATAGTCATACTATAAGTTGCATAAAGCGGAATTGCTCGGATGGAGGTTGTAACTGTGATTTTTATGCTTTATCCATTTGATAATTTACGGAAAAAAACGTGATCAGTAAAATAATCTGAAACCTTTCCACCTTATGAAAACTGAAGATTTTTACAAGCGTCAAGCTAGAATTCATAAAGCGCTAGCCAATGAAAGCCGGCTGAAAATAATTGAAAAGCTACATGAAAGAGAATTCAATGTAGGAGAATTGACTGCAATCGTCGGGCTTGATCAATCAACCGTAAGCAAACATCTGTCTGTACTGATATCAGCCGGTATCGCGGATAACAGGAAAGAAGGCAATGTAGTTTATTACAGACTGATCACCACCTGTATCATCGATATGTTTGCCTGCGTGGATAAAATTATCAGTTGATTTTTTTGAACAGCTTATTGGCATTATTTACATATTGCCAATAAGGAATAAAACAATAATTGTGAGACAATCATGAACGACTCAATATTGGAAAAAACATTTGAATTTCATGGACATATTTGCTGGGCCAGTGCTGCAGGAGTGAAGGCTGGTTTGGCTGCATTACAGCAGCTGGGAGTTGAGCGTACCGGCACTTCCAGCGATCTGCATTGTATCGTTGAGATTGGCGAAAACCATGGTGCCCAGTGTTTTGCAGACGGGGTGCAGTATGCGACCGGTTGCACGATTGGAAAGGGAAACCTGGAGAAAGCGGGATGGGGAAAACTGGCTCTGACCTTGATCGACAAAAAGAAGGAAAAAGCCGTTAGAGTATCTTATAAACCCGGTCGCCATAAAGCTGTAGCCGAATCATCCTTTATGCGCAAACGGGGTCAGGGGGTTCCGCCTACGAAGATTGCCAAGGAAGAGGCCTGGGAAATGGCAAATCTGATTTATGAAGCTCCGGATGATGAAGTGCTTACCATTGGCAAAGTGAAGAATTATGAGTGGGAAAATGATGGGGGTGAGGTCATGGGCCTAGTTCCCTGCGATCATTGTGGAGAGCTTGTTTCCAAGGTTTATTTAAGGGTTGTAGGGAATCGCCATGTCTGTATTCCCTGCTCCGGTTATGATAGATAAGGAAACCAGATGACTATTGCCTTGATTGCCGGACTGATTACACTTGGATTTACAACCCTGTTGACCATTGCAGGTGTCGGCGCTGCTTTTATTCTGATACCTGTATTCATAGCCCTGGGAGTGGATATTCATGTGGCTATGGCCACCGCCCTGCTTTTGAATTCGATCTCAATGGTTTTTGCCTCATACCGGTTTGTGAAAAACAAACTGGTCATTTGGAAACTGGCCATTCCCATTCTGCTGGTGGCAACCCTGCTTTCACCTCTGGGAGCATATGTCAGCACTAGCCTGGATAGTCATATCCTTTCGTGGGCTTTTACCGGATTTTTGTTGTTTGCAGCAGCAATGATGCTATTTTATCAGGCAAATGAGAAAGAGAGTACTTTCTCCGGACGTCAACAAGTTGGATATGGTTTGAGTGTGGGTGGTTTTGCAGGATTTCTGGGGGGATTGTTGGGAGTTGGTGGAGGAAATTTTATTATTCCTGTGCTGGTCTGGCTGGGGATTAATCCCAAAAAGGCATCAGCAACCACCTCATTTATTGTGATTTTTTCCTCCATTTCAGGATTCATGGGTCATGCAACATTGGGCAACATGGACCATTTATTACTGGGGTTTTCAGCCATTGGTTCAGCTTTGGGGGCCATTCTGGGTTCCTGGTTGATGACCGATAAGTTGAACCCGAAACATGTCAAAACCATTATTGGTATAGTTCTGCTGGGAATCGCTGCAAAAATGATATTGAGCCAGATTTAGCAGGCCTCACTCACACACTTTGCAGTTTTTAAATTTTTTGATTTGGTTTTTCGTGAGCGGTTTTATCTGACCAACTGAAGTTTTCATGACAGAAACAGGATCCGGGTCTGGTGTAAGGTTATGATTGTACGCCATGTTTTCTTACATTCCAAAACATGCTTTTTTCAAGTTTTGCAGCTAAACAATGTATTTACGGGCAATGGGGAGAGACTTTGAAAGAAAGGTAATTTCAATACCTTACATTCGCAGTCTGCAGAAACCCTAGAAAGGGTTCCCTTTTGAAAAAGAGGCTGGCTTGAATTGGAGGTTTTTTGGTTGGTTCCCTTTTACTGTCAAGGGATGCTAGGATGTGTCCCTAGTGTGTCCCCATGAGAGAGAACGATAAGTAATCTAAGGATTAGAGTATAGTTATAAAGGGCTTATCCCTCTATGGGTAGGTGGTACCTGGAGCCGGGATCGAACCGGCACGCCCTTGCGGGCACAAGATTTTAAGTCTTGAGCGTCTACCAATTCCGCCATCCAGGCAGGCTGTTCTAGAGCAAGATATCTGTGGGGTGTTGGAGGCGACAATCGGAGTTGAACCGATCTAAAAGGTTTTGCAGACCTCTGCCTAACCGCTTGGCTATGTCGCCTTCAAATGGAAGTGATTTCTTGTTTTATCCTCTGAAACAGGAGTGTGAACCAACCTGTCCCAGCGTGTTGAATATTATTCTATGGCGCTATTGGTGCCGTGTCAAGATCAAAAAGGGGTGGTGACCTGTTAATATCAACTGGTGGCTGGCTAATTATTCATTTGAGTTATTCCTCGGCAGACGAGGTTTTTGTCCTGCTCAATGGAAACAGCTGAATGGTGTTAGGGAGCGGCTATTGATACATTTCTGCTTGACACACAATCAATCATACACGACAATAATCCTTATCAACGCAAGCTTATCCACGAAAGAGCGAGCATGGTGGAATTGGTAGACACGCAGTCTTGAGGGGGCTGTGGCCCATGGCCGTGAGAGTTCGATTCTCTCTGCTCGCACCAAACGTCTCTCCCCTTGTTTCTTAAATCCTTCTGTTGATTCAGCTGATGAATCATCTAATCAAGCGATTTTTTGAATTCCTGCTGGCGGCGATTATGCTGCTGAGTTCTTCTCAGGTTTATTCGACAGAGTTGGTCCTTGATGATGATGTGCTGTATCGGTATGCCATGCACCTATACCGCAGTGGAGAGTATTACCGGGCGGTGACGGAGTATAAGCGGCTGTTGCATTTCTTTCCGAAGAGTGAGCGGACACAAGAGGCTGGCCTGCAGATAGGGCGATCCTACATGGCAGGTGGAAAAAGTGATGAGGCGATTGCCCACTGGCAGACTTATTCGGGTGACCAGCTGACCGGCAGTCTGACGAGAAACCGTTACAGGATTCTGTATGGGATCTCCCTGCTTGATCTGGATCGCACCAGCCCATATCGCCTGCGTTTTGACAGTATAACGTCTGGTATGGCTGTCTTGTCCGATGTTGATGCCAGAGACCCTGATGGTCAACTGGTTCAGGATTTCGTTCGTGGCTGGGAGAACCTGCCCGATCCGGAGACCAAATCCCCCTGGCTGGCGGGTTCGATGTCCGCCATTATCCCAGGAGCAGGCAGCTTTTATACCGGGAGGCGTATGGAAGCGCTTTACGCCTTTTTTCTGACCAGCCTGTTCTGGGTGGCTACAGTGGATGCAGTAAATAATGAAGACGCTCCGCTTACAGGCCTGTTCGGATTTTTTACCCTGACGTTTTATGGTGGAAACATCTATACTGCTGTCAATAGCGCTCATAAGTACAATGACCGACTGCAGAGCGAAAGCCTGCTGCAACTAAGAAAAAAACATGGGATCTGGTTTATCCCCGAAAATGACCGCCGCAGCGGACGATTCTAACTTCAGACATTAATTCCCCCGATGGAAACCCTACAAACAGCCGAATTAGAGATTATCCAGGAAGAAGCAGCCAAATTGGAAAGGCTGCAATGCTTCGCCCCTGTTGCCGAAAGCTCTAAAAACCAGGAGGACATCCTGGATGAGATGGCCATGATCAGCGAGCAGATACCGGAAGCCACTGAAGACGATATGAGCAAGCTGAATGAGCAACTGGTTCGTCTGAATATATTGCTGACGCGGGAAGAGCTGGCCAATGAAGACGGTGTTAACCTGAATAACCCCTATTTTGCCCACATCCGGCTAAGGGAAGGAAAAAGGACACGGGACCTTTACGTGGGGAACCAGGTTTACCAGACCCCGGACCTCCAGGTTCAGATCATTGACTGGAAGGTGTCGCCCATTGCCATGATCTACTTCCTGTACGAGGAGGGAGATGAATATGAAGAGGAGATCGATGGCCGCCTGTTTGAAGGGGAAATGGAGCTGAAACGGATCCTGAAGGTTGTAAATGGTGAGATCGTACGGATTAAACAGGGGGACGTGCTGCTGGTCAAACAGGATGATGGCCAATGGGAAAAGTTTATCGAAGAGCGGTATCTCCTGAAAGGGGGAGCTGAGTCTGCCATACGACCAGGAACGTCCAAGGCCGTGGATCCGAAACTGGGGCTGGACCGGCAGGGGAATATTCGAAAAGACAAGCTACTACCAGAAATCACTGCCCTGATCGACCCGGAGCAGTTTGCCCTGATCACACGACCGGATAGCGGATTCGTGGTAATCCAGGGAACAGCTGGCTCGGGAAAGACAACGGTGGCGCTGCACCGCGTTGCCTGGCTGTATTATCGGGACGTCAATCGATTCAAGCCTGAGACGATGATGGTGATGGTCTTCAATAAGGCTCTTGCAACGTACATCTCCAAAGTTCTGCCGTCTCTCGGCGTTCACAATGTTCGCACAGAGGTGTTTGAGGACTGGGCCTCCAACTACCGATTCCGGTTGTTTCAGAGCTATCTCCCTCGACATTACTCGGAATGGACGCCCATCAGCGTGATTCAGTTTAAAAAACATCCTGCATTGCTGCAGATCATTCGGGAGTTTATTGAGCAGAAAGACCGGCAATTTGATACCGAACTGGTTGAACTTCTGGATGGTCGATCGGTTCGCGGCTTCCCTTTGGGAAAGCTTCGCCAGATGCCACTAATCGCCCGTCTCTACACAATCTTTGAATGGATCGAAGGGAGAAACCAGTTTGGTGGTGTGACCTTCAGTTATGGGATTGAAATCTCCAGTCGGCTGCAACGGATCGTGACTAACTACATCGATCCGGAAAAAACACGGGTTGAGATGATTGTTCAGTTTTGGGAAGAGCTGTTCAGTAATTTTGAATTTCTCAGTAACCGCTTCAAGGAACTGGCTGGAGATGATCTGAGCAGTGCTGAACTGGTGCAGGTGGGAGAGTGGCAGAAAAGCCAGTATATCAAAAGATTCAGCCTTGGAGATACCGACAAGACAGACCTGTTCGAGATCTTCACTGGAGACAAGAAAACGTCAAATGAATTGCCAACACTGGACTACGAGGACGATCCGATCCTGCTGTATTTCTACCAGCATCTGTTTAAAGAAATAGTGGATCGCGGTGGGAAAAGCATGGAACTATCGCATCTGATGGTGGACGAGGTCCAGGATCTCAGTCCGGTGGAACTGGCCGTATTGCTCAAAACCCTGAAACAACCGGCCAGTATCACACTGGCGGGGGACGTCAACCAGAAGATGGTCGAGCAGAGTGGGTTCATGGACTGGGAACAAATGTTCAAGAGTCTGGGTTTGGAAGGCGAAGCTATTTCCACCTTGAAAGTCAGCTATCGCTCCACCTATGAAATCATGGCGTTCTCGCTGGATCTGCTGGGTGATCTGGCCAGTACCAATGAATTTACAGCCATGAGACGCGGTCCTGCGATTGAGCTGTTTCACTTTGGCAACCAGGGGGAACTGGTCTATTTCCTTTCCAAAAGCCTGAAGGATCTTTCGGTGGTCGAGCCAAATGCCAGTATTGCCCTGATCTGCCCCAGTCCGGAGAATGCTATCCAGTACTTCCAGCTGCTGGATAAAATGGAGCTGAACGACTTGAGACTGGTTGCTGACCAGGACTTCACCTTCACCCCCGGGACCGATGTTACCGATATCAAGCAGGTGAAAGGGCTTGAATTTGACTATGTTGTTCTGCTGGATGTGGACAGTGTCAACTATCCGGACAACAATTACTCCCGATACCTGCTGCATATTGGGTCGACACGAGCCTCACACCAGCTGTGGTTGATGAATTGCGGAGATCCGTCACCTGTCCTGCCAGGGGAGCTGTTAACCCGGATGATCCAGTAGAAGATCAGGAGTGACACCGACCTGATGGAAATCAAATGAAATGGCGGAGTACCGTCATTTCCAGCTTGACAAGGTCCCACAGGAACCATAAAATCATTTGTATGACGTGCCAAGGTGGCGGAATTTGGTAGACGCGCACGGTTCAGGTCCGTGTGAGCTAACGCTCTTGTGAGTTCGACTCTCATCCTTGGTACCATCCCGCAACAACTTCAGTAAGATACCCCCGGTTTTAGATAAGACCTCCCCGAAACCCACAGCTGTCACACTCTGTATCACATAATTGGTGACACTTTGCGGTGATTTAGGGTTCGATGGGATTACTCGGTCCGTCTTCTGCCAAGCTTAACCTTCTTGTCATTCGTTCAACTTTCCATATATTTTAACCTAGTAGTTTGACAATAGGTCCAATTTTCAGCTAGAAAAGATGATAAAAAAGAACACTTGCTCAGTTTTTTCACGGTTGAACTGTCATTTTTTAGGGTATGGATGTGTTAAAGAAGAATAATATTTTCGGTTTTGTAATGGTTCTGATCTTCGTCGTTTTGATCACAGGTTGCAAGAATTCTTTTGACACTAATAGAAGCGATTTAACAGCCTAATCACCTATCAAATCTTCCGTAACCCTCATTCTAATTTGATGAAGAAGTGTGATGAGAAAGAAACTGTAATGTAATGTTAATTTTTCATGATTGAACAGCAACACTTTCAGAGGACTAAGGCCATGTCAGCTTTCAAGGTAAAGACCAGGATTTTGATCCCTTTTTTAGCCCTATTCGTTCTAGCCAGTTGCAAATACATAATTCCGGATAATGATAGTGATTCTGCTGCTTCAAGCGATAAATCCATCAGCTCTTTTAAGTTCATGGCATCAAACAATGCAGCCTTTTCGTCAGATGTTGTTGGGACAGTTTATGAAAACTCGCACACGGTAGGAATTGCTGTTGCTACAGGAACGGATGTAACTGTCTTAAAACCTACTGTCCAAATTGATGGAGAATCAGTCAGTCCCGCAAGCGGAGTCACCCAGGATTTTACCAACCCTGTTTCGTATACAGTATCTGCAGCAGATGGAACGACACAAGACTTTGAAGCGACTGTCACGGTCACATCAGATGCAGATGCCCCAACAAGCCCAAGTATTTTGGTAAATGGAGGTGATGCCTCAACCACATCAACATCTGTGACATTGTCTTTGTCCGCAAGCGATAACGAGGGTGTTGTTGCCTACTATGCTTCTGAATCCAGTACAATGCCATCTGTCGGGGATGCCGGCTGGGTTTCTGTGACCAGTGATACAAGTTATTCAGGTAGTGGGGCTTTCACACTGAGTAGCGGAACGGCAATAAAAACTGTCTTTGTGTGGTTTAGGGATGTTGCTGGGAATATCTCAGCGAGTGATAGTGATTCTATTGAGTATGCTGACGTTTCCAGTGGTCTGATTGCCTATTTTCCTTTCAACGGAAATGTGACTGATGAAAGTGGCAATGGGAACAACGGAACGATCAACGGAGCAATCTTATCGACTGATAAGGATGGAAATACAGACAAAGCATACAGTTTTGATGGCGTTGATGATAACATTTCCCTATCCAATGCAAAAATTTTTGGTTCAAACTCAAATCGATCTGTTTCTGTCTGGGTGTATGCTAATTCAACGGCTGGAAATCCATATTTAGTGCATAATATTGACAATACTGAAGGACAGTGGGCACTGACAATCAATTCTGGAAATTTTAGGTGTAGGGGTTATGAAGGAGGAACTTGGGGTGAGGCAATTTTTTCTGCAACAGCTCTAGCATGGCAACATGTCGTTTGCCAATATGATGGAACAAAAATGCAACTTTACATAAATGGGGTTTTAAAGAACGAAGCTGCAACAAATTTGGCGGCAAATAGTATTGACATAAAACCATATAAGTTTGGCAGTGATGTGAATGGGAGCTCAAATTTTGGTGGAAAAATTGATAATCTTCGGATTTACAACCGAGCCCTATCCGTTTCAGAAATCCAAGCCCTTTATGACGAATAGTTGACATCTCCACTTCACCCATTCAATACTTGCACTCATAACTGTCACGCTTTGCAGAGCAACGGATATAAATATCTCATTTTTCACCTGTTGAAACATTACCCATACCTTCATAAAAAACCAAATTCCAGCCAGTACTTCTTCAGATCGGTTAGGGGGATTGGGATCGCTCAACTGACAGCGGGCAGGAATATTGAAGAACACCTGGAGAATCTCCAGGCGTTCTTCAATAAAAGCAGTGTGTGAATGGCAGAGAGGTTACTGCATCCTAATCACCGGTTTTGGCCAGGTGATCATCATAAATGGTTTCCAGTTGGTTTTTGTGTTTCATCTCCTCCTGGGCCAGAATCAAAAAAACGTTACTCATATCTTTGTTATCTGAAGACTCAGCCATCTTGGTATACATTTTAGTGGCCTTTTCCTCCAGCTTCATGGCGATCCGTATGACGCTAAAATAGGTCATGCCTGGCTTGAAATCAATTTCCACCATGTAGTCGGCCCGTTTCAGGTCAGTGATTTTCTGAAATTGGTATTGGGCAATGGCTGACGTGTCGGATGCGAAATCTTTCAAGGTCTGCTCGTGTTTGTCTTCCTCTTTGGCGAAATCCTCCAGCACCTTCTGATTCACTACGATGGATTCCTGAGCTGCAGCCTGTCGATAAAATGCGGCGGCTTCTTGTTCTTTTTCGATGGCAAAATTAATAGCGTCCTCAATGGAATTCAGTCCCATAATCATCTCCAGAATAATTTAGAAATTAGATATTGATATGCATTTTTGCTTGTCACAATTGGCCTCGCGCCTAATGGCGAATTTCTGTTTTGGCACTAAGCTGTAAACAGTGGTTTGATTATGCGCCAAAAATTGCCTTGAATCAATTCATAATCGTCAAGACTTATAAAAATCAGGGGCTGCAGGCGGCTAATCGTGGTGCCTGAGCGGGTGGAAACAGTTTTGTTGTAAGAAGGAGTTGCTTTGAGTTGGCCCCCTCCTTTGCCTGCTGCCGACTCCCATTTGGTAATTGGAACTGGAATTTTACCATTCTGTGATAGTTTTGTGAAATTTAAAACAGATAATCATGATATACTGAAACCATATCAGCAAGACAGAATTAAAAGCACTTAGGGCTCGTTCATAAATAACTTGGCATAATCTGTTTTCAAAAGTCCCAAAAAGACTGGACATTTTGCAGACAGAATACCAAGTAATATTTGAGCCGATCCTTAACTAATCCATCAACAGAAGGTTTATATGAAACTGAAAAAAGCGTTGTTGTTGAATTTGGCTGGACTGTTGTTTTTTGGAGCGGTGGCTCTGGCAAAAAGTGAAATTTATACGGGATTCCTTAGCAACGCTGCGGTAGGCGGTTATGATCCAGTCGCATATTTCACGGTTAACCAGGCAGTTAAGGGCTCAGATCAGTTCATGTTTCACTATAAAGGGGCCAACTGGTATTTCAGCTCAGCGGAGAACCTCACCAGATTCAAGAATGATCCGATGAGATATGCGCCTCAGTATGGAGGCTATTGTGCATGGGCGGTTGCTGAAGGGTCTACAGCCAAGGGAGATCCGCTACAGTGGAACATTCACAAAAACCGGCTATACCTGAACTTCAATGAAGAGATTAAGAACCGTTGGTTGGCAGATGTGGAAAACTTTATTGCCAAGGGCGACAGCAACTGGCCGGGAGTGATTCAATGAAATCAACATTGGCAGCGGAAACCCATCCTCAGCCGGCTTCCGATACCTCCAATGACAGGGTTCAAGGCAACCAGGCATCTGAAACGGATGAGGCCCGGATTCTTGAGCGACTGTTTGAACTGGTCAAACATCATCGTGACACTGCCCATATCCGAAAACCGCTCGAATTCCATGAACCCGAAGAACTGGAAAAGCTGTTGAATCTAGACCGGCCAGAAGGAAATGGCGACTGGGAGCAGATTTTTCAGTGGGTGCAACTGTACCTCAAACACTCTGTTAAAACCGGCCACCCGAGATTTGTAAACCGCATGTGGTCCGGGGCCAATCTCCCCTCCGTTGTCGGAGAGATTATTACTGCCATCTCCAATACCTCTGCCGGCACCTTCGAATCGGCCCCTGTCTCGACATTGATGGAGACTTTTATGATCCAGCGTATGCTGGAACTGGTGGGGTTTCACAATGGAGAGGGCCAGATGACAACCGGCTCCAGTAACGCCAATCTGATTGCCATGATGGCTGCCAGAAACAGAGCCAATCACTCTATCCGGCAAAAAGGTCTGTTTGAACAAGGCCCCCTCTATGCTTTTGTGAGCGAGGATGCTCACTATTCACTGGACAAGGCCGCGAATGTTCTGGGAATCGGCCTGGACCATCTCGTTAAAATACCGGTGAATAATCGGGGGCAGATGGATAGTCAGGTGTTGGAAAAGCAACTGGCCCGGACAGTTGAATCCGGCGGCACGCCATTTTTTGTCTGTGCCACCGCCGGGACTACTGTCCGGGGCGCCTTCGACCCTATTACCGATATTATGGCACTGCGCGAACGCTATCATTTCTGGTTTCATGTGGACGGAGCCTGGGGCGGTGCAGCCATTTTCAGCCAAAAACTGCGCTCTCGTTTCCTGGAGGGTATTGAACAGGTTGATTCATTCACCTGGGACTTTCATAAAATGGTTGGGACCGCATTGATCAGCAACATCCTGCTGTTCAATGCCAATGGGGTACTGAGAGAAGCCACCGATGCCGGAGACACCAGCTATATTTTTGGCAGCGAGAACCGCCGGGAAGACCTAAATCTGGGCTCCTTTTCGTTGCAATGCGGACGCCGGGTCGACAGCCTGAAGTGGTTTCTTGACTGGAAATTTTACGGTGAGCAGGGGTTTGCCGATCGGGTTGAATCCTATTTGCAGCTCGCCGAATATACATCGCAGTGGATTGAAGACGCCGCAGAGCTTGAAATGGTTGTTCCACGGGAATCGTTTAATGTCTGCTTCAGGTTTGTGGCACCGGCTGGGATCTCCAACAATGATTTCAATCAGAACCTGAGAACGGAACTGCATCGAAATGAAATTGGTCTGATCGGTTCCGGGTTTGTCGGGCCGGATTTCTGCCTCAGACTTTTAATCACCAACCCGCGCCTGGATCGTTCAGAAATCGAGGCCTTCCTTCGGGACCTGGTCAATGCCGGAAGAATACTAGTGGGGAAAACATGGACACACTGATACCGCCGTCAGCGGAGCAGAAGATCTGGCCGGCCCTCAACCGCTTGCCTGAAACGGCTGAACTGTTAGAACACCTTTCCACTTTAAAGTATGATGTTTCAACCATGCTGCCCGTCATTGTGGATCTGGCCTTTGCGGTTAAACGGTCCCAGGACATGTTTCCAGACATCGTATCGGGGTATTCCCGGACCATTCTGCACAGAGAACCCGGCGGATTCGAAGTGATGGTCGCCCGCTGGTCCCGGGGGGCAAAAACACCCATCCACGGTCACCCCGGCTTTTCCCTGACCTGGCTGATCGATGGCAATTTATCTGAAAACACATATGCCAAAGAGGGGGGCTGTCTTGTTCAGGCCGATTCCGACAGTCTGTCAGCAGGTGCTTATTCTTTTGACCAGGGCAATGACGGCAGATTTGATAATGCAATTCATCAAATTGTCGCGGTTGAAGAGAGCTTGAGCCTCCACCTATATTCAGATGACGCCTTAAAGGGCGAAGTTTTTACAGTATGAAAAATCTGTTCACCAATTCGAGATTGTTGATTAAGGTTTGGATGGTATTCTGGTTTATCGCCTTTTGCATCAGGCTGAGAATCGATCCCTGGAAGTTTTTTCAGCTCAATGCCGATTACTTCAACAAGGCCAAGGGAATATATTCCAAGCTCGAAATCAACCTGTTGATTCCATACCAGTGGCGTCTCAAGCAGTTGGCTTATGATGAGTCATCTGAACCCAGGACCTATCCTGTTTTTCTCAAACCCGAATGGGGTCAGAATTCATATGGTATCTTTCGAGCCGACTGCAGTGAAGACTACCAGACCATCCGGGAGAAGGTCGCACAGAAAAAACTGAACTACCTGCTGCAGGATGCAGCACCTGAAACCCGAGAATTTGAAATCTACTACATCCGGCGGGCTGACCTACCTGAAAGCTTTGCCGCGCTGTCGGTCACCGAGGTGAATAACAGTCGGGAGCAAACCCACCCGATCAACGGTGTCAATAATATGGACACGACCTATACTGATCTCTCCCGACATTTTACGGGCGCCGACGCACAAACGATCTGGAGACATGTCAGGACCATCGGCAATTTCCGTATGGCTCGGGTCTGCGTCAAGACGAATTCTGAAACGGATCTGCTCCAAGGCCGATTTCACATCGTGGAAATCAATCTGTTCACACCAATGCCGCTGAATCTGCTCGATCCAAATATTTCTTGGGAAGAAAAGGCACAATTTATCAAAAATGGCATGCAGTTTCTTGCTGAAAACGCGAAAGCAATATCAGCAACACAGGAACGGAAAAATGTGTTTTTTAAAAAACTGTTGATGCATCACAAAGTTAAATCCAATAAAGTTTATGAGAAAAACGTAATAAAATCATCTATCGATGGCCTGAAACCGATTTCTCAAGACGTATTCACCCCTTGACAGACACAATCTGCCCATTCAAAATTTCCATATATCCACTGGATTTAACGTCACCGATTGAATCAAGCCAGAGCTGTTTTATCCCCTTCGAAACCGGCCTAAATCTGCTCAGGGAATTATTTTGCCCCAAGTGAACTCAGAAATGTCGAACAATATACAAAGTGCGGGCGTGAAGCATTCCAAAGCGTTTCTGGAAATGTCCAGCGACGACTCATACTACGAGAGGATGTATCAGCCGAATGGCTATGGTAAAAACACAGGGGATTGCGGTGACACTGTGGAGATTTTCCTGATGGTAAAGGATGGACTGATCAAGGATGCCACTTTCGATGTAGACGGGTGCGTTAATACCTTTGCTTGCGCGAATACAGTGGTTCAGACGATATGGGGGAAGCCGCTTGATGTTGCCTGGGAAGTAACCCCCGAACTCGTGAATGACTATCTCGAAACCCTGCCCGAAGAGAATTTTCATTGTGCCGAGCTGGCTGTTGGCGCTTTGTATCTTGCAGCAACAGATTTCAAGAAGAGAGGGTTTTAAGCAGTTTCGGATAGTAAGAAGCATAAGTCCAGACTACTCCTCGTTAATTACCCCTTCACAAATCCCACCTTATTCTTTTGCTTTCTGATTGAAAATCGATCATCCCGTGTGAAAAATATCAATTCAGGGCAGAGCTGCGCTATTTGGAGCTTTTATTGCAATACGAAATGCGGATGTTTTTTCACAACATGAATTTCTAAATGATTATATACTGAAATTATAGTTATTTAGAAGTTAGCAGACCAGGTAAAATGGCAAAAAAGAATATTTGGGCAATCGCTGGCGGAAAAGGAGGAGTAGGCAAGAGTTTCCTCTGCAGCAATTTAAGTATCGATCTGGCACAAAGGGGAAACAGTGTTGTTCTGATTGACGCTGATTTTGGTGGACCTAATCTTCATACGTTTCTGGGGATTTCATCGTCTATCATCAGCGTGTCTGATTTTATCAAGAACAGCCAGTTACGCCTGGATGACATCTTACTGCCAACCGGTATTCCAAACCTGAAGCTGGCCAGTGGCGCCCAGGATGTGCTGGGAATGGCCAACCTGAATATCATACAACAGAACAAGCTGATCAAGGCTATCGCTTCTCTGAATGTCGATTATGTCCTGATCGATCTGGGGGCCGGTACGACAGCGTATACCCTGGACCTCTTTTTGACTGCGGATAAGGGGATCCTGGTCACAGCACCCGAGCCCACATCAGTCGAAAATACCTATCGTTTTGTAAAATCTGCCTTTTATCGAAAACTGAAAACGGTGGTCCGGCATCCAGGAGTCAAATCCTTTCTGGAGCGCATTACTGACAACAAGGATGAAGAAAACCCGAGGACGCCTGCTGACCTGGTGACAGAAATATCAGATATCAATGTGCAGGCAGGTGAAACCCTGAAGTACGAATTGGCCAGATTTCAGCCAAAACTGGTGCTGAACCAGGTCAGAAATCCGACGGATGTTCGAATTGGATTTTCTATGGGGCAGGCCTGCAAGAAGTACTTTGGCGTTGAAATTGGATATGTCGGGTTTGTGGAGTCTGATAACACGGTGATCCAATCCATTAGGCAGCGCCGCCCTTTGGTACTGACATCTCCCGGCTCAAACGCAGCAAATTCCATCTCGAAAATAGCCCAGAATATCCGGCAGGATTATCATCTCGTCAACACAAACTGAGTCAAGGGTGCCGCACAATCGCCAATTGTCAAACAGTTATCCGCCATATATACTACAAGTCAGTTACATCCTCGTTCTAATCTGGAAAACCCAGGCATAATTGACATGCACGATCTGTTGTACTCAATCAGGACACACCAAAATGGCTTTACTGAAAATATTGACCTATCCCGAACCATTTTTAAAAACAACCGCCAAACCCGTGACCGTATTTGACGATGCCTTGAAGACGCTTGTACAGAACATGGCCGAAACCATGTACGAAGAACCTGGTATCGGTCTGGCTGCAACTCAGGTGGGAGAGGACAAGCGTCTTTTCGTGATGGATGTCTTCTATAATAATGAAGACCCGGAATCAAAAAAAACGCCCGTTGCCGTGATCAACCCTGAAATCTTAGAGAGCAGTGGCGAAAGCTGCATTGAAGAGGGTTGCCTTTCAGTTCCTGAATTTAGAGCGGAAGTTAAACGGTCAGCAGAACTTGTCCTGCGCTTTCAGGACATGGAACAGGAGACTCACGAGCTCAGAGCTGAGGGTTTGATGGCAATCTGCATTCAACACGAAACTGATCATCTCAATGGTAAGTTGTTCATTGACTATCTGCCGCCGCTGAAGCGGCGCATGGTTCAAAATAAGCTCAAAAAACAAGCAACCAAATAGCGCAACCTTGAATGAATCGTCAGACAGGTATCCTGCTTTGCATACTGTTGATTTTCTCCCAGTCGGTACTCGCCCTGGAGTGGAAAAGACTGATAATCGGTGATCACCTGAAGGTTAAGGTGGAAATCGCTCGTACATCAGCGGAACAGGAGATGGGGCTGGGTGGTCGGGATTCTGTTCCCGAAGGCACCGGGATGCTGTTTGTTTATAATGCACCGGGAAATCGAATTTTCTGGATGAAAGGGATGAGCATTCCGATCGATATCCTCTGGGCTAGAAACGGTCAGATCGTTTTCATCGAGCACCATGTGCCTCCCCCCTCTCCCCTGGCAGGTGACAGATCCCTGAAACGATACGGAATAGGGATCCGAGCCGATATGGTTTTGGAACTCCCTGCAGGATACGCTGTCAATCACACCATCAGTCCGGGGCAAAGTATCCGGCTGATACCTTAGGGTCGGCTCAAAATCTACTTGGCATTCTGTCTGCAAAAAATCCAGTCTTTGCGGGACTTTTTGCAGACAGAATGCCAAGTTATTTTTGTATGATCCCATAAGGCTTGAATAAATGAAAAAATCAGAACTCGGGATTGATGAGGCTGGTCGTGGGCCGGTGCTGGGGCCTATGGTTCTTGCGGGAGTGGTTGTTCCACAGGGTGAAATGTCCCGCCTCGCAGATTGGGGGGTCAAGGACTCCAAGGTATTCGGAAGCGGTGCCCGGGCGCAGGCGAAAAGGGAAGCACTGGCTCATCGCATCATGGCATCATTCCGCCATAAAATAACGGTTCTCTCCCCGGAAATCATTGATAGATATGTCAGGGAGCATTCTCTCAACAAGCTGGAACAGAAAACAGCCCGTGACATTATCGCGTCTCTTCCTGCGGAAACTGTTGTGCTGGATGGGGCCTCACTGTTTAAACCACTGGTAGGTGATTCTGTCCATGCCTTGAACAAAGCTGACGAGACCTATCTCAGTGTTGCTGCTGCCTCAATTCTGGCCAAATGGAAACGGGACGTACTTTTTGATGAGCTTTGTCAGCCGTTTACCGACTCATTTGGCGATATTCGAGGAGGGGGATATGCCAATGCCAAAACCCTTGAATTTGTGAAGTGGCATTTGGAGAACAGGGGTGGGCTACCTTTTTTTTATCGGAAAAGCTACAACTGGAAAGCACTGAATCAGTCTCAATCCTGATCCTCAGGTTCCTCTTCTGCTATCGTGATGTCACTCGCCCTGTTTTTTTCAGCGTTGCTGATGAAGAACAGGTACCCGCTGACAACAACGATAGCACTTGCCAGGCTGGCCAGGAGTTTTATGATCAGTTTGATGGTCCTGAACGGGATCAGTTTGAAAGTTAGTTTCAGCATGGTTGACTTTGGTCGCCTGTGTAACACGCTTTAAAAGCTGAATAATTCCGGTTGTATTTCGGAAAATTTTATAGCAGTCTGCCTATTCTAGCAAGTTTTTATGCATAGATCCATCTCAAGCTCTTATTTATTTTGATTATCAGTTTCAAGTAAGGTTCACACTCAAGCCTTCCTGACTGCCTCGAAGGGGTTTCTATATTTACATTTTCTAAAATTGTCGATATACTTGCACCCAGTATTGGCCATTATATCGAAAAGCTTCAGCTGAAAAGAGGCCTTAAGCCTGGTCTGAGTTTTAGGACAGGTTCTTGAAAAAAGAGTTGTCAGATTGTTGGATTTGACGTACTAAAGGCCAAGAGTCTAAGGAGTTTCAATGGATCGGTAGTTTTGTCTTTTTTTGTAAGTATATGATTGTTAAACTTTTTAAAAGATGCAGCCATGAATTCTAAAATATTTCGAAGTTCTCAGGTCGCGTTTGTGCTAGTGATATCTCTACTGTTCTGGGCCGGATGTACGCCACCGGCATCCGTTCAACCATGGAGCAGCCAAATCCTGAGTCGGATTCAATTCAGTTTTACAGATACAGATCTGGATCCAAGTGAAATCGGTGGGGATGTTCTCTTGAAGCTGAATGATGCAGCTATGCCTCAGGGTATTGGCCAATATGTGTTGCGTTGGAGTAGCACAGCGAGTGACTCAGGTAAGGGCGATATCATTGCAGAAGTCCCGGTTGGTATTGAGGGGGATCTGCTCTACACGGTACCCGAGAATACAGAGATTCCTGCCTCCAGAAACCGCTATTTTTTATTATATCTTAAAGATGCAACGGGTAAGGAAATTTACAGCGGGCTCAGTGCGCGGGTGACGGACGATACAGAGGAGACAGTTGCTCAAAAGGATACATCTGCTCAAAAGGATACATCCGTTAGATCTGAAGTGGAAACCAAGGCTGGAGTTGATGCGGAAGGCAAATCAATTCGAGTACCACTAACGGCAGTTGAGAAAAAAGTAGCAAAAGCATACAGGCGGACTGTCGTCAATGTAATAACTGTGGAGAATGTACTCTTCGAATTTGACAGATCTTATCTTAAGTCTGAGTTCAAAAGAAAGCTGAGGAACGCGTTTGCCAATGCAAAGCGCACGGACTTGATCAAGGTTGTTGTCTCAGGTCATGCGGATGAACGTGGTTCAAATGAATATAATCTGGCGCTGGGGGAAAGGCGGGCATTTAACGTCAAACGCTATCTGATCAGCCTGGGACTACAGGAGCATAATATTACCGTTATTTCATACGGTGAGGAAAAACCGGTGGACCCCAGACATAACGATGGGGCATGGGCTAAAAACCGGCGATCTGAGACCGATCTGAAAGAGTAATCCACCAGTAGGGGATTTAGTCCGAGCAGCATGAACAGGTACAAAAAAAAGCCTTCGGTTAATCACAGCCGAAGGCTTTTTTCGTTTCAAACCCTACCGAAATCATCTTCATACCGTTCGATATCGTCTTCACTGATAAAACTGCCCATTTGCACCTCTATGATTTCAAGGGGTACTTTCCCCGGATTTGTCAGACGGTGAATAGTTGTTTTCGGGATATAGGTTGATTCGTTTTCGGACAGGTAGAAAGTGTTGTCACCTCTTGTGACTTCCGCAGTACCCGAAACGACCACCCAGTGTTCATTACGATGGAAATGGCGCTGCTGTGAGATCCGTTTCTCGGGAAGCAGCGTGATGGTTTTGATCTGATACCCGTTTCCTTCAGAAAGTACGGTGAATTTTCCCCAGGGCCTTACCACGGTAGAGTGGAATTTGTATTCGAAACGGTCCTCCTGTTTCAATGTTTCCACGAGTTTCTTGACATCCTGTGACCGGGTCAGGTCACACGCCAGCAGGGCATCATTGGTTTCAATGATGATCAAGTTTTTCAAGCCAACACCTGTTACGAGTCGCTTATCCGAAAAAATCAGGCAGTTTTCGCTGTCCTGAAGAATGACATTGCCCCGGGTGACGTTTCCCTGCGGGTCTTTGGCACTTTTCTGGTAGATACTTTCCCAACTGCCGAGATCGTTCCAGCCAACATCCATGGTTAAAACCGCCACCTTCTCAGATCGCTCAAGAATGGCATAGTCGAAAGAGTCCGGTGTCACCTTACTGAAGGTGTCGACAACGCCCTCTCTTGTCTGTAACTCTTTTTTAGGGGTTCCATTCTGGAAAAAAGCGGCGACCATCTCCGGGCAATGTTTTCGGTACTCCTTGACCAGGGTTTCAGGTGTAGCCATGAAAATACCAGCGTTCCAGCTGTATTCACCGGATGCCAAAAAAGACTTTGCCTGTTTGAGGTCAGGCTTTTCGGTGAAGCGCTCCACCTGATGGCCCGGCTTCAGGGATTTGCCGGCCTTAATATATCCGAAACCGGTATCAGGCCGATCAGGCTGAATACCGAATGTCACGATCCACCCTTTTTCCGCCAGTTCTTTCCCCTTTTTCAGGTAGTCCAGGAATTGCTTGCCTTTCTGAATCAGGTGGTCAGCTGGCAAAATAACCAGGGGTTCCTTCCAGTTCGTTTTAGGAATGCGCGTGATACCCCACAGTATCGCCGGAGCGGTATTCAGGCTGCTTGGCTCCAGTAGAATATTGTCGCGGGGGTAGTCCGGAATAAGTTGCTCTATTTGTCGTTGCAGCTCAATCTCATGTGCTGCAGAACCCACGATATAGATGTTGTCCTTATCAAAAAGAGGGGACAATCGCCGGATGGTTTCCTGCAACAGAGATTCGTGGGTGGAGCCTAAATTGAGAAATTGTTTGGGTGTCATGGTGCGGCTGAAAGGCCAGAGACGTGTCCCTGTCCCGCCTGCGAGGATCATGCCGATCATGCTTTTTCGGCTTTTGGAACTCACTGTATTAACTCCTTGGTGGTCTGAAATGTCAGGTGGTTGATCTTTACCTTGACGGCTTTAAGATGCAGATTGAAATTGGCGGTTCTGCCAACCTTTTTCATATTAATTTCATTTGCCTTGAACATGAAGGTGTCCTTGAAATCGCCTGGTGGTTTACGATACAGCTTCAGGAGGTTCATGGCTCTTGCTTTACTGGTCACGATGGTCACCCGATCATCAAACAGTGTATTGATCTGAATGTGATCCAGGTTTTTTTTCGCCTGGTACTGTTTTGATTCCGATGCGACACCCAGATAGCGGAAGAAATCGCCGACCGACATTACCGGTGGCTGGACCATGGTTGGTTGCCAGCGGATAGTAAGCAGGTAACGGCTTTTGTCCCTTTTAAAGGGCTGGCCTTTAATGGAGGTCACATTAACGTGAACCGTCACGGTTCTGGAAAACTTCTGTTTCTTCCGTTCCGATTTCAGCTGGTCCAAACGGCATTCTGAAAGTGATCCCTTACCAGTGGTACAGGCCAGGACTTCTTTGTTTATTTTTTTCCGTGAAGATCGCCGATTCCCTTTCAGATCGACGATGTCGAAAAAAATTTGTTTAACCAGGTGAGGATGGAATAGAAAAACAGATTCGTAGTCGCTCCAGAACTCAATAAATGCGGCTTGGGGATGGATATCAGGCTGTGCCTGAACCTGTTGCCGGGTGATCGCCATCAGCAGCAGGCAGATGCCCAGCACAGAAAACAGAAGCCACCTGAATCGGTTGTCTTTTCTCCTTGTTGATATCATAAGCACGATAAGGTTTGGTTATGACACTATTTCCGGTAGCTTCTGACGAAATTGTCGATTCCATCAGCTTTCAGCACACCGGCAATTTTCAATGCCTGTGCCCGTTGCTCATATGGTCCGGCTATGACGTGGAAGATCTCTTTTTTATGATCATCAATTTGAAAGGAGATGCTTTGATACCGGTGAGAGAGTTTTCTCTGGAAACTATGAGCACGCTCTTCCCCTTTGAAGACAGCAACCTGCACAACAACCTGTTTGTAAGGATCCAGGCCCTTTGATGGGTCATAGTTCTTTGGGTACTGCAGAACTTTCAGAGAAACGTGTGCGGTTCCCTTATCATGAAACCCAAGTTTTGCAGCGGCCTTTTTGGTCAAATCGATGATCCGGTTCTTTTTATAGGGTCCCCGGTCGTTTATCCGCACAACTGCAACTCTGTTGTTTTCAAGATTACTGACCTGCACCCAGGTATTCATTGGCAGTATCTTGTGAGCTGCCGTCATTTGATTCTGGTTATAACGTTCGCCATTGGCGGTTTTTTTACCGTGGAAACCCGGGCCGTACCATGAGGCGTATCCGATCATCTGTTCACGACTTTCGGAAGAAACCGCTGCGGAATGGGCTGCAGTGACTGCCGGATTGGTAGGGGTGGCAAAATCCGGTTGAAAACCATCAGTGTTCGCTACTGTCCCGGTTGGTTTTACTGCTACAGGTGCTACCACCTTTTTGGAAAAATCAGGCTTGAACTTATCACCTGCCGGCGTTACGGCTGGCTGAGCTGCTACAGTAGATACTGGTTGAGCTATTGCCGGTTCTGAATCGATATTGGTGGCAATTTTCTGTTGAACCGGCTTTTGATCCTGGATTGGCTGTTGCCAGTTTTGTGGGGTAAAAAATTTTCGCCCTTTTGTCATGCGGGGAGCTGGTTGTTGCTTGGGGGCACATCCCATTAAAAAAATCAATAAGATCAAAATAGTCCAATTTTTATTCATCATAGCGTCTTTCCGGAATCGGTTTGATATTGAGCAGTTATCACACTGTCTGCTTTGAAATACCGTCCGGGATAGCTATGCGAATATTCTGCCAAAACGGTGAATAGCGGAAATCTTATTAGTAGTTCAGCGTTTCATCAGGATCTGGGTGATCTCTTTAAACCGATAATTGATAGAGTCGAGAATCAAACCGATGGCAAATAGTATCATCGAAACCAGAACCAGTCCCATTGCCAGGATGGCTGTTGGGAAATGGGTGATCAGGCCGGTCTGGAAGAACTCCACAATGGGAATCGCGCCCAGACCTATTCCACAGAGAAGAATAAAAAAACCTGCAATGCCAAAGAAAAAAAGCGGACGGTACGCTTTGGCAATGTTTGCGATGGTCAGAAGAACACGAAAACCGTCTCTGAAGGTATTGAGTTTGGACTCAGATCCTTCTGGTCTTTCCCTCAACTCAATGTCTATTTCCTGAATTTTATACTGGTAGTAAAGAGACTGAATGACCAGTTGTGTCTCAACCTCAAATCCCTGGGAAATAAGCGGGATGTTCTTGACAAAATCGCGGTTGAAAACGCGGTATCCGGACATGATATCCGTCAGATTGCTGTCAAATATGCTGTTGACCAGTTTAACTACGAGATAATTCCCCATCAAGTTCAGCGGTTTGAATGCTTCTGAAGCTGGATTCCTCAATCGGGTTCCGACTGTCATGTCCGCTTCTTCGTTCAGCACAGGTTTGATCAGGCTGTGTACAGTCTCAGCAGGATAGGTGTCATCACCATCTACCATGATAAAAAGATCGGCCTCAACCTTCCTGAACATGGAGGCTACTACAAATCCCTTACCCTGACGTTTTTCCTTGATAACGATGGCGTCCTTTTCCTCTGCAATTTCAGCAGTGCGATCGGTGGAATTGTTATCAAATACATAAATATCTGCGCTGGGCAGTTCCCGTCTGAAATCCTCAATGACCTTCCCGATTGTTATTTCTTCGTTATAACAGGGTATCAGTACTGCCATGCGAGGGTTTGCGGTTTCCATTGGGTGTCCGGATTCAGGTTGAGCGTTATCAAACATGGTTAATTCCTGTTAGGTGATACTTGAGACAGCCCGCCCGCCGCTATTCAGAGTGATTCATGATGCGTGTCGGTGATTGTTGACATTGGCAGATCAAGCGCTGTGTTAAAGCAGTATAATAAAACAGTGCATGAAGGTAAACTGCTTAATCGACATTCGGTCCCTGATCCCTTTATATAAAGACGTTGAAGGAAAATCATCCACGAAGAAATTGCCGGATTTGTTTTCTTCAATTAAACTGGCGTCAAATGCATGCAACAAACCCATGTAAACCGTTGTTCCAAATACCACTCTAAATAGTACCTGAGACCGCATATGCCGGAATCATCATTTTTTCATCGTCATCGCGCGTTTATTATTTTACTATCGATTGCCACCGCCGTGCGGCTGTTTTTTGCAGTCTATCTGAGGTTGGGGGATGATGAGGCATACTACTGGGAGTGGGGGCAATATCCGGACCTGAGTTACCTTGACCATCCACCCATGACAGGTTGGATTGGGGGTCTGTTCAGTGCAGTGTTCGGGAACAACGAATTTGGAGTCCGAATCGGACCCATCCTGCTTTCGATTCTGTTCCTGGTCATGATCTATCAGTTTACCCGGCGATTGTACAAGGATGACAGCATCGCTTTTCGGGCAGCCTTGCTCTTTTCAGTTATCCCTCTGTTTTCCGTTGGCAGTTTCATGCTTCTGCCCGATGCGCCTCTTTCTCTTTTCTGGCTGTCCTCACTGGTTATTTTTTACCGGATTGTGGAAAGTGGGAACGGAAACTGGTGGTTTGCCCTGGGAGCTGTCTGGGGGCTTGGGATGCTGAGTAAGTACAACATGTTTGCTCTGCCCGGTTGTATCGGGCTGTTTCTCGTGTTGTCGGCAAAACATCGCTACTGGTTTTTTCGAATAAAAACGTGGCTGGGTCTAACGCTCGGGTTGTTGATATTCTCCCCGGTGCTGATCTGGAATGTGCAACGTGGATTTCCTTCTTTTGCCTATCATCTGGTAGAACGTAATGAGGGGTTCAGCTTCTCCTGGGAGCCGACCCAGATTTTCCTGGCAGGGCAATTGGCCTATCTCTCTCCACTGGCTTTTTTTGCCGCACTGGTTGTATTTTACCAGCTAGGGAAGCAAGCGTTTCGCGAAAAGGACGAAAGGTCTCTTTTTCTGTTTACGATGGCAGCACCCTATCTTCTGGTATGGTCGCTGGCATGCATGTTATCACCGACCGGCAAGCCGCACTGGCCGTCTATGGGGTACATCACCCTTTTCTGTGCATTGCCCTGGTTCTGGAAGGAGAAATGGGTGCAGGGTCGCTGGTGGATGAAACTTATGGGCCCCATTCCGTTGATTGCTCTGTCTTCCGCATTCACGCTGCTGATCCTGACACAGTCTGTCTACCCGGTGATCAAGATGACGCCACCACGCTTGGACCTGACCAATGATCTCTATGGATGGCCGGAGACTGGCAAGGTTGTGCAGGCCGAGTATGAACGTCTTTCTAAAGATCAGCCGACGATCCTGATTACCCGGCGACTGAACATGGCGGCTCCCTTGCGTTTTTATACGCCGGGGAACATCCCTGTGTACTCAATTTCAGGCGTAAATGAACAGTACGATATCTGGGGCCGGGGGACCCTGGAAAATCATCCTAAGGGTGGCAATGGCGTTTACGTGGCCGACAGTCGTTTCACTCCCGGCAAACTGGAGCGGTTTGGATTCAAAAGGGCAGAAGCACTTCCGCCCATCAATGTGGTTCGGGCTGGGAGGGTTGTGAAACAGTTTTTTGTTTTCCGGCTCTATGACTTTCAAGGTACTAAATAGGAATATTCAGCTGACGAGTTAATATGAAAGTAGATTTTATGCGTAAAGTGGATTTCTGGACTGGTGTTCCACTGTGTTTCATTATGTCCATCTTCAACAGTGTGGTTCGCTTTTTTACCAGCTCCAAACATCTGGCTTCCAGAAATGTTCTGTTTGTGGAGTTGTCTGAGATGGGCAGCGCAGTTCTGGTGGATCCGGCCATGCGAAAAATCAGGGAGCGGATTTCAGCGAATCTTTTTTTTGTGATCTTTGAAAAAAACAAGCCGAGCCTGCAACTGCTGAACACAGTACCGGATCAGAATATCTTTTGCATCCGGGACGATTCGCTCGTCGGTATGGCCATCGATGTCTTGCGATTCCTGATCTGGACCCGGAAGAACCATATTGATACAGTAGTAGACTTGGAACTGTTTGCCAGGGTAACAGCCTTGTTGACAGTACTCTGTGGCGCGAAAAAGCGCGTAGGGTTTCATGCTTTTCATAATGAGGGATTATACCGAGGGAACTTTTTAACCCACAAGGTCAGCTATAATCCTCACATTCATATAGCCAAGAACTTTGTGGCACTGGTGAATGCTGCCATGGCTGAGGAACAGGAGATGCCTTTCTCGAAGGTGGAGATCCCTGATGATGACATCAGGCTGGAAAAAATTACCATTGATGAAAATCGGAAAACCGCCATGCGGGAAAAAATCAAGGGCCTGAATCCGATATATGATCCCGAGGTGCACAAGGTGCTGGTGATTAATCCCAACGCCAGCGAATTGCTGATCCAGAGACGCTGGATGCCGGAGTACTACTCGACGTTGATCCGGAAAGTGCTGGGGAGTTTCCCGAATATCATGGTTGTTATCACAGGGGCTCCCGGTGAAAGAGAAGAGGCTGAATGGCTTAAGGAGAGCGTTTCCAGTGACCGTTGTACCAATATTGCGGGTGAACTGGTGTTTCTTGAGTTACCGGTTCTCTATGCCATCTCTCACTGTATGGTGACCAACGATTCCGGGCCTGGGCATTTTTCTGCCGTCACTGATCTGCCGACCTTTGTGATTTTTGGACCAGAAACGCCAAAGTTATATGGCTCGCTGGGTAACTCCCGGCCCATCTATTCCAACCTGGCTTGTTCTCCCTGTGTCAGTGCCTCGAATCACCGAAAAACGCCGTGCACAGACAACCAGTGTCTTAAAGTGATCAAGCCGGAGGATGTATTTGAAATCATTCAACCAGCTCTGGTGTCTGATACGTTGATCCAGCTGTAGATCGGGTTGCTTGCACCTGTTTTAAGGTTTGTTGACTTAACTTACGCATCTTCTGCTTGAAAAAACGAATGGTCGCAACAATTAAAAAGCATCCGGGTCTGTCCATATTGCTGACAGCGGTTTTCATTTCCCATTCGGTGCTGGCGGTTATACCACCACTTTTTTCCGATGAAACTATTTTCTGGGAATGGTCTCGGCATCTGGACTTTGGCTATTACGCGCATCCACCTATGACCGGTTGGTTAATTGCGCTGGTGACGGGTATTCTGGGTACCTTTCAATATACAGTCCGGCTTACCTCCATTGTGCTGCATCTGGCAACCATCGGTTTTCTTTACAGTCTTGCTATTGAAATCACCGGCCGCCAGAAGGTGGCGCTTCTGTCCGCTATTCTTTATGCCTGCCTCCCGCTCTCCCTGATTCTGGGAACCGCTATCACGACAGACAGCGCGTTGATTCTTTTTTTTACGGCTGCAACTGTTTTTGTGCGAAAGGCCATTATCGATGAGAAGACAAGGTACTGGTACTACGCTGCCATTGCCTGTGGTGGTATGCTGCTGACCAAGTTCATGGCGATCCTGTTTTTCCCTGGAGTGTTTTTATTCCTGTTGCTCAATCCCAACTACCGGAACCGGATATTCACGAAGGAGCCCTACCTCGCCTTCCTGCTTTCATTTCTGATCTTCACCCCCTTTTTGTATTGGAACATGACCCACAACTGGTTGACGTTCCAGTTTAATCTGGACCAGCGCCAGAAAAGCCAGGGGTTCGATCTGATCAAACCGGTTAAATATGTGGCGGGTCAACTGCTGGCAGCTTCACCGGTTGTGTTCGTCCTGCTGGTCTCAGCACTGCTCATTCTGCTGGTTCGCATGATTCGGAAGCGGGGTGGTGGGTCTGGGGATAGCCACTTCCAACAGTCAATTCTGCTGCTGTTGAGTATCACTATTTTTCCCTTGGTGTTCTACCTGCCGATCTCGTTGCTGGCAGATATCGGAGCGCATTACACGGCTATCATCTATCCTGTTGCGTCGATCCTGCTTGTGGTCTGGCTGATGTCTGACGGGACAGCAATGACGGGTGTGATGAAACCCAGGGCAAAGTGGTTTTATGGGACTGCGGTTGTTACCTCCGGACTGATGTCACTGGGGATTCTACTGCTGATTGTCTTTCCCAAAATGCTCCCCGACCGGATGATCTATACTAAGGCGCTTTATGCGGATGCGCCTATTATCTCACACTATTTCGGATGGCAGGAGGGCGGCAGACGTATTGCTGAGATCAAGGCGGAATGGGAACAGAAGCCGGAGGGGCTGTTTATGTCTTCGAAGGACTATGGACTCGCTTCCATGCTGGGTTTCTATACGCCGGGGCATCCACAGTTCTACCTGATGAACGTGGACAAAAATGTTGTACACGGTAAAAGCTTTCTGTTATGGGAGATAGAACAAAAAAAACTGGGGGCCAATACGGTCTATGTGTCGGATACACCCGATTCGTATCAATCGAGATTGACCGGGTTCTTCAAACAGGTTAAACATCTGCCTCCGCTAATAATCAGGGATGATGATGGCAGAATCCTGCGGATTTTTTACTTTGCAGTAGGCATTCATTATTTGGGCGGTGAACCGGACAATCTGTCCCTGTGGTAACAGGAAAATAGGTATGCTTCTTTTTATTTACATCGTTAAAGAACTGGTTTTTCCCTTTTTACTGGCCACGGGGGTCATATCATCCATCATGTTGATGGACCAGATATTTCAGTTTGTCCCTTTCCTGCAGGCCTCGGGGCTGGAACTGAGCTCTGTCGTTCAAATGATTCTCTTCTCAATCTCACCCATCCTTTTGATCGCCTGCCCCGTCAGTGTTCTAATTGGTGTTTATGTCGGGATTAACCGGATCTCTTCGGATTCTGAATTGGTGGTTATCCGTGCGTCGGGTGTTTCCATCGCCTATATTTTTAAACCTGTGCTGTTTATTGCGGTGCTGGTTGCGGGAGTGGTAATGGTCCTGGCGTTTTATGTCAGTCCCCTCGGTATGTCCAGGCTGGAAGAGTTAAAGTTTAATATCCTGAAGAAGCACACGAAAATCCAACTCTCGGTCAACCGGGTCAATGATTTTTTCGGAAAAAAATTGATCTATATTTTTGAAAAGGATGGCGATTTGCTGAAAGGGATTTTCATCGCTGATCAGAATATGCCGGAGAACTTTACAGTGATTGAAGCAAACCGTGGCAGAATATATTTCGATGACAAAAGCCAGAAGGTTCTGTTCCGACTGATCGACGGTAATATTCACAGTGATCTGGGCGAAGAAGGGTACCGGATGATCAAGTATGATCAGCTGGATTATGATCTGGCCCCGCCCGGGAGAGATCGCAGCAACCTGCCTGTACGGTTTCGGAAAAATGAGGGGGATACCCGGGAGTATAAAACCGATGCCGAGCTGACAGTGGATGAGCTGGTGGAACTGATCAGCAGCACACCCAGAAGCAAATCACTCTTGTTCGATTACCAAGAAGAGCTGCACGGCCGGATCGTCACGGTTCTATCCTGTATCGGTTTTGCCGTTTTTGCACTGCCGATGGGGATTTTTGATCCACGAAGTCCCAAAGCGGGGAATATTATATATATGCTGGCGGCATTGATCATCTATTTCCTTATTTTTGCCCAGGCCAGATCACTGCTGCTCCAGGGAAAGGTTCACCCATCGGTGCTCTATCTTCCTCTTCTGTTTATACTCGGGCTCGGGTTTGTCCGCTACTTCAAGGTTAATCACAACTTTGGCTCTATCTTGGAAGCCATTCGCCTCAGAGAACGACTGAAAAAGCCGTAACCTTATCACACTTACTTGTATATTCGATTGTTTAGAAGTCCATTCTGAACCGTCTGCAGGTAAGCTTTGAAAGCAGCATCGATATCTGGACGAGGGTGTTGATCGATGATGTTCCTGCGATTTTTCCAATCCCCCGTCAGCTGGTAGCGGCTGTCCGGCACCATATTGGTATACCGCGAGACCAGACCGTCTTGAAACCAGAGGATGAACGATCCGTTGAAGTGCATGGCAAATCCATTGCCCGGCGCAGTTGAAAGCATGGATTTGCCAGCTGATGCGTGAATGGGTGCCAGGCCTAGATAGTCCATGATCGTCGGTAACAGATCCGTCTGCGAGCTAATGATATCATTCTCACCCGGTGGAATCTGGCCACCGGGGGTGAAGAATATCAATGGTAAGCGGGCGCTGTCTGCGTATTGGTTCGGCCTTGTCACTGAGACGTGGTCCGAGGTAATGATGAAAAGTGTATTCTCGTATGTGTCCAGTGTCGCCGCCTTTCTGAAAAATTCGCCCATGGTCCAGTCGGTGTAGCGAAGGACATTTCGCCACTTTCGGTTTGGGGTCCCCTCTTTGTACACCAGCCATTTTTCATTGGGTACATTATGGGGAGTATGGGTGGTGCAGGGCTCCACAATAGCCAGGAATGGCTCCTTCAGCTCCTTGATCTCTGTGTGAAATCGATCGAAGACATACTCGTCCCAGAGACCCCAGGTGTGGGATTTTTCCTCGAAATTCTCAAAATCGTTCTGGTTAAGCGTTTTCTGCACACCCATTGACTTCATGAAGGAATCGATACTGGCGCTGCCTTCAAAATATCCCGATAAAAAGAGCATGTTATAGTCCAGTTTCTTTAAAGCCCGCGGTATGGAGAGCATGGCGTTCTGGACAAAGGGCGAGTTGATCAGGGTGATTGAGGGCAGGGCCGGGATGGACGAGATAAGGGCCCCGAATCCCTGGGTGGTATATAGACCGGATCCGAAAAAACGAGTGAACCTCAGCCCCTTAGCGGCAATCTCATCAATGTGGGGGGTGTCACTCAGAATAGCCGGGTTGAAACTGCCGGTCCACAGGGCGGGAATCCCCTCCATGATGATGATAACAATATTGGAGAGAGGACGTTTATATGGTGAGTGGGAAACGGATCTGCGCAGCAGCGGGTAATCCGGATCCAGAAATGTGTCTTCGGGCAATGCTACCAGTTTTTGAACAATGGTTCGCGCCCGGTTACTGTCCATCAGTTCTAACTTTTTTACCCGGTCCCTTGCCATTGAAACACCGACGGTATAGGGGGCGTTTAATGTCAGGTTCCCCAGTTGCACATGCTGGTTGCGGAAGGCAAAATTCTCATCAGTGGGTTTACTCTGCAGACCGCCTCTGCCGATGATTACCAGTCCGATAAATATGGCCGGGATAACCAGCAGGTGCCAGATCAGACCGGATTTTTTGCCGGGGATGGCACGAAGCCGCCTCCAGAAACGGAGCCAGCCATATGAGATCAGGCCGATGAAAACCAGGTATAAAATAATCAGGAGCAGATAGCCGGAAAACGCCTGCCGGACAGCACCTGGCAGATCATTGAACACCAATGGTACCTCAAATGAGAGATGCCGCCTTATGATGGGATAGTATCCCAGATCCGCGATGTAGATGGATACATAAAATACCAGCACTGGAAGCGTCAGAAAGAAGAAGAGGCGGTTGACCCACCGGTTGTCGCTCCAGTTCCCAAATAAAAACAGGAAAAAGCAAATAAGCCCCATGGTTTGGGCTATCACTACCAGATCAAACCGAATACCGGCCAACAGGGAAAGCAGGATTTCCCCGATGGGAAACCCCTCGAAAATCTCCCAGTGGTAAGTCAGAAATCCAATGCGAGCAACTGAAAAAAGGGCAGTCAGCAGAATAAGGACTGCAGCAAGTGTTATACTATTTTTCTTGATCATCAGGTATCGTGAACACAGGGTATAAAAAGGGTGGATAGGAGTGAATCTCTCTATTTGAGGAATACGTTTGATTGCCAAAAAGGAAATTTCTATAATTTATCATTCGGAACCTCTGACAAGGTTATTACTGCTTCTTTATTTAAACTTGTTGTTTTCAATCGCCCAGCGATTCAGAAACAACATATCCTCTACCCATTTCAATCTGTCTATCTCGGGCTCTTTCCCTTCCCATTGCCACTTCCCCTGCTCGTAAATGGCAGCCCCCTCATTATATAGCAATCCCATATAGCGTGCCGGTTTATGCACAATGGCGTAAGGATTCGATTTTTCCGATAGATAAGATTGACCCACCCAGGGAAGTTTCCCTTCAAATCCGATCAGGTCCATAATCGTGGGGGGAATATCCACCTGACTTCCCGGCGTATTGACTTCAATTCCCTTGGTCAGCCAATCCGCATGGATCAATAGAGGGATACGGTGATTATGATTGATTCTGTCCTGGATGGTGTTCAAAGGGAATCGACTCTGTTGAAAATTGGATGAGTCCGCCGTAATGAAAAATATGGTATTCTTATAATAGGGCTGCTCTTTAACCAAATCAAAAAACTTTCCCAGACAGAAATCGGTGTATTTAAACGCATCCAGATAACGTTCATATTCATTTTGATTCTTCTGGCTTTGAAACGATTTGGGAACCTCAAAGGGGTGGTGATTGGAAATCGTCAACAAAGATCCCCAAAAGGGTTCCTTCACCTCTTTCAGATCCTCCACTGCTTTTATCATCAAAGCTTCATCACTAATCCCCCAACCCAGCCTTTGAGTCATAGTTGGAAAGTCATATTCATCGATGATCTTATCAACGCCATTTCGAAGCAGAAAACGCCGCATATGATCGAAATCCGCATTGGCATTGTGGATCCAGATAGTGGAATACCCTTTATCCTTTAGCAACTCCGGAACCCCTGTTAAGTTGGTATCAGGATAAAACCGCATGATCGAGGGTCCATAATTGGGAATGGTTGAGCAGAAAGATGCGATTAAGGCGTGACGGGTTTGAAAACTATTGGCATGAAAATTCTGGAAAAGGATCCCCTTTTTAGAGAGTTCGTCGTAACACGGCGAAATTCCCAGATCGCTCCCATGAACCCCGATATCATCACCCCGGAAGGACTCGAGGTGTAGGATTACAAAATTAGGCGGTTGATCCAAAGCCTCAACCCCGGAAACCAATTCCTCAAATCCGGAAGGGACTATTGCTGTGGAATAGGATTTTTCCTTCAAAAATGGATACTCGATTCCCTTTATCTGGAGTCGCTCTATTGTCCCCTGATCCAGCTCTGCTGGTTTGGGCAGATTTAGCTTTTTGGTTTTAACGAAATACTGGATCGGTGTAAACTGAAGGGGGTCATGAATGTTCTTGGTAACATAAGAGTTGGAAACGGTATTAGCCGCCAACCCGATCAGGAAAATGATCCCGGCAGAAACAGCATGATAGATCCAGATAAACTCAGGTAGATTTGCTTTCGGCAACCATTCAAATAATAAATACCACACCAAAACATTTGGCAAAACCACCATCAAGGGAAAGTGCCAACCGATAATCACTCCCCAAAAAGAGGACTGAAAGGCTTTGGCATCTTCCATATACTCTTTGACTGAAAATGGCAGATGGGTTTGAAAAATGATAAAATATCGATAATCGGTAAAATAGAATCCGATAACAAAAAAATTGATGGCAAACGCTGCGATAGCAGATCCTAGCAGAGATATCCCTGCTATACCGTATACCAAAAGGGCATATAAACAGGAAAGTGCAAATTCGTAGCAGGTTCCCAAACCAAAATGGACCCAATGCCGTTTTTGAATGGATGGTTTTCGGGATAAGATCATCAAACGATAAATACTCCCGATGATGAAGACCATGAATAGGGTAACTAAGGAATAATACAATGCCATTGTGATATGTGTCTGGAATAATTATGAATTGATTGCACAATGAAACGCCAATAGACCCAACTATTTGCTTGTCGTTTATGTAAATCCTTCCTAACAATAGCAAAGAATTACAAATTGGTTTGGAAAATCTGCCCTAAACATTAATCTGGTTACCTATTTTCTGCAAAAAAATCGTAACTATTCAGTTTCAGAAATGCCATGGATATCATAGCGTGTCATCTCGACCGCAGGGAGAGATCTTTAATTTTGCATCAGATCCCTCACAACTATTCGGGATGACAGGATAAGACAAATTTAGTTACCACGTTCACAACGATGCTTTAAAGTTACACGTTTCGGTATATTATTAATTTTATGAACGAACTTGTATTTTTTTATTTGAGGTAAATTAGGAGACATGTACTCGTTACGTGTACCCTGATTTGCTACGACGGTGAATAGTTACAAAAAATCTATACAAACCTTGATAGCGAAAAGTGATCGCTGTGTAAAGACGATTTTTGGAGGTAGAGATGAAATGTGTAACCATTTGTTTGAAGATCCTCATTTTTGTAAAATGAGACCGGCACAAAAACTTGAGCTGATACTAGCTGAAAACACGGCATCTCTCCAGCGGTCATCGATCTATGATAAAAAATATATTCACCATCTTCCTATTATTCATCATTGCCCAGAACCTTTTCTCCGCCACCGGTTCAATATCCAGGGTACCAGCAGAATCGGAAGGAGTTGATCAGGCTACCGCAGATAATCTGATGTGACAAATAGGTGAGGCAGAGCATACTGACCTGTACGAACTGAAATGAAGCTCCCTGTCGCAAACAGCGGGGTATCCATATTCTTATTCTGGATCCCGGATCGGAGTCCGGAATGACGGGTCGCCGCTAGTGAGAAGTGAAACTTGCAGCTTAGAAGCAGTATACCCGGTGGGGGAATCCGGTGTTGATCTGACAAGTAACAATGATCTGGCAGAAATTCTGCTGAATAGTCATAGTATTATTATCGCAGACGGCATGGCGAACAGGGTCCTGATTGATACAGTCTATAAAATTGATTACACCCCTTTCGAGGGGATCTCCTACTACAAAGTAACCGACGCCGATGATAACAAGGTTGCCAATCCCGATCAGATCATTGCCTGCTATACCCCCAAAATTTTGAAGATATTCGGCGATTTTCAGAAGTTTTTACATTGATGGTGCCTGGCAACAGGTGCTTTTCATTCACCTGCTCGGCTACTGGGGTTTCGCCCCGGGGGATTCCTGCCAGATAGCGTGCAGAACGCCATTCAGGATTTTGGTTGCCTGTGAGTCGATATAGGCACGGCAGATTTCTATGGCTTCATTGAGAACCACCTTTCCATCTGTATCCGGAAAAAAGAGCAGTTCACAGGTGGCGATTCGCAGCAACGCATTCAGGGATTCGGATATCCGGGCTTGCTTCCAGTTGATCAGGTGACCCTGAATGGTTTTATCGATGGTGTCCAGCTCTTTCCAGGTCGTATCGATAACCTTCCGGTAAAAATCTTCATACTTCTCGGCAAGTGGGGTCTGGCTCAACAAATGGGCTTCACCCTGCGGCTGTATCCCGATTTTTTTTCGTTGATACAGGGTCTGGTATGCGAGAATGCGGGCCTTACGACGGTTTGAGATGGGCATGGCGGCTTATCGAAGATCGAACTTGTCGACCAGTTCGTTCATTAATCGAATGTAGGCGGTCGCGCCAATGGAACTCAGGTTATGAGTAATGACTGACTTACCCAGTGCGCTGGCTTCCACAATGGCATCATTACGCGGAATGATGGTTTCGAAAACGGAATCTGAAAGTGCCTTGTAAATCTGCTGCCCAATTCTTCGATGAATTTCAATTTTACGGTCAAACATGGTCAGCAGAATTCCGGCAAGCCTCAGGTCTTTGTTGGTGAAGGTGCTTCTGAGTTCGTTAAATGACCGCAGGAATCGCTTGAGTGATTTGATGGCCAGATTCTCACACTGGATGGGCAGGACAATGAGGTCAGCGGCATAAATTGCGTTAATGGCCATGTTATTGGTAGAAGAAGGCGCGTCAATCACAACGAAATCATACCGATCACTCACTTCATTGATCCGGCTCAGCAGGTATCCGGCATCTTCCCCGACAGCCAGTACCTCTCTCTCGCTCTTCAGGGTGTCGATGTTGGAGAAAACAAATTCCATGTTTTCCTGAATCGTTTCCTGGACCAGTTCGGGAATTGATAGTTGCGGATCCAGGAACAGCTCTCTCGTGCCCAATCTGATGTTGTCCTGCACTCCCATGGAGAAGCGGATGGAACTCTGCGGATCCAGGTCGACCAGAAGAACGGAATATCCCCCAAAAGCAAACGATGTTGCCAGATTGATGGCACTTGTCGTTTTCCCAACACCTCCCTTTTGACTTACAAACGAGATAATAGTTGTCATGCCAGCTTCTTCCTCTGCTCGGTCAATGTATATGGTGTCTGAAAATTCCGGCTGTTTATGGCTACTCTCCAGTGGAAAATATTTTATATCAAAGGGATAAGAAGCCTGTGGCGCGAAGCCGGTATCGAATTTCGAATTATACTAATATCATGGGTAAATAAAATAGTAACTGCACCTGTGAAAAATGTAAAGATACTGTTTCATCAAAAAAGTAGGAAATCAAAGAGATCAGGTCCCATTGCTCAAACTGGATCCGTTTCACTCCTAATTGAAAAAAGGATTAAAGGTTGCGGCCACTCTTCCGATATAGCAGGTAAGACAATCTATTTGCTAAAGGAGGAGAAAATGTCTTTCAAAACAGTCAAGGTAAATCGCAAGAGCGCAGTTGATCGCAGGCTGCTACGGGACAAAAGATTTCCGTCGGCCACACGTGAGGATATTAGTAAGGCAATGAAAGCATTTCTTGCCAAAGGAGGAAAAATAAAACGGATCGAACCTGAATGGATTGAAGAGGGGAACAGTTATACGTTCAGCTGATCAGGCTGGGAGAATTCCCCTATTCAGAGCGATTCTGCCAGGAAGAACTCTCGAGTTCTCCGATCCACCCGTTCTCATCCATGATGGTGTCCAGTTGATAGGTATATTTGTTTGCCAGGTCGACCACCATCTCCCTCTTTCTTTCCTGCAGCTGGTTCAACTCACCTGTGATAACCTTCAGGTAGCCATAGGCCTGCTTCAGCAGTTCCCTGTAAGCCTTTCGTTCGAACAGTCCATTGGTAGACTTCACAATCCAGATGGCCTTCAGGTAAGCATCAACTTCATAGATTTCGCGCATCACCTGATTTATCAGGCGGGTCTTGATTGTTTCGTAGCAGAGTTTATAGAGATCATTGGCTGCGTTTCTGGACTTTGTCTTGTCACCCGAAGCCATGGCGAGTTCGAACTCTGACACTTTCATGACGGTCATTACCATGCGTTTTCTAAGAGTGATTCCCCTTTCATCTTCCGGGATCTGATTCAGGGCATCTTCTACAAGTAGTTTAAGAATGGGCACCTTTGAAAGCAGGGTCAACATGGTCAGGTAAACAAACATGAGCTTTCCAGCACGCCGCTCTTCAACAATCAACCTTGACAGATCTCCGTCCTTAAAGGCTGATGAAGCTCTTCTGAGCTCCCAGGGGGTGAAACTGTCAGAAAGATAAGTGGTGCCATTCAGCTTTATTCCAAGCTTTGACAGGCCGCCGAATCTTACCTTTACATCAAGCATCTCAATAATTTCCGTCTGTTTGGCTATCAGTTTCTTGGTGAGGGTGTTGGATTCTCTGTCCTTGTTCCTGCGGATTCCGCGATATTCATGGCTCAGTCTGCCCTTGTAAACATTCAGGTAGTCGATATAGACCTTCATGAACCAATTGACGTTGAAGATGCTTAAGCCGCCATGGTGGAAGGCAAGTACAATTTCGTGGATGGATTTTTTCAGCTGATCCTGTTGATGCTCGGCGAGTTTGTCCTTTGCCCGCCGGGTGATGGCTTTAACCTCATCGGTCCTTGGGGTGTCCTGGTAGGTGTATACGGCATTGATAACGTGCAGGTCGGGGACTTCCGGGTATTTTTTCAAGTCTGATCTGACCTTTTGTCGGGAGTGGACATCGACCTTGCCATCACCTGCCAGTTTGTTGAGATCCAATCTCAGTTTTGCCAGATCCTTGTACCGTTTTTTCTTGAAGAATCCCTTTTTCTGCTCCACCACCATGGGCCTATATTTCCCAAGAAACTCAGGTGAGTCCGGTGCTTCCTTCAACAATTGTTGAATTTTGGCGAATTGTCCGGTGGAACTTAAGCGGGGCGCCTTAGTCTGCCTTTTAGGGGAATCGAGGTTGAGTTCTCCGGCGAGGCTTAGATCCGCCTTCTTCTTCTTTTTTTTCTTTTTGGCTTTCGGGCCCTCACCCGAATCCATCCAACCTTCGATTTTATCGATTTTTGCCATACCACCCAACTGGAGTTGTCTATCTTCCTCTTCAGTCCCGGCGTTCAGCAATGAGTTACCCATGTGTGTGGGTAGATCAGTTGCCGGGGGTGACGTAGGAAACCGACAATGGTTTCCTACTGCTGCCTCACTTTATACTTGATTTTTCCATTCATTTGAAAAGAATGTCAACTTTCTCTTTTGAACCGTCTCGATCCGGTTGCGGATTTCTTTATGATATGCAAGTTTAGTGATAGACAGGGGACATTGAATTGAAAAAGCTATATTTCTGGCAGTCTGTTGAATTTATGTTGTAAATTAATCGCATCAGGGGATTGACGCCTGGATGCCTGTTTAATTGTTATGGGAGAATATTGTTTTGACAAGAAAAAAGGATGAGCTTCCTGAATGGAAACAGCATTATCTTGAAAACAGGCACAAATCGGTCGACGAAAAAAGAACGGACCAATTGCAGTTTCTTGAGGAAATTCTACGAAGTATGAAGTCACTCTTCGGCCCTATGCTTTTGACGGCATTGAAAAAAGTGGAAAGGGAAGAGCTCACCGAAGCTGAAGAAACAACCCTGGTGGAGCACCAGGAGGCAAATGAATTGTTATCAAGAATCAAAGGACTTAAACAGGGGTTCCCAACCAAATATTATTCGGCGGTCGATACGGTTCTTGGCGAAAATTCCTTGAAAAATAAAACCGAACTGCTGGACGAATCGGAAGAACCCAAGGAGGAAAGCGAGACAGCAGAAGCGGCTCAAGCCTTTGCCAAACTGCCAAAAGGCTATTCAAAATGGGATCTCAAGCAGGTTAAGCTGAATGAAAGCTTTCCGGATGAAGGAAAATATCACTGGGTCGAGTTCTTTTCCCTAAAAGGAGAGACCGCACTGGGACAAATTTTGTATAATGACGCCAAGGATCTACTCTATTTTCGGCCACACGATGTCGAGACAGGCCTTATGTTTCCTTTGACAGAGGACCAGGGCCGTAAAATGACTCGCGAAGGTCGTGCCTATTATTTCCGGAAATCAGCGCCACCAGCAGGTGAGGGTTAGTTCATGCCGACTCCAGTTCATGGGGTGTCTGCCCCTGTCAGGAAAATTCTGCTCTCGATAAATGTCCGTTGGTGGAATGCAGAAGCCGCATATGCGTTAAACCTGGCGCGTGGTTTGCGAGATGAGGGATGTGAGGTCTGGCTGATGGTGAACCTGGACTCCCCGGTACATCGAAAGGCTGAGAAATACAATATCCCGGTCATTACCGATATTCAACTGGATGCAGTCTCTCCGTTTTCGCATTTCCTGAATCTCCGTAAACTTCTGCAGTTGATCGACAGGTTGGGGATTCAGGTGATTAACTCCTTTAAATCCAATGGCTCTTTCCTATTCAGCCTGGCTCGGTATTTTCGACCTGGCTTGCTCTATATTAAAACCCGGGGAGAAGCCAGGCCGCCCCACCGGAATGTGATGAACCGGATGCTGTATGGAGCAGGTGCCTGTGATGGCCTGATCGCTGTCGGTTCTCCGGTTGAAGGGTGGTTGTCTGATCTTGGTCTGAAAAATCAACAGATGGCCGTGATACACTATGGAGATTCCCCTGTGACACAGAGGTCTGAAGTTGTAAGGCGAGAGGTACGCCGGGAACTGGATATCGATGATGGGGCAACAGTGCTGACCCTGCTGGGACGGACCCAGCGGGTCAAGGGGCATCGTCTGCTGTTGGAGGCGATGACCTGCTTGAAAGATGAAGGATGCTATCTCCTTTTGTTGGTGAAGGACCTGGAAGAGTTCCCGGAGGAATTAAGGTTTATCGAGGACTTTATCATGGAAAACAATTTGGGGAGACATGTGCTCATCCTTGGGTTTCAGAATGATCTGGGACGGGTACTGTCAATGACTGATCTGGGGGTCATCCCCTCCCTTGACAGTGAGGTTAATTGCCGGGTGGCAGTTGAATTTTTTTCCCTGGGGGTTCCGGTACTGGCCTTTCCAACCGGTACGTTGCCGGATCTGATCAGGCACAGAGGAAACGGATACATGACCCGGAAAAAAGACAGTGCCGAACTGATTCAGGGGGTTCAGTGGTTAGCGTCAGAAAAGGGACGATTGACACAATTGGGGCTGGAAGCTCAGAAGCAATATGACAGTCTTTATACCATTGAGAAAATGACCCGGGATACACTGGCATTTTATGACCACTGCCGTTCCTGATACAGTAATAAGGTCTTTTTCGTCAGAAATTGTCTGCAGAAAACAACCCTTATTGAAGGTCGATTCCCTGCACCCTTCAGTAGGAATGTCATAAAAAGGCATGGATGATGAATGGATTTATGAAATACAGATCTACCGTTTAACGAAAATATCAAGAAGAGGATCGATGGGAAACAGAGTTATCCGGTTATGCTTTATTTTATTAGTGGGGCTGATGTTGCTTGCCAATCAGCAACAGGTGCTTGCCCAGGATGAAGGATCACCGGCACTGCAACAGCTTGCCTTTTTCACTGTGGGTGGAGCAGCAGGAGGTATAGTGCTTGGTGTCGCTATCTGGATGCTGGATCCGTTGGCACCGAGTGCGGACATTCGTTTGAATGCCCTGAGTGGTTTGGGAGGAGGCTCCATCGTCGGCTTCATTTTTGGGATTATGCAGCTCAACAAGCAGGCTGTTTACCCTTACAGGGAGCAGTCCATCCCCAGCGGATATGACGAGGGGCGATATATGAAGCCGCTCATGAGTCGGGAACTGCAAGAGTATCAGCTGGCTTCGGAGAAGATCCAGTCCCGGGGGATCCCTTTGTTCCAGGTAAACTACCGCTTCTGATGGTTTTTCCGCTCTTTGACGGCAGAGGAGCTGGACCTTATTTTACCTTCCCCCTGACGATGTTCTGAGTCCTGATCTCAACGCCGTCAACTGTCAATTTTCTTCCTTCTATTTGAACCAGCTGCTCTTCCACTCTGATGTTAGCTTCCAGAAACCGATCGATACTGATCTGTTCTGCGGATGATCCGTTTTCAACCCCTTCCAGAAGAACGCGTGTCCCCGGTTGGGGGCCGTCGACCATTAATACTTCCAGCTTTTTCCTGTGTTCAGCAGCTAATACCATGCCTTCTGATGTTACTCCCCGCAGCTCAGCTGGAGCAAGGTTGGAGGCAATCAGTACCTTCTTACCCAGCAACTCCTCGGGCGTATAGTATTTAACCAGGCCTGAAACAATTGTACGTGGCTGCGCTTCACCGCAGTCAACTGTTTCGACATATAGCCGGTCAGCTTCAGGGTGGGGAGTGACAGACTCGATCAGTCCGACCTTAATTTCGACGTCAGCCCATGCTATCAATGGGTCAACGCTTTCTTCCTGTACGCCGGAAAATTTTTCTTTATATTTCTGAATCTCCTTGGCCTGCAGTTTCTTGAACAGGATCTGGGGAGAATCGATGTTGATGGTTTTAAAAGCCTCTTCCCACTTACCGAGGCCATGGAAGTCGGCGCCTTCTGACCCCACCATTTTCAACATTTTTTCGGAGGTGTCTGGCATGTAAGGAGATAACAAGATGGCCAGGTCTCTAACAAGGTAGATCAGGGCGACCAGGCTGGACTTGGCGGCTGCCGGATCTGTTTTGATCCGGGCCCAGGGCTCCTGGTCCTGGAAGAACTTATTGCCGCGTTTTCCCAGGGCCAAAATACTGTTGAAGGCCTCTCGCAGTAGAACCTTTTCAAGTTGTTCCACTACTCGCGTTTCATCATTTCTAACGTCGGACAGGAACTGATTCTGCTCTTCACTGAGCTCAACGTCGTTTGCACCGTTTTGAAAATGTTTGTTGTAAAAAACCAATACCCGGTTCAACAGGTTTCCGATGTTGTCGATGAAGTTGCTGTTGATGTCTTCGAGAAAAGTGTCCCATGAGAAATTGGAATCTGATTTTTCAGGGCGGTTGTGCAACAGGTAAAATCGCCAGAGATCGATGTGGAGATCCAGCTTCATGATGTCTGTACCGAAGACCCCGATTTGTCGTGATTTTGAGAACTTTTCGTTTTCGTAGTTCAGATACTCAGTGGCGTTGATGTGGTGGAGCATTGTCCATGGTTTTTCGGTCCCCAAGAGACAAGCCGGAAAAATCAGCGTGTGAAAAGGGATATTGTCTTTGGCCATGAACTGGTACAGTTGGGTTCCCTCCGGATCCTGCCACCAGTCCAGCCAACTGTCGGGCCGGGCAGATTTCGTGGCAGATATGTAGCCGATGCAGGCATCGAACCAGACGTAAAAAACCTTGTTCTCATAACCCGCTCGCGGAACGGGGATACCCCATTCCAGATCACGTGTGATAGTCCGGGGCAGGAGTCCGGTACTGATCCAGCCTTTGGTCGTACTCACGGCATTATTACTCCACTGCCCTTCTCTCATCGATTTTTCATGAAAGGCATTCAGTTGTGGCTCCAGTTTCGGTAGATTGATATACAAGTGACGCGTCAGTCTCCTTGCGGGTGTATTCTGGCAGATCTGGCATTTCGGCTCCAGCAGCTCAGTGGGTTGCAGCAGCTTGCCGCAATTGTCGCATTGATCCCCCCGGGCCTCTTCGAAACCACAGGCCGGGCATTTCCCAACGACATACCGGTCCGCCAGGAACATATGATCATGCTCGCAGTAGGTCTGCTCCGTCTCCTGTTCGTCGATCAGCCCTTTCTCATCCAGTTCCCTGAAGATGGATTGGGTCACCTCTGTATGTTCCGGGTCTGAGGTTCGGCCGAAATAGTCGAAGGAGATATTGAACGCCTGATACACCTCTTTGTGAAGCGCATGATACTTGTCGCAGATCTGCCTGGGGGTCATTCCCTCTTCCCGCGCTTTGTTTTCAGTTGCGGTACCGTATTCGTCTGTGGCGCAAATATAAAGGGTTTCATATCCCATGCTTCGGCAAAATCTGGCATACACATCAGCAGAGAGAACGCAGCCGATTATATTTCCGAGATGGGGCACATTATTGACATAAGGCAGGGCAGAAGTGATCAGTTTTTTTGAACTCATAAGTCACGGTTTTCAGGTAGGTTTTATCATATTTTGGTGTTTTGTATCCGTCCGATATTACAGAAGGGCGGAAACCATGTCCATGATTGATATCATTTAAAAAAATCCATATATGGGCAACGGAGGTACGATGAGTAACCATTTTACGGTTGTGTGGTTCGCTGTATTAATGTCAAGATTAAGGAATAACTTGAAAACGTAATCACCTAATCATTAGCCCATATTGGAACCATGGCTTTTCAAAATCCTTATCCGGAATCTTGCTGTTTTGCAGATGACCAAAAGGGGATTTTGCTGACGGGTGTTCACCCTCTTGAAATTGAGATTGGCAACTCTTTTCTGTCGGCCAGCAGGCGAGCTGAATTCTTCAGTGGTCGCAGATGTGCCCATGCAGCCATGAGGGATGCCGGATATCCAGGGTTGCCCATACTGAGAGATCATGACCGGTCGCCCCTCTGGCCCTTGAATGTTCTTGGCAGTATTACCCACGGGGCTTCGCTGGCTGCCGCAATCGTCAGAAAACCCCATGAGCCGATTATCGGGCTGGGGATTGATATTGAGGATCTGTCACGTGATGTTCGGTCCGATATTACGAGATATACACTGACCCCGGGAGAGATAGACCGCTGGGGGGATCGATCTGAGCAACTTTCCCGTGAGGCAAGGATCATCTTCTCCATTAAGGAGGCGATTTATAAATGCTATTTTCCCATTCACCGCATATCCCTCGGATTTCAGGATGCTGAAGTCACTGACATCACTGACGACGGCTTTTGTGCGCATTTATTGAAAAATCCATTTATCCATCCTGTTAAATTGCCTATTGAGCTTAAGGGCACACTACAGTTCCATGAAAATGCTGTTTTCAGTGCGCTGAAGGAGTGTGCAGGTTTTACGATTAAATGATTTGGCCTGTGAGGTGGGATGGATCTGCCAGAATGCAGCATCAGCGAAACAACAGGATTAACTACACTACAAAAAAGAATTGAAAAGGGTATCAGTGGATATATCACGACAAATCGTTAAGGCAGAAGTATTTTTTCGAACTGAAAGCAATTTTAAAAAGGGCATTTGGTTGCTTCTTCTGTTGTTCGTTGTCATCAGGTGTTATCACATTAATTCTCCGGTACTTGATCGGCACAGTTGGAATCAGGTTTCAGCCGCCTCATCGGCTATGAATATATACAAGGACCCGTCTACATTTTTCAGGCCCGATAGTAATGCTTTTGCGGGGAACTCTGTTGATTCAACACTCGGTCAGGAATTTCCTGTTTTCATGGGAATGATAGCTATAGGTTACAAACTGATTGCACCGGAGATCTGGGTCGCCAGATCCATTGCGATTTTAATTGCATTGTTGGGCTGGATTTATCTGCTGAAGCTATTGCTGCAGACTGAGAGCCGATTTACGTCTCTATTTGTCTTATTTCTCTATACAATCAATTCACACAACTGGTTTTTCGATCGGGCAATCAACTCCGATACCGGGATGGTGACGTTCATGTTGGTTGCGTTTTATTATTTTTTGCAATATCTGGAAGACCGGAGTGCCAAAAACACGCTACTCCTGTTTCTGGGGACAATGTTGGCCGGCCTTTTCAAACCCTATGGGCTTCAGATTGGGGTCAGTTTTCTCTATATCCTGTTTGCCAGAAAACAGTTGAAAAAGCTGCTGGATATCCGGCTGATTGCGATCGGAATTCTTGTCTGGGCTGCAAACCTGGCGTGGCTCCTTCATACGGAGTACAACCTTAACAGCGCCATCAGTATTGGTCATAATCTGGGTTTCAATCTGAATGATCTGCTATCTGTAAAATTCTTCTACGTGATGAGTCAACGTTTTTTCGACCAGATCACCACCCAGTTGTTGATGTTTTTCTGTGTTTTTGCCATTTTCTCCAAAAAAATCAAAAACGATGTGTTCATGTCCCTGCTGGTCGGGAACCTTTTCTATCTCCTCCTGATTACTCACGGGAACATGGAGCACAACTACTATCAGTTGCCCTTTACGCCTGCTCTTATCACCTTTTCAGGACTGGGTTTCCTGCACTGGTTACGGTCACCGCCAAAAACACTATCACCAAAACTGAAACTGGCGCTGGCTCTGTTTATCATGGTTGGATATGTCGGCTACAGCGGCAAAAAAACCTGGAACCATTTCAGGATGGCCATGGGGCCGAAACAAATTGGGGACCGTATCAAAGAGATGAATCTCCCCGATGATACTCGACTGATTACACTCGAAAATTCAGGTACCCGCTATCATGAAACGCTCTACTATGCAGATAAAAAAGGTTGGGTCAGGCGGAGTATATCCGATGGGGAACTGATGAAACTGAGGGCTAAAGGGGCAGAAATTGTGACGCTGCACTATGAGCAGAATTATTTTACCGACCCGAAAAAAATGGGGCCGATCAACCGTCATCTTGATCCGATATGGGTCAGCTATGACTGCAAAGACACTTACAGCAGGCCCTGTATGCTGGGGATATACCGCTTTAAGGAAAAGAAGTGACGGATCTTGTTATATATCTGGCACAATGTGGGCTCCTTCAGTAGAAAAAGTTTTACGACAAAAACCGTCGTGCTCAAGGTCAGCTTGAGGAAGTATCCCATATGTGTCACAGGCTGCATTATTCCGGATAACTTGGATGCGGCCACCGCAGCAGCGACTAGTGTTAATTGAGATATATTCAGATTGTTATTTATGGCGCGAATGTTTTTTCGTGTTTTCGCACTTATTAAAAACACATTTCTGGATAAAGTGTCTTGAATGCAGGAAAGGGCCAATTACATGGTCTATGTATTGATAGCCATGAATGACACAAAATTATTCAGGTGCAAGAGGGTGAATCCCGAGTAAAAAATAAAACAGGGAATTTTAGTCATGAACATCCCAAGGGGTATTACTAAATATCCAATTTGAAGCTGATTTGTCAGGTCAATCAATAGCCAAAGGCAGTAATATAGGAAGTGAGAATTCAAATTTTAAGTTAAGGACCCTCTGAAAAACTCAGAGGTATTAATTGCAAAATTTTAAAATAAGATCTTTTATAACAAATAAGTAACGTGTAATATATTGATATGCATTATTAATATATTACAGGAGACGATGATGACTCAGCTAAGCTTTCTTTCCATGGGCCAGGCGAAAAAACAATTGAAACGGGATCACTTTCTCAAAGCGATGGATACTGTTATTCCCTGGTCCCGGTTCTGTGATCTTGTTAAGCCCCATTACAAGGATGAACGCATGGGGCGAAAAAGAATGTCCTTGGAACGAATGCTCAAAATCATCTGTCTTCAGCAATGGTATGGTTTTTCAGATCCTGCCATGGAAGAAGAGATCTATGATCGTGCCTCCTTTCAGAAGTTTCTAAATCTAGATCTGATCCATGATCCGGTTCCCGATGAAACCACTATCTTGAAGTTCCGCCACCTCTTAGAAAAGCATGATCTGTTCAAAGCCCTGTTCGGGCTGTACAACTTGTTCAAGGTTCGCAATAAACTGCGGTACATATAGCCCTTCAAGGGGCTGGTGCGCCCGGAACCCGGGAAACGCACCAAAAAGAGCAACAATAGACCCAAACTTTGTTCTTTGACTTGTAAATGAGCACCTTCAGAGTGAAAAAAATGCTCTGAAAAGCACTAATCACGATAAGAACCTACTATTTCAGAGGTTCCTTAACACATGATTGTTTAGTAAATTTAGCTCTATCTAATAGAATTTATTTGTTATTTGCTAAAAAAAAAATAAATCTACTAAAATAATGACATGAAAACAACAATACGGCCTGATACATCCGAAAAACATTTGAAAAAATATAAAAATAAAAATGTTTTCCATCAGCTAGCACTTTCCCAGTTTTTTGATAAAATTGCTCTAGAAATTGAAAAAATGAACCCGAAAACTGTGTTTGAATTTGGCTGCGGAGAGGGCCTATTCCTCGAACAATTGAAGGAGAGGAAAATCATTTTTAGCGAATTAATTGGATTGGACTTACGTGAAGATGCGTTGCAATACGCAAGAACCCTGCATCCAAATTATGAGTTTATCAACGAAGATGTGATGGCCTGGAAGAGCAAAAGGGAAAATTATGATTTGGTAATCGCTTCTCAAGTTTTAGAACATTTGAATAAACCAGACAAATTCCTAGAACGTCTTACAATGCTCAGCAATAGATATCTATTGCTAACAGTGCCTTGGGAACCTTGGTTTCGCTTGATGAATTTGCTGAGAGGAAGAGATTTAATACGATTTGGCAATCACCCAGAGCATATTAATCGTTGGGGGAAAAATAGTTTCATTGAATTTGTTGAAACAAAGGCTCGGGTTATCAAATCGGTTACAGCGTTTCCTTTTACCATCGTTGTTGCTGAAATCCGAAACTAAAACTTATATATGACTTTGATCCTCCACCTCAGATCAAGACCCATGAGATTTATTCTTTCTATACTTGTAATCCTCAGTATATTTGCCGTTCTTTTCCAGCAACTGTATTCCGAATGGGATAATATTGCGTCTGTGCAATGGAAGCAGAACCCCATTTTTTTTGTGTTGCATTTTGTTTTTTTAATTATGATGTTTTCAGGGTTAGTCATGGGTTGGAAAAACACGTATAAGTTAAACGGACAAGAAGTAACATTCTGCGATGCCTCTTATACATGGTTGGTATCAAATCTCGGGAAATATATTCCAGGGAAGATATTCATGTTTGCTGGTCGAATTGGGCTATCAAAAATTATTGGAATTAGGGAAACAATCTGCATTAGTGCTTTAACTATCGAACACCTTTTCATGCTGGTGGCAACGTTGCCATTTTTAATAGCCCTGCCATTTGGTGTAGTGCAAATTGATTTAAAGTGGTTAGTAGGTGCCATGATCACTATAAGTTGTGTTGGACTATCATTTCTCATAGCACCAAAGTTTTTTTTCCAGAATTTGAACAAAATATTGGTCAGAATCGGTAAACAACAAATTAGTGCAAATCCAACACGGGCCTTAGTTGTTTCATTATTGTCTATTTATCTGGTTATCTGGATATTCTACGGACTTTCAGGAGCTATGTTGATATATGCCCTTGAGTTGGGGAATGATCTATCGTTGCTCAGGATCTTTTCTTCATTTGTTGCAGCGTGGGTAATTGGATTTCTGAGCTTTTTGACGCCCGGTGGATTGGGAGTTCGCGAAGGAGTGCTGGTTTTAATGCTTAGGCCAGAATTAGAGACCTCTCAAGCTATTCTTGTGGCAATCATTGCGCGGATTTCTTGGACAATTATTGAAATGGCAGGAGTTGTTGTCGGTTTCTATATGAAAAGAAATATCAAGACTGCAGGGTGAGCTAAGCAGATTGATTTCTTTCACTACTCCATGTGTGGTATCTTTAATTGAAAAGTATCAATAAAATGATTAGGTATAGAATTCAACTCAATTTAGATCAACCGCGAAATCAGAATTCCCCAAGTCCCGTAATCCCCCGGTCCCAAGAGACGAGTGATGGTGATATGCATCAAATAGCGACTGATCATAAAGATGACCTGACCCACAATCAACAGATTGCTGCCAGACATTGCATTCTTCATCTTTGAGATCTCCAGCAACTATATCTCATCAAAGCTGTAATTGTCTTCTTTTGAGGAGCGCTGGGTCAGCATTTCACTGATGAACCCCAGGCTGAAAAACTGGAAGGAGACGACCATCAGGACAACGCCCAATAAAAGAATAGGTCTCATATGCAAGGTTTGGGTCATGATCCACACTATTAGAAAATAGATATTGATGATGCTGCCGGGTATAAGAGTCAATATTCCGAATATCCCGAATATATGCATGGGTCGGCTTTTGAATCGATTGAGGAATGAGAGGGTCAACAGATCAAGAAAGCCGTGCAAATATCTGGCGATCCCGTATTTACTTTTTCCATAGGGCCTGGCATGGTGCTGTACAACCATTTCACCAACTCTGAACCCCTGCCAGAATGCCAGTAGTGGAATGAACCGGTGCATGTCGCCGTAGAGAAGGCTCTGCACACTTTTAACCACAGAGTGACGATAAAACTTCAGGCCACAGTTAAAATCATGTAATCGGATACCACCCATTTTTGATGTCACATAATTGAAGAATTTTGACGGGATCCGCTTTTCAAGGGGATCATGCCGTTCTTTCTTCCAGCCGGAAATCATATCCAGATTATCTTCCACGGCAAGAGAGATGAATTTACTAATCTCATTGGGGTCATCCTGTAGATCTGCATCCATGGTGACGACAAATTCTCCCCTGCATACTTTAAATCCAACTGAAAGTGCCGCTGCTTTACCATAGTTTCGAAAGAAATTGATGATGCGAATATTCTGATCCGTTTGCTTCAATGATTTTAGAATATTCAGAGACTCATCCGTGGAACCATCATTGATATAGATGATTTCGTATGGCGTCAGCTGATGCTGTTTAATCTCTGCAATAATTTTATCATACAATTCCTTGATACTTTCCTCCTCGTTGTATAGCGGGAGGATGATCGATAGTTTTATATCCATAATAACTCTATTGTATTAATGTACTTGCCTATTGCTGGCTGTTCTTCAGTGTGGTTCCCTTATATAATTTTCAACCAAGAGATGGTTTCCTGCTCAATATATCCTGAAGAGGAAGTATTGTCATCTCAGATTCGTACCTGACACTAGATACGTCCCTCCTCTACAGCGTGACAGGCGAGGGTGCGGGAGTCACGTTCGATTAATTCGGGGATTTCGGTTTGACACCGTTCGTTGGCAAAGGGGCAGCGACCGTGAAAAACACAGCCAGAAGGCAGGTTGATGGGAGTGGGCACTTCGCCTTTCAACTTAATATGTACAGCGGCCTTTTCACCCACTTTGGGTATGGCAGCCAGCAGTGCTTGTGTATAAGGATGCCGGGGGGACTCAAACAGGTCTGCAGTTGCGGCCTCTTCGCATAGTGTCCCCAGATACAGGACAGCCACGCGAGTGGCAAAGTACTGGACAACGGACAGATCGTGGGTTATCAGCAGATAGGTCAGCCCTCTTTTCTGCTGGGCTTCCATCAGCAGGTTCAGAATCTGTGCCTGGATGGAGACGTCAAGTGCGGATACCGGCTCATCAGCAACCACGAATTCTGGGTCCACCATCAGCGCGCGTGCGATACTGATTCTCTGTCTTTGCCCTCCTGAGAACTCGTGAGGGTAGCGTTCACTCCAAGTGGGGTCAACACCGACCTGCTCCATGACATCCGCCACTTTGTCCCTCACCTCATGGCTGGGCATGGATCGGTTGTGAAACAGCACGGGTTCTTCAAGGGTTCTGGCGACTGTCATTCGGGGGTTAAGTGATGCATAGGGATCCTGAAAAATCATCTGCATTTTAGCTCGGAAGGGAAGCATTTCCTTTTGCCTGAGGTGATCAATGCGGTCTTCACGGTAATGGACTTCACCGGAATTTGGCGGATAGAGTCCCAGGATGGTTCTGGCCAGTGTAGATTTGCCGCATCCACTTTCGCCAACGACCCCCAAGGTTTCACCCGGTTTAATCTCGAGGCTGATGCCATTAAGGGCCTTGACAACAGTCCTGTTACGGATGATTCTCCCCCTTTTGAGAGCCAGCTGATCCAGCAGGCCGCCTGAGATATCAAAGTGTTTAACCAGGTTTTTGACGGTTAACAGTCGATTTTCATTTTGCATGGCGTTCACGTGTTCCGGTCCGGTATTGGTAAAATCTGATTTCAGCTATCTTCTGTCTTGTGCAGCAGGTGGCAGGCTGCAAGGTGGTTGTTCTCTCCTGCTGATTGCAGGGGCGGTATTTTTTGAGTGCAGATCGACTCCCTGATCTTACATCTCGGGTGAAAAGCACATCCCTTGGGAATATCCGTCAACGTTGGCATCATGCCGGGGATCTGCTTCAGGTTCTCTCCTGGCTGATGGCTTCCTGGCAGGGATTTGATCAGGCCTTTTGTGTATGGGTGACGCGGATTCCTGACAATCTGGTCTGTCGGCCCGGTTTCAATGATCTTGCCGGCGTACATCACTGCAATCTTTTCCGTGACCTGTGAAACCACTGCCAGATCGTGGGTAATCAGAATCAAGCCCATGTCTTCTGTAACGCACAGTTCCTTCAGCAGGTCCATGATACCGGCCTGGATGGTTACATCCAGAGCTGTTGTGGGCTCATCTGCAATAATCAGCGACGGGTCTGTTAACAGGGCGATAGCGATCACAATCCGCTGTCGCATGCCACCTGAACACTCGTGGGGGTATTGCTGCAGCCTTTTTTCCGGAGACGGGATATACACCTTGTTCAGCTTTTCCAGTGCAATCTGCTTGGCCTCTTTTTTGCTTACTTTTCTGTGAGCACGCACGGTTTCGATCATCTGCGTGCCGATGGTCAGAACCGGGTTCAGCGTCATCATGGGATCCTGGAATATCATGCTGATACGATTTCCGCGGATCGACCGAAGGTCTTTGTCAGATAGTGCCTGTAATTCCTGACCCTCAAAAATCACCTTTCCCTGAGAGATAAATCCTGGCTTGCTGATCAAGTTGATGATGGAAAAGCCTGTCACAGATTTACCGGCACCACTCTCTCCGACCAGTCCCAGTTTCTCCTTTTTATCCAGCGTGAAGCTCACACCGTCAATGGCGATGAGATCTCCGAATCTAAGCCCGAATGTGACTTTCAGATCCTGTACTTCCAGTAAATGGCTCACGGTTATCCCTTATACAGTTTCGGGTTCAGAACATCACGCAACCAGTCGCCCAGTAGCAGAATGACCAGTACGAATATCACCAGCAAAAGGCCGGGGAAAAGGGTGATCCACCAGGATCCGCTGAATACATATTCGAAGCCCAGGTTAATCAGTGATCCCAGAGACGGTTTTGTAATTGGCATCCCCAGCCCCAGAAAAGAGAGTGCAGCTTCGCTCATGACTGCCTGGGCCACCTGTATGGTCGAGATGACCAGCACAGGAGTCAGGGTATTGGGGAGGATATGGCGGAACATGATGAGCCGGTTGCTGAGCCCGATCACCCGGGCGGCTTCAACATACTCTTTGCTTTTTTCGCCGAGCACTGAAGCCCGAACTGTTCGTGCGTATTTTGGCCATTCCGACATACCGATGATAATAACCAGCAGGGGGATGGCCAGCTCTTCAAAACGACTGGCGCCAAAGGCTATTTTGAAGACAGCGCTGGCGATGATGGCCACGATCAGGTAGGGGATGGAGAACTGGATGTCCGTGATTCTCATCAGAAATGCGTCGATGCGCCCCCCCAGGTATCCAGCTAGAAGCCCGATGGTAATACCCACAAAAGCCTGGAAAATCACTGCAAAAATCCCGATAATCACGGACGTTCTGAGCCCGTATAACATGGTACTGTATAGATCTCTTCCCTGGATATCCGTCCCCAGCCAGAAATTTTCATTGCCATTTTCCATCCAGGAGGGTGGCAGCTCGGAGTCCATGATATCGATGGTTGTGGTATCATAAGGGTCATACGGCGCAACGACAGGTGCGGCAAAGCTGATGACGACCAGGAAGATAAATATCGAAAAACAGGAGATGGCGATGGGGTCCCTCTTAAAACTGTAAAAAAGGTAAGAGTTGCGAAATCGCTTCCACTCCCTGCTGACCGCTGAAGAGAGTCCCCTTCGAACAGCCCGGGTTTGCCTCGTTTGAAGTTTATCGCTCATCTGGTCCCCGTTATTCGAACCATCGGGTTTATCAGCCCATATAGTATGTCAATCAGTGTGTTGATCAGGACAAAAACCACACCCACCACCACCAGGTATGCAACCAGTAGGGCTGTGTCAGAGCGTTCCACAGCTTCATAAAACATGAACCCCATACCCTGCCACTGAAATACGGTCTCTGTCAGGATGGTAAACGCGAAGAGAATACCAATTTCGACACCGAAGACAGTAATAACCGGTAGCAATGTATTCTTGAACGCGTGAAGTAGCCAGACCCTTCGCCGGGACAGCCCCTTGGCCCATGCGTATTTAATATACTCGGTTTCCAGAACCTCCATCATTTCCGCCCGGATCAGACGTATAAACAGCGGCAGCATAATCGACGACAGCGCAATGCTGGGCAGAATAAGATGCAGCAGCCCGTCTTTTGTCAGAAAGCCGGTCTCCCAGCCGCCAATGTATACCGTCGCCCCCCTTCCATATGATGGCAGCCAGTTTAGCTCGACTGCGAACAGATAGATCAAACCAATGGCAGTCAGAAAAACCGGGAAGGAGACCCCCACAGTGCTGATTGCCATCGTAATCTTGGAAACCAGCTTTTGCGGATAGATGGCGGTATATATTCCCACCGGTATACTAACCAAAACAATGATCAGGGCGGTGGCAAATACCAATTCCAGAGTCGCCGGAGCCTTTTGGGCGATGATTTGCAGTGCAGGTTTGCTGTAAAAATATGAGGTTCCCAGATCACCATGTAGTGCGTTCCAGACAAATCGTTTGTACTGGACCAGAAAAGGATCATTCAACCCCAGTTTGTCTCTCAGCGCTTCTCTATCGGCAGCAGATACTCTAATCCCGACCATATCTCGTACCGGGTCTCCGATGCTGTACTGAACAGCAAATCCGATAAAACTGATCACCAGCATCACCAGGATAGCCTGGATGACACGACGGATAGCGAATGCGAACATGAAATGTTTTTTGGTTGGATGCTTTGTTGGATGACCTTCCAGTTTCGGCTCTGGAAGCATTATTTTTCAGATGATGATCGAATTATCCCCTCTTTTCCGAGTTTGGGGATGAATTCAGAATAACCTCTATCCATTCTAGTATGCAGAAACAAAAAAAGCCAACCCATGTGTGAGGTTGGCTTCTAGTTATTTCCGGTTTATTTCATTACCAGATCACCAATGTAGGGAAAATTCATGGTGTTGATGATAGCAGCGACATCAAGGCCTTTACGGGCGGCGTATGAATGATTCTGCCAGTGAAACGGAACATAGGCTGCTTCATCATACATGATCTGCTCAATTTCCTGCAGAATACTGACGCGCTTGGCTATATCGGTTTCTGTCTGGGCTGCCAGTGTCAGCTGGTCTACTTTTTTATTACAGTAGTTTCCGCTGTTGTACTGACCGTAACCAGTTTTTTTGTTAGGACACATGGACAGGAACTCATAGAAGTTTCCAGAGTCCTCGGTGTCTGAGTGCCAGCCGATCATCTGGAAGTCAGCGGGCTGTCGGTCAAATTCATCCCAGTACTGTGCCTTGGGCATGGTTTTCAGGTTGACCTTAATGCCAATCTTGGAAAGCATGGCAGCAAAGGTTTCCGCAATCTTCTCATCGTTGATGTACCGGTTATTGGGAGCAATCATCGATGCTTCGAAACCATCTGCGTATCCGGCTTCCTTCATTAATTGCTTGGCTTTTTCCAGGTCATAACGTGGTGCGAGGCTGGGCTTGTATCCCTGGTACCCCTTAGGGCTCATTTGACCGGCCGGTGTGGCGGTCCCTTTCATGATTTTCTCTTCTATACCCGCATTGTTGACCGCGTACACAATCGCCTGACGAACCTTTTTGTTTCTCAGGGCCTCGTTGCGCTTCTGGTTCATTTGAACTGTAATGATCCGACCACCTGTGTAGGTGAACAGATTAACATTGGGATTTTCCTTGAGGCGCTTAAAATCCTGAGGTTCTGCGGGCATGATGAAATCAACATCACCAGAAAGTAGAGAAGCCAGGCGTGTTGCACCGCTTTTAATGGGTGTCAGGATGAATTTTTGAACGTTTCCGGGTGAATTGGTATCCCAGTAATCTGCAAATCTTTCCATCACAAGTTTAACACCATGTTCGCGTTCAACAAGCTTGAAAGGGCCGGTACCGGATACATTGTTTTTTGCGAATGAGTATCCAACCTTTACCACTGCATCCTTGGGCCTGCCTTCATCGTCCTTTCCACTGTAAAACTTGCTGTCCAATGGGAAAACATATGTGATCATGTTCAGCATCAGCGGATAAGGCTTTTTGGTTTTGAAATCAACGGTATAATCGTCGACGATGACAGGGTCTTCGAATGGCTCGAACAATCCCTTGAAATCCGCACTGTTGCGAAAACGTTTGACGGTGAATACGACGTCTTTGGCTGTAAAGGGATTTCCAGAATGAAACTTGACACCTTTTCTCAGCTTGAATCTCATGGTCAGGTCATCGATTCTTTTCCAACTGGTGGCCAGTCTGGGTTCGAATGTCATGTCCTGTGACCATCTGACGAGTGGATCAAAAGCCCAATGAGAAAACTGCAGCATACCGCCGGATAGTTGTTCCTGAATATCAATTGTCTTTGGGTCCGCATCAAGAGCCAGCCGCAGAGTACCGGACGGAGCTGATTTAAATTCTGCTTTTTTCTCCTCTTTTTTATCACAACCGGTGCTCCATAATCCAACTGTCAGCACCAAAGCGGCAGCAAATAGCCTTAACAGCTTCTTCATTATTCCTCCCTTTTATACATGAATTGATTATTCCAGAGTGATCACCTTAGCCGGATTGCCGGGCTGAATGAATCTCCCTGAAAAACGCTTTTCTTTACAACAGGGTTCGAATCAGCTGACAGCATGTTAATAAGCCGATGCCGGTTTTCTAACATGCCTGCCACAACTTCTCCTTCTCCTGGCAAAAAAGCTTGCAAATATACTGGACAACGGTTTCTCAAATCCCGTGGTTTGTCAACAAAAATATAGGTGATCATGGGTTGAAAAAACAGTGTGGGAGGGCTATTATTTAGCTTCTTAAAACAACGACATGGGGATGGATGTGGAGACAGTGGGAAACGATGATATGACCTTGCCTTGCAACCCGTGATTGATTCAGAGGCAAAACAGTCCACCGGTTTTGCCGCACTTGTCTGACGGAAATGGTTATATCCTTTGATTCATGCAGGTTCTGTGACCCGTCCTATTTGACAGAGGTGGAAAAAGACGAAATGATATGTAGCATGTGGAAACCTGACGTTTCCCTCGATTATTGAACCCTGAAGCATCGTCTGACAGTGAAGACAGCGAGAAACGTATTGAACCGCAAGGGAGTATGAATGAACATTAAGCTCTCAGTTGTGATTATTTCGTTCAATGAAGAACGGGACATCGAGAGATGTCTCAAGTCGGTCGTTCCCATCGCCGACGAAATTGTGGTGGTGGATTCCTACTCCAAGGACCGGACTGAAGAGATCTGCCGAAAATATGATGTCAAGTTCGTTCAACACCCCTTTGAAGGTCATATTGAGCAGAAGAACTGGGCGATCACCCAGGCCAATCATCCATATGTTCTGTCGCTGGATTCTGATGAGGCGCTGGATGAAACCTTGATCCAATCAATTCAGGCTGCCAAGGCTGACTGGCAGGGAGACGGTTATACCATGAACCGCCTGACCAACTATTGTGGAAAATGGATTCGCCACTGCGGCTGGTATCCAGACCGGAAACTCCGTCTCTGGGACAGTCGGAAAGGCAGATGGGCGGGAATTAATCCTCATGATTGTTACGAGATGCAGCCCGAATCGGTCACGACGCATCTGAAGGGGGATATCCTTCACTATAGTTATTACTCCATCAGCGAGCATGTTCAACAGACCAATTACTTTACTGATCTTTCCGCTAGGGCCTATCTTGCAAAGGGAAAGAAGGGGTACCTGATCAAGATTTTCTTCAACCCGATAATCAGTATTTTCAAGAGTTATGTTCTGAAACTCGGCTTTCTCGATGGGTATTACGGCTTTGTTATTAGTGTGCTGGCGGGGCAATCGACATTTTTAAAGTATATCAAACTCAGGCAACTGCTGCGCGACCATCGGCAAGAGGAGATTCGAGGATGAGGCCCGCTAATGCGAACACAGCTGGCTCGACCGCTGCTGACAGATTCAATCCCTAAAAACCGCTTAGAATCTGGCGAGTTGCTTTCAGATTTATTGTGAGAAGGAAAAGGCCGAAAGAGGCAATGGCAAATGGATATAAGGTTAATAGATAATGGCGCTGTTTCTCAGAAAATTGAAAAAACGACCGAAGAAAGTACTGGTGGCGAGAACTGATCGCATCGGTGATTTTATTCTGACCTTGCCGGTGTTGGAAGTACTGGCGAAGAACGGGATATCGCCGTCTGTTCTGTGCCGTTCGCTAGTAACGCCGCTGCTAGAAAATAATCCCCATATTGACAACGTCATTACGGTTGATTCCCCCGGCAAGGACGTGATTGACGAGATTCGATCCTATGCCTTTGACTGTCTGCTCGTGCTGGTAAACGATCCCACTACGAGGGGGCTGTTGCCACACCTTAGGGAGATCCCTGTTAGAATCGGCCCTCTGAGTAAACCGTCCGTTTTTTTTGCTTACACACATCCCGTCATTCAGAAACGTTCCCATTCTTTGATGAACGAGGCTGAATATAACCTGGAACTCTTGGAAATTCTGGGCCTCACACCGGAAGAGCCTCCCCGTCCGCAACTCTATTTCGCACCCGAGGAAATCCAGATGTTTCGTGAGGATTTTAGCCACATTTTGGTGGACAGTGGTCAGCAGTCGCTGATTGTTTTTCACCAGGGAATGGCGGGTTCAGCATTGAACTGGAGTGATGAAAACTATGGAACCCTCCTGAGCGGTTTGCTGGAGCAGGGGTATCAGGTGGTGTTAACCGGTCATGGTGATGAGGAGGCTGATCGCAATCTGGGGTGTATGAATCGATTCAGCCCTCTATATCAGGGGCGACTGTTTGATTTGAGCAACGCTCTAACGTTGAGACAATTAGGTCTTTTGATACACCTCAGCGACCTGTTCATTGGTCCCAGCACCGGCCCGACCCACCTGGCGAATGCGGTTGGAACGAACATCATTTCTTTCTATCCACCGATCCAGGTGCAGTCGACAAGAAGGTGGGGGCCCTATCTATCGTCTGCCACCATTTTTACTCCGGATGTGCGGTGTGGCCAGAAGTTTCGCTGTATTGGTGAGAAATGTCCGGATTTTTTCTGTATGGACCGAATTCCGCCACGTGACGTGTTGACGGTTGCCACCGAGTTATTGTCTGACAGCGGGCGTGAATCGGGCAGTGGCCGAAACGGGGGTGATGCATGAAAATCGGATTTGATGCAAAAAGGTATTTTGCCAACTTCACCGGGCTTGGAAATTACAGTCGGACACTGATAGAAAACCTGGTGAAGTATCAGGTGGGACATGAGTATCAGTTGTATACCCACAAATTCGATTCTGAATTAATCCGGCAGTTTCCGCTGACAGAAACGGCTGTTTCTGTTCGCACCCCTGCTACATCTTTAGGGAAGCTGAATGGTGCGCTTTGGCGCTCTTCCCTGCTGAAGGGGGACCTGGTTGCTGATAAACCGGACATCTATCATGGTCTTTCCCATGAAATTCCGTTTGGTATTCAACGGGTGAAAGGTTTGAAAACAGTTGTGACCATTCATGACTTGATATTTTTACGATATCCCGAGTATTACCGCTGGACGGAAAGGGCAATTTACCTTAGGAAATTCAGGTATGCCTGCCGTTATGCAGACCGGGTGATTGCCGTCAGTGAACAGACACGTGCAGATGTTATTCATTTTTTCGGGATTCCTGCCGATAAGATCGAAACGATTCACCAGAGTTGTAACCCCGCTTTTCAGACAGAGGTTGGCGACAGGCTCCGCAGTGACGTGAAAAACAAGTACGGATTGCCTGAGGACTATATTCTTTACGTGGGGTCCTTCAACAAGAGAAAAAATTTATTGGGCTTGATCGACGGACTGAAACAAATGAACGTGTCCCTGGATGCACCACTGGTAATGATAGGTGGAGGGGGACAGTATAAACGGCAGGTGATGGAACGAATCAATCGACTGGGTCTCGATAATCGGGTTTTCATTCACTCGGATGTTCCTAACGAGGACCTGCCCGCGATATACCAGCAGGCCAGGCTGTTTGTTTATCCCTCTATCTTTGAGGGATTCGGTATCCCCATTATCGAAGCGATTTTCAGCGGGTTACCGGTGGTAACCAGTCGGGATGGTTGTTTTCCTGAAGCGGGTGGACCGGATACTCGTTACGTGGATCCAGGAAATGCTGAAGAGCTGGCAACTGAGATGGAACGGGTGTTGACAGATTCAAAACTGGCCGCAACGATGATCGACAATGGACTGCGCTATGTCAGCCGTTTTGATGGGCGAGAGACCAGTACCCGCCTAGTCCGACTTTACGAAAATCTGGCAGGCTGATACCTGTCGTTCATCAGAAGAAATCCCGAACCAGAGAGTTGACAGGTAACCTGAGTTAATGACTATGATTCGTCAAATCACATCAGAGAATATTCGCGGTTTTTTCCTGCTGGTGCTGTTCATCTCCATTCCGTTCAGCATTGCCGGAGACGATTTCGCGGTTATAGGGCTATACCTGGTAACCTTTTATCGGTTGGCCAGAAAAGAGGATCGCTGGATTCACACGCCTGTAATCTACGGAATGGGGTTTATGTTCCTCGGGGCTCTGATCAGTGCACTCCTGTCCGATAGTGTGCTGCTAAGCCTCTCCTATTTTCGGAATTTCTGGCGTCTGGGATTGCCCTTTTTGATTTTGCTGGCCTTCAAGGATCGTTCCCATGATCGTCATATTAAAACTCTGGCGCTTGTTTCCAGTCTGATAGCAATCTATTCTGTCATTCAGTACTTTACCGGGCTTGATGTGCTCAGATCCGCGGTCCGACAGGCGGAGTTCCATTCAACGAGCCGGGTGTGGTACGCCGTCGGTGTTTTCTCGCATCACCTGACATATGGGGGTGTGTCTCTGGTGTTGTTCGGGATGTTCCTGCCAAACGGGGCCAGCCGGGAGCGAAACCGGGGCGAGCGCATTTTCTTTATCATGGCGGCTACCTGTAATTTTGCGGCGGTTATTGTCTGCATGGGCCGGAGCATTTGGTTGGGGGCGATTGCAGCTGCCGCTGTTGTTGTCTTTACTTTTCTCGGTCGCAAACGGTCGCTGATTGCAATCGTTCTTGTTTCGCTGCTCGCAGGTGGTTTTCTAGGGTATCAAAGCACGTTGAAGCGTTCCTTTTTCAAAACCAGTGCGCTCGGCAAGAGAATTGGCAGTATCTCCGTCAAGTCAAACCTGGATCGGCTCTATATGTGGGAGGCCTCCCTCAGGGTTATCAGGGATCATCCTGTTCTGGGGCTGGGACCGAATCGCCGTGAATTGATGGATCCCTATTATGACCGGATAAAGAGAATGAAACGCCACAAGTTCCAGCATCCGCCGACGGTGGGGGTTCATAACATCTATCTGCAGAACTGGATTGATTTTGGCTTGTTGGGAATGCTGGGCTACCTGGTCTGGTGGGGCACCCTGTTGATTCAGATCCTGTTTGCTCTGCGGCAGGGGCCGATAACATTAAAACGGAATGCCCAACTGGCAGGTATTCTGGCCAGCCTGGTTGGGATAATGGTCGCGGGTGTCTTTGAGAATAATTTCAGGGACGGTGAGGTCCAGACAGCGATACTGGTTGCGATGGGACTGGCACTAGTGCTGCTGAATCCTGAAACCAGTAGGAGGCAGGAAAAAAAACCGACATTGGACACCTTCAACGGATGAGAGTTTTAACCTGACTGGAATAGTGGAATGACAGAAAACAGGGATCACAAAATAATCGGAAGCCTGGGCAGGCTGAGACGGGCCTTCGTCGTCTCGATTAACAGGATACAAACCGTATGGAAGGGAGAGGAAGCTTTTCGCCAGTAGGTGTGTGTTGCCATTGTTACTGTTCCAGTGGCTTTTTTGCTGTCGATCTCTTTGACACTGCAGTTTATTCTGGCAGGAAGCCTCTTTTTGATTCTGGCTGTCGAATTATTGAACTCAGCCATTGAAGCTGCGACTGATCTGGTGACTGAGGAGAAGCACCTGCTGGCCAAAAATGCCAAGGACATTGGCAGTGCAGCAGTTCTGGTCTGCATTATTCTGGCGATTCTTGTCTGGTCGGTGGTGCTGATTCCTCTGTTGATCAAATTCTGGTCCTGAACCGGGTTTTATCTGGCAGTTGTCCGCCTCCCTTTTACAATTCCCCCATTTTGATCTGGCCGGTCATGACCTTGTTTTCAATCAATGACTGATCAGGCAGGTGTAGTTCCCCATTTTCACAGACCAGAATGACGTTACCCCTCAGCGTCATATTGTCTCCGAAGTAAACGTTGCCGACAACGGTCAGCAAATCCAGTTCCAGAATGTCCGGTATACTCTGAATTCTCTGCTGGTACTCTTCGACAGATTGAAAATTCTCTCCCAGCTTGATCAGGGGCAGTCCCTCAAATTGGCGTTCCGGGTTTTTCATCAGAATACCGTCCTGGAAAATAAACAGGTTGGACTGAACCAGCAGCAGGTCATCGGTTTTTTTAATCGGGACAAAGCGGATACGGGGGACCTGGACTGCTAAGCTTCCCTTAAAATTATTAATACCGGATCCAAGAGCTGTTTCCAACTGAATAACCGGCAACCGGTCGACGGTTTTCTGGTTGACGATCACGTCCAGATGCAGGGTATCATTTTCAAGTTTCTTTTTCAGCTCCCGCAGGTCGATCCAGATGTTATTGGTATTGAAAATTTTGAATGTCTTCACGCTCTTGAAGGTTTCCTGATATTCACGCGGGACCTGGGCGATTTCAAGCAGCCTCAATGATTGATTGGCTGTTTTGATCAGGGTGCCCCCTTTGACATCTGCCCGGGTTTTTGATGTGACCTCCATGATAAACGGGACTGCTTTCTGTTTCATCAGGTGTAGAATTTTCAAGTCAACAGATGCCCCAAGGTTGTCTGCGTTGGCGACAAAAAGGTATTTTTTCCCCTGTTCGAGCAGTCGGTCGAGGATGCCGGTTCTGGCAATACTATGATAAAAGTCGCCATGCCCCGGTGGGTAGAAACTCTGAACATCATATTTATCCAACGACAGCGGCAGCAGAGAGTCTTTTCTCAGGCGTGGAAACCGATTTTGTAAAAAGGTCAAAATGGATAGACGGCCATTGTATTTTTTAATGATTTTCTGTGTATCTGCATCTGTATTGAAACTGTTCATTAACAGCAGAGGGACACTGACGTCGTATTTATCATTCAGGGACTGAATCTGACTGACAATTAGATCCAGAAAGCTCTGCCCGTTTTTGACCTCAATAGCAGATTTGGGACCGACACAACCCATTGATGTCCCCAGCCCTCCGTTCAGGCGGCAGACGGCGAGTTCAGACAGCAGTGCACGGGTCTCTTCGGGAGTGACGGTGTCCAGTTCATCGTATTTGAGTATCGACTCCGCCGGTGGAGAGGTTAACTGGTTCCAGTGAATGGGATCTTTCAACTGTTCCAGATAGTCACGGTATAGTCCCCCGAACAGTTCAATCTGATCAGGCGTCGAGCCTTGGTCAGACATGATTTGAGCGATCTGTTTGAATGTCGTCATCGTCAGTAATGGTTATAGTCGAGTAAAATGTTGTTTGTTAATGAGTTTTAGTTTGTAGTGTTCTGCATAAAAATGCAATATTCGGGCAGTCCCGAAGTGGTTGGGTAAGATTTTTACTGAAAAGCGGCTTGTTGCTTATAAAGACGGGCGATGCGGGGTTTTATATTTCACGCTGGAATCTGCGGGTTTATGTTCTCTTTGGTAATTTTAAATACATCGGTGGGGTATGCCTCTCATGGATTGGAAATGGAAGTGTTAATCGAGGATTACAAAGGAATTTATGGATTTTCCATGAAAGATCCGGGAACGGTTTTACATCCCCTGTGCCACGGAGTAGTAGCGAGTTGACTTCTCCTTGTCTCCTACCTTGAAATATAGCCCGCCGAGTTGATCGGCGATGTCGCGGATCTGGTCCTTGTCCCCGGCAGAATCGACAACTCGATAGAGCCATTCCAGGTGCCCGATCGCCTCCTCATTCATGTTTGAGGCAGAACAGAAATCAAGGAGTTGTTCGTGTAACTCTGCTGCCTTCAGCAAATTTCCTGCTTTCTCAAAGAATATGGCAGCCTGGTTCAGGTGCTTTTGGTGGCGAGTCAGATCTCGTCCCTTCTGGTATATCTCAGCCATGATAGTGTGGGTTTTTGCCAGCAGGGTATACGGAATCGGGGGTTGTTTTTTGTTGAAAACCTTTCTCAACGATGCGGCAGCCTCTTTCAGCTTTCCGGATTGAAAAAGGAGGTGCCCGTCCACCAGCCAGAGCTTGGCTATATCACTATCATTCAGCTTTTTGAGATCGAAGTCCGTGTTGGTGATAATTTTCCGGACCTTTTCAAATTCTCCAAGATCCAGCAGAAGCAGCGCGATCATGATCAGGTTTGAATATCGATGTGTATAGTTTTTAATATCATTATTCAATTGGATGGCCGATGTTACAAGGCCGATAGCCTTTTCTTTCATGTCCAGCCTGATATAGACCGATGCCAGCTTCATTTGCAGATCGGCAACCTGACCCCAGTTTCGCTGTTTTTCCTCACTTTTCAGCAGCCATTGGTAAATTCGAATACTCTGTTTTTCCAGCGGCAGATTGCTGATGATATCCAGTATAGTCACCACTGTTTTCTGAATCTCCTGCTTTTTGCCGGAAGCCAGTACCAGTTCCATACTGGTGCAAATATTCGGGTAGAACAGGGCTGGTGGAACGGAGGGAAGTCGTGAGAGTTTTCGGCCATACTGGAGGTTTCGCTGGAGAGGATTTTCGATCTCTCCCAGGTCAGCCAGTGTATTGATGCAGTGTTGAAATCCGCAAATGTGGCTTGGATGAGGCAATGACGGTCCCTTCAATATAGCCGTCTGCCGTTGGAGAAGTTCGCGCCCAAAGCCGAGCAGTTGCTTTTTAGAAATTAATCTGTTCTGGTCGATGACCAGGCAGAGGTTGATGGGAATCCAGACGTGAGAATCTGTCAGGTTCGTATTGATCAGGTGTCTTCGCATCAGAAAACTGAGATCCTGCTCAATAGTCTTAATGCCCAGAAGTTCTGCCAGGTGGGATTTTGAAATGGTCACCCGCATCAGGTACAGTGCCAGAAAAATCCGGAAACGTTGTGATGAAAGGGTTGGCAACAAAGTGTGCAGGGTTTTTTTCCAGAGCGATCCCATTCGCTGGCTCTTCGTGAACAATTCGATCAATGATGCATCATCTGCGTGTTGTGCGATCTTCAGCAGGCTCAGGTTTTGAAGATGTACGGGGAGTGGGTCAACAACCAGGTCGATCCACTCTTCCGGCAGATCGTCCTCAAACGCATCTGATAGCTCTCCGGCAGTGAGAGCGTCGGTTGACACGGTGATGGATGGTAAACTGGTCCGTGCCGTATCGTCTGAAAGGAAAACAATCCGCCATCCCTCATTCTGCTTACTTATCAGCCACTCATCAAAAGCGGCATCGCTCCTTTCAGGCGGGTAATACACCACCAGGAATTTCAGATTGGCCGCTCCGGATGAAAATGATGGGTATGAAATCAGGAACTGGTTAAAATAGTCACCAACATTCGTATGGCCGAAGTAAAAGGGAAACAAGTTGCCTACGGGCGTTGCCGGCAGTTTTTCCCTCTGTTTGTGGCGATATCCCCAACGCTGATAATAGAGGGTGGACAGTTGAAATGTACAGTTGCCCAGAAGACGGCGCAGGAACTCATGGATGTATTCCTCTAGAGGACTGCCGGTTGATGTCTGCAGGAACAGAATCTCCTTGCTGCTATCGGATAACAGGTGGCTGGTCATTCGACTCAGAATCGCTGAGCTGCCGTAAAAACGCCTGGCATTGATGATGGCATGCTGTGACTGTTTTTGCCTAAGTGAAGGGGATTCATCACCCTCTCTGAGAAATCTGAATGGAGGCAGAGGAGATTCGGAACGCTGTTCCAGCAGTTTCTGGTTCAGGTGTAGTTGAATCCAGGACCAGTCCCAACTGAGTGGCAGGCTGGTAAAAATACTGTTGATGGCCTGTCGATGAGCCCTGAGGATATTCTCCTCGCGAAGCAGCCCTACGATAAAATTCTGGAAATACTCCTGAAATCGGTGCCGGGCGATCCTGCCATTAACACTGATAATGTAGGGAATGCCCAGATCAAAATAGCGATCCAGGGGATCGATCTCCTGCTGCCCGTCATTTTTCAGTAGGCGGGACGTGGCCAGGAATAAAATTCGCAATCCATTGCTAACCGCATCCTTTAGAGCGGGAGCCAGTTTTTGATTGAACCAGCTGTTTCCAGAGTTCGCTTCTTCATCAGCTCCAAGAACCCAACCGGCTTCGGTCTCGTGACCTGAAAAGAGGAAAAGATTGGGGTGTCGCTTCAATGCTTCGGGTATGGATTGATAACTGCTATTTCCATTCACATGAAAATCGATGAGCGACGATTCTCCGAAAGGACCGGCTGCCAAGGCCTCGACGTAATTGATAAATCGATTTCCCGGTGGAACGGGTGGGATGGGAGAATAGGCTGTCAGACAGGTTTTAAGCGATGCTTTTGGCTCATGGTCAAGTTCGGGAAGCTCCCTGGCAGCCGAGTTGTTTATGCGGACGACGCCCTGGGTCAAGGAGAAAAAAGATGACCCGTCATAAAGCAATTCCCAGGGGAGATGCGCAATGGCCGGGTCCATTGTATATATAAAAACACCCCCGGCCTGATGGACTTGCGACTGATGGGATGCAGGAATGATGGCTTTATATAGCTCCTGCCCATACCGTCGCAGCAGGGTAATGGCTTCTTCCCGTTCGTCCCGTGTCGATTCGATCTGGATGGACTCCGACTGCCGGAGGAGCTGGTATGCCCCAATAGCAGCTTGGCTCAGGTTTTTCGCCGGGGGAGTGAAGGCGAACTCCAGCTTGTACTTGGATATGATAACCGATTTCGGCGATATAAAAATAACCAGAGACATCCCAGAATGTTTAAGGTGGTTGCGGTGACCGGTTTCCGAAAAAACAGCGGGTGGTTTAACTGTTCTGTTGATTCCTTTCTAACCTGAGGATCCGGTGGTCTTCAACTCTCCGTGTCAGGTGCAGGCCGTCGAAATACTCCAATAGGCCGATGGCGTGCTTGCGAGACACACTCAGCAGGTCCTTGAATTCAAGGACCGTCAGGGTTTCACTTTTTTCAAAGTGGGCATAAAGCTTCTCTTCCGTCTGCTCGATCGTATCAGGATGGTACCATAAATCGTCCTTAACCCGCACAATCCATTTTTCCATCAGCCCGATTTTCAATAACTTCTCAATGTCAGATTGCTCTACATCCAGCTCCGCGGCTAGGTTGACAATTCCCGGGGGTTGGAAGCCCTTCTCCAACAGCAGGTCCAGCACGGTTGCCTTCATCTCCTTCTGCTTTTTATTCAACCCGCCTTGAAAATCAGTCAGGTGATAATGGCCATCCGTCTGAGCCAGGATTTTCTGTTTGACAGCCCAATTCAGCAGGGTCGTAACCTCCTGGTGAACAAACATCCGTCCCATTTTGCCAAAAAAATCAGATCCTTGCGCGCCGACGTTTTCCGGGTTTTTCTTATGATAAATTTTCAGGCTTTTGGCGAAAAAACCGGCGATTCGCTCGCAATGAAACTGGTGAAGATACTTTTTCCGCTCCGAGTTGATGGTAATGATATCACCACGAGAAGAGAGTACCTGCAAGGTTTTCTGGATGGTTTTATTGGGACAGTCTACCAGGGGGGCCATTTGCTTCATTTCCACTCCCTTAGTGCCGGCCAGAAAAACGGTTTCCAGGATTCGAGTGGCGGCGTCGTCTGTGGCCAATCCGGTTAACGATTCGTTCAACCGTTTTTTATTCTTGCGACTGCGGTTACCAAAGGGGGCTATGATTCTTCCCCCTGCGATGGTTTCGACCGGTGAGAGGTTGCGGATAATGAAACGATCACCATATCGACAGCTGACAGCCTCCTCCAGTCTGATCTGGACATATTGAACTTCGGTACTGCCAGAGTCAAAGGTTTTGGAGGTGTAGACCCGCCCTGTTACTTCCTGGGCGGTGCTGAAAAAACGAATTTTGCTACGATTTTTCAGGATGTCTGTCTTTTCTGGAATAGTCGACATTTCAACTTCGATTACACGGGTTTTAACAAGTTGTCCGGGCTTGGAAATCTGATTGCCCCTGAGAACCTCATCCTTGTGAATACCTGAAATATTGATGGCGGATCGCTGTCCGGCGACTATCTGCTCAGATGCTTGCTGATGTACCTGAAAACCCCTGATTTTCAGCGGTTTTTCGTCTGGATAGAGCACCAGGGGGTCTTTGAGAGAGGTCTGTCCCGAGAGAACGGTTCCGGTAACCACGGTACCAAACCCCTTCAAGGTGAAGCTGCGATCCACCGGCAACCGGAAGCCTTCCTGTCTGTGGTCGTTAGATAACAGCTCGGATTGGCGGGCGATCTCTTCCCTTAATTCGTCAAGTCCTGCTCCAGTGACAGCGGATGTTCTGATGACTGGCATCTCCTCAAGAAATGTGGACTGGACGAGTTCAGCCGCCTCTTCCTGTACCAGCTCGATCATCTCCTCATCGGCGAGGTCGCAGCGGGTAATGACAACGATCCCCAGTTGAATACCCAATAGATTGCAGATGTGCAGATGTTCCTTTGTCTGCGGCATCACACCACCATCGGCTGCGACTGCCAGGATCAAAATCTGGATCCCGCCCACACCAGCCAGCATATTATGAACGAATCTTTCATGCCCGGGAACGTCCACAAACGAAACGTCGATTTCGTCTTTCCATACATAGTGAGCAAACCCGAGGTCAATGGTGATTCCCCTGCTTTTCTCTTCTTTGAATCGATCCGGATCGGTTCCGGTGAGTGCTTTAACCAGCGCTGATTTTCCATGATCGATATGGCCGCTGGTTCCAATGACAATATGTTTCAACTTTCCGCTTTTTGAACGAGTAATCCGTTTTTATCAGGCGAGAGCCCGAAAATTATGAGTGTTTACCGTCTGCTGACGAATTAGAAATTTATCATTTTATCCGTTCGATTACCATTGTTTTATTATGAATATTCAGGATTTTCTGAATCCTTTCATGGATTGGGGAGGCTGTCTCAGGCTGGATGAGGCGGTCGATTGGACAGGGACAACGGTGACAGTGTCCCTGGAGATTTCGGGGGAAGGACTAAAAGTCGAATATCAGGCCGAGCTGTGTCTGTTCTGTGGACACCTGGTAGCCAAGTGTGACGGCACCGGCCTGAGTGTAAAGCTGCACGCCGAATGCACTATCGGTTTTTATCTGGGGGTCTTCATGGTGATAGATCAGCGAGTCTGCAAACAGCTTGATTTCAGATGTGAGTAGAAATTTTGCTCCGGCGCCGAGGGTCTGGTTGTCCACGTAAACATTGTACAGCAGGCCGATAGAATCCAGTTTGCCTGTAGCTGTCAGCAACAGCGTTGACTGGTTGTATTGGTCATTTTGGTCATTCACGCTATCACTGCTGTTGGTAAAGTCCGTATTGTCATCATCCCACGCCAGCCGTCTTTTAAAACCGAATGCAATGCTGACGGGAATCGCAGTCCCATCTGATACCTGGTATTTGGCTATGAAGTATGTTGAATGGTGCCCCTGTTCCCTGCTGATATTTGCCTCTCCACTTTCTGCATTTTCTCTTTCTGCAATGGCGTTGGACTGAATGCCAAGCTGAAGTACCTCAAACAGGCGGACATCGTAACGCAGGCGAGCAAGCCGAACATCAACTTCGCCCAGGTGTTTAAGCCAGAAGGTGGCTTCCAGGGACTGCAGTTCCGGGATAATCTCAGCGGTTGGCGAGAAATAGATCCATGCATCGTTTTGGCCAGCCAGAAAGGACTTGGGGATGAAATCCAGCTTGAAGGACTCGTAGATGGAATTTTGAGGCTTGGATGACTGGGTCACGACACGCGCTGTCTGATAGTTGCTCGTTCGAACTGGCTCGTAGGGCAACTGAATCTGAATATCGGATATCTTCTCGTGGCGATTATTAACCAGACTCATCTTTGTCTGCAGGTAATCTTCCTGAGCTCTCAGCTCAATGAAGAGGACCTGGGAGCTGTCTGTTCTTTCGGCAAACTGTTTCAGGATGGAGCTGTTTCCCGATATCTGATGATACTTAAGCCGATTGGTCCTGACCACTTCCTGCACGATGATTGGGTCGACCACCTCAAATGATTTCAGTAGTTCGTGTGAGAGGTCTTTTTTCAGCTTGACCAGGTTGGTCCGCTGTTTGACCCCTTCATGATCAGGAATATAGTAAACGATGGCAATGCGCCTGTTCAACCCGGCTGTATTTGATGAGGCCAGGTCATTGTGCATCGTTCGCCTGACATCACTGAAATCATAGGCCATGGTGCTGGACGCCGATAACAACAGTGCACCGGTTACAACGAGGTTGATATAGCTGGTGGTTTTACCAAATATTCGGGACAGGAATGATTTTTCTCTCATGATCTCATCTCCAACAGTGAAAAGATTGTTTCGACAGCTGTAATGTATCTGCTTGTGCAGATAGTCGTCAAGTGACCACCCCTGTTATGTGATTCCCCCTACCCTTTGCAGAGAGGTGAAAAGATGAGGGTTCGATGCAAGATGGATACAGTAGAAGGGGATCTGACGATGTAGTGATATGCCACTGACATTGGAATCTACCTGCCGGATCTGACGGACGATCCGAAATCCAGGCTGATGTCGAGCGCAGGTGCTGAGTGGGTGAGGGCCCCGGCTGAAATAATATCTACACCCGTCGCTGCAATGGATGCCACAGTTTCAAGTGAAACACCACCGGAGGCCTCTGTCTGTGTACGACCATTGATCAACTGTACCGCCTCCACCAAGGTCTCAGGTGACATATTGTCCAGGAGAATACAGTCCACACCGGCTGAGACGACGGCTTCGATCTGTTCCACTCTGTCTACCTCAATCTCGATCCGGATTGTGTGCGGCAGGTTGTCTCGCAGCTTACGCACAGCCTCCTTCATTGAAACTCCTTGCTGTTTAAGAATGGCCAGGTGGTTATCCTTGAGCATCACCGCATCGGACAGTGAGTAGCGATGGTTATGTCCACCGCCCATGCGAACTGCATATTTTTCCAGATACCGGAGGTTCGGGGTTGTCTTGCGTGTGTCTGTGATCCTGACAGTTTCCGACTGCTGTCGTGCCTGTTTTACATATTGCGATGTGAGCGTGGCAATTCCGCTCAGTCGTTGCAGAAGATTCAGGGCGACCCTTTCTGCCATGAGAATTTTCTGAGTATTACCCCGCAGTCGGACCAGTGTCTCTCCCTTGTTCCTGAATGAACCGTCCTCTCCCAACAGTTCCCAACTCAGGTTGGGTTCCAGGTGTTTGAAAGTCCTCTCTGCAACTGGTAGGCCTGCCAAAACACCGTCTTCCTTAAGCAATAGAACAAAATCATGCTGCAGGTTCGGGTCGATAATGGTCTCAGACGTAATATCCCCCCAGGGGAGATCTTCATCAAGGGCAGTCTTGATGATGGGGTCTATATGGCGAAAATCCATAATGGCCTGTAGCTATGGGTTATAACAGTCGAATACTGATTTGACACTAGCTGAGATCCAGCATGCGATCCAGCGCGATCCGAGCCTGTTCTTTGATGTCGGGGGCAACCGATACGGTGTTGACCGGTTTCTCCTCGAGGAGGTTTTCAAGCACCCAGACCACGTTCGATAGGTAGATACTGTACATCGTGGAGCAGATGGATGCGCTGGGGTTCAGGTTCTCAATTTTCTTTCCCTCTTTTACCAGGAGGTCATTTGCCAGGCGCTTGACCATGTTGAACTCTGTCCCCACGGCCCAGTTCGTTCCCGGCTTGGCTTCTCCTATGACCCGGAGAATATGGTCTGTCGATCCGGAATAATCGGCAGCATTTACGACCTCTTCACGGCATTCAGGATGAACAATTACCTGAACATCAGGTCGTTTCTGCCGGGCCTGTTCGATTTGTGAAACAGTAAATCGGTCATGGACCGCGCAATATCCGCTCCATAACACAACCTGGGACTGTCTGAGTTCATTGGCCGTTAGAGTTCCATCCGGTCGGGTTCTTTCCCAGACCTTGATCTTGTCCGATGGAACTGACAGGTCATTGGCTGTGTTGCGTCCCAGTCGCTGGTCAGGGAAGAACAGGACCTTTTTATCCTGTTCCAGTGCCCATCCAAGGATTTTACTGGAGTTGGATGAGGTGCAAACCGTCCCGCCATGTTTTCCACAGAATGCCTTCAGGGTAGCCGGGGAGTTGATGTAGGTAATCGGGATAAACGCGTCTTCTCCACAGGCATCGACCAGTTGGTGCCAACAATTCTCGACGCTGTCTATGTCCGCCATATCAGCCATGGAACAACCGGCAGAGAGCTGTGGCAGCATGGTGATTTTATCATCGGTGGTGATAATGTCCGCACTTTCCGCCATAAAATGAACCCCGCAGAAAACGATATATTTCGCGGGTGTTTTAGCGGCCTCCCGTGCCAGAAACAGGGAGTCCCCGGCGACGTCATTGAGCTGAAAAACGCTGTCCTGGACATAGTGATGAGCCAGGATGACCAGTTGATTGCCCAGCGCCTTCCTGGCAGCGTCCGCACGTTGGTAAAGCTCTGTTTCGGTCATTTGATGGTAGCGGGCGGGAATCTGACCCATCAGCATTCCTTCCCGATTAAGCGGCGAAAGGTGTGTATTCATTTTTCTACTCTATGAAACATGGATACGTTATTGTTAGCTGGCAGCCTTGTAGGCCGTGCGCCGAAATAAGGATTTGCCCAATCATGGCTCCAATATAAAAAACGGTCACTGAGCAATATCATGAAACGATTAAAATTGATCTGTGATGGGTTTCCCTGAATTTACATCTGGTCTTAGTTTTTCTGAATCAGTACACTTACTCCTTTAGTAAAAATGCATGTGGTTTTACCGGCTGCAGAATGAGGCGTCTACACCTGTTTTTGTAAGCGTCAGGGGCGGTTTTACATACAGAAGACAACAATTTAATCAAAAAATCTGAAATGAGAAAAACAACTCAGTTAAGACAGCTGATTGAAAGCGACCAGCTTGAATTTATCATGGAAGCCCATGATGGCTTGTCAGCAAAAATAGTTGAAGAGGCCGGCTTCAAGGGGATTTGGGGAAGTGGTCTGGGAATCTCCGCCTCCATGGGCGTTCGGGATAACAATGAGGCCAGCTGGACCCAGGTTTTGGACGTTGTTGAATTCATGAGTGACGCCACATCGATACCGATTCTGCTGGATGGTGATACCGGGTATGGGAATTTCAATAATATGCGCCGACTGGTAAAAAAACTCTGTCAACGCGGAGCCGGGGGTGTCTGTATCGAGGATAAGATCTTCCCAAAAACGAACAGTTTTCTGCGGGGTGATAAACAACCACTGGCCGATATTGATGAATTCAGTGGTAAAATAAAGGCCGGTAAGGACAGTCAGCTGGATGACGATTTTGTGATCGTGGCAAGGGTTGAGGCATTCATCGCCGGCTGGGGTTTGAAAGCAGCGCTTGAAAGGGCGGAAGCCTATCGACAGGCTGGAGCGGATGCTATTTTAATGCACAGCAAGCTCAATAACAGCAGCGAGATATTCTCGTTCCTGAAAGAGTGGGACAACCGGTCACCTGTTGTTCTGGTACCGACAAAATACTACACAACCCCGACGGATGATTTTCGCCGCAAAAATGTTTCGCTGGCCATCTGGGCGAATCACTTGATTCGAGGCAGCATTGCCAAGATGCAGGAAGTTGCCGGGCAGATTTATGCCGATGAGAATTTGCTCACCGTTGAGGATATGATTGTCCCGGTCAAGGAGATATTCAGACTTCAGGATGATCAGGAGATTGCGGATGCTGAAAAACGGTATCTCAGCCAGCAGGCCAAGAACCCCATCAAGGCTGTGGTGTTGGCCGCCACAAGGGGTAAATTGCTTGGTCATTTAACAGGTGATATTCCCAAAACCATGCTCAAAATCGGTAAGAAAAGTATCCTGGAACGCACAGTCTCGCATCTGAACGAGTATGGAATCAAGAATATTACCGTGGTAGCAGGATATAAAGCCGAAGCCATCAACCTTCCAAACCTCAACGTGGTGGTCAATGAACAATATGAGAAAATGGGGCAGATGTCATCACTTGCCACTGCAGTCGACCAACTGGATCAATCCACACTGATCATCTTTGGTGATATTCTCTTTAAAAAGTATATCCTGCAATTTGCCATTGAGGATCCTGAAGATGTTGTGATCGTCGTTGACTCCAAGGTTGACCGAAGTAGTAAGGTTGAGTCCGACTTTGTAGTAGCCACCGCACCGGATCATCAATCCTATTTTGCAGAAGAGAGTTACGTCGATAGCATTTCCTTCACAACAGCTGATGACAGCCACAGCGGCGAATTTATCGGGGTGATGAAACTGTCACCGAAGGCTGGGAAACAGGCTCAGACCTTTATCGAACAACAGCAGGAAAACCCCGAATTCGGCAAGCTGGATATCAGGGACCTGATCGATCACTTTATTCAGCAAGGGACAAAGGTTAAGGTGCAATACATTTCCGGGCACTGGGTGGATGTGAACCAGATTTCCGACTTGACCATCGCTAACGAGTTTTAGACATGATAAAAGCTGACGACTTTCTGCAGCTGTGCAAACAACACCGGGTAGACCTGTTTTCCGGAACGCCCTGCTCCTACTTGAAACCACTGATCAATGCCGTGATCGACAGCCCTGATATTCAATATCTGCCAGCCACCAATGAAGGGGATGCGGTTGGGATGATATGTGGGGCCTACCTGACAGGACGGAAAGGGGTGGTGATGTTTCAGAATTCTGGATTGGGGAATGCGGTTAATCCGCTGACCTCACTCTCATTTCCCTTCCGCTTTCCGTTTATCATGATTGTGACACACCGGGGACAACCGGGGGGACCGGCAGATGAGCCACAGCATGAACTGATGGGGAAGGTGACCGAGGAGATGTTGGATACATTGAGAATCAGGTGGGAACATTTTCCAGACGATTTAGATAAGCTGGACGGGGCATTCCAGCGGGCGTTGGATCATATGGCAGAGACCGAGTTGCCATATGCATTTGTGCTTCGCAAGGGTACGATTGAACCGCAGGATTTGAAGACCCCAAGTCCGGAATTGCCGACAGGCGACCGATCCTTCAGCTTTACCGAAACCATAGGCAGACCCTACAATGAACGCCTGACCCGAACAGAGGCGTTGAAGTCCATCCTGAAATTCAAACAACCAGATGATATTCTGGTGGCGACAACAGGTAAAACCGGGAGAGAGATTTATACGCTGGCGGACACACCGGATCAACTCTACATGGTTGGGTCCATGGGATGTGCCTCATCCTTCACGCTGGGAGGGGCAATCTGCTGTCCTGGTAAACGATGGGTGGTGATCGACGGGGACGCAGCAGCACTTATGCGATTGGGAAACCTGGCGTCAGCCGGACATTTTCAGCCTGCAAATTTTCTGCACATTATCCTCGATAATGAAATTAATGACTCCACCGGCGGACAGAGCACCGTCAGCCTGAACGTATCCTTCTCTGCAGTGGCGCAGGCTTGTGGTTATCGACAGGTGTTTTCAGCCGACAGCGCCGACGGCCTGGACACCATCCTTGAAAATCTTGCGGTTGACAGTGGACCAGTCCTGATCCATTTTCGTATTCGAAAGGGCTCCCCTGATGGACTGGGGAGGCCCAAAATCAAGCCTTTCGAGGTAAAAACAAGGCTGATGAACCACCTGTCCACTAAGTAAGGCAGGGATTGCCATAATAATGAACAACTTATGACTGAAAAGGGAAAAAAGATAACATCCGCCGTCATTCTCGCCGCAGGCATGGGGCAGCGGTTGCGGGAAATTATCGATGACAAACCGAAGGGATTGCTGGCCATCGACGGAAAAGAGCTGGTCTGGCGTTCGCTCGAGTGCCTTATAAATCACGGTATCACCGATATCACTATGGTGCTGGGCTACATGAGGGAGAAGTATATTGAGACACTGAAAGAGGCTTTCCCCGATATTAAATACGTTCAGAATCCGGATTATGCCGAAACCGGCAGCATGCATTCATTACTTCTTGCCCGGGAACATCTCCGGTCGGACTTTCTCCTTCTGGAATCAGACCTGCTGTATGAAGACCGCTGCATCTCCTCCCTGCTAGAAGATCCAGGTGATGAGGCTGTCCTGATTTCCGGAGCAACCCACTCCGGTGACGAAGTTTACGTCCATGGAGAAGAAGGCCTGATTAAATATATTGCCAAAGAGAAACATCCGGACTTTATCAGTCAGGGAGAGCTGGTGGGGATTTCAAAAGTTTCCACACACCTGTACGAGAAAATGTGTGAATACTATAACCGCGAGATACGCTTTCCATCCGATTTTCACTATGAGGACTGTTTCTCAGCGCTGTCAGAACGAATACCGATTCGCTATTTGAAGGTTGAAGATGTGATCTGGACCGAAATCGATGATCCAACTCACTATAAAAGAGCGTTGGAGTTGATTTACCCAAAAATCATTGAAGCACAGGCTCTGGCTACCTAGAGGAAATTATTTACCAGTTCAGTTGACCTTTGGAATTGCGTGCCGGATGGGCGGATAGCAGTTGCTGTGGGCGAATCTGTATATTAGTCTATGAAATTAAAGAGTTACTAAAAAAAATATTGACTGCGCCTCTCAATAATGATCAAATAGAAAATTAGCTCGAAAAAGAGGCGCAATTTCAACCTGAAACAAACAAAAAGGATAGGACGATATGGAAGTAAAAGTGATTAACAATCAGATAGAACGATCAATGAGGGAACTGAAACGAATGTTAATCAGGGAAGGTGTGTTCAAGGAACTGAAAAAGCGTAGATACTACTACAAGCCGAGTATCAAGGACAGGATGAAGCGTGAAGATGCTGAAAAAACCAGACATAAGGACCGGAAACGGGCGCAGGCTCGCGCGCGGGCTATCCTCTAAGCATTTTTTAACAAAGTCTTCTGGTGCTGTTCTCCGCTCTGAGAGAACAGTCGCCGACTCCAGATCCGGACCGGTCAGCTTTTGTATTAACCGGTTCTTTCTGACCAGTGGGGGTCTATGATAGCTCTTCTGCCTTCCTGGTGTTTACACTGCCGTCGATTTATCTCCAAACCCCTTCGTTCTCCGTCAGCATTTCTTTGTTCTAGATGTCTTGACCAATTGCCGGTTATCGAACCCCCGATTTGCAACCATTGTGGTTTGAAGCACAGGACAAATGACTGTCGGGAGTCCTGGGCAAAACCGATTGACTCTTTCCAGTCAATATTTTACTACCGCGATCCTGTTCACCACTGGATTGTTAATCATAAATATTCCAGTGGTTTGTTCGCCGGCAGACTCCTTCGTGAGTTTGTCACCGGATGGTTTAAGGAGCATGCAGGTCGTGTCAGTGGTCTGGATGCTGTATTGCCGGTTCCGATACATCCTCTGCGGCTTAGGCAGCGCGGATTCAACCAGACGGCCTTCCTTTTAAAAGCCCAACGATTACTGCCTTTGAAAACAGGCTGGTTGAAAAAAAAACGGTTTACGCCTCAGCAGGCCGGGTTGACCGGTAAATCGCGCAGGGAGAACGTACGGGGATCCTTTGCGGTGAAAACGGCGGTTGCATCGAAAAAACTGCTGATTTTTGATGACGTCTGCACAACGGGACAGACGCTGGGGGAGGTGTGCCGTTGCCTTAAAAAAGCCGGGGCGGCGGAAGTGCACATTCTGACACTGAGTCGCAGTATGTAATAAGCGATTCGTCGTGGTCTACTCCTGATGCCTCATCAGCTCAACACCTTCGTAGAAATAGTAGAGAATCTCATGATATTTATATCCCTCCTCCGCCATCGCTTTGGCTGACCATTGGCTGAGTCCAACCCCGTGTCCGTTTCCGGTTCCCTGGAACTGGAATCCCCCGGGAATACGATTGATTTTAAAGAGCAGGCTTTGAATACGCTTGTATCCTGCAGCCTTCCTGAATCCATTTCCCGAAAGGGTGTGGCTTGTCGAACCCGTAATGGTCAACTCATGCACCCTGTTAGACCGGGTTCGTTTGCTGATGGCAAATGTCCCAACATGATTGATCGGGACCCCGGCCCGTTTGAGAATCCTTAACATCTCCCGGTTTTTGATGGTTGCTTGCCAGTGGTATCGTGGATCTTTATTGCCAAAGGGAACCTTCCTGATTTTCAGATAAGGCAGTCGATATTGCCAGACATTGCCAGGATCAGCGGTCATGCCGCCACAGTTCGAGTGATAGAAGGTCTGAGCCAGTTGCCCCCGGAATCCGACGACAATGCCGGTGGTTGAGCGTATGGCTGACCTCCCCCTCTCATCGGATATATCGGTGCCCTTGTATACCTGATCGTAGTGACTGGATGACAGATGCCAGGGGTACTGAGATTGTTTCTTTCGCTTGAAGAGAGCGAAGGTTCGCGAGATGACTGCCTGGGCCTTGACGACCTCCATATGCCAGCGTGTGCTGATTTCAGCGTTCAGGACCCCTTCCAGGTAGGACTCGGTTGGGATATGGTTAATCAGGTGCAACCCTCTCTTGAAAGGTCTGATGGTGAATGTGCCCAGATATCGCCGCTTCAGATTGGAGTCCAGGTTCAGTACGCTGGATTCTCCTGTGGTGGTGACTGTTATGACCCCGTCGACTTTCAGCTTTTTGTTGATCAACAGGCGATGTGGAGCATCAGATGTGACCATGACGCGCTTAGCAGAGCCTATGACGATTCCCTTTCTGCTAAGTGTCAGCCCATTTGGATTAGAAATGAACAGACCGGCGCTGGAATCAAATAACAGGACTTTTAAAATGGGATTCTGATAAGCAGCTTGCAGTCGGAATGTTGTGCCTGTTACCAGAATCAATAGCAGGAGCAGGAAAAAGGTGCTGCTTAAACCAGGCGGACATTTCCGCTGCATGTAACTGTTACTCAAGATGATTTACCGATGGTGATTGTTTTATGTCGTCCCGAAATCTGTGCACCATCTTTCAGGTTGATTGACCAGTTTCCTCTGTTGGACTGCACCTGTTTGAAGATCAGTTCGATATTGTTCCGATTGATTTCAGTCTGTCCATTGTGGAGCAGGTACCGATGGATCAATTCGCAGGCCAGAAGTTGAGGGTAAGCATTGATGTCACTATATGCCAGCCTGTCACATTTATACTGTTCTGATGGTACACTTTCATGGAAGAGGTCTTTCAGTAATTGGGCATCGTGGTCAAGTGCCAGTAGTTTTTCTTCCAGTTTTCCGCTGGCGCAGGTCTGCATGATGGGTATCAACTCGTTACGGATCAGATTGCGCGTATAGTCGTTTTCTGCATTAGAAGCATCCTCACACCAATCCTGCCCAATTTCCTTTAGATAAGATTCAAGCTCTAGCTTGGTGATGTGCAGGAGAGGGCGAATATAGGGAAGGTTTTTTTTGAGAATGGGGTTGAATGAAAAAAGTGATCCTCCCCTCAGTAAACGCCAGATCTGAGTCTCAACCAGATCATTCAGATGATGTCCCAGTGCGATCTTATTAAACCCAAGCTCCTGCCGTATCCGCTCAAGATTTTCATAGCGCCAGTCGCGCGCCTGGTTCTGCATCCCTTTGTGTCCGCTCAGATGATCGGTCTTGATAATGGTGACAGGAATTTCCTTTTGATGTGACAGTTCATTGATAAACCGTGCCTCCCCTTCACTTTCAGGTCTCAAGCCATGGTTAAAGTGAACCCAGTGAAGGCCCAGTTCGATTTTTTCCCTGAAATCGGACAGCAGGCAGGAGAGGCTCATGGAGTCGATTCCACCACTGAGACTGATGATGATCTTATCGTGAGGCTGGATCAGGCCCTCGGCAAGACTTGATTTGAAAATGTCATAACAGAAACGATTCATGCTTTCCTGTTGAGTCCAGCCGGGTTTCATACGGCGATTTAAAAGGCTGCCGGGAGCTATCACAGCCCTCGATAAAAGGGTTTATAATCCGGCCCTGAGCGTAACATCTTCAGGAGGAATCGGGCAATTCATCCTTGATTTGTACTTGGGGAGAAAATATGTTAACCGATTGAATTTAAAATCAAAAATTTGAGGGAAAGTTTGAAATGAAATTTATTTCAGGCCTAAAATGTTTGATGTTTTTCTTCAGCTGTGATACTTATCGAGCTAACATTGGAGGGTTGTTCTGGATTCGGGATGTTGTTTCCCGACATTTTTTCTATGAGTGTCGGAGAAAAGCAACTCGAGATGTAAACTGGCGAGCTTCTATCAAATGGACTGACTATCAGACACAAAGGAAAATGGCAGACCGTGCGGACGTAAAAATACTGATTATCGATGATGAGCCCTTTATCAGGGAAAGCCTGGCGGGTTTTCTGGAGGATGGCGACTATTGCGTTTCTTCAGCTGACAGCGCTGAGCAGGCAATGAACCTGTTGCAAAAGGATCCGTATGATATCGCCATTGTCGATTTGCGACTTCCCGGAATGAACGGGGATGCGTTTATTCAGGAGGTTGACCAACTCGTTCCGGGGATCCGCTTCCTTATTCATACCGGATCTGTGGATTATCGCCTGTCAAACGAGCTGCTGGCCGTAGGTATTAAGCCCGAGCATGTTTTCTACAAGCCCCAGCACGATTTAACCCATTTTGTGGATACCATAGAATTGCTGTTGAAAGAACGCTCAGCTTAAGAACTCGGATTTTTCTGTACCCCCCCTTCAGAACGCTGTTCCATGTCGCAACAGCAGGAGCAACTCTGCTCCGCTATGTTAATTCCCCTTGAACGTTGGTGCCCGCTTTTCCATAAATGCTGTTACTGCCTCTGTCAGATCTTCTGACATGACTGCCGCAGCATTCTTCTGTGCGACGTAGGCCAAGCCAGAATAGACCCCATTATCGCGGCTGAAATTCATCACATCCTTGACGCCCTGGACTGCCAGTGTTGCATTGGCTGCTATCTCCTCAGCAATTTCATCTGCTTTCCGATAGAGTTCTTCACGGGTGTCGCAAAGATGGGTTATAAATCCCATATTCAGCGCCTCTGCAGCTGTAAAATCTCTTCCGGTCAGAGCCAACTCCCGTGCCCAACCCTGTCCGATAATATGAGGCAGGCGCTGGAGGGTCCCCACGTCAGCAACGATGGCTATCCGGGTTTCACGAATGCTGAAAATAGCGTCTTTACTGGCCAGTCGAATATCACAGGCACTCATCAGATCAATGGCACCACCGATGCAGTTTCCATGGCTGGCTGAAATGACGGGTTTACGGCATTTTTCAATCTGATTCATACCCTCCTGCAGATCCAGTATATGGACTCTCAGGTGTTCACGGGCCGCAGCTCCAGTATCACTGCCGAGCAGGTTCGGACCAGCGTCCAGCAGATCCAGCCCAACAGTAAAGCTTTTCCCTTCGCCCTTGATGACAATAGCATGCACCGACGGGTCCCGGTCAAACGCTTTGAACTGTGTGGCCATCTCACCAAAAAATGAAACCTTCATGGCGTTGTGTTTCTCTGGTCGGTTTAAGTAAAGGTAGGCGATGCTCCCTTTCTGTTCAACCCGAATGCTCTCATTACCCATTTTCTCCTCCGGTGATCATTTCGTTCATAATTTCGGAGACACTCAGAATATTGTGGATTAGCCCAATATTCTCACCGGCCGGCAACAAGCCTGCCTCCTTGTCCCCCTTCACCCAGGATGCTTCCAGACCTTCTTCCGAAAATCCTTTCCCGATAAGGGACGGGTCCTGCTTGATCCTTTCGATCAGCGGTGTATTTAATGCTCGTATCTGAAAGGGTCCCATGTTCGCCAGCCGAGTATCAACCTCAGACTGAGCGACAATGGCCTCTTTGTAGTTCGCGTGGGCGATGCACTCCCGGGAGGCAATGAATCGGGTTCCCACCTGCACACCGCTAGCGCCGAGAGCCAGGGCTGCGCGGTATCCCCTGGAATCAGCAATACCGCCAGCAGCAATTACTGGAATGCTGACAGCATCCACAACAGCTGGTACCAGTACCATGGTGGATGCGCCGGTCAGTCCCTGGATACCGCCTGATTCAGTTCCTTCTGCGATAACGGCGTCTACGCCCAGGGCTTCCGACTTAACAGCAACCGAAACTGATGGTACAACTGTGACTGTGTTCAGCCCATGAGACTTTAGTAGCGGAATCAGTGTTTTGGGCGAGCCTCCGGAAATCGTAACTGTTTTAATGCCGTTTTCCACAATCAAATCGACAAACTGCGGTGTCAGAGGGTTCATAACTTGGAGGTTGATACCGAACGGCTGGCTGGTCAACTTCCTGGTTGCCTTGATCTGCTCCTCCAGGATGTCGACACTGGAGGCGAATGAAGATGCCAGGGTACCGAATCCGCCAGCCTCTGAAACCGCTGCCACAAATTCGGGGTTACAGATAACCCCCATGGCACCCTGAATGATAGGATATTTGCAGCCAAAAATTTCACAGATACTATTCATCAGTCATCTCCTTTATTAAATCATAAATGCTTTTACTTGATTACATGAAGTTGATCTGCTGGACGGTTTCTCGTTGATCGATGATTTTGCGCAGCTCCGCTTTCTTCGATTCATCCCGGATCGGTTCGTACTCAGTTGTCTCGAGTCCGTTGCTGCTCATTTCGTTTTTCCAGTTTTTAACATAGCCCTGAACCAGAGCGTACCCGCAACCGCCGGTGCCGCATCAGGAGGAATCAAAGATGGCGTAGCCAGTCAGATACAGGACCTCCCGCTCCTGAAATGGCAGGCGGAATTCTCCTGTAGTCACCTGATGCCCGGCAGTGGTTCTGACCTCCTCATTCAGCGGCTGGTGTTCATATCTGCTCGCTGTCATTATTGACCTCCTGAATGTTGATATCGCGTTGGCCCTGGAACTATCAGAGGACTAAAGCCCCATGGATTGAGCGATGATGGTTTTCATGATTTCAGTGGTCCCTGCAAAAATGGTGGTAATACGCAGGTCTTTGAAGGCGCGGACCGCATCGAGTTCATCTATCATTCCATATTCACCGTAAAGATCAAGTGCTCGATCTGCCATCAGGTTGGCAGCTTCTGAGCTGGCATACTTGGTCATCATGGTTTGGGCGATGACATCATCACCAGCTATGTGCCCATTAATAGCATCATCAAGGAGAGCCCGGTTCATTTTAACCTCAGTCGCCATCTCCGCCAGGGTGAACTTGATCGCCTGTTTCTTGCTCAGCGGCTTGCCGTCTACCTCTGTTGTTTTTGCCCAGTCGACACATTGCTCGAGCAGGATCTCCAAGGCAGCAACGGCTGCAACGGCTGATATAAGTCTCTCCTGCTGCAGCTTTTGCATCAGCATCATGAATCCCTGTCCCTTTTCACCCAGGATGTTTCCCTTTGGAATCCGGCAATTAGAGAAGAAAAGCTCTGCGGTGTCCTGGCTGTGCATCCCCATTTTTTCCAGGTGACGACCCCTTGTAAAACCAGGCGTTCCATCATCAACAATATAGAGGGATACAGCAGCATGTTTGTTCTTTTCTTCCGGGTCTTTAGCGGCAACTATGACCATATCACAATTTATGCCATTGGAAATAAATGTTTTTGACCCATTGAGCACGATTCCATCCCCATCATCTTCGGCGGTCATTTCAATAGCTGCCACATCGCTGCCAGCCCCTGGCTCCGTCATTGCAACTGCGGTAATACAATCCCCGGAAACACAACCGGGCAGGTATTTTTTCTTGATCTCCTCTGACCCGAATGAGTCGATGTACGGTACCACAATATCGCTGTGGAGCATGGCTACCAAACCGGTCTGTCCGGTCCGTGTCATTTCCTCTGCGGTGATGACGGAATAGAGGAAGTCCAGTCCCAGTCCGCCATATGCTTTGTCAACCCAGGTACACAGAAATCCGGCAGCTCCCATTTTTCTCCAGGATTCCTTGGGGACGATGTGATCCTTTTCCCATTGGGCTGAATTAGGTGTAATCTCCTGCTCCATGAATTTTCGGACCTGGTCTCGATAGTCGCGATGTGCATCGGTGTAATTTAAAATTCCCATGTGATCTCTCCCCTATTTAATTTTGCCGATGGCGTTTTTGGCGATGATATCCTTCTGAACGTCCTTGATGCCATCCTGTAGCTCGATCACTTTGGCATCGCGGTAAAAACGCTCGACTTCGTACTCGGTCATAAATCCGTATCCGCCAAATAGCTGAATAGTATGTGCCCCTACTTCTACAGCCGCTCTACCAGCTGTCAACTTGGCCATCGAGGATAGAGACTCATCAGCTTTTTTCTGATCGGCAGCCCATGCGGCCTTGTAGGTGATCAGCCGGGCCAGTTCAATTTTAGTGGCCATGTCTGCGATCTTGTGCTGACTCACCTGGAATTCAGCAATTTTTTTACCAAATTGAATACGTCCCTTAACATACTCCATCATACGATCATAAGAGCCTGCGGCGTTTCCGAGTGAGCGGGCAGCTGAGATGATACGACTTTCATTGAAGTAGTCCTGTATATGGGTAAATCCCTTTCCCTCTTTGCCAATCAGGTTTTCAGCAGGAATTTCCACCCCTTTCAGGGTCAGGCTGGCGGTAGCTGTCAGATTGTTGCCCAGTTTTCGACCCACTGGTTCAGTGGATAGGCCGGAACGATCGGATTCTACTAGGAACAGGCTCAGTCCATCTTCAGTTGATCCCTCAACAGTTGCAGTGCGGCAGAGGACAACATAGAAACCGGTGTCCGGATCACCCCCATTGTCAACATACCGCTTTTGACCATTAATCACCCAACTGTCTCCCTTTTTTTCCGCGCTCGTCTGGATGTTCAGGTAGTCTTCTCCCCGCAGGGTTTCAGTCAGGGCGCGGCTTGACAGGATCTCTCCCTCTGCCAGCCTCGGAAGCCAGCTGTTTTTCATCTCCTCACTGCCAAACCGGAGAATACATTCGGATGCGCTGGTCGACAGTGCCAAAGCACTCCCCAGGCTACAGTCATTTCGACAAAACGCCTCGTTGATCAGCACATTCTCCAGCAACCCCATGCCACCCCCTGAGCAATTCTCCGGATAGTGAATGCCAAGAAAACCCAATTCGGCTGCTTTTTTCCAAATTTTACGGGGAAACTCACACGTTATCTCAAACTCGTAGGCGATCTCCTTGTCAAACTCCCCCTTGGCAAAATCCCTGGCTGCTTTCTGAATCTCCTTCTGTGATTTGGTCAATTCGAACATAAGACAACTCCTCAATAGTGTGTCACTGTTTTAATTCACAAAAATCCTGGCCCCTGCTAACCCTGATACCAATACCTGCAAGCGATAAGCCCGATCCAAAGTATTTGATTCCAACAGATGATGGAATAATCATGTCAAATCCGCATTTGGCTGTCAAGAACCCGTCTATTAAAAGATCAGAGAGAACAGCTTCCGGTCTTCGGGATGCCAGATGGCACAGTAATTATCGGTTAGCGCCCCGCAGGTGATGAGAGCGGTATCGTGCAGGTTGAGGTCAATTGCTTCGGAAGTTGGCAACGGTTGAGGATCCAGGGAAGAAAACGCCCTCGAAAGAGTATTTTGCCAGGAAAGCGCTTAAAGAAGAGATCGATCTGCACCTCATCAAGGGGGCGGATCATGCAGGAGAGCCCAAGTTCGCGCTCGAAAGGCAGGGAGTGAGCAAAAACAGCATTTTGATATTCACGGACCAGGGGGAGGTGTTTAAGAAAGGCAAGCTGGGCACGGGATAACTTTAATTTTTCGTGTGTGCTGTGGTAACAGGTGATGACATGATCATTATTACCCTTGATCGCCTGAATTTGGTTGCGTTTCATCAGATTCAGGCAGTCTGCTGTTTCCGCCAGGTGGAATGAATCACAGATGTCCCCCAGGTGGAATATGGTCTGACACCCCTCTGATGTCAGAAATGAGATGGATTGCTCAATTTTATCAGCTATACCGTGACTGTCAGCAATGATACCTATTTTAAATCTCATGGTTGCCTGAAAATATTACTGCTATCTGAGGGAGAGCGGGGTCTGCTCCTTTGTAAATGGCTGAAGATTAGAATACAGGGTTTTTAATTTGCATTCGACGGAAAACATGAAATGGATCGCTTTCCTCCTATCAGTGTTGATGAATCGCAATAAATTTTCAAATTATTTTCCCGACAACTGTTGAATGGAAAAATCGGTTCAGTTGGGCGCGGGAGGGTCTGTTTGAGAGTGGAGTGAAACCTTTTTAACGAGCGAACGTTCGATTTTAGTCTTGACACCCTGTTCTTATCTTAATATTTAATCACTATGTAATTGAGTCTGGCAATGGTAAATTCCGGATCCAACTCAAGGAAAACCCGGGGTCAGCCTGTTGAATGCTTGCAGGGGGAGGTGTCTGCCGGGTCAAGGTTAAAAACTTTCTGATAATTGATCATGAATTTTGAAGAGTTTAATGAAATTGTCGTTTCGCATGCCAAGAGCAACTCACAGGATGCATTCACAGAAAACCGTAAAGACATTCGGGTTAAGAAAGAAAAAACGGTGGTTAAAAATCTGGAGCGGATTTTTGAAGCGACACTGAAGATTGGCAATGAGAAGGGATTTCATGCCATGAGTATGCGGGATCTGAGTGAAGAGACCGGGTTGAGTATGGGGGCGCTGTACGCTTATTTTAAGAGCAAGGAAAACCTGCTGGTGATGCTGCAGCGTAATGGTCGAGACAGTTTTCAGCAGATCCTGGAGCAGTCAGTTACTGAAGAGGCGGGTCCGCTGGAAAATCTGAAGAGTGCGATCAAGACCCATCTTTTCATGAGTGAAGCCCTGCTACCGCGCTTCTATTTTACCTATATGGAGGGGAAGAACCTGAACAAGGATGAAAAGAAGATCGCGGTTGAGCATGAAATGACCAGTGATGGCATATTTGCCAAGATTCTCAAACAGGGGGAAAAACAACAGGTGTTCAAACCACAGCATCATGAATTGACAACAGCTGTGATCAAGGCGATGCTGAACGACTGGTACCTGAAAAGATGGAAATATGCAAAGCTGAACGTCTCGGTCGACGAATATGCGGACTATCTGCTAAGGGTCGTTGAGGCATTTTGCCTGGAGCAACCGCAGCCGTAAGGTCAACTGCGTTGATTTGCATCACCATGGAGATCAACCTGCCGGAATCGGGTCCGATTTGGAACGATAGTCGGGTGGTCTCTGAATCTGAGAGTGAACACTCAAAACAGGGGTAGGAACTATGATTGTAATTGCCAAGCTAAAGGCTCAGGAAGGGAAGGAAGCTGAACTGGAGAAGGTAGTCAAGGCTATTTTGCCACAGGTTAAAACTGAGGAAGGGACCCTGACGTACAATTTTCATCAATCAAAAAAAGATCCCACTGTTTTTGTCTTTTATGAGAAGTATACCGATCAGGATGCGCTCAATTTTCATTCGGCGACACCTCATTTCAAGGAGATGTCCGGGGCACTGGGTTCTTTGCTGGCAGCACCACCGGAAATCGATCTATATGACGAGTTGGGCAATATCGATTAAAAAGCTATCTTTCGGCCGTTTGGCAATGATTCGAGCGGCCAGATAGAATCAGGCGGACTTCAGCTTCTCAACGGTTTCGATGAAGGTTGGGATAAAAGTGATCAGATCCTCCACAATGCATACATCCGAATAATTGAAGATGGCGGCTTTGGGGTCGATATTAATTGAGACGATGAATCCTGAATTTCTCATGCCCGAGAGATGCTGGGCGGCACCTGATATGCCGCAGGCAAGGTAAAGATCCGGGGTAACGGTTGCGCCGGTGATTCCGACCTGCTGCTTGTACTCCATCCACTCCAGGTCGCATATAGGCCTTGACCCTCCAACGGCGGATTTTGCAAAAACCGCTGCCAGGCGCTGAACCAGTTCCAGATTTTCTTCCTCCTTGATTCCCCGCCCTGCTGAGATAATAACCGGCGCTTCTGCCAGAGCAGAGCTCTCTTTTTGCACCTGCTTGACCTCCACATTACGGATGGATTCTGATGGGGTGTCGATGGTGATACACTCAACAGCCGCCGCTCCGGAGATCCCTCCAGAGAAGGGCTTGAAGGTTCCCGGTTGAGTGACAATCACGGCTCCGGATGCTTCAACCCACACTTTTTCCACAATTTTCCCGCCGTAGATAGCACGGGCAAGACAGAGGTTCTGCTCCTCAGTCACAACATTTTCGACTGCTGTCAGACATTGTTTTGATAAACGGGTGGCCAGCCCTGGGGCATAATCGAGTCCCTGTGTGGTTCCTGCCAGGCAGATATGGGTTATCTCCTGATTCCTGAACAGATCAGAAAGCATACAAAGCGTTCTTTCCGAATTGTACAATCCACCGTTTCCAATGTCGATCGCGATGACGGGGTATCCGCTCTGCCTGGACAATTCCCCTGCTTTTACTTCCGGTTTGTCGTCCATCAGGACCAGTGTGATCTCGTCGACTCCGTGTTCGGTGAGCTCAATGGCACATGTTAAGGCTTCCCAGGAGGCGATCCGGAGATTTCCCTGGAATGATTCGAATATAACAGCCGTTTTTTTCTTCATGGTCAGTTTGTGATAGGCTTTAGGGAAAAATGGCTTTTTCCTGGAGGATGTGAAACAGCTGTTCAGCTTTCTCTTCTGCTGTTCCCGCCAGAACTTCAGCGGCCCGGGTTTTTTCAGGGTAATCCAGACTGGTTTCTGCAAATGCCGTCACCTGGGTCAGGGAGTCTGCCTCGATGACCTCCAGTTTGGCGCGTTTGGCCCGCATGACGTTGGACAGGGATGGGTAACGGGGCGTATTCATTCCTGATTGAACAGTCAGTACTGCCGGCAGTTTCAGTTCGAGAATATCTCTGAATCCGCCTTCTATTTCCCGCTCGACAGCTACCACACCTGTTTCCGGAGCTATCTCCTGCTTAATGACGGAGGTTGCGCAGGGTAGCTTGAGGCTTTCGGCCAGGATCGGTCCAACCTGCCCCTGCATCTGGTCTTCGGACATGACACCAGTCAGAATCAGATCGTAACCACTATCCTGCACTACCTGTGCAATCCATTGTGCGACCTGATGGGCGGGTCTATTACGGTTGTCTGACGTCCTGATATGGATGCCATGGTTTGCTCCCATGCCCATTGCCCGTCTGACAACAGCCGCAGCGTCATCCGGACCGACCGTCAGGGCCTCAATTGTGACGTCGGGGTGCTGTTTTTTGATCAGCAGCGCCTCTTCCACTGCATACTCATCTACCCGGTTTATCCGGAATGCGGTCAGATGATCAAAAATAATGTCCTGTCTATTTTCGGAGATCGCGATTTCCGCTTCCGGATCAAATTCCGGAACCTGCTTGACACATACCAGTATTTTCATGATTTTATGAATTGTGGGTCATTCGACTATCGGACCACAGGATTGCCGCTGCGTTCCGTTACCTGCTTTACATTTGCTTTATGTCTTAAATTACGCCCAAAGCGTTAGCCATGTCAATTAAAATAGAGCATATGCTCGATTTATCTTGACATCAGAATTCAATCACTGTTACAACAATTTTTGGAAATGATTCTCATGCTTCTGATGGCAGGGTCAGGGTTTTGGTGACAGGAAATTCACTCCGGAATTTGTTGGAGGAGGCGATTCCGGGTGGTGGGCTGTGATTGAAAACCAGCGGGATTCCCAATGAAACGAGTGGCTTGTCTGTTGGGAATGTTTTTTTGGGTGAAGGGTAAACAGGGTTATAAATTGAGCAACGACGACAAATCAACAGATTATCAATCTTTTCTAAAAGAGACAGCCTTCCGGAAGGAGGATTTCTACCGGCAGGCTTTCATCGAGGATTGCAAAAGCACCCGCATCAAGAAGGAGAAAGTCGCAATCAAGAATCTGGAGAAAATATTTGAAGCAACCTTCCGAATATGCACGCGCAAAGGTTTCCAGGGTATGACCATGCGGGATTTGAGTACGGAGTCCGGTCTAAGCATGGGGGCTCTTTATTCCTATTTTGCCACTAAGGAAGAGCTGTTGAATACTCTGGAACGGGTTGGAAACTATCAGATTGGTATTTTGCTTAATGAGAGCGTGGCCAGGATTAAGGAGCCGCTGGACAAACTGAGGGTTTATATCCGGACACATCTCTACATCAGCGAAATGCTGCAGCCCTGGTTTTTCTTCTCTTATATGGAGGCAAAAAACCTGGCCAAAAGAGAGAAAGAGAAGTATATCCAGGCTGAACTTAATACGGAAAAGGCTATTGTAGATGCCTTGAATGAAGGTGAGAAAATGGGCCTGCTGCGGCATCGGGATCATCAGTTGGCAGCCAGTGTGATTAAAGCCATGATTCAGGACTGGTATCTGAAAAGAGGGAAGTATGCAAAACGGGGAACAACGGTAGAGGACTATGCGATAACTATTATTGAATGGATCGAGTCATACTACCTACAGAAAACTTGATTGCAGCGTGAATGATTAAGTGTTCAGATTTGATAATGCTGAACAGTGGATGCCTCAGGCATTTTATTGCGCTCGTTTGCGCGACTTTGGATCTCTCGTTTGTGCGAGAGAATGAAATATGAACTGTTAATAGTCAGGAGACGAAATGGAAGAGCGGTTGTGGCACCAGCATTACGATTACAATGTCGAAACTAGTTATCGAATTCCCCGTATTACAGTGTTTGATATGCTGGGTATCTCAGCCAATGCATACCCGGACAAGGCAGCCATCAACTATTATGGGTCTGAGATCTCCTTTTTTGATCTACGGCAGATGTCCCTCAGAATGGCCAACGCCTTCCTGGAAATGGGTATCAAGCAGGGAGACCGGTTTGGGATTCACCTTCCCAATATCCCTCAGTACCCGATAGCGTACTATGCCGCCATGTCAATCGGGGCTGTTATTGTTAATTTCAGCCCGCTGTATACCCCTGATGAATTGGTGCCATTGATTGAGCAGACAGGCGTTTCCACATTGGTAACCTTTGATATGACTGTGCCTGTGATTAAAGAGGTTTGCAAGCGAACCAAGATTGAGCGCATCATCGCCACATCAGTCTTCGATTTTATGGACGGTGCTGATGTCAGCACGCCTGAAAGCCTGCAACTTGAAGAGGGCTGGTTTCACTTTTCACAAATTCTGGACGGCAGCACCAACACCAATAAGCCAAAGGTAGAAATCAGCCAGGATGATCCGGCTATGGTTCAGTTTACCGGTGGAACAACCGGGATTCCCAAAGGGGCGCTCCTGACTCAGCGGAATATGGTTTCAGCAACTTTTATGATTAAACTCTGGGGGTCAGCAATCGTAGAATTGACGCCACCGGAAAAAAGAACCGTTCTGGTAGCACTGCCATTTTTCCATGTCTACTCCAATATTGTCTGTCTGAACTGGGCCATGCTCAACTGTGCCACCATGTACATCGTGCCCCGCTTTGAAATCGATCCGTTCATGGACCTGCTGGCCGGAATTGAACGCATCACATTTTTTCCGGCGGTCCCGACCATGATCAATGCTGTTGTCAGCCATCCCAAAGCGGCTGAAATTAACCTGTCGAAAAAGATTGACCTGCTTAACAACGGAGGTGGTCCGATTCCAAAGGAGCTGATCGAAAAAGTGGAAAATCTGGGTATTCAGTATGGCGAAGGCTGGGGAATGAGTGAAACAACCTCCGTCGGTATCGGTAACCCCATTCTGGGACTGAAAAAGCAGGGATCTATTGGAGTCCCCTTGCCCATGATGGATGCCAAACTGGTGGATATTGAAACCGGAGAAAAAGAAGTTCCGATGGGTGAACCGGGTGAATTGCTCGTGAAAGGTCCTGTGGTCATGAGAGAGTACTGGGATGCCCCGGAAAAAACAGCTGCAGAGCTGAAAGATGGTTGGCTCTCTACGGGTGATGTCGCCATCATGGATGAAGATGGCTATTTCTTTATTGTCGACCGGAAGAAGGATATGATTATTGCTGGTGGTTATAATATCTATCCCCGTGATATCGATGAGGTACTCTATCAACATCCCAAGGTGGCTGATGCCATCTCTGTCGGTATCCCCCATGAGTATCGTGGTGAAACCGTAAAGGCCTATGTCGTTCTGGCTCCTGGCGAAACCTGCACCGAGCAGGAGATCATTGATTTCTGTAAGGAAAAACTGGCAGTGTATAAAGTGCCCAAAATGGTGGAATTCAGAGACGAGCTTCCGAAATCCGCCGTGGGTAAAATCCTGAGAAAAGTACTGCGGGAAGAGGAAGCTGAAAAACTCAAGTCATAATCCTCGGCTCCATTCCTCCCCCTCCCCCTGACAGGGGTAGTTGGTCGGCCACGGTTTCTGCCGGGTCGGCCAATACCGTTCAAACAGTTGCTTCCTGACTCAAAAAATCAGTTTAAACTATTGAATTGTCAACGGATTATGAATTGCTATGTGCTTCATAACGAACGAGCGTTCGATTTTTCTTGACAGGGAATAGGTCGCTTTGCCAAAATTTTGGGAACGGAAAGGATACCGCGTTTTGTAAGGTGCGGTACAAGGATGTATCGTTTACGAAAAACCGGCAGTACCCGTGAGGGTGTTGCCGGTGCTGAATGATGCGCCGGTTTCTGAAACAATTTTGGTTTTTCGGGCTGGTTCAGGCCTGAAAGTTGGTCTACCGCCCGACTCGGGTTATGTGTCGCCGTATTCAGCGGCTTTGGATTTAGAACTTCATATCAACTCAATGGAGATAGAGATGGCAAAAGAGTGTGTATTTATTGATGGTGTCAGGACGGCGAACGCAAGGGCCCACGCTGAAAAAGGCTGGTTCAAGGATGTAAGACCAGATGAAACACTGACTGCAGTTTACAAAGCGATTTTTGAAAGGAATCCGAAGGTCAAGCCTGAGGATGTTGAGGGTGTCTTTATTGGAACAGCCAATGTTTCAGGTATGCAGAACGATCTGGGACGGATCTCCTGGCTTGCTTCAGGTTTGCCGATCAGTGTACCGACTCAGACAGTAACCAACCAGTGTCCTTCCGGGATGTCAGCGATTATGAATGCTGCCCGGTCTATCATCTCCGGCGAAAACAGCATCATGCTGGCCGGTGGTGCCGAGGATATGGAAAAGGTATCGATGGGTGCCAATATGGATTTTCCTGAGCGTTTGTGGGAGTACATCAACCCTGCTGAAATTTCCATGGGAAATACAGCTGAAAAGGTTGCTGAGCAATACAATGTCTCAAAAGAGGACATGGTCAAGTTTGCTGCCAATTCAAACAGACTGGCTGCAGCTGCCAGAGACGCAGGAAAGTTCAAGGGTGAGATTGTACCAGTAATGGGAAAGAAGGAAGATGGAACGGAATTTCTGGTTGAGAATGATCAGTGGATTCGTGACAATCCTGATGAAGAAAGAATGATGCTGATGGAATCTCCTTTCAAGGAAGGTGGCGTGGTTTCTGCTGCGACTTCATCTCCGTTGACCGCTGGTGCTGCGATCGTTCTGATGATGAGCCGTGAAAAAGCGGATGAGCTGGGTCTGTCATACACATACAAGTACAGCTTCGGAACACAGGCAGGGAATGACCCGTCAGTCATGGGTGTCGGACCGATTCCTGCTGTTCAGCAGTTGTTCAAGAAAACCGGATTGGGACCTGATGATATCGGTGCTGTGGAATTGAACGAAGCGTTTGCTTCTCAGTCACTGGCTGTGATTCGCGAATTGAAATTTGAGGACAGTGAGAATGTCCCCTTTAAGAAAGTTAACACCTGGGGTGGTGCAATGGCACTTGGTCACCCACTTGGTCAGTCAGGCGCTCGTATTATCGTGACGCTGCTCAACCGGATGAAGACTGATTATCCAGACGAAAAATACGGAATTGCCACATTGTGCGGCGGTTTTGGTAATGCCAATGCTGTATTGATCGAGAAAGTGTAGTTCGTACCAAAAAGCCATAAAGGCTTATTACGGCCGGGAATACATCCGAGTCACGGATGATTTGGATCCTGGCCGATCCTTCCGCTTTTACTTACCTGCAGGACCTGATCCAGATTGCGTCAACTCAATATCAACAGCAGAGAAACGTCAACATCTTTTTCGCTACTGACTTGACTTCAGTGCTGCGGCTTGTGTCGGTCTTACTCAATTCCAGGTTTCCTCTCAGGCCCTAAAGGTTTTATTAGAATAATCAGCTGAGGCAGCAGGGTCAGAGACGCAATTAATGCGATGATCATCGCCAGTCCTGTCAACAGACCAAAGTAAATACCGGGTGTGAAGTTGGAGAGGATCAGAATGGAAAACCCGATGATGATGGTAATAGAGGTGTAATACATGGCATAGCCGATGCTCTCATGACTGCGGTACATAGCCGCTGTGTAGTTCCCGTCCTTGGCAAACTCTTTTTTGAACCGGTGGATGTAGTGGATAGTGTCATCCACGGCAATACCGACGCTGATGGCGGCAATGGTAATGGTCATCAGATCCAGAGGAATGCCCACCCATCCCATGAAGCCAAGAACCACTCCCACCGAGAGCAGGTTGGGGAAGATGGCGATCAGTGAGATGCGAAATGACCGGAAGAGGACCAGGAACATGGCCATCAACACCAGCAAAACGGCACCCAGGGTCTTGATTTGGGAGTTGAACAGGCTTTGTAGCATATTGTTGTAAAGCACCATCATTCCGGACAGGTGAACTTTCTCTGGTTCAACACCCATTTTATCAGTCAAATCCTTGCGAATCTGCTTCAACATGGCATCACGGCGCAAACCCGGCTTTGAGTCGACGACTCGTGCCGAAAACCGAGCCTGATCGTTTTCGACCGAGACATAAGGGGTCAGGATGATCTTACGGAACTGTTCCGGCAGCTCGTTATAGATCAGGGCCAGCATAAAATTGTCGAGGGGATCTCCGTCATTAAGGGTTTTACCGACCTTGAGCATGGTCCCCAATGATGTGACCTTACCGAGCCCAGGCACTGTTTCAAGGTAGTCATGAACCTTCTCTATTTGCTCCATCTTGTCGGATGTAAACCAGTATTGTGCCTGCTTTTCTGCCTCTTCGAACTCCTCTTCGAATTCGTCCATCTCATCATCTTCTTCATCGGCGCTTTCTTCAACCGCTGCTTGCTCAGTCGCATCATCATTTTGATCAAGATCGATGATGATATCCAGGGGGGTGGTACCGCCCAGTTGTTGATCAATGGTTTTCATCCCCTGGTAGATCTCGGTGGTCTCCTTGAAGTAATCGATGAAGCTATTCTCCACCTTCAATTGTGCCGCACCAAGAGCCGAGAGTATCAAGACAAGGGCGCTGACAACAAGTATTGACCTACCATATCGCTCTGTAAAAGACGCCATTTTCTTTGTGGCAGCAAAGTGTGATTCGAACGAGCGGTTGGGCAGGGCTTTTTTCATCTGCATTAGTACGGTGGGGAAGATCAGAAAGGTCAACACCAGTGAGACCCCGATGCCCGCGGTCATCATCCAGCCGAAACTGATAACAGGCCTGATGCCGGAAAACACCAGGGAGCTGAAGCCGGCCATAGTGGTCAGGATGGCGTAAGCACAGGGTTTGGCCATGGAGAGGGTGGCTTCCAGTATGACTTCCTGCTGGTCAGCTTCCGGCATCTCTTCCACCAGCTCTCGGTATCGCACGATCAGGTGGATGGTGATGGCCATGGTGATGATGATCTGGATGGAGATAAAATTCGACGAAATTACACTGACCTCCCAGCCGAACATACCCAACAGGCCACTGGTTGCCACTACTGAAAAACTACAGCACAGCACGGGAAGCAGGACCCAGCGTAACTGGCGGAAAATGATCCAGAGAGTGATAACCAGCAGCAGAAGCACGCCCAGCCCGAAAGTTTTTAAATCATTCTTAATGAAGGTGACCAGGTCATCGGCAATCATGGTAACCCCACCCAGAAACAGGTCGGCATCCCCTTCATATTTTTTTATCAGGGCCCGAACCTGTTGGATGTTGTCGTGATCCTTCTCCCGCATCATATCCCGATGAGCCTTGAAGTCGAGAATGACGGTTTCAAGCTCCTGTTTTTCAGCAAGGGTAATGGACCCGTCTTTCTCTTTTAGACGCAACGCTTTTCGTTTCTTGATAAAATCCTGCCAAATGGGATCATCATGCAGGTTGGCCAGGATGGCTGTACTTTTAAAATCCTGACTGACAATATTATTTTTGTAGATGGGGCTGTTCAGTAGTTCCTTTTTGGCCAGGACCTTGTCGATACCGGGTGTCTCTAATGTAGGTACATTCTTAACCATCTCCTTCACTGGCAGCGGCGGGCTTTCCATCAACGGAACATCCAGAATCGATGTGACCGACTCAATCCGTTCCAGCTTCAGCAGGTCTTTACGCAAGCGACGGATGGTATCCAGGGTTTCGTCGGACAGTAGCTCGCCCTTCGGAGTGAAGGTGATGAACAGAAAATCCTGGCTTTTAAACCGCTCGGCGAACAGTCGGTAGGATTCGAGATCCTTATCATCTTCCAGGGTCAGGGTTTCTGCGGATGCATCAACTTCCAGTTTGCGCGCCTGGTAGCCCAGCAGGCCGATTACAATGACGATTATCAGCAGCACCGTGGCTGGATGTTGAAGGATGATCCGTTTGTATAATTGTCTAAGCATTCGATTCCGGGGGATTATTTTTTCTGTTTTTCACCAGTCGGTACGCCAAAGGATCCGGTTTCCGACAGTTTAGCCAACAGGTCATCCATACTCTTGGTTTTCAGAAAGCCTGAAAACTGAGATCGGTAAGTCGAAACCATGCTGACCCCGAGAATTTCAAGGTCATAAACCTTCCAGCCCTTTTTTGTCTTCTTGAATTTGAAATTCATATCCATTTTATCCCCTTTGGAGACCAGATAGGTGAGAACATGAATCCGTTTCTTGACTTTTTTTGCCGACTCGATCACCACCTCTTCATCCGTATACAGGTCCAGTTTTTCCAGAAATGACTCCTGCAGACGCTTGACGAACAGCTCCGTGAAGCGTTTCTTCTGATCCTTGCTGAGCCTTTTCCGGTGCTTTTTTTCCAGGCAGACCATGGCCATGAAATCAAAATCAAAAAATGGCACCACTGTCTCGATGATTTTCTGGTTTCGGACCTGTTTGTCGATGCTCTTATCCTTGACGTAGTCAATCACGATGGTGATGTTACGATCAACAATACCCTGTACTTCCGCTAATCCATTGGCCAGGGATGGCTGGGCAAATACCAAAGCGAAAAAAAGTGACATGACCAGTGTTTTCATGGTTACCTCTTTATCTGTTTATTGCGCATCTGTTCGTAGCTGTCTCTCAGGAAGGGATAGAAATCCACCGCGTCCTTTTTCAGGCTTTCATACTCCCCTGGACGAAGGGAAAGTTCATTGGTGACATCGAAGGCACGGACACCATACTCTGTTACATAGTTATCCGTTTGACCGATGGGTCTCTCCTGTCCCACCGGATCCAGGTAATTATCCGGAATTTTGGAAAAGGCGTCCCGCAGGTTAGATGGTCCGAAGAATGGGAGTACAATATGAGGACCGGCACCTACGCCATAAAACCCTAAGGTCTGACCGAAGTCCTCATCGTGAGCCTCAAGTCCAAACCACTCCCTGGCGGGGTCCCAGAACCCCAGAATACCGATAGTGGTGTTGGTGACAAACCGGAGGGTCTCCTCTCCTGCGTTTTTCAGCTTGAACTGCAGAAGGTTGTTCACCACCCGGATCGGGTAGAGCAGATTGGTGAAGAAATTGCTAATGCCACTGCGTGGGGCTTCGGGGACCACATAGGCGTAGCTCCGTGAAATCGGGGTGAGTACCCACAGGAAGAGTGTATCATTGAAAGTAGTCATTGCCCGGTTGTATCCCCCAAAGGGATCGTATACCTCAATCTTTGCTTCCTCAAATTCGGTTTCGAACTCGTCCATCTCATCCTCTTCATCAAGCTCTTCATCTTCATCGGTGTCAGCAACCTCCTCTCTTGCTTCAGTTGTTTTACTGGCTAAGGATTCGGACGAGGCTTGTTTGTCTGTTGCTAACGCTGTCGCAGGTTCGATCTTCTCTGTCGTCTGCTGGGAACAACTGGATAAACCCCCTGCCAGTATAAGCAGCGCGAGTAGTATGATAGGTATTTTGTGCCGAATCATGTTTGGGTAATCTCTTAAAAGTATAATCTTTATGGCTTGTGCCGCTTTTTGTTTCAAACGTGACACTAAATCTATCCTGTAATCGTTTTGTCAGAAACTATCAAAAGTGATTGATTGCTGGTTATTCCGAGAATATGACACTTACGAAATAACATTGTAAAGCGTCTCTGGTAAATGTCGTATCTATCTGGAAGGCAAATCTGGTGGCAACATCGTAACAGCTTCATAATCCATCAATGGTTCTGGATACAGGGCTATCTTCGTAGTCGAAACTGGTTGACACCTTATGAATCGCGGACGGCGGGTCCCAAGTATTACCTTCCTTACCGATTTTTTTCCATCATGTTATTTTATTAACTGTTCTTTCAATAAAATATATAGATTTATTCTGTTCGTAAACAGGCTGTATTTAGGTAAGGCAGCTATTTTAATTGGTCAGCGAAAAAGGGGCACGTGGGCTCAATGAATTCGGACTTTTATCTATTCCCATCTTGAAAAATTCATTGTCAACGAAGTTGAAATTGGTATAGATTTCATATTGAAATTGGGGTGGCTCCATTAACCTGTCCGTCAGGCATGACTTTTTCAGACCTTGATTTTCTGCTACAGGTCGGGAAACCGAGGTGATGATGTCACACGTGACTGTCTGACTCTATTGCCACATACCAGAAGTGAAAACTCACTACCGGAATTTGTGGTCGACGATTTGAAAAAGTGGATCGGTTTCGGTAGAGTAAGTTGACTTTTGCTGGAGGAGAAACGCCCACTTCGGTTTTTCAGTTAAACAACCACTATTGAGGATGGAACGATGATAAAACGTCTGATTGTGACAACTGTCCTGCTGTTAATCGTGCTGGGACTCACAGCGCCGGCTTCCTTCGGGAAAAACAGGCGATTGCGCAATGGCTATGCACTGGAGCCTCGCGGGACCGGCCTGGTGACAGAACTGGCTAAATTTTTTAAAGGGTATAGCCGGCTGAAAAAAGATGGTTCAGGATGCAGCAGCGAAATAATTCGGTATGCGCAACTGGACAGCGACGACAAATTTTTCCAATGGGTTGTGAAGCAGGCGGATCGTGATGGAAACCGAAACGGTATCGCCGAGGTAGGGGAACTGCAGACCATGTGGAATACAGCCTGCACAAATAGAGGGGAGTAAACCTGCCTCGCCTGATGTGAGACAGGTTAGAGCCGATCAGGACTGCTGACGGGCTGCCATCTTTTTCATGATGTTGGCGGTTGTTAGTTCTATGGCCAGTGCATTACCGGCAGATTCGCTGGGCGCGAATTCTCGGATGAAGGCAACCTCTTTAGCGCTTGGCGATTCTGTGATCTTCAGGTTGTCATCTATCATTAGATCCCACGGCACATCCTTTTTGACATCATCCACGGCTATCCCGGGGTGTATCTCGGATAGATAAATCTCCTTGGTTTCCGGGTGAAACCGGAAAATCCCCTTTTGTGAAATCAACACGGACGGGCCTGATCCCTTGGGAAACAGCCCACTGTCATCACGAGCGCTGCCACCCTCAAGGTAACCGGGAGAGGTAAAATAGTCCAGTTTGTTCACGAAATTGCCCCCCCGCATGGTCAGAACCGTTCGCTTTGAATAACTGATAAAGTCTGCAGCCCCTCCGGAGCCAGGTAAGCGCAAATCGGGGTTGAAATAGTCCCCGATCACGGTGGTGTTCAAGTTCCCGAATTTGTCCACCTGTGCCACGCCCAGAAAACAGACATCAACAAATCCCCGGTAGGTGGTGGTAAAAGCGGTGAACAGATCGGTCGAACACGAGAACCCCCGACAACACATGGCGTCCGCAATGTGATTGGGGCGAACCAGCGGCTCAAAATCGAAAATCCCGGATTCCATCATCAGATTGGCATTTGGTGCATGCAGTGATTTGGCCAGCGCTCCTGAAACAGTTGGCAGGCCAACCCCCAGGATGATATTCTCGTCATTGTGTATTTCCCTGGCCGCGACAATGATCAACAGTTCGTTGAGTGTGTATTTAACAGTCATGAAATAGCCCCCTTTCTTCCATAATGGTTTCCAACTCCTCCAGTGTAACACCCATACCCCGTTCCGTGCCATCATGCTTCCAGGGAGAAGTAAAGGCGGAACCGTAATTGACTGGTGCCGAAAAGTAGTCCTTGGCCCTGAGGTTTTCCAACGTTTCTGAACCGAATGTTGCCACGTACTTGTCTATATAGGCTGCTCGATCCGGACATCCGTATACCCAATCATCCAGCCAGGCCTTCAACCCGTCTTCAGTTGCAGCTGCCCCCTGAAACAGGCCGTACGCCAGTCTGTCCATATTATAGTATCCAACCACTTCAGTGGGGTGTGACCCCCAGGGAACCTCAACAACCGCATCCGTCCGGAAAGCTGGAATAATGGTGTGATGGGGACTCGCTTGTATCACGTCATGCTCGACAATCTCTTCGCAGGAGACAATAATTCGCTTACTGGCCAGTGCGGCCGCCATTACACTTCCCATGGCACCCCAGTACTGGGCGTTCCCATATTTGTCCGCCCGGGGGACATGAATGATACAGACATCCGGATTCAGAGCCGGGACTGTTAGAATCTTGTCACCGGTGTAGGGACAATCAATGACCCGGTACTTGTCATCTCCCATGAAACCTCGGATCTTGTAGAGATCCGTTGCCATGACCCCTTCGAATACCTGCATGAAATTGAAGCCATGCATGCCGGCCATCAGTCGGGCATTGTAATTGTAATTGGTGTAGTCTTCAAGTTGCAGTGTTCCCGCCTGCAGGGCCCTTTCCACAGCCGACCCACCGGATTTTCCGCCGGAACGCATCGTGTAAGTGGTGACCAGCCGATCCACCATACCCGCGGCTACCATCACCTCCACATCAAAAATTCCCGACTGGGAGTAAACTGTCAGATGCTTTTTCTGTTGCCGAACCACTTCGAAAACCAGTTCTGCACAGGCACACAAGGTATAGTTCCCAATTATGAGCTCGTCACCTTCTTTCACAAACTGGCTGACGGCATCCGAAACGCTCATCACCTTCTCGTTGAACTGAGACATAATCATTTCCTCTCTTGTTAATGATTCCGGATAGTTCCGGTTGTTCAATACTTTCAAGTGGGTCACACACCTCCAATCCCGACGAGGCAATCAAAACCCCCTGCTTATTGTCCTTCGGAGTTTAGAAAAAATATCGTAAAGGGGCAATGAAAAAATAGGTTAGGCCAGGACCATTGTCAAATAAGAGATGTGGCCCAGATCGTTGATCCGTACTCAACGATCTGGTGTAGCGCAGAGTGAGGTAAAAGTGGGGATTGCTTTTTTCCGATTCCCTGAATCAGAACTTCATTCCTGGCAGGTTCAGTGATGCGGTATTTCCCCCGTCCACAGCCAGAGCCTGTCCTGTGATGTAGCTGGCATCGTCACTGGCGAGGAAGAGGATGGCCTGGGCTATTTCTTCGGGTTTTCCGTAACGCTTCATTTCACAGCGGCTGCCAAGTTTCTGTTCCTTGCCGGCGTCTCGGGCCATATCGAACACCGGTTTGGTCATGCCTGTTTCTGTCAGGCCGGGGCAGACAGCATTGACGCGGATGTTGAATTGTCCCAGGTCACAGGCCGCGGTCTGGGTGAAGTTGATCAGGGCGGCTTTACTGGCGCTGTAAGCATTGGTTCCAGCACCTGCGCGGATCCCGGCTACTGATGCGGTGTTGACGATGGCCCCGGTATTGCGAGAGATCATGTGTGGACAGGCGTGTTTGATGGCTGTCATCGCCCCCAGTACGTTGACCGCATATACTTTCTGCCAGTTTTCTGTATCATCATCGTTGATACCCTTAAAATCTCCAGTGACGCCCGCGTTGTTGCAGAGGATATCTACCTGTCCTGCCTGTTCCAGCGCAAAATCAATCAGGTTTTTGATTTGCGATTCAGAGGAAACGTCTGTTTTTTTGAAATGTGCGGTTCCTCCCAGCTTTGTGATCTCTTCAGCAATCTCCTGCAGTGCGGATTCATTGAGATCTGCCAGGATAACCGATGCCCCTTCTCCAGCGAACAGAAGGGCAGTTGCTTTTCCGATGCCGCTGGCAGCTCCGGTGATGATAGCTGTTTTACCTGCAACTCGACCACTGTTTGTCATCTTCTCTCCTCAATTATAGGTGTGGGGTTCTGTTCTGCCTGCTTATAGTATGTTACCATTGCCCGCAGAGCGCGCGCTGCTCTTTCCGGGTTAGGGAAAACGGGAATGCCATTCTGGATAAATGCCTTATTGATGGCCTCCTCCATACCGCGAAAGGTAAAAGCGAGGACGGGCTTATCGTACTTCTCTCGCAGCTCCCTGGCGATATCTCCCGTGGATTGGATCATCTGGTCCTGGGTTTCAGCGATCTTCTCCTCTGGTATGCCCATATCTCGCATCCGCTTGACCATCATACTGCTCGGCATGAAAATGTAGATCAGCAGGATGTCGATATTGTCATCCTCCATCAGGATCTGGGGGATGCTGAAGAAGAAATCACGGATGTCGCGGGTGAAGGTCAGATCGACCGGATTGTTCGCGTTGCCGGTACTTGGGATATAAGGAGACAATCGTTCCTGGGTGACTTCAGTAAACGGGGGTAAATTCAGGCCTTCCCGGCCGCAGATATCTGCGGCAGTGGCGCCCGGACCGCCTGAATGGCTGAGGATGGCTATGTTGTTTCCCGCAGGTTTCGGCAGACTGCCCAGCAACCAGCAGGCATCAAACATTTCGGTAATGGAGTGAGCTCGAATGATGCCGCACTGCCGAAAAACAGCATCGTAAATATGATCGGGACCTGACATGGATCCGGTGTGCGAAAATGCTGCTCGGCGGCCGGTTTCAGAACCGCCCACATACAATGCAACGATAGGCTTGTGCGGCACAATGCGGCGGGCTGCCTCAATGAATGCTTGCCCCCGGTTGATGCTTTCAATGTACAGGGCAATGACCTTGGTGTGTGGGCAGACCGCCAGATATTCCAGGCAGTCAACCAAATCAACATTCAGCTGGTTGCCGACGCTGAAGGCTGTGCTGAAGCCAATGCTATTGCGGGCCAGGTAGTTGTACATCTGGATAACAAAACTACCGCTCTGGGAGGCTAGTCCAATGAACCCCGGATCCCCTTCGAAAGAAGCAGGCGTTGTGCAAACGTGGGTATAAGGGTTGGCTACGCCCAGACAGTTGGGCCCCAATATGCGGATCCCATATTGATCAGCCACCTCTGCCAGCTGTTTTTCTGATTCGATACCATCATCACCGACCTCTTTGAACCCGCCGGACACGATAATGGCCTGCCGAATCCCTTTTTCACCGCAGGCGCGGAGGGTTTCAACTACCAATCTCCCTGGCAATACGATGACGACCAGATCCGGTACCTCCGGCAGATCTTCCACAGACTTATATCCCTGATGTCCCAGGATCACTTCGTCTCTGGGATGCACCGGGTATATGGGACCCTCAAATCCCACCTCCAGGGTGGAACTCATGAGCATTGAGCCCATAGCAGTCATGTTGGATGAGGCACCGAAGAAGGCGATACTTCGGGGATTGGCCATGCGATACAGTGGGCTTTCTTCGATGGAGGATATCATTGAATTCCTTTTCCAATAGAGGTGTCTTCAGGTAGCCGGCAAGTCCCTGCCGGGCAAACCCTTCATCAACTGCCTGTTTACTGGCGGCAGTTGATGAAAATCTTAATTCGCGATTCAAAATAAAAATGGCTGTTTCTCTTCTTTATATGGAACTTGATCATGGAACGTCAAGGAATTTCGAACGTGCGCTCGTTTTTTGGATGATTCTACAACTGTTAAATAACAAAAGGATAGATAGATCATAGATAGTTGATAAAATGGAACATATGCTCGATTATTCTTGACGGTAAGCTATACGGGGGACTAAAATAATAGGCATATAACGCGATAACCGTGCGGGTTCAATGATCGTCTGTGATGGTGGCGGACTGATCTGATGATAGTTACAGGTCCGGATCCCGCCCGGGGCGAGGTCGATTTTGAGGCAGGACGTAAAAATAAAATAACACAGGAGCCCTGAATGCATGAACTCCCAGTAACGGAAAAAATACTGGATATTATCGTCTCGCATGCCCAGAGGAACAATGTACAGAAGGTCGTCAGCGTGAACCTGAGGGTCGGAGAGCTTAGTGACTTGGAAAATGAATGGATACAGCATTATTTCGACTATCTGGCCAAAGACAGTGTGGCTGAAGGTGCCAAGCTGGTGATCGAACGGGTTCCGGTGGTCATGCATTGCAATGGTTGTGGTGAGTCGTTTCAAGTTGATGTGAAGGCGATGAAGGAGATACAGTGTGGTAACTGCGACAGTAAGGACTATACGCTTGTTTCTGGAAAAGATTATTACATTAAGGATATGGAGGTTATCTAATGGATGAAGTCAGATTGATTGAAGTTAAAGAGAATATTCGGGCAGACAATGAAAAACAGGCGGATGGTCTGAGAAGTCAGTTGAAAGCGGAGAAGACCTTACTGCTGAACCTGATGTCCTCTCCGGGAGCAGGGAAAACCACCCTGTTGATCAGGAGTATCGGGATGATCAAGGATGAGATCAAGGTGGGTGTGATGGAAGCGGATATTGACTCCAAAGTTGATGCTGAGAAAATGGTTGCACAAGGTATTCCGGCCATTCAGCTTCGCACGGGCGGTTTCTGTCATCTGGATGCCAATATGGTGGAGCAGGGGTTGGGTGCGATGGACGTCAAGGGCCTGGACCTGATTATTATTGAGAATGTCGGGAACCTGGTCTGTCCGGCGGAATTTGATACAGGGGCTGTCCTGAACGCCATGCTGCTCAGCGTGCCGGAGGGTGATGACAAGCCGTTGAAGTATCCATTGATGTTTTCAATTTGTGATGTGTTGATTGTGACAAAAACGGATTACCTGTCACTATCCGACTTTGATATGGAGGCCGTCAAGGAACGGGCGAAGAAGTTGAACCCCAATATCAGGATTTTTGAGGTTTCAGCCAAGACGGGTGAAGGAATGGAAGCCTGGACGGACTGGCTGAAGAACGAGGTGTTCACCTTTGTGAAGTAGCCCCCTGCTGACCGGCAACCGGGACTAGAAGTGAAGCCTGACGCGGTTCTTGATCCACTGATCAGGGTTGATGCGAATATCATTGATGCTGAGGCCGAAGTGGAGGTGGGGACCGTTGGCGATCCCTGTTGAACCAATCCGGCCTATTGTCTGTCCCCGCTTGACCCACTCTCCTGTTTTCACTAGTATCTTGTCCATATGTATGTAGACGGTCACGATTCCATGGCCGTGATTGATCAGGACAGTTTTGCCATGGGATTTCCAGACAGTTGCCAGAGACACCTGTCCACCGTTTGCTGCACGGATGGGCGTTCCGGTCCGATTCGCGATGTCGAGTCCCTTATGGTAGGAGGAAATGGCATTCCCGTTATATTGGCGGCGCAGTCCGAACGCTGAACTTGTGCGCCCTTTAGCCGGTCGTTGAAATGGCGTCGCGAAATACACCTTTCTATCCTTCTTCTGGAAATGTTTTTTCAGGATACGCCCCTCCTTCCGGAGTTGTTTATGATCCAGCAGTTTGGTTTTCTTTTTTGAAAGCGTAATCCGCTGGATCTTGAAGTTGGCGTCTTCAACTGTTATAGAGGTGTGAATGGCGAGTGGCTGCTGGTCAATATCTACAGCGCGAGCCACAATTCGGTAGGATCCTGGCCGGGTTCCAGCTGGAATCCCTACAAATGCACGGAACAGGTGGGGTTCTTCCTTATGCCACATGTGATACATCGGCAGTTTCTGTCCTATCGCCTCCAGTTCCACCTGCTTGAGACGGTTTGCTGAGGTCAAAAATACGGTCACTGTTTGTCCCTGTTTAATGACCGATTTCGACAGCGTGATGGTGAAATAGTTTGATGGCAGGGTGTTGCTTTTGCCGCTGGCTGTCGTGACCAGGCAGGTGGCCAGCAGAAGGAGGAACATGAGCTGTTTCATACGGAAAGGAGATCCTGTGTCCGGGCTGTTTTTACTGTAGCCGGCCTGAAAATTAGCCAGTCTTGTTCGTAGAGTATATCAGGGAATGGGGTATTTCCGCAAACAGGTCCTTTCCGGAGGCTTTGGCAGGGAAGGGGCTTTCCATGATGATGCGTCTTCATAAACATGCTGATAACCGCTTGATTCCGGAAGGTTTTTGCGTTAAGGGTGAGGTGATCAGTTTCAGTTCAGGTTTGTCACTATTCGGGTGCCTGAAACATGGAAAGCGGATTTCCAGAGGGGTGCACCTACAGAAGGCTTTACAAAATCAGAAAATCTCGAAACATACGGACATACAGGAGACGAAGATGGCAACGATTGAATTAATGGAAGTGGACAAGGTTGAAATTCTAACACTGCAGGACAACTATATTGACCTGGCCTCCCAGGATGGAAATGAGGTGGTGCAGCGAGCCATGCCTTTGAATGGCCTGGAGTTTTCAAACAGTATTTCAGCAGAGCACGGATTTTCAGCTCTGGTATCGATCACCAGTGGGGACAGTGTTCGAACAGTCCTTTTTGACTTTGGGTTTTCCAAATCTGGAGCCTATGAGAACGCAAAGGCCATAAATGCAGACCTTTCATCCGTTGAGATGATGGCGCTTTCCCACGGTCACGCCGATCACACAGGCGGCTTCGACTCCCTTGTGGGAGCCATTGGAAAAACCGGAATTCAAATGGTCGCTCACCCAGCCGCTTTCAGAGAGGGGCGGGTGATCAAGATTACCGACGAATTCAAGATTATCATGCCGATCCTGGAAAAAGCGCAGGTGGCGGCAGCAGGTGTCGAGCTGATAGAATCAGCAGGTCCTTATCCCATGCTTGACGGCGGGCTCTGTTTTCTGGGAGAAGTTCCGAGAAAGTCCGACTTTGAAAAGGGGGCTGCCTCTTTTCAATACATTGAAAACGGCGAGGAAAAATGGGATGCAATTAATGATGACACGTCACTGGTTGCCCATGTCAAAGGTAAGGGCCTGGTGATCCTCTCCGGGTGCGCTCATTCAGGAATTGTCAATACGGTGAACTACGCAAAAGAGCTTACTGGGATCAATGAGCTTTATGCGGTGATGGGTGGTTTTCACCTGACAGGTGGTGAATTCGCGGGAATTATTGAGCCGACGGCCAAAGCCCTTAAAGAGCTGAATCCCCGCTATATCGTCCCCACCCATTGTACGGGACGAGATGCGAGTGTGCGAATCCAATCAGAAATGCCGGATCAGTTCTTACTGAATATGTCAGGTACACGCATGGTATTTGCCTGATCATCTCCCTGGACGGATCAGCGTCCTGTCCGGCTTGTTAGTAGCAGGTCGGACAGTGATAAGAGATGAGACTACCCTCCTGAATACCCGCTTTTCATAAGTTGTCTAAACGACATCAAGATAGCGATGCCCCCCAGAATTGCCAGTGAAACCAACGAATATTGCATAACAGACAGGTAGTGGCCGGCTGTCTCGGCTGATATGGTCGATTTTCCCATAAGTAGTGATAGGAAAAGGGTGATCAACAGCATACTGATAATCATTCCTAACGTACGCATCTGAGCAGTCAGAGCAGAAGCCATGCTGAGATGCCCCTTGTCGATGCCTGTCATAATGATTTTCATATTGGGAGAAGAGAACATTCCAAACCCGGTACCTTGAATCGCCATAATGACACCCAGCATGAAAATGGGGGTCGTGGCCGAAATGCCTATTGCCATCAGTGTGCCTGCAAAAATCAGGAAAGCGCCCCCAGCAGCCAGAATTTGGGGACGGAACCTGTCGGCAAGACGTCCGAAAATCGGGGACATGATCGCCATTACTACGGGTGATACCATCAGAACCACCCCGGTTGCCTGGGGAGAAAATCCGCGAACAGTTTGCAGGTAAAGACTTAGAAGGAAGGTAATCCCGAAAGCACCGGAGTATGTGAAAAGCTGGATCAGCAGCGCCCAGGTAAATACAGGGTGGGCGCGGAAAAGGCTAAATTCGAGTAATGGTGCTTCGGCACGGTTTTCCACCAGGACAAAAAGCGGTACCAGAACCAGACCGGCTGCCAACAAAGACAGTCCGGTTATCCCTTTGTCGAGGGTTGAACTGCCGGTTATCCACAATGTCAGGATGGCAATCGCCAGGAAGCTGCCGCTCCAGTCGATGGGGCTGGTGGGCTGTTTCCATCGACCCTTCATGGCGCGTACGCTCTGGGCATAGGAAAAAATCATGATGATAGCGACCAGGTAGTAGATCCAGCGCCATCCCAGCTTTTCTGTGATAAACCCGGCAATGAAAGGCCCTGTGGAAAGCCCGACATAGACACTCCCAAGTGAGATCCCTAACAATCGGCCCAGCTTTTCCTTTGGGTAAACATCTGCCAGAATGGCCATGTTGGTGGCAGCTGTCATGGCAATAGTCGCTCCTTGAAACAGGCGCATCACGATAAACATTTCGATGGAGGTGGCAAACCCCAAACCAAAAGTCGTTAACGTGCTGAGCAGGAGGCCGATTTTGAAGATAAACTGCTTGTCCGTCAGGTCTGCCAGACGGCCAAAAGGCAACATAAACGCCCCGGAAGCTCCCAGATATACAATCTCCACCAGCCCCAGGGAAACAGCACTGGCCTGAAACTCCTGGCCCATGGCCGGTAGGGTGACGGTGATACCGGAAAACATGAAGGGCATGATAAACTGTGTCAACAAAACAGCTGATATGATCGGAAAAAAAGATGTCTTTTCGTTCAAGGAAACCCCAATGGTTTTTTAATTTGATCGTTTTGTCTGTGTCGCCTTCTGCAAATTCGACGGCCCCAGATGTAAAAAAAAAGGGGAATTCGACGGGCGTGAATGTGTTCCGGGTGGCAGGAAGTGATATATCAGGTGTTTTATCCAGCGTAGTCGGTTGTGTTTATGTTTGCAAGCCGGGGATCAACCTGTCTTACCCATGAACCCTATGGTCAACCTGTGCTGATGATTGACAGTTTCAGATACATATGCATAAATAAGATCCTGAATGGAAGCCCTGTCAGGGCCGGGGATTTTTAAGGTGAGAGCCGCACGCTATTCCAAGTTGGAACACTGGTTATGGGGAAAATTCGGATTCTAATTGTTGAGGACGAGGCGGTCGTCGCTCTGGAACTACAGAACACACTGGAAAGCCTTGGCTACGAGGTTACCGACCGGGTCGCAACCGGCTTTGAAACCATTGCTAGCGTTGCGGGGGATGCCCCGGATTTGATTCTGATGGATATTCGGCTGAAGGGTGACATGGACGGTATTGACGCCGCTAGAATTGTACAAGAACAAATAGATCTGCCAGTGATTTTTCTGACGGCTTATGCCGATGATGAAATCCTGAAGCGGGCTCGTCACGTTCGGCCGTTCGGCTATCTCATGAAGCCGATCAACGAGCGGGACCTGAGAACGGCTATCGAAATCGCTGTCTATTCTGATACCATTGATTCGAAACGGAAACTGGCTGAGAACGAACTAAAGGAGAGAGAAAAGCAATATGACAAGCTGTTTAACAGCATGTTGAACGGGTTTTTACTCGTTGAGATAATCTTTAATAAAACGGGTGAGGCCTATGACTGGCGCTACTTGAAGGTTAATCCAGCCATGGAGAAGTTGATGTCCAGGACTGCAGAAGAGGTCGTGGGCAAAACAGCCCGGGAGATCTTTCAAGGATTCAGCGATGAGTGGTTTGATGTTTTTGCCAGCATTGCAGATAACCCGGGTGGTGATATATTTGAAATATATGCCCCATTTTTTGGAGGTTATTTTCAGGTGGCAGCGTATGTGCTGAAAGAGAATCAGGTCGCTGCTGTTTTCTCAGATATTACACACCGCAAAGAGGCGGAACTGGCAAGCCTGCAGGTGGAAGCAGACAGGGAAAAAACTCGGGAAGCATTGGAGAAAAAAGTCACGGACCGAACACGGGAATTGCAAACCATTAATCAGAAACTGGTGGAGGAGATTGAGGATCGCAAGCTTCTGGAAGGGATTCTGGCTGAGAGCGAGACGCGGTACCGCAATCTGGTGGAGGGCACCCGGGACCTGGTGACCCAGATTGATGAGAATGGACGGTTTCTGTACGTCAACCAGACAGCCAATACCTTATTGGGGTTGCCTGTGGAGGAGTGCCTGAATAAAAAGTGGTCCGATTTTGTGTATCCGGAGGATCTGAAGATGACACAGGGGGTTATTGATGACTGCCTCTGGAATAAGCAGGAGAGTGCCCAGATCGATAACCGACAGGTGAACCAGTCCGATGGAAGTGTTCGTCATATCGGCTGGACGCTGCACCTGAACTTTGATGACGATGGTAAAATTAGGTATATCAACAGTATCGGGCAGGACATCACCTCCCAAAAGGAGACGGAAGAGAACCTGCGCATGGCCAAAACCGCCGCTGACAATGCCAATCAGGCCAAAAGCGAGTTTCTGGCCAATATCTCCCATGAACTCAGAAATCCTATGCACCAGATTCTGAGTTATTCCAAATACGGTATAAAGAAAATTACCACAGCCCCCCTTGATAAACTGCTTCACTATTTCAATCAGATTCATAAATCCGGCAGTCGGCTGACACTGCTGCTCAATGACCTGCTCGATCTTTCCAGGTTGGAAGCTGGCAGCCTCAGTTATCAGATGAATAAACACGACCTGGTCCGGATTATTGAAAGTGCTATGGACGATGTCAGGGAGCTTTCCAAGGAACGGGGGATCGAGATGACATTCAACACTGCAGGAAAACGGATGCTGGTGGTGTGTGACAAACTCCGTATCGGGCAGGTTGTTACCAACCTGCTTTCAAATTCCCTCAAGTTCACACCGAACTCTGGAAATGTTGTGATCGATCTGGCGCCTGGCGAATTTCAACCGGTCGCTGACACCGAAAGTACGATCCCTGGAATCAGACTCTCTGTGACCGATACGGGTGTTGGTATTCCTGAAGATGAATTGGAAGTTGTTTTCAGTCGTTTTGTGCAAAGCAGTAAAACAAAGACCGGAGCCGGCGGCACCGGTCTGGGGCTGGCGATTTGTCGGCAGATCATTGAGGGACACAAGGGGCAAATCTGGGCTGATAATAACCCAGAAGGGGGTGCGATTCTCACTTTCCTGATCCCTGCCAGTGACAGACCCTCGGATGTCCTGGTCCCGCGGGAAGCAAAACAGATAGGCGGTGCCAGCTGTTGAGAACAGAACAACGGGACCGGGTCTTCCTATTTCTAAAGAACGCCCAGGATCAAATCTTTCAATCCCTTCATCTCTCCCAGCATAGGTGCTACTTCAAAGGTCACCCCTGCGTGTAGCTGCTTTGCCTCCTGTACAAGTTTCGGGATATCGGACGTCACATGGCTACCCTCGGACAGAAAGTAGGGGAAGATCACGATATGGGTAGCCCCTTCTGCAATCAGTTCGGCCAGGGTGTCGATGACAAAGGGACCGTTGAACTGTAAAAAGGCACACGCTACCTTGTCAAATCTCCCTTCCATACCGGTTCCGAGGTCAGCAACCAGACGCTTCAAATGTTTGTTTGCCGCTTTCTGGCGACTGCCATGTGCCACGATCAAAAGTATTTTCATTGGGTTGCCGCTCCATTGCATCGGCATTGTCAAAACTGTTGGGATTTGCCGTCAAGACCGGCTTTCATTTCATTGTGATTTTGATTTTATCAGGCTGCTGTCTTCCTGAAAAGCAGAAATTAGAATTTTAGGGGGCATAGGGCGGATTGCGCATAAGGCCCAATACCCCTTGACACAAACTGTCAGGCTGCTCGAAACTGTAATATGGATTAGAGCTGTTCCTGCTGCATCTCTTCTCAATTGGCTCTGATTGGAACCCCTTTTTTTTGCGAAGAATCCCGTTAAGTTACCCGCCATCGGGGAATACCATGCTGAAAGGATTGATAACAGCCTTGCGAACGTTGACCATATTGCCCGTGCCGGGAAAGAATACACCCGAATTTTCGAAGGCACTCTATGGTTTTGTCTGGGTTGGTCTGTTGCTGGGCGGTATACTGTATGGGGGGACCTGGCTTTGGAAGGGTGCACTGGGCCATGAGGGTCTGGAAGTGGCAGCATTCCTTGTTCTTTGCACTGCTGTTTTCCTGACCCGGGGGTTGCATCTGGACGGCTTGGCGGATTGTGCCGACGGTTTTTGGGGGGGGCACGATCGCGTTAGAATTCTGGAGATTATGAAGGATTCACAATTGGGGACCTTCGGCGTACTTTCTCTTGTTTTGATCCTGTTGGGAAATTGGGTTTTTCTGGTGAGATTGCTGGAGACCGGCCGAGGTGTCTGGTTGATTGCCGCATTCGTGATATCCCGTGTGCTGATGGTGGATCTGGCTGTCAGGCTGCCTTACGCCCGCGAGTCCGGAACTGCCTCAGCCTTCGTCAGAGGAGCAACGTGGCGGCACTGGCTGGCGAACTTTCTGCCGGCGGGTCTGATTTTGGTTTTTTTATTGGAATGGTCCGGCCTTGTGGTGTTATGTGGCGGATTGGTTTTCAGCCTCCTGCTGGGACGTTTTGCTCGGGCCCGCATTGGAGGTGTAACCGGCGATCTGCTGGGAGCCAGTTGCGTGCTGTCTGAAACAGCGATTATTCTGATTGGGAGTTTTGTATAGATGGCTAAAATAACCCTCATAACGGGTGGCGCTCGCAGTGGTAAGAGTGGTTATGCCCTGACCCTGGTGGATCCTTCTCTTGAGAATACGTTTATTGCCACGGCAGAGGCAATAGACGATGAAATGATGCAGCGGATTGCACGCCATCGTGAAGAGCGAGGAGACCAATTTCGAACCATAGAGGCGCCTGTCCATCTGGCGGATGCCATCAGATCGCTGGCTGGTAGCACAGAATTGATCATTGTCGACTGTCTGACTGTCTGGATGGGTAATATGCAGGTCCGAGATGAATCCGGCAGGTTATCAGTGCAGGAAGTGGAGGCACTGCTGGACACGTTGAAAAATCCCCCTTGCTCCGTCATTCTGGTGACAAATGAAGTGGGGATGGGAATCGTACCCATGAATGATATGGCACGTGAGTTCCGGGATCAGGCCGGACGCTTGAACCAGAGTGTTGCTAAAATCGCTGATCAGGTCGTTTTGATGGTCAGCGGACTTCCTGTAATCATTAAATCTGATATCAAATGAACCAGCAACTGCAAGACCTGATTACCCGCATACATCCGGTTGACCAAACCATCCGGCCATCTGTTGAAGATCACCTTAATGACCTGGCCAAACCCCCTGGCAGTCTTGGGAAACTGGAGAAAATCGCCCTGAGATACTGTTTGATGACCGGGACAGACCGCCCCCGGACCGGGAAGAAAAAGATCTTTACCTTTGGCGCTGACCATGGAGTGGCGGACGAAGGGGTCTCTGCCTTCCCTAAAGTTGTCACACAGCAGATGGTGATAAATATGCTTTCCGGCGGGGCCGCAATCAACGTTCTGGCCCGTCATGTTGGAGCAGACCTGGCTGTGGTGGATATGGGGGTGGATTGGCCGGCTGAAAAAAGGCCGGGGCTGATTGACTGCAGCGTGAGGCCCGGTACCGCTAATATGGCGTCAGGTCCTGCAATGGAGGTTACTGAAGCTGAAAAAGCCCTGCTGGCAGGCGCTGAACTGGCGGATGAAGCTGTGAATGAGGGATATATCCTGTTGGGGACCGGGGAAATGGGAATTGCCAATACCACCCCTTCCGCTGCCCTGTTTGCCGCCCTGTTGCCCTGTCCGGTTGAAGAGGTGACGGGGAGGGGGACCGGGGTGGACGATACCGTTCTCAAACACAAGATCGATATCATTAAAAAATCATTGGAAGTGAATCGGGTACGCCTGCAAACACCGCTGGAGGCTCTGGCTGCAGTTGGTGGCCTGGAAATAGCCGGGATTTGCGGCCTGATCCTGGGAGCAGCAGCCCGCAAGATACCGGTGGTGGTGGACGGATTTATTTCCTCGGCAGGAGCCCTGGTCGCCTGCCGGATGATCCCGGCAGTGAAGGACTATCTTTACTTCAGCCATCTTTCACAGGAAGTTGGACACCAGACCTTCTTCAGGCTTTTCGATGGTCAACCGATCCTTGACCTGGAATTCCGTCTGGGTGAAGGGACCGGCGCTGCCATGGCCATGCCGGTGATCGAGGCAGCCATTAATATCTACAACGAAATGGCCACCTTCAGCTCAGCGGGTATCAGCGGGAGTTAAGCCGGATCTCAATTGTAGAGCTGTTTCTTCAGCTGGTGATAAGCAGTAAACCGGGACAGGGCGCCAGCGGTCTGATTCAGGTCCCTGTAGACTGGTATATCTGCTGCCAGCAACTCCTTTTCAAACAGCATCCCCTGTTTCTCAATTTCAGGATTCTGCCTTAAGGTTCGCCAGCAGACTGCCAGCGGTTTTCCGTTCAAATGCTGATGAGCGGTCTTGCTCAGGTATTCTGCCATCCGCGGGAGATGAGCACCTGCGTCGATATCAAATACCCAGTCCAGATGAATTGAGAGGATGAACATGTCAAAACACGCCTCGGCGCTGATGATATCCAGGGTTTTGCTCAGCAACCCGAAATCCAGCAGGATAATGAAGGCGTCTATGGGGTTGCTGATCATGTTTCCAGCTGGACCGACATATTCCCTCAGTTTCTGCCGGACTGAGTCCGATAGCTCAGGCAGGTTCAGGCCGGCACGATTGCAGGCGTCAGCTGCCTCTACGCCGACACCACCGCCAACACCCAGTACTGCGACTCCATTTCCCTCCGCGGCTTTAAGGTGCTGCAGTGCCAGAACCGTGTGGGCCATTTCCTGAAGGGATTGCACCTGGATGGCGCCGGTCTGCCTGAAAAAAGCGTCCCAGATATGGGCTTTCCCGGCCAGTGAACCGGTATGTGATGCTACGGCCTTTGTGCCGGAGTCTGTCAAGCCGGCCTTTAGAATTACCACGGGCTTGAGCTGATTCACCTTCCTGACCGTCTCAAGAAGCCTTCTGCCATCAGTTGCCCCCTCAAGGTACATGGCGATGATATCGGTGTCGGGATCCTCTGCCAGGTACTCGAGAAAGTCGGGCGCGTCCAGGGTCAGCGCGTTTCCGAAGCTGACAACCTTACTGTAACCAAGTCCGAGCCGGGCTCCATAGTTGGTGAAGTCCTGGGCATGTCCACCGCTTTGGCTGAGAAAGGCTACCCGACCAACGGCATTCGGCGGGTCGACCCAGGTGCAGATCTTCGATTCGGGAACGTACACTCCCATACAGTTGGGGCCGATGACCCGAAGTTCGTGTTCGTGAGCAATGGTTTCGATTTCTTCCTGTAGTCGGAGCCCTTCCGGCTCGTTGGTCTCTTTGAACCCGGCTGTAAAAATATGAATGTTTTTGTGGCCTGTAGCTGCACACTCTCTCAGGATGTCAGGAACGTAGGGTGCCGGAACGGAGAGAATCACCAGATCCGCTATTTCAGGTAGCGAGCTCAGGTTCGGGTAGGCTTTTTTGCCAGCAACCTCAGCAGCCTTAGGATTGATGGGATACAGTGTTCCTGTATATCCGTTTTCAACCAGGCAACCGTACATGCCGGGCCACTTCCCCTTCGGAATTTCGCTGGGAGCGCCAACAACGGCAATGGATTTTGGGTGGAAAAAGATATCAAGGTTCGATGGGTTCGACATAAAGATTCCTTTCTGGGTTTGATTGCTTCCGTGCCAGCGTTTTGTTGCACAGGTTCTGACCGTTTCAAAGGGATTCAGGGGCCACCTGATCGCTATTGTTGACTATAGATGCCTTCAGCTATTATAGCAGGCAGTGATACGGGCATCCATGTCTAAAGTGAGTAATGTATATATAAATCAATATCCGGGGTAAACATCCAGGAACAGGTGCTGATGGTCCCGTGCTTTTTCCGGGTGTGTGATGGAGTTAAATATGTTTAAATGGGCGAAATATCACACAAGTAACTTTACAAGCACTGGGCTGGGATGCTACTAAATAAAGCGACATGAGAAGCGAAACTTGCAGCTTCGAAGATCATCACCGCACTTCCTGGTTCAACCTTTTTCCAAAAACTGTGCTTCTTTCTCATAAAAAACCATGTTGGAAAAAAAGCTGTTGGAGATGATGGCCTGTTTCAAAGGTGAGTTTTCCCTGGACTGGCTGCTGGAATTGACCTCTTTGAAGGCGACGGAGCTGCTGAAACAGATCAGTCATTTTATTCACAAGGATCTGCTGTTAGAGACCGAGTCCGGCATTTACCGGTTTAAAAAGGAGAGTGCACGTCTGGAAATTGAGCAGGGTTTGCCTGAGGTTGAAAGGGAGACAAACGGGCAAAAGATTATCGAACTTCTGAAGAGCGATACCTCTGATGATTCGGCCCGCCAGATGGAGCTTTCTCGACATCTGCTGACCACCAGTAATGATAGAGAGAGTTGTCGTTGGCTGATGGCAGCAGGGGACGCCTATGCAAAATCTGCAAATTTTGTGTCGGCCATTGCCTGCTATACAAAGGTTATCAAGGATCTTCGATCGGAAGATGACAATGCGTCGAGGCTTCTTTATATCGAAACAGTCAACAAGTTCCTGAATATTCTGGTTGCCAGACAGGACAGCGACTGGTCGACCACCATTATCGAAAGTGCCCTCGAGAAGGCTGTCCACATCAGACATCTGCCATTTGAAACCCTGATGAAGATGCAACTGGCTATCAACCAATGGCAGAAAGGTGAGCAAAAGCTGGCGATACGAACATCTGAGGAAGCCTGGCTCAAAGCAAAAGAGATTGAAGACTCACGTTTTATCAAACCGATCACCACCATTAGCGCGTTCATGTCCTACTGGCAGGGAAATTTCCATCGGACCATCGAGATTTATGAACACTCTGTTCAGGATGTGGACACCTTCCCCAGCGGGACCTTTCCGCTTTATGCCGCAACGACCGTTGCACACTCCTATGCCATTATCGGACAGGTGTCCCATGGACTTGGGATGTTAGATGCCATTTACAGTCATGCTGTAGAGATTGGTCGCTACAATATTGCTGGATATGCCGTGTGCAGCATCGGTCAGATCATGACCATGATTGGAAGGGTCGATGAAGTATACGACTCCCTTCTTTCCACAAAGGATGATGAATCGCCGAAATATGATGAGCGCCTTAAAGCTGACATTACCCTCCTGCTGGCGTTTGTATATCACATGAAAGGGGAGAATGATGACTCCATCACCGTTCTTCGGGATTATTTCAACATTCTCGAGAGTGCGGGTATTCCGCGAACCATCAATACCTACCTGTTGTATCTTTGCTGGGACGCTGAGATGGGGATTTATCCAGCCATCGACGGTCTGTCCCTGCAGGAGGAACTTGAGTCGGCTATTAATGGGGAGCAGATTCTCCTCCGGGGAATCGCATTGCGCTTCAGGGCCTTGCTGTTGAAACAACAGGGGGAATCCCCTGAAATGGTGCTGGATCATCTGGATCGATCTGAGACCTCCCTCAGGGAGTCAGGGATTGTGACGGAAGTTGCCCGAACCCAGCTTGAAAGGGCTCGACAACTCCTGGAGATGAACAGGGAGTCAGAGGCTCGTGAAGCCGCCCGGAAAGCAGCAGACATATACGATCGGTTCAGTGAAATGGAATTTCCGGAGGATCTGAAGCCGCTGGTAAGTTCGACGCAGCATCGGGATAACCTGCTGGAGGAGATTCTGAAGCTGGGACAGGACGTGGTGACGATCCACAACAAACGGGAGCTGGCACGGTATATCATTTCGACGGTTACACGGATCACCGGAGCGGAACGGGGCGCAATCTTTCTGGCCAAGCACGGTTCCCATCCGGTTGAATTCACGTTTCGTGCAGCGAAGAATCTGACAACAGAGGACATCAACCGTCCGGATTTTGAGCCGAATATGAATTTAATCCGGGAGGTGTTTGCATCTGCAAAGGGGATCATTCGTAAGGTTGCCATTGAAGACCCGGAGAGTTACGCATCCTTTGGCAAAGTCCGCTCCTGCAGTTGTGTTCCTATGATGATCCAGGATCGGATTGTCGGTGTGTTGTATAACGACAATCGGTTTCTGCACTCAGCTTTTAAGGAATCAGATCTGCCAACCTTCACCTATTTTGCAGCGTTGACAGCCATCGCCATGGATAATGCCGAGGCCTATGATGAGATTCAGCGGCTGAATCAGAAGATGGGAGAAGAAAAGCAGTACTACCGGGAACAGCACCTGGAGAGCATGCAGTATGACAATTTTGTTGGAAAAAGCCGGTTGATTTTGAACATGCTGGGCAAGGTCCGACAGGTGGCTGAGGCGGATACCACTGTCCTGATCCTGGGGGAAACTGGAGTTGGAAAGGAGGTGGTTTCCGGCATTATTCTGGACAATAGTCCCCGCAGGGATAAACCATTTATCTGCGTTAACTGCAGCGCCTTCTCCGAAACCCTGATTGCCAGCGAACTCTTTGGCCACGAAAAAGGGGCCTTTACCGGGGCAAATGAGCGCCGCATTGGTCGATTTGAATTGGCTGACGGGGGGACGCTGTTCCTGGACGAAATCGGGGATATCCCCATGGAAGTTCAGGTTAGACTACTGCGCGTGTTGCAGACAAAGGATTTTGAGCGGGTTGGTGGGACCAAGACCCTCAAATCGGATTTTCGCCTGATTGCGGCTACCAACCAGGATCTGAAAGTCCTGGTGAAATCAGGACAGTTCCGAGAAGATCTCTACTACCGGCTGAATGTCTTTCCCATCAAGGTTCCACCTTTAAGGAAACGGTCCGAGGATATCCCGCTGCTGGCCTTCTATTTCCTGAGAAAGTTTGCCATGAAAACGGGTAAGCCCTTTACCCGGATTTCGGAAGCGGAGATGAAGATGTTGAAAAACTACTATTGGCCTGGAAATGTGCGTGAACTGGAAAATATTATGGAACGGGCTGTGGTGATGAGTCAAGAGGACCAGTTCCACATTCCGGACCTGGAAGCCAGGGAACCACTGTCACCTGAAAGAGATGGTGCTGTTACGATGGCAGAGGTGGAACAGCAGCACATTATATGGGCTTTGAACAAAACCAACTGGAAAATACGGGGAGCGGGAGGAGCTGCGGAACTGCTGGGAATGCACTACAGTACATTGCGATCACGCATTAAAAAACACGGTATTAAAAAACAATTGGTGGCTATTTCCTGACAACTGATTCCGGATTGGGTGCGTTACTGCCGCTTGCCAGTTCCATCCTCAGGAATTCCGGAATATTCTTCAAGCAAACCCTATCCTGTATCTCCCTTAGATAGGCCTTTCCTTCGATGCTGATGCCGCTCAATGATCGGATTTCAATGGTTACTGCCCTTTCTGGGTCCGAGTCGAAGTGCCGCTGGCAAACCTTCTGCAAGGTTGGTAACGTCAGCCGGTCCAGTTTCCCCTCAATCAGGATTGTCACACCTTTTGGTGCTGAATAGGATTCCTCGATATGTATCATGGTTGTCTGTCGATTATTTGTTTAGGGATCGTACTAAAATAACTTGGCATAAGCTGTCCACAAAAGTCCTATAAAGACCGGACATTTTGCCCGCATAATGCCATCACGACGTGTTTCTTTAATACCAATGAGAAACACTCGACTAATTTTTGAGCCGACCCTTAGTCGATTACTTGGAACACGACGGGAATATTCTGCAAGGGTGATACCAACTGCTTGCGTGAAGGATCAGAATCCAGGTGAATGGTTTCAATTTGGGGGATACCTGCTGTTGATAACGTTTGACAGCATCGAGACGTAGATGGAGTTTTGGACATCACTGGTTTATTTCAGCTGGATTCCAATGCCGGGATGTTATAATAATTGTGAAAAGAGTTAAATGTCACACAAACACTCAATCCTGACATTTTCGACCTGACAATTTCGGGAGATAACATGGCTTTCATATAGAAAATCAGCTGTTTCCGTTCCCTGGTACTCTGGTATAGTAGTTGCTGTTAAAAAGAACCGAAACAGGTGAAGGACATTTCCTTCGACACGACTTGAATGGATTGAGAGGGTGGGTTTCTGTTTAGCTAACATCCATGTTGGGTCTTGAAATATGGTTTAACGCAGGCCTGGAGTCACTTTATAGGTTATGGTTGACCGAATTCAACAAATGGTGTTCAATCGGTGCATGTCGATGGTGTGTCAACAATACGGAATAGTGACCCCGAGACCTGTTTACGTCAACCGCTGACTGAATAGCGGCGGTTTTTCTGTTTACCTCAGGGCGGATGCCAGAGGTTCTTTTTTGTTACTCTTTGAAGAGGGAATTATGAGAGAGAGAATGTTACGTCGCATGAGCTGGGTTGTAGGTCTCCTGGTTAGTATTACACTGCTTATTTCCTGTTCCCCGGCAGCCAAGAAAATGGACGCACCGGAACCGGAAGGGGATATCATCTCCAGGGATGGGTTTTATCAGGATAAAAAGGTTGGTTTTTCATTCGCATGGCCGGCAGAAGTTTTTACGGTGAAAGATGAGCTGCAGGAAGGAAATGGTGAAGTTGTCCGTGTGAAGCATTCTGCAAACATTCCGGTCATCACTATTGCTGTAGGTCCCAAAACAGCTAAGACACCGGCTCTTGAAGGCGCCGCTAAGGCATTTAAAGATGGTCTGAAAGCATCACAGAAGGGTTCCAAACGGTTCAAGCTGAGGGATAATAAGATAGTGACCCTGGCAAATGGTGTGAAGGCTTCCTATGCAATGGTGACATGGAAGTATGGTGGTTCCTTTGGGTTAGTGACTGTTGGTCTCACAGTGAACAAGGGTAATGATGTGATTATCATCTCCATTACATCAGCTCCGGGACAACCGGCAGTCGAGGTACTGGACAAGTGGCTTATGGCATTGAAAGTAGATCCATAGGAAGAAACAAGCCACATATTTATCGCAAATGGGGCGCAGGGCCCCGGCGGTCTTACCTGAAAGCGGATGCGGTACCGCATCCGCTCCCCTCGGTTTATAACTTTCATTGATTTGATTCAGGAAGAACCCGATAGATCAGAGGTCTAACTGGCCTCACAGTAGTTGATGCAGGAAACAAAGTGTTTCGGTGTGACTTCATGCATTTTGTGCTCCCGGGATTTACACTCGGGTCTGCAGTCAGGGCAGCGAGGATGAAAGGTGCAGCCTGACGGCGGATTCATCGGGCTTGGTACTTCTCCCTCAATGACCACCTCCAATTTGATGTCAGGATCGGCTACCGGTGATGCTGCCAGCAATGCCTTGGTGTATGGATGCAGGGGATTCTGGTAGAGCTCTGCGGCAGGTGCCAGTTCCACAATCCGTCCCAGGTACATCACACCGATATGGGTGCTGACGTGTTCCACAACCGCCAGGTCATGGGAAATAATCAGGTAGGTCAGCGAAAACTTCTCCCGCAGGTCCATCAGTAGATTCAGAATCTGTGCCTGGATGGAAACATCCAGAGCAGAAACTGGCTCATCCAGAATAATAATGCTGGGATTCAGGGAGAGGGCACGGGCGATGGCCACACGTTGCCTTTGTCCGCCACTGAATTCGTGGGGATAGAGCTCAGCTCGCTGGGGGTTGATACCAACCAGTTCCAACAATTCCAATACCTTTTGCTTGATCTCCCATTTTGATCCCACCTTATGTACCATCAGCGGTTCCCCGACGATCTGGCTGATTTTTTTGCGGGGATTCAACGAGCGAAACGGATCCTGGAAGACAGCCTGAACCTTTCTGCGGAAGTTGAAGAGACTCTCCCCCTTCAGTTTGGCCACATCCTCGCCCTGTACTATAATCTGGCCGGTAGTCGGAGCGTCCAGTCCCAAGATCATGTTGGCTGTGGTTGATTTACCACAGCCGGATTCGCCAACGAGGCCAAGGGTCTCGCCGTGATTGATGCTGAAACTGATATTGTCTACCGCTTTCACCACACCCACTGTCTTGGAGAGTATCACTCCTGAGGTCACTGGAAAATGTTTGGAGAGGTTGTTTACCTCGATACTGATCTCTTTTGTCATTCTACTGTTCTCCCTTATCGGCAAAAAGCCAGCATGATACCTGATGATCGGCTTCCAGGGAAACCTCTGGTGGATACTCTTGTATGCAGATCGGCATCGCCTGCTCACATCTGGCAGCAAACCGGCAGCCGCTGGGCGGGTTGAGCAGGTTCGGAGGTTGTCCCTCTATGGAGTAGAGGCGGTCGCTCTTGCGTCCCAGCACCGGTACTGACTTGATCAAGCCGATGGCGTATGGATGTGACGGGTTTTTATAAAAGGTCTGGATCGGCGCTTTTTCGATGATCCGGCCAGCGTACATGACCAGAACTCTTGTACACAGCTGCGCCACGGTACCCAGGTCATGGGTAATCATTAAAATGGCAGCGTTGGTCTCTTCCTGCACCTGCTTCATCAACTGCAGCACCTGGGCCTGGATGGTCACATCCAAGGCAGTGGTGGGTTCGTCTGCAATCAGGAGGTCCGGCCTGTTGGCGACTCCCATGCCTATGATGGTCCGCTGGCACATACCGCCACTGAACTGGAAGGGATAGTCCCGCACCCGTATTTCCGGTGATGGGACCTTGACCTTCTTCAGGACCTGAATACACATATCCTTCAGCGTTCCGACGATGGATTTGTTGTGATATCGGAAGACCTCTCCAATCTGGTACTCCACCGACAAAATCTGGTTCAGTGAGACCATGGGATCCTGCAGGATCATGGAAATCTTGTCTCCCCGGATCTGACGCATCTCTTCATCACTCTTCTTCAGGAGGTCTTCACCATGAAACAGTATTTCCCCTGCCACTGTTTTACCGGCGGGCTGAGGCACCAGTCCCATAATGGAGAGGCTGGTCATGCTCTTTCCGCTGCCGGATTCACCAACCAGTCCGACGATTTCGCCGCGTCCGATGGAGAAGCTGATGTCATCGACCGCCTTAACGACGCCCTTGGTCGTAGAAAAATAGGTCTTGACGCCTTTCAATTCCAGAATATTTTCGCTGGTTTGCATATTTATTTCAGGCTTATCTGAGTTTCTGCTTGGGATCGAGAACGTCTCTCAGCCAATCCCCGACGAGGTTAAAACCGAGCACGGCAAACATAATTGCCACACCTGGGAAAACAATCAGCCACCAGGCATAGGTGATATACTGCCGGCCTTCATTCATCATCAAGCCCCAGTCCGGTGATGGTGGCTGCGTTCCCAAACCCAGAAAACTCAATGTCGCGGTGAGGATGATCAGTCCACCGATATCCAGCGTTATGAGAATGGTCAATGTGTTAACAATGTTCGGGAAAATGTGGGAAACGATAATTCGGAATTTGCTGCAGCCGGCTACGCGTGCCAGCCTGATGTAATCGTTCTGGGCAACACTCATGGTTTCCCCCCGCACAATCCGTGTATAGGCCGGCCATCCGGAAAGACCGATGTAGATGATAATCGCTACGGATGACGGTCCCATCACCGAGACGACCAGGATGGCTGTTATAATAGGAGGCAGCCCCATCCAGAGATCACAGAGTCGCATAATGCCCATGTCGACATTGCCCCCCAGAAAACCGGAAATCAGTCCGAGGATAATACCAATGGTACCGTACACAGCAATACAGGAGAGCGCGATGGCCAGTGAATATCGTGATCCGTGAATAATTCGGCTCAGGACGTCTCTGCCCAGCGGATCAGTCCCCAGAACATGTTCCCAGGACCCGCCTTCCAGCCAGACAGGGGGCTGGGTGATGTTGGCCATGTCCCAGTAGTCGTAGTCATATGGGGCGACCCACTGGCCGAATAGAACGACAAACAGGAAGATGGAAATAAAGCCCAGTCCCGCATAGGGTACTCTCTTGCGGGCCCTGCTTTTGGCTTCAACACTGCCTTTTGCTTTGGCTGTATCCATGGTTAATTCAGGCATGGTTTGTATCTAAGTGATGTTAAGGTCAAGCGATCCGTTAAGTGACTGATCTGTCTATTGATAACGGATTCTCGGGTCAATGTAAGCGTAAAGGATGTCCACCAGTAGGTTGGACATCACAATCAAGATGGAAATAAAAATGACGATGACCTGCACCACCGGATAATCCCGAGCGAAGATGGAAACCATCACCAGGTTACCCACCCCGGGCCATGAGAAAATGGTTTCAATCACCACAGACCCCATGATCAGACCGGGAATGACCAGACCCAGAATGGTGACCACCGGGATACAGCCGTTTTTCAAAGCGTGCACCATAATAATCTTGAATTTGGGAACCCCTTTGATATGGGCCATGACAACGTATTCGCTCTTTAACACCTCGATCATCGACGAACGGCTGAGCCGAATAAAGCTGGCGATACCGTACAGAGACATGGAGGTGACCGGCAGCACAAAGTGGCTCAGGCCTCCACGCCCCGATATGGGAAAGATGCGCCACATCACCCCGAAGGTCAGAATGAAAAAGAGGGCGATGGCGAAGGAGGGTACCGCCATCCCCACAAGCGACAACTGCCGGCCGAATCGATCAAAGAGGGTGTCCCGTTTGACCGCAGAGATGATACCGATGCTCATACCGATCAATACCGCAAAAAACAGGGAGGCAATCGTCAGCTGAAGGGTTGCCGGAATCCGCTCAACAACCAGTTCAAGGGCCGGTTCACTATACCGGAAAGACTCCCCGAAATCGCCGACAATGCCGTTTTTGAGAAATATCCCATATTGCTCGATCAGCGTTTTATCCAGACCGAATTTGACCTTGAGCTTCTGCTGTAATTCCGGTGTCGCATCTGGTGGGAGCATGATGGCTGTGGGGTCCGCCGGATTCAATCCCCTCATCACAAAAAACACAACCGTGATGGTGGAAAAGATCGTCAGGAGGCCAAAAAGAAAGCGCTTGATGATGTATCGTTGCATTTGGTTTTTTTCAGTCCAGGGTTCAAAACCATCATGGGTATGGATGATGCCAGAAAGAAACATGTTGATCGATGGATTACTGCAATTCCAGTTCCATTCGCAATGCTGCCTAAATCAGGCGAAAAAGTAAAGGTTAATTTTCAAGACGGGAGACAAAAGTTACTGTAATAGTGAGCGTTTTCAGCCGAACGGGCAACGGGGATGATTGGACTGGATTTGGTTGGGAAATGGGTTGGAACTGGTTGGAATGAGTGATATTTGACACAAAAACCAGTTTCAGGCTCAGTCTGCTTTATGAGGATCCGCCCCCTTTTCAGTGAGGCCTCTGAGATAGGAATCCGGTACCAGGGTCACTCGAGGACGTGACTTCACCGGGCTGATATCCATCAGCAGGTGGCATTCATAGGCATCTTCCAGTATATCATAGGTCAGGACCGTGTCCGGAGTACCCTGTTTTATGGCTTGACCCTCTTTAACCAGCAGCAGGGTATCAGCGTACAATGAGGCCAGGTTGATATCATGGGAAATCATCACAATGGTCGTCCCTTTTTCCACCTTCAGTTTCTCCATCAGGTCCATTATGCGGGTTTGGTGGGCAAGGTCCAGAGCAGCTGTTGGTTCGTCCAGTAACATGATTTCCGGATCCTGACAGATGGCTCGTGCGATGAAGACACGCTGGCACTCTCCACCACTGAGTTGGTGGATGTTCCGATTGGCCAGGTGCTGCAGATCTGTAAACGACAGTGCTTCGTTTACGGCGGCCTGGTCCGCGCTGTTCTCAAGTCCCAGTATGCCCTGGTGTGGTGTTCGTCCCATCATCACAATTTCGCGGACGGTAAAGGGAAAGTCTACGCTGGCTTGCTGGCGCACAACGGCAATGGTACGTGCCAGATCTTTTCGTGGATAGTCCGCCAGTGGCCGGTTTTTGATCAGAATATCTCCGCTGGAAGACGGAGACAGGCCGGCGACGGTGTTCATCAGAGTGGATTTTCCAGAGCCGTTTGGGCCGATGATGATAAAGAACTCACCCTCCCCCACAGAAAAGGAGATCCTGTCCACGACGGCCCGCTTGTCGTATCGACAAGTCAGGTTGCTGACCTCGATGGCGGCTCTCATCATTTCGCTCTCTTCAAAAAGTAGATAAACAGGGGAGCGCCAATCAAGGCGGTGATAACACCGGTGGGCATTTCACCCTGCTCCGGCAGGGTGCGAGCCAGGATATCACAGAGGACCATGTAGGAGCCACCGCCCAATATACAGGCCGGGATCAGGACCCGGTGGTCCGGTCCCAGTCGAATTCTCATCAGATGGGGTACCACGAGCCCGACAAATCCCAGCAGCCCGCAATAACCAACCACCAGGCTCACCATAAACGAGGTGGTTACCAGCTGGATCAGTACGATCACCCGGGTTTGGATCCCGGCGGACTGGGCGCTTTCCTTGCCCATGCTCAGCAGGTTCAATGTATGGGACAGGATGAAGATCAGGATGAAGCAGGGGATGAGCATAACCAGCAACAGGGAGGCCTGAAATGTGTTGATGGAAGAGAAGTCTCCCATCAGCCAGAACATGATGTTGTGCAAACGTGCGTCCCGCGTGATGGAGACCAGGAACATGATCACAGCTGAGCAGAAGGCGTTGACCATCACCCCGGAGAGGAGCAGCCGGTCCTTCTGAAATAGGGTCTGTCCGCTTGACAAATAGAGAATCAACATCAGACTGAGGATGCTGCCGGCAAATGCCGTGAAGCCGACCCCGGGAAATCGTGCGAATCCCATCATAATACCAAGAATGGCGCCGATGGCGGCCCCGCCGGAAATTCCAAGGATGTATGGCTCAGCCAGCGGATTTCGCAGGATGGACTGGAAGACGACTCCGCCCAGTGAGAGAACCGCTCCGGCAATGACAGCAAGCAACACCCTTGGAAACCGGATTTTATAAACAATGGCTGACAGTACCGGCTCCTGTTCCGGATGTATGATTGCGTTTAGCGTGTGCATCACATCACGGTCGGATGACCCGACGGAGATTCCCAACAGCATGGTCAGCAGCAGGACCGCTGTCAAGACGATCGAGATAAGTGCAATGCGTTTTATCATGGTTACCTGCAGTTGAACTGCCTGTCGTTAAACCGGTCCGGGTGAATGGCGGCGGCGATACACTCCAGGCCATCCAGCAATCGGGGTGATGGGCGATCGGTCAGGTCCGAGTTGATCAGATAGATCCGGTTATTACGGGCGGCAGGCATTTGCGGCCACTGCTTCCACTCCTGCCTGATGTCCTCAAAAACCTTCTCCCGGGCCATGGAGGTGATAATATAAACATCAGGTGCCAGTCCAAGAATCTGCTCTTTTGAGAATACGGGATACTGGTTTCCACCTTCAACCACGTTCCTGCCCCCCGCAAGGGTTATCATTTCATCTGCCAGGGTGTTTGGTCCAACTGAAACCATCGGAGAGATGCCGATCTGCAGGAACACGCGTGGTTTTTTACCGACGGAGGCAACCCGGTTTTGAACGCGGTTGATTCGATTCTGCATCTGATCCAGCAGCCTGCGGGTCGTCTTCCCGGTATCAAGCAGATCTCCAATTGCCTGGACGGTCTCCATCACCGCTGTGACATTGTGAGGGTCCACTGCATAGACCGGGATACCCAGCTCCATCAGGCGCCGGACCACGACGATGGGATTCCCATCCTTAACTGCAATACACATGTCGGGACGCAGAGCGAGGATCCGTTCTAGATCCAGCCGGATATAAGATCCGACACGTGGAAGTCTGGCCGCCGCTTCAGGGTAGTTGCTGTAGCGGGTGGCTCCGACCAGCCGATGCTGTTGTTCCAGATCAAAGATAATCTCGGTGATACTGGGGGCCAGTGAGATTATCCGCATCGGATAATCGGGAACCGTCACTGTGCGCCCGATGGGGTCGGTAACTGTTTTTTCAGCAAAGCTGTTGCCAGCGATCAGGCTTGCTAAGATGAAAAATAGCATGAATGAGAGCGGTCGATTTTTCAATGGTTGTCCATCTGTTTCAGGATTGCATGTGCGAATGATCTCTGTTCGTTGAAAGTGCCTGCCCGGGTAAGTGCCCTGCGGGCAGTGGCTTCTTCTCCATGCATCCAGGCAGAGTAGCCCCACATCAGCCAGGCTTGTCCCATGTCTGGGTATGACATGACCAACTGCTCATAACTGTTGCTGGCGGCCTCGAACTGTTCCTGCTCAAAGTGCAGGTTGGCTTTCAGATGCAGCAGGTCTTTGTCCCTGTAATGCTGTACGCCATACTCAAGCCACTTCTGTGCGGCCTTGATGTTGTCCAGTTTCAGGTAGCTGTGAACCAGTGCCTTGACGGCTTCAGCTGTCATCTCTGACAGGGGCAGCCTTTCGTAGACCCGGGCTGATTGGATCGGAATATCGAGAAACAGGTTCAGTGATGCCATCAGTTTTTTCTCTTCTGTTGTCAGGGGTTTTAACTGACGGACAACTGTCATGGCCATTAGCGCTTTTTCATGGTTTTTTTCGGAGAGGTGGACACTGGCCAGTCCCCTCCACCATGAAGGCTCCAGCGGCTCTTCGTTGATCAACACTTCCGCAAAACGGAGGGCCGCCTGCCGCATATTTAAGGCTATATACTGATGAAGCAGCATCTTACGCCACGTTTTCAGGTGGGAGCCGCTGCCTGCTGAAATGATTTCCCGGATGACAGGTAGTGCCTCCCGGTTTCGATTCAGGGCGAAGAGGATCCGAACGTGTGTTTCCTGTTCTGATGTCCTGATGTCTTCGGGATGCTCTCTCGCCAACAGCTGCATTTTTCCTAGCGCCGCGGCTGGCAATCCGGCTGATAGCGAACTGACTGCTGCGAGATAGAGTAGCCGGGGCTCTTGTTTTTTGGACATCCTGTATGCCCGGCTGAAGGTCTCAGCTGCTTGTTCAAACCGTCCCAGCTGATACCAGGTCTTCCCCAGATTGGACCCGGCCGGAACATAGTCAGGCCGATCATTCAAAACCAGCTGATACGCTTTTGCGGCGTCCTCAAGCCGGTTTGCCCCCAAGTAACTGTTTCCGAGAGCGAAGGTAATGAGGTAGTGATGATGCCCTCTATTTCTGGATTGTCTGCTCTTTTCAGGTGCCAGGTTTTGAAAGGACTCAAGCTGGTGAATGGCTTCCTCGTATTGTTGGTTTGATAGCAGCGTTGAAACCTCACTCAGCATTCGGTGCACCTTCCCGGGAAGCCTCTCTCCTGCCACTGCAGATGAAGCTGCGAATGCCCCGGCCAGGAAGAAACAGATCAGAATGACCAGCAGGTGCCACCTATTTTTCATGACCTAACCTGAATTGCAATCTTTGCCTGATCCGGATGTTGACGGGCTTGCCACTGACGGTTCCCGGGCTGAAACGCCAGCTGGAGACAGCGCGGATCACACTCTGTTCGTATATCCCTGGCGGTTCTGCCTGGATGATGGTGACAGTTTCGACCCTGCCTGAAATGTTGACAATAAACTCGACATCCACCCACCCCTGAATGCCCCGTCTTTGAGCTTGCCTGGGATAAAGAGGCGGCGTTCGTACCAGCGGCATCAGGGGGTTGTCGATCTCGTCCAGGGAGTAGAATGTTGTGCCTGGGGTTGGCAGATCGAAATTCAACTTTACCTTCAGCTCCCGGCTGTAGGTTGGAGCCGGGAGATCGGTCTTCAGATCCAGTGTCAGGTCTGGTTTTGCCCTGTCCGCCATCAAAGAGTTTTTCAGTGGTGATTGTTTCTCAGATGATGTGATCATCCTTTTTTCAGGGAAAATCTGTGCTTTATCCCGGGGCACAGGGGGTTTAATCCGCACCATCCTGAAGCCCTGAACCGATTTTATATCCGGTTTTCTTTCTGAAATAGGGTCCATCAGCCCCGGAATGAAGCTGACCAATAGTCCATTCAGCAACAGGGCCGCCAGAAGGGGAATTCCCCAAGCCCGGATTTTGCTGATAACTATTGATTGATGGGCGCTGTTCATCTCTGATCCTATTCGGCCATTGCCGGATGACTGGCGGCTATGGAGACGTTGTCAGCCCCTGCCAGTTTGCAGGCGTCCATGGCCGTGATCACGGCCCGAGTGGAACTGTCCATGTCTGCTACGATGACGACCTCTCCCTCGGGGTTTTCAGTCAGGGCCCGTTCGACGTTGCCCCTGACTGCTCGAAAATCAATTTCCCTTGAGTTCATGAATATCCGGTTATCACTGGTGATGCCGATCATGATGCTGGATCTGGTTTTGGCGATGGCAGTTGATGCGGTCGGCCGATTGATCTCAATACCGGTTTCCTTGACGAAACTGGTGGTGACAATGAAGAAGATCAGCAGGATGAATACCATATCGATCAGTGGCGCCATATTCAGCTCCAGCGGCTGTTTCTTTCCCTTTCTGGCAGCAGTAATGTTCAGCATGGCTTGACTCAAATATAATTTAAAAGATACAGCCCGACAGATGCCAGCCGCTGTTTCAGGTTTTCCGCCCGTTTTTTCAGAAAACCGGCCATATAAAGCCCGGGAATAGCTACCAGTAGTCCTGATTGCGTCGTAATCAGGGCCTCGGAAATCCCGCCGGCCATGGCCCGTGCGTTTCCCGTCCCGAATCCGGCGATGACATTGAAGGTGGTGATCATGCCAGTGACAGTTCCCAGGAGGCCCAGAAGTGGTGCCATGCTGGCCAGTACCTGGATGATTGCCAGGTAATTGTCCAGGGAGGAAACGGTGTGCATGACTGTCTCGTCCAGTATGTGTCGGTCCACTGCCCGGGTACCTGTTTTTTTCCTGAGGAAGCGTCTCACCAGCAGGCTGGTGATGCCCCTGTATTGATCGAGATCCGGTTCTCTGCCAGTCCGGATACAGTGTCCGGCTTCTGCCCGGCTCATGTTTTTCCGGTGCAGGCGTCTGAAGAACAGGACCCGGTTGAGGATCAGTGTCCACATCACAACTGAGATCAGGATAATGGGCACAATGACCACCCCGCCGCCCAACAGGTAGCCCTCTGCCTGCAGATAACCCTCTCTAAGCAGCAGGATCATTCTCCTCCTTGACCTTCTCGATGGTGTTCACGAAGGCCACTGCTTTTTCCTCCATCTGTGCGATCAGGTTCTCCACAAACCGTGAGAGCAGGGTGTGGGAAAACATGATGGGGATGGCAACCGCCAGGCCCAGCATAGTGGTAACCAGGGCTTCTGATATGCCTCCTGACATCATCTTGGCGTCACCGGTGCCGAAGTAAGTGATGGCATGAAAGGTGTTGATCATCCCGGTGACAGTTCCCAACAGGCCCAGCAGAGGAGCGATAGATGCGATCATGCCCAGTGTGGAGAGAAAGCGCTCCAGAGGAGGGATCTGCCCCAGAATAGTTTCCTGCAGGGCATTTTCGATGTCCTCGCGCTTCATCTTCCGGTGTTTTAGTGCGGTGCGGAGTACAACTGCAAGTGGTTTACGCTGATAGGACTCTAGCAGGGATGTACAAGACTGCCATTGGCCGTTCAGTGCCAGTGAATTAAGCTGCTCGCTCAGCTTTTCGGCGTTAACGTGTCGACGCAACAGGAAAATCAGCCGCTCCATCACAATCAACAGCCCAAAGAGGAAAATCCCGATGATGGGCCAGACGACGGGGCCGCCTGCGGCAATCTGCTCAATGAAACTGATCCCGCTTGAAATCTGGCGCAGGGCGCTGCCCTGGGAGATATCGATGGGAACGGAGATGGACTCCCCGTTCATGTACCCGTCGATCCGACTTTGAATGCTACCGGTTGGTGTCCGGGAGAGGGCAAAGAGTCTCCGGCTTTTGTCGGAATATAAAGCGAAGCCAGTCTCCTCATGTGTCCTGTAGGCGGCTGTGAAATTGCCAAGTACTAGTATGGGGGCGATCACGGCTTCTCCTGATCGGCTCACCAGGGAATGTTCCTGAATCCTGACCTCGCCGGAAAGCTGAATTTCTTGCATCAGGAGGGTGACCATATCGCGAATATTGGCCATGTCCGGATAGTTTTCGCTGTTCAGCAGATGCTGAATAAAGGCTCCCCGGTTCTTGATAAATGCACTCTGCTGGCTTTGACTGATCAAGGCATCCAGGTCCTTTGCATTGACCCGCATGAATCCGATCAGCTCTCTGGAAACGGCATTGATCCGTTCCTGCTGCTCCTGCAGCTTTTTCCTGCCGGCTTCCAGTCGTTGCAGTTCTGCACTCTTTTTCTTGTTTGCTGCCCGAGTTGTGTTATTTTGTTTCTTTAGTTTTCGGATGTCATTCAGCAGGGACAATCGCTCAGCGTCCATTTCCTGTCTGTTTCTCTGGGCCTCTTTGTCTGCCTCCTGTTTTTCCACTTGGACCTGTTTCAACAGTTCCGTCTTCCGGGTGGCAACCGCTTGTTCTGAAACTCGCATGTCTGCGGCAGTCAGGGTGAGTGGGGCTGTAAACAGGAGCAGGCAGACCAGGCAGATCAGGGTGTGTTTGTTTATCATGGAATGGCCAGCCTCCCCAGTGGAAGGTTGACGATTTTGACCGGGCGTCGCTTGCCTGCAATTTCAAATGCGATGTTGATATCACGATTGTAGCTGTCCGGAAACACCTTCCAGACATTCTCACGAAGGTCATAGTAGCCGGTCAGGTTTTTGTCCGGACTTTGAAAAAAGAGTGAGACCCGTCCCAACCTGAACACACTGGCGGTCAACTCCTTTCCGCCGGTGTTGATTGACTGGCTGTATACCTCGATGGTGCTGCCATATTCAACCTCTATAAACAGGGCCTCCATGCTGCGGCGATATTTTTCACTGATGGTCAGATCAGGATCATCCAATACTCGGCGCAGGGTGTCTATCCGGTTGACGCGTTCATCCTTGAGGAAAGGGGTGTCGCCTGCTACCAGATTTGAAAGCCTTTGATGGACTGTTTCCAGGAAAGGCCTGATCTCCCGGGTAAGAACCGCACTGTTTTCGATCTGTTGCCTTAACAGAGTCGTTTTACGGCGTGTGGTGTTAGTTTTTTTCTCTAGGGATTGCTGTTCATTTAGTAGTTGTCGATTGACTGTTTGAAGCGATGCCAATTGTGCTTTCAAGGCCGCGCGCTCCTTCATCCACTGCTCCCGCTCCTTCTGTGTCTGCTGTCGGATGTTGATGGACTGGCTGACAGGCTTTCGAACTCGGTCAACGTAGTCACTACCCAGACAAGAACCGGGGATCAGCAACAGAGCAGTGAGAACAAGCAACAAAACTGAAATATAAGGGGCTAAAATTCGTCGCAACTAAACCTCTTCTCAACAGGGTTTGGATTGATTGATGAACAACAGCATACCCGTTTTTTCTGGTTATTGAAATAGAGCATCGGAACAAGAAAGGATAGATCCTCCCAACCTCCTTGAAAGCAACGTACTTGACAGGTGGTCAAGATGGATCTTAAAAGGAACACGTTCTCCAATAGTGTCATGCCGGCCGCCGAGCCAAGTGTTTTGTTTCGAAACACGTTGCTCGCGGCATCCAGTCAAAATATGTCCTGGACCCCGGCTCGGCGGCCGGGGTGACGATCAGGCCTGTTAAAAAGTGGCCTTAGCGCCTACATAGTATGATCTTCCAGCTGTTGCATAAGACCAGGCATCCTCATAAAAGGTATCGGTCACATTGTCGATTCTGCCGTAAAGGTCAAGATTGTCCGTCAGGGCATAGGATCCTGCCAGGTTGACCAACGTGTAGGCAGGCAGTTCATCAACCGTATTCCCGTCTTTGTCTTTCGCGCTGGAAACCGGGACTCGGGATCCTACATTGTATACGCTGTATGATACCTGGGCCTTTTCCAGAAATCGGGTGGACCCACTGATAACAGTTTTGCCTTCTGGTCGCCGCAGGAGGGGTTCTCCCTCATCGTCCTCTGTCTTCAGAGCGACATGATTGATGGTCAGGTCGGTGTGTTTCCCAATGGCAGTGCTGAAAAAGGCTTCCCATCCGGAGGTCTTGCTCTTTCCGTCCATCTGCCCGTACTTGTAAGTGGCAAAGTCATAAGCGATGGCATCGGTGAATTCACTGGTGAAAAAGGTAACCCCGAACCTGATGCCGCTGCTGTCCATGGACTGTTCGAATCCGACATCTGTTGTGACACTTTTAGCAGGGTCGAGATCTTCATTACCATATGAACTGTACAACTCAAACAGGGAGGGTGCCTGAAAGCCTGTGCCGTATGAAGCCTTGATCAGGGTTCCGCTGTCCTTGATTTCATAGGATGGCGCCAACCGGTAAGTGACGGCGGATCCGAATTTGTCATGGTTGTCGCTGCGGGCACCTGCCACAATGATGAGTGACTCATCAATCAGGTAGACATGCTCTTGAACCCAGTAACTGTTTGTTGTGGCGGACTCATCGATATCAGTACTGGAATTGCCTCCGGAAAAGGACTTTTGAGTCATCGCTTCTGTGGCGCTGCTGACGCCAAAGGTGAGCTCCTGAACATCACTAAAAAACATGGTCCCTTGCCAGGAGAGTTCGCTGGAAGAGCCGTCATATTCATAGGTCTGTTCATCATCCTGGTCATAGCTTTTCCGGAGGTTTGCTCCAGTGTTATAACTAGTTGTTGATTCCAGGGATCCGTCCATGAACCTGTTATTGACCTGGAATGACACATACTGCTGGTTCAAGTCTGTATGCCTGTCTTTCTGCCCGTCAGGGTTGGCATCATAGGACCAGGTGCCACTGTTGTAGTCCAGGCGATCCCCGGTGTATCCTGAACCGTAGTCATCCAGGTCGATACTTGAGTTCAGGTTGTTCACCGTCAGAGAGATGTCAAAATTTTTGTTGATCTCATAGCCTACAGAGGCAGACAGATTACGGTTTTCCCAACCATCTTTCTCCTCTGTATTCCCGTCATGGGGTATGTCGTCGTTGCGGTCATTGGCAATGGAAAATCCGTCGGACTTGTTTTGAGCTGCGTTCACAGAATAACGGAAGGCACCGGATGTACCACGGGCACCGGCGGTAACGCGGGTTGTACCGTAAGATCCGGCCTCGATTCCGGCTGTGATGACCGGTTTTCCTTCTCCTTTTTTGGTGATGATATTAACCACCCCAGCCGTGGCGTTGCTGCCATAAAGGACACTCTGCGATCCCCGGATGACCTCGATCCGTTCGATATTGTCCACTGTTAAGGTTCCGATGTCCGCCGACCGGTTGGGGTCAGAGGGGTTGTTGACCATGACGCCATCGATCAAAACCAGAGTGCTCTTGCCTTCAGCCCCGCGAATGAAAATACTGGATGAGGACCCGGGACCACCCTGTGTAGAGATATCCACCCCGGGTATATCCTTCAGGAGTTCCCGAATAGTGGTCTGTTTTTTGGTTTGGATATCCTCTGCCGTGACGACAGAAACCGAACTTCCCCCGATTTTATCAAGGGATCTAGGGGTCCGGGTAGCGGTGATCACAAAATCGTCCATGGTTTTGTCAACTGTTTCCACCGCGAAAAGGGTTGCGGGCACTGAAACAGTCAGCACAAGTAGTGCGAATACATATAAAATCCGTTTTAACATGATAACTCCGTATGATTAAACCAATGTGGTTGTATGCGTTTAAAGACCGACGGCATGCCTGCTGAATCATGGGTAACACATGACCGGTCGAATAATAGGTGACGATGTTAAACTGAGGGAAACCAATCCGTTTAGTGAAAGGGTCGATCTGAAGTCCGATAGAACCCTTCGGCGCCGAAGGGTGTCAGGATGCGGTTGACGGTATCTCAGGCAGCTTGCAAACGGATTTGCAGGCACAATGAGCCGTCAGGCAAAATGTTGGTCGTGTAGGATCGGATCAGCCTTTTCTGTTTATAACCGGGGTGGATTTGGCCCGTAGGGCGCTAAAATCTGTGGTTTCCTGAAGGTGTCTGCATATATATCCTTGTTTGCGAGGATTAATATATCATGGAAGATCTGACTTATTGCTCCCGCTGTATTGATCAGGCAGGTAACAAATCACAGTTGCGGACCAGTAAGGGAATTTCACCCTGCTTCCTCCATATGGGGAAAACGGACGGAGACAATCAGTGCTCCTCCGCTTTTCAAAAGATGTGCTGTCCTAGTCTCTGGTTATCAATCGCATTGGATTCCTGTCAAGCAGTTCATTTTTTCCCATTGGCGCAATCTTGCTTTTGGAAGGATGTGACAGGTTTTTTATCATGTGGGGTGTCGAGCAGACGTCAATCTGATTGACAAGCAGAAAGTGTATAGTATAAGGTGGCACTTGACAAAAAGAACCGACCAACTGGAAGGTACGATTGACGACCAAAAAGGGAGCAACTGATGAAAACAAGACTGACTGAAATGCTGGGAATCAAGTATCCGATCATCTGCGGTGGTATGATGAGGCTGGCCTATCCCCAACTATGTGCTGCCATATCTAATGCCGGGGGTCTGGGCAACCTGACGTCTGCCATGTATGAGGATAAAGCGCAGTTCAAGGCTGCCATTCAGGAGGTGAAGAGCCTGACCGATAAACCGTTTATTGTAAATGTCACCCTGCTGCCGTCCATCGGTGTAACTCCGGAACGCTACCAGGCATATTTTGAAGCAATAGCAGAAGAGGAGGTGGCAGCATTGGAGTTGAGTGGAGTGCCCCTGAATCGTTATGAGGGCGGGAAATATTTTGAAATGCTGAAAAAGGCAGGGGTGAAACTCTTTCATAAGGTTGGATCAGTCAGACACGGCAAGTCAGCTGAAAAAGCGGGCTATGATGGTGTATTTGCAGCAGGTGTCGAGGAGGGTGGTCATCCTCTGAACGAAAATGTTGCAACCACCGTTCTGACGCCCCGCATGGTGGAAGAGCTGAGTATTCCGGTGATCACTACCGGCGGTATCGCCAGTGGTATTGGTCTGGCAGCATCAATGTGTCTTGGAGCAGAAGGGGTGATGATGGCTACACGATTTATCAACACCAAAGAGTGTCAGGTTCACAAGAATGTTTATCAGGTCATGATCGACAGACAGGAGAATGAAACGGTTCTCTATGGTAATTCCATTGGACTACAGGGAAGAGCGCTGGTGAATGAATCCATTATCAAGGTCCAGGAAATCGAAGCGCAGGGCGGGGGACTGGAAGAGATCATACCGCACATAGCCGGTGCCCTGGGGGACGAGATCTGGCAGGAGGGGAACCTGAATAAAGGTCTGGTGGCAGTTGGTCAATCCATCGGCCTGATTCATGATGTGGTGACTTGTAAGGAACTCCTTGACCGTATGGCCGAAGAGGCGGAAGCATCGCTTTCCCGTGGGTTGAATATGTGCCAGGCCAACTAGGCGGATCACTCTAGAGGGAGAGAGCCATGGGCAGAAAACCTGTGAGTCGACCGTTAGATTCAGTTGACGGTCAGCCGATGTTGAAAATGAAGGAGCTGGTGGAAGCGACGGGGATCAGCAAGGCAACCATCCTCTATTATGTTTCTGAGGAGCTGTTGCCTGCACCGCTGAAAACCAGCCCCAATGTTGCCTATTATCCTTCTGCCACCATTGAACGGATACAGTTAATCCGCCAGTTGCAGGCAAAACACCGATTCAGCCTTGCCCAGATTCGAACCATCCTGCGGGAAGGGGACAAGGGACATGACCTGGAGTCGTTGATTGAATTTAATAAGGAGATCTTTGGTCAGGAAGAGGGAGCACTGCTGAAACGGGGTGAATTCTGCCAGGCTTGTGGCCTTTCAGAAGCGCAGCTGCAGCAGGCAGTGGATTTGAAACTGCTGGTTCCGGTTTCAGATAACGCCTTCGACAGTGCAGACCTGAGTGCCGGCAAGTTTTTGTTAGAGAGCCTGTCGTTGGGGATCACCTTCGACGACCTTGCCTATTACGCCCGCCTGGCTGAGGAGATCGTCTCACACGAAATGGACCTGCGAAAACGACTTGTTCGTAACATGTCTTACGACGAGGCTATGGCAACCACCCTGACGATTACCCGCAACGCCCGTTTCTTCAGGCAGTATACCATCGAGCGTATCTTCAAACAGCGAGTTTTGCGGCAATCCCGGAAACAGAAAAAGAAATAGCCAATGCGGGTCAGGGGCAGGCTGTAAGCACTGCCCCTTGACTGGCTATCTATCTGGGCATTCTGACCACCAGCACCGGTTTGGTTGATCGCTGAATAACCTCATTGGCGACGCTGCCGATCAGGGACTCCTCCAGCAACCCATGTCCGTGGGTACCCATCACCACCATATCATAACCCCCGGCTTCACCCGTCTCAATGATATTATCGGCTGGTGATCCAACCTTGACCAGGATCTCGCCATCGTCCAGCGGGCAACTGGGGATCTCTTTTGTGATCAGGCTGGATGTCTGGGTGACCCGCTGCTGAATGATTTGTCGGGCGGCCTCGATCTCTGCCTCATTGTAGCTGGTGGTTCCTCCTTCACCTGCCCGGCTGGTAAGGTTTGCCCCGGCCTCTGCCTCCAGTTGTTCAAGCAGATCGGGTATGACATGCAGGACGGTGACACTGGCGTCATACCGGTTTCCGATGCTGCAGGCGTATCGAACGGCATGACGGGCCGTTTCAGAAAGGTCAGTGGCAAACAGAATCTTCCGAATAATTGGGACCAGGGGTTCACCCGCTTCAGGCTCGCTGGCTAATGTGGTTTCAGCACCAACACCCTCTACCAGAGGTTGTGATGCTGTCGGTTTTTCGGCTTTGCCGAAAAACGTCTCTACAAACTTAACATACCAGGCCGCAGTCTGAATCTGAACCACATAAGCCAGCGAAATGAGAAGCGCTATGGTCAACCCCTGTTTGCCGAAGGCTGTCATAGCGATAGCCAGAGCAATGGAGAGGTCGCGCATCACCACACCAAAGACCATGGCGATGGCATCTTCCCGTTTGAAAAACAGTTTTCCGGTAATGGTTAACAACACGTAAGATGTCAGATAAAAGATAATTAGAGGAACCAGGATCGTGACGATATCACCCGGGTTGGCGATGATGTTTTTGGCCTTCAGCGACATGGCAACGAAGGCGATCAGGACAACTCCCAATGCTGAAAAGGGAGGAAACTTCGGTTTGATCTGCTGATTCCAGGTTTTCTCCCCGTATTTTCTTTTTAAGACCGATTGGGTAACCAACCCGGCGACAAGAGGAACGAAGACAAACAGGGCAACCTGCTTGAACATGTGCAGCATGTTGACGTCAATGGTGGCCCCCATGACCACCTTGGTGTAAATCGGAGCCGCCAGGGCACCCAACACCAGGCCAAAAACCACCATCTTGATGGCGGCCTCCTTATTTCCCCTTGCAAAACCGGTCCAGGAAATGGTCATCCCGGAAGTGGGTAGTACGCCAATCAGGAATAACCCTACACCCCAAAGAACATATTTCTCGGGTCCCCCTGCAAAGAAAAATTTCCCGATGAAAAACGCCAGGATGGGGACTATGACAAAATTGATCACCTGGGTGGTCAACTGCAGCTTGAAGTCGCTGCCCTTGAATACCCCCTTCACATTCAAGGTAACCATCATCGGGTACACCATGATGAACGTAACCGGAATAATAAAAGATTTCAGTGGTGACGCATCAAACAGGTATCCAAATAACAACCCGAACCCCATGGAAATAGGAATGGACCAGACCAGATTTTTCTGTAGTACCGACAGTAGCTTGAACATAATGATCTCCAAATTGAAAACAGATGATGCTTTAGAATTTGTAATTGCGTATGTCTGCAAGTATAGAGCAAAATAATTTTGCCCCTCAGCGAATCAGGTTGTCCGCTTCCACGCCGTTGGCAATCTGTCCCTGCTCCTTCATGCTGTCGAGAAGAATGGAGCGGATGGTTATGCAGGCGAGGGTGATCCGGTCATCGACCAGACAGTAATAAACCATCTGACCCTCTTTCCGGAATCGGACAATGTTGGCAGAGCGCAGAATATTAAGATGCTGGCTGACATTGGTCAACGGCACCTGGATCGCCTCAGCGATCTCACCCACTGAAGACTCCTTCTTCTTGGAAAGGCAATCCAGGATCATCAACCGCTTTGGGTTTCCCAATGTGCGACAGAAATCTGCGTGCAGTGAAAACAGCTCTTTGTGTTCAAATTTCATATTATTGTATTCATGTAGTTGCGAAAGTATGTAAGTATAAACATAAAGGAAGGGGAAAATCCTGTCAACTGGTTAGTGCCTTTATAGGATCTCGACATTCTTTCGTCGCTATGATGGTCTTAAGGTTGTTTCTTTATTGGTTGGGGAGAGGGATGCCTGCGACTCTCATCAGCAGGCGTTGGTTGACGGGGGGCTATTTGGGTTTATAGGAAAAACGGACGACTTCAGGCTCCACCAGCGTTTCAAAGTCGTTGAATCTCATTCTCACGAGTTCGGTATGCGTTCCGGCGTTGAAATAGATATCCTCATCGGCTACCAGGCTGGCAGCCACCAAAACCGGGATATCATAAAGGTTCCCAAAGGGTGGCATGGCGCCGGTTTCACATCCCGGGAATATCTCCTTGAACTCTTGTTCACTGGCCAGCTTTGCGGAGTCGGCGTGCAGGGTTTCTCGGAGTTTTTCAAGGTTGACCCGATAGGAAGCGGGGAGAACAGCCATGGTCATTTTACCATCCACTTTGATCATGACGGTTTTGGCAAATTTTTTACCTTTAATATGAAGGGAGGCGACTACTTCCTGGGCTGTAAATGCTTTAGAGTGGTTGATGGTGATATATTTCACCATATTCTTATCCAGGTACGTTTCCAATTTTTGGTTAGGCATCTTGACCTCCTGATAATTTGTTCTAAACATAATAAACGAGGCCACCGTGGCGCGGTTTCCCGTTTATTGGATTGTCCGCAAAATATCATCTGACGATCACAAACATACTGACGGCTTCATCCTATCGTTTCCTGACCTAGAGGTCAATGGAAGAAAATTTGCCATTAAAAAAAACCTGACAGAGCGTTTACACAATGGTTGGCATTGGCATACTTTAGGTTAACCTGTTGAAGATTTAAAAAATCGCATCAACCCAAATGTCCAAAGAGACAGTTTCAGTTTAGAGGAATTGTCATTAAACCAATTTAATACCAAAACCAATCCCATCGTGTTCACAACGTTTCCCCATAAAATCAAAGTTGAGAAACTGAATGATCCCAACAGTGAGCTGACTGATTTCTATTTTCAGCATGCTGCCAATATGTATGTGTTCAGCTATGAAAGAGGGGGCCAGCGGAAGCACACCCTTATTGACTCCGGATATCTGGTGCATCGAGATCAAATCCTGCCCATTCTGAGGCAGCACCATATTGATTTGAAGCAGATAGAAAATATTATCATTACCCATCGGCATGTGGATCACTGTGGGCTGGCCAGACAACTGGCCCTGCTCTCCGGAGCTAGAATACTTGTGCATGCCGAGTTCAAGCGTTTTGTCGAAGGTGATATCCCTCCGCAGGAAAGGCTCTGGTTGGGGAAACTCGATCCAGGACAATTCCAGCAATGTGATATTGAGTACCTCGATCCTGACAGCCGGAACATGGTAGAGATCGAAGGGGTTCGGTTCCCTCGTCTGGGCGACTCGATTCCCATCGGGGCGTCTGGTAAGCTTGAAATACTCGCCTGCCCGGTAAGTGAGATCTCACACAGCCCGGATCAGTTGATTGTTCGTTATCTGCAGGAACCGGATTCCGGTGTCAGCCCTTTTGGTGTCAACCACAAGGTGTCAAATATGGAGATGATATTTTCAGGTGATCTGTGGCTGATGACGGGCCCTATCATTGAAAAGAACCTGAGAATGGTGCCGAATATACTGAGATATGGCTTTTTTTATTTAAAGGAAAGACTGGCCGGCAGAAAGATAGTCTGGGATGATCCACGCGATCAGGATGCTGTGGCCAAGGATGCCTTGAAAAAAGGCTTCTCACTGGTTCGGGTGAAACCGGGTCATGGCGAAGAGTTCCTGGGGTGCCGGATGGTGCCCAACGCACTTTTTGCTGATCGCGATCTGCTGGTCAAGCTGGGTTATGCCATCGATGAAGATCCAGCTGTCTTGCTATTGGAGACGCATCAGAAACGACTGACCGAGCTCAGGGAAATAGGCTACCGGGCCTTTGTGGATGAACTTCAATTCTGGTTGGATGCGGGTGCTGAAACGGAAGAGATCTCCAAACGATTACAGCGTATCTATTATGAACAGCAGGGCGGCGGTAAGCTGGCGGCCCTTGACCGGCTGCAGCGCAGAGAAAGGATATTGGAGTTGATCACCCGGATGGAGGGGGATACTTCAGTTTCTGAGAAACACAGACAGATCGCTTGCATCTATCAGCGGGACTAGTACCTGGTATGTGATCCCAGCACCTCATAAACTGTCCTTGCGCAAACTGGCAACTCAACTGAATGAATTCCCGGTTCTACTTTCCAGACAAGATCTGCCATCATGTTTTAAAAAGCTGGGATGCCAGAAAACCAGATACAGAAGTCAGTTTCCTGGCCGGAAGATAGAAAATTTTATTGGTTTTTTTGATAGACCTCCCAGGTTGATGAGACCAGTGTTTCCAAATCGCTGAATTGAGGCTGCCAACCAAGAATCAGGCTGGCTTTATCAGACGATGAATATAAGTCGGCAGGGTCGCCGGGCCTGCGATCAACGATATTATAAGCAATTTGTTTCCCTGATACCCGGCTCGACGCATTGATCACCTCCATGACAGAGCAACCGGTGCCGGTTCCCAGATTAACCGTCAGTGTTTTGTTTTGTGTCTGGACATATTCAAAGGCTTTGAGGTGTGCATCTGCCAGGTCAGATACATGGATATAGTCCCTGATCCCTGTTCCGTCTGGTGTTGGATAATCATTCCCGTAAATATCCATTGACACTCTTTTGCCGGCAGCCACCTCCATCACCACAGGTATCAGATTGGCTGGATTCTGTTCCAAACCGATAATTCTACCCGCGGCATCGTATCCGGCCGCGTTGAAATATCGCAGGCTGGCATACCGAATACCTTTCAATTGATAAAACCATTCAAGAAAGCGTTCGATTTCCAGTTTGGTGAAACCATAGAAATTTATGGGATTCAGGGGGTGGTTCTCATCCAGGGGAAGATATTCGGGCATTCCGTAAACAGCCGCTGAAGAGGAAAAAATGACAACCCGCGTTTGGGAATTGGACAGTGCCTCCAGCAAATTGATCGTTCCATTGATGTTCTGGTAGGCATACTTCTCAGGTATCAACATGGACTCACCGGCCGCTTTTAAAGATGCCAGATGAACGACGCCATCGTAGGGATGCTTAAAAATGTCAGACAGTGCGGCTCTGTCCTGCAGGTCTGCGTGAATAAATCGCGCTTCCGGAAAAAGGTTGACCTGCATCCCCGAACTGAGGTTGTCCAAAACAGTGACCTCAAAACCAGCTTCAAGAAAGGATAAAACAACATGGCTGCCTATGTAACCGGCGCCCCCAACGATTAATATAGATTTCATGAGTCGTCTCTGGATTAGGGTGATTTAACTTCGGGATTTACGCCAGGAAGCCCCTGCCTTGAAAATCAGTCTGAGGAACTTTCCGTATTCGATTATTTGACTGGCTCTCAACATCAACCAGTCTGGCTGGATAAAACAGTTCTGGAAAAAGCCGGGTAGCGATAGCTTCAGTACGATTCACGGTGCTTGCCAACAGCGAATCCTTTGTGATCAACTCACTCGATCATAACAATATTCCCGGGAATATCAACACCCGCATTGATCAAATCCCGGCTACCCCAAACACTTTGCGGATACTGCTGGTGCAGTTGATCCGGCTTTATCTACTTTGACCCGGGAGTTGAGGATCACCTGAATCCCCATGCACACTGAAGGGACAGATGGGAAAAATGGCAGCTATCAGCAGCCGTTTTTCCCATCGACAAAAAGAATCAGGCAAAGATAGAATGCACTGATTATGGAGACTTTCAATTCAGATAAATGATCACTTGAGGCTTTACAACCAATCAGGACCTTTTATGACTAACATCCTCAAAGAAAAAGAACTGATTCTGATCGTTGATGACGAACCACTTAATCTTCGTGTTTTGGGAAGTTTCCTGAAACAGAAAGGGTATGCAACAGCTGTTGCACAAAACGGCCAGCAGGCGTTGGATTTTGTTGACAAAAAAACGCCGGATATCATTTTACTGGACGTCATGATGCCGGAAATGGATGGGTTCGAAACGGCTCGCCGCCTGAAAAAAAAGGAATTCGCCAGTCACATTCCTATACTGTTTATTACGGCCCTGACGAGCACTGAAAGTATATTAAAGGGATTTGAATCGGGTGGATCTGACTACGTGAACAAACCGATCGTCCAGGAAGAGGTACTTGCTCGAATTCGCGTTCAACTGGAAAACAGGCGACTGATCAAGGAAATTACAAAAGCGAATAAAGATCTGCAGGAACTTGATCTCCTGAAAAATGAATTTCTTGGAGTAGCCGCCCATGATCTGCGCAACCCGCTGGCTTCCATCCTGGGATTCACCGAACTAATGATTGATAAAGATTTTGGAGAGGTTACAGAGGAGCAGGTTCAAATACTGGAACGAATATTCAATGCTGGTACGAGGATGCTGAACCTGGTGAATGACCTGCTCGATATCTCCGTCATCGAAAGTGGAAAGTTGACCCTGAATATCACCAAAGGGTCTCTGCAGCAGGTTGTCAGGGAACGGTCTGCCATCATTGAGTTGCTGGCTGCGAAGAAGGACATCACCCTTCAAGTGAGCTGCGATGCGGATGATGAATCTGAATTTGATGAAGAAAGAATCGTGCAGGTCATTGATAACCTGCTGGGAAATGCCATGAAATTCTCTCCAAATGGCAGCCACATCAATATCGGATTAACTACAAACACCCATCACATGGAAATATCGGTTCAGGACAACGGTCCTGGTATTTCCGAAGATGATCAGCAAAAGCTTTTCGGCAAATTTCAGCAGCTCAGCACCAAGGCCACAGCGGGTGAAAAAGGTGCAGGCCTGGGATTGGCCATCGTGCAAAAAATTGTTATCGCCCATCATGGCACCATCACCGTAAACAGCCAGCCGGGGTCTGGAGCAACCTTTACCGTCACTCTGCCCATCAATTTTGACGTATCATCAAGTGAAGAAGCGGTTTAACAAGCATCGCCGAAGTCTGAGCTCAGGGCTTTCTTTCGGTCAGGCAGGTCTGCAAATGAGGGTAGGCCGTGTTACAGACTTTCCCTGATTTTGGATAGGATTTCCGGAAACTCTGTCAATGCCGTCTCCAATTCACTGATATCATATTGCTGCACCAGTCCATGGATACGCCGCGCATACTGGATCAGCACGCCTGCCTGGTATTTCTCACCGATAAGACGCAACTGGTCAGCAACCCCCTCAGCATCATCCATCACAATGGCACCTTGCATTGATTGCAAAGCAGGCAGCATGTCTGATTCCAGGAGCTGAATCAGTTCCTGGCCATTCAGGATTTCCAAATCGTCCGTTTCCAGTGTGTCGCTGGCCTCCTGTTGTATGGTCTCATCTTCAAGGCGGGTCAGATAGCGGGACAGAATATCCAGCAGAAGTGCCATGTCAATCGGTTTGATCAAATCGGCGTCAAACCCTGCTTCGACCATTTTCACCTTCGAATCTGAAGAGATCGAGGCGGTCAAAGCAATAATCGGGATACTGGAGGTGTCCGGGTTCTGTTTCAGCATCCGGCAGGCTTCTATTCCGTTGCGATTTGGCATGATGATATCCATGATGACAATATCCGGTTGTGCTTCTTCAGCCATCTGGACTGCTTCAATGCCGTCAGATGCTTCCATGACTTCCAGCCCTGTTCTTGAGAGTGCCTCCGACAGCAGCCGTCGGTTATTGGCGGTATCGTCTGCCACCAGCACCAGAGCTGGTTTGAATTGAATATCTCTCAAGTTGAGAACGGTAGGCAGGTCATCCTGCGCAGAGGTCGCATCTGAGACGGCAACATTCTCAAATCGAATCATAAAGACACTTCCTTTTCCGACATCGCTTTTAATGGTGATCTGACCATTCATCATCTCAACAAACCGTTTTGATATGGCCAGGCCCAATCCGGTACCGCCGTACTTGCGATTGCTCTGTCCATCCTGCTGTTGAAAAGACTCAAATATCAACTCCTGCTGGTCCTCTGGAATTCCAATTCCCGTGTCCTCGATATGTATATCCAAATGGATGTGCTTTCCGTTTTCGAAAGACTCGGCAAGCTTGCCGCTCAACCGGACAAATCCGCTGTCGGTGAATTTGATCGCATTTCCAATGAGATTCAGGAGCACCTGGCGCACCCGGGTTTCATCCAGCAGCACTGTCGGGGGCAGGTCAGGATCCAGGTTGATTTGAAAATCCAGGTTTTTTTCAGAAAATCGAATGCTGAATATCTGCTGCATCTCTTCAAAAATCCGATTGACGTTCATCGGTTCAAGAGTGATGTTCATCTTCCCGGCTTCCACCTTGGACAGATCCAGAATATCGTTAATCAATGTCAGCAATGCCTTGCCGGAAGTATGAATGGCGCTCAGGTAGCTTTTCTGTTTCTCGTCTGTAATCATCGAATCCAGAAGCGTGCTGAAGCCTATAACGGAATTCATAGGGGTCCGGATTTCATGACTCATATTCGCCAGAAATTGGCTTTTCGCTTTGTTAGCCGCTTCAGCAGCTTCCTGGGCCTGACGCAGTTCTTCTTCGATCCGCTTAATTTCAGTGACATCCTGCACGGTACCAATCATGACTCGCGGATTACCCTCGGCATCATAAGCCTGAATTTCTGGTGATGTTGTTGTCACCCAGCGGATCTCATTGTCCGGACGCTTGATTCGGAATGTCATTGTTTCCGGGCTGTTCAGGTCCTTGCGAACATTTTTTGCCTGGTCACTGATATACTGGCGATCCTCATCATGAATCATGTCATGGGTCAGGTACCTGAAACTGACGGGTTCAACTATATTTTCAATACCATATATCCGTTTGATTTCGTTGGAAACATCTAACTCATCGAGTAACATATCCCATTTCCAGCTGCCCAGGTGGGCCATCTGCTGGGCTTTTTCCAGGAGGGATTCATTTTCCCTGAGCGTTGCCTCTGTCTGTTTTAAATCCGTGATATCAATCTGTATCGCCACAAAACTCTCAATAAACCCTTTTTTATCCAGAATCGGAGCGACGGTTTGATGGGCGTGAAAAACAGACCCGTTTTTTTTGCGGTTGATGATATCTTCATGCCAGATTCTCCCGTTCAGTAGCGTGGTCCATAAACGGCGGTAGTATTCTGCACTCATCTGACCTGATTTCAAGATTCTAGGGGTCTGACCCAGCATCTCTTCCTCAGAATAGCCGGTTATCTCCAAAAAGGCGGGGTTCACATAGGCAATTTCACCTTCCACATTTGTGATATAGATGGCAGCACCCGCCTCATCGACTGCTTTCTGAAAACGGCGTAATCTTTCTTCTCTTGATTTCTGATCAGAAATATCAGCATTTGTCCCGATGAATCGGGATGGTTTTCCGTCTTCAGTCCATTCGACCACTTTTCCGCGATTGAGTATCCATTTATAAGACCCATCCTTGCATAGCATGCGGTGCTCCACCTCAAAGTGTTCTGACTTTCCTGACAGGTGTTCATTGATTGCGGTCTCAACGGAAGATGCGTCATCCTCATGCAACCTGGATTCCAACTCGGACATACTGTCACTGATTTCAGCCACCGTATATCCCAGCATTTTTTTCCACTGGGGGGAATAGTAAACTGAGTCGGCAATCATGTCCCAGTCCCAGACACCGTCCTGGCTTCCCTCCAGGGCAAACTGCCATCTCAGTTCGCTGCTCTTCAATTTGTATTCAGCCGCCTTTCGTTCTGAAATATCCCTGATAATACCGGCAAAATAGAGCTGGTCGTCCACTTTCATCTTGCTGACGACCAAATCTGCAGGAAAGATCTCCCCATTTTTTTTCAACCCGGCAACCTCTCGGCCGATACCGATAATTTTCTGAATGCTGGTGGTAATATAGTTATGCAGATAGCTGTCATGAGCGCTCTGGAAGGGTTCGGGCATCAACATACGGATATTTCTGCCGATAACCTCCTCTTTCTGGTAACCGAACATCTTCTCTGCACCGGGGTTGAACAGCTCCACGATTCCTGTGTGGCTGATGGTGATGATGGCATCTGCTACGTTGTCCATGATGGCATGAACTCGACTGTCGCTTTTCTTAAGGCTTATCTGCACCTGCTTGCGTTCGAAGATCTCCTGTTCTAGTTCTTTGTTGGTATCTGACAGTTCGGCTGTTCTGGATTTGACAGCTCGTTCCGTTGCCCGACTTCGCCCCACAACAATTGCCAGAAAGGATCCCAGTAACGTGACCATCGCCAGGCCGAATCCCAGAACCAGCCATGACTGTGAAGGCCGGTAGTTGGAGATGAAACTCTCCGTGGGAAAGGTATGCAGAGACCAGTTTCTGCCTGCGAACGACAAGCCTGAAATCCAGTGAAGCGACAGCTGTTTTGGACCATGGGGATCAAGAATGACGGGTAGTATTTCTTCCACCAGGGACGGATCGTTGGCGTACAGCAGTCGTTGTCCCTTGGGAGCGGAATCATCCATCAGCCAGATGTTTATTCCTGTGGTGTCAACCTGCTGCAGAATACTTTCAACCAGGGTGCTCACTTTGAAAACGCCCAGAGCAAACCCCTCGAGCTTATAGACACGTTCCATTTTGGTCGTGGGAGGGGTGCTCTTTTGATAGATCGGCACAAACAGCAGGATACCATATTGAAGCCCTCTTTCCTGTACCATTTTGATTCGTGATGTCGCCTGCGCCGTATCGGTCTCGGCAGCTTTTGTCATCGTTTTCCGGCGGTTGGAATTTGACGACAGATCAAACCCCAGGAGGCGTTCATTACCCAGAATCGGTTCAGCAAAATAGACTGGAAAATATTCCGGTCTATTCGAGGCCTTAACCAGTTGTCCATCCGCCTGTAGTTCTCGAAAGTGAAACGCGGTTCCCAAATCCTCCGAAGCACGTTTTTCATATTCCTGCCGCTGGGATGCAGGAATTCTTGGAACCCATTCAAGCGCTTGAATCCCTGGTTTTTTCTGCAGAAATCGTTTGACAAAGGTTTGGAAATCATTACGAGTGATCACACCCGAGGCTTTGAAGAAACGCTCAATGTTGAACACCACGTCGACATCCGATTCTATCCGGCTCCAAAGGTTATGGCTTAAGTCACTGGACCGCCGTTCGAACATCAGCCGCTCTTTTTTCCATTCGGTATTCCGGCTGTAGAGGGAGAGTATGACTACTGCCACCGTTGCAAGCATTATCGGGACCAGCACAATCAGTCGGCCTTTCAAACGGGCGTTCTTCATGTTTGCACGCCAGGTCGAGAACAGGGGCAGAATCACCGCTACCTCGAAAATGTCGCAGACCCACCATCCGAGCCAGGTCATCCCCAGTTGTCGAACATTCAGAATATCAGTCCAAAACAGCATTAATGTCCCGACGGTTGCATTTATCAGACAACTGACCAGCCCCGCCAACAGGATCATCTTCAATATATCGGCCATGCGGTCGGAGCGGTGCGGAAATCCAATGAACCGTCTGAGCAGCTTAGCTCCGACCAGTGCCTGCAACACCGTACTCAAGGCCACAATAGTTGATACCAGCCAGATGGTCGCTAGAGAATGGACTCCACCAATATTGGAAAGGGTTGATACACCGACCATCAAGGTGGTCAGAAAAATTCCTGGCCAGATTCTGAATCCAAAGACGAGCATGCCCGCGAGTGCTATTCCAGCAGAAGTCCAGATTGCGGCCGGGTGTCCTGGTGAGATGTACAGACTTCCTGCCAACCAGCTCACCAGTAAAATAGCGGTGGCAATGCTGACTGTCTGGATGAACCATTTTTTTGTACTGATACCGTCTGAGCGCTGCATAACATCTCCTTGAATCTCAATCGCCTGATCTGATCCCAGACCCTTTTTTAAATGGAATCCCCTGCAGTTTTCATTGCTGGGCAGTTGCTGCAGAATGATTTGGTTATCGAACTGAACCTGACAGGGAATTAATCAAACGAGCCATTCCCGTCCCTGTTGACGGCATTATCAAATTTCTATACTAATTAGGGAGTTACGAACCTCTGTCCGAACCAACGCCATTATATGGAAAAAAAACGATTTGCAACAGCCATAAAAAGGGCAACCCTTATCTTTGTTCTGGTTATGCTTCTACCTTTTGTATTGCAAGCTGAGACTCGGAATAGCTTTGATCCCTGGCTGGTCTACTATTCGAATGAAGTTGATATCGACTCTTTCTCTCCTTACAAGCTGCTCGTACTTGACAGTGATGCCCATCCCCCTCTGGCGAATCTGAAAGCCCGAGGAAAGCTGTTGCTTGGCTATATCAGCCTGGGGGAGGTTGAATTCCACCGGGCTCATTTTTCCGAGGCGAAGCAGATGGGGGTGCTTCTGGAGGAGAACCAGTTCTGGAAAGGCAGCTATTTTATCGATATGCGACAGGACTACTGGCCGAAAAAAGTAATCACCACTTTGATCCCGCAGATTCTTGAAAAAGGATTCGATGGTGTTTTCCTGGATACGCTTGATAACCCGCTGCACCTTGAGAACAGCGATCCGGTCAAATACCGGGGCATGAAAAATGCTGCGGCCAGGCTTGTAAAAGGGATCCGACTGCATTTTCCGTACATTAAAATAATGATGAATCGAGCCTATGGCCTGATTGACGAGGTGTCTCCTTATATTGATATGATTCTGGGAGAGTCGGTGTATGCGGACTACGATCCGGTGAAAAAAAACTACCGTCTGGTTGAGCCTTCTCTCTACGAATTTCAAATTGAACAACTCAGGAAAGCAGCAATCATAAACCCCGGAATTGGTATCTATACTCTGGATTACTGGAATCCGGAAGATCAGGACATGCTCCGTAAAATATACCGACTGCAGCGACAAAATGGATTCAATCCGCATGTATCTACCATCCTGTTAAATCGAATTATTATGGAGCCTAAATGAGTTGGCTGATAAGAATTTTTCTGGTTTCAGCGCTGATGCAGGCTTTCTTGTTGCCAGTTGTAGCCCAATCAACTGCCCGGGGGGTGCTTCCCCGTACAGTACTGGCTTTGTACCACAGTGAAGAAGTTGGAAAACCTCACTGGTCAAAGATCCATAAATTCGCCGAAATGCCGCTGAACCATCTGGGGATCACACTCAAATATCACAATATCAGGGAAGGGTTGCCGGACCTGGGTAAAATAGATGGCCTACGCGGCATTCTGGCTTGGTTCGATTCCGGGACTAGATTGCGTGACCCCCTTGGCTACCTGAAATGGGCCGAGGCTGCGGTCCGATCGGGGAAGAAACTGGTTATCCTCGGTGATCCGGGCTTCAGGGAGGATGAAACCGGAAAACCGGTATCAGGGATTTATCTCTCACGTTTTTTCAGGCTTCTGGGAATACAGGATATGGATGAATGGGTTGACTATACCTATAATCTGGAGTTTCTTCACAAAAACAAAGCCCTTGTCGAGTTCGAGCGGCAGTACAGTGGATTTAACCCCCCGTTTTCCAGGCTGCTTGCGAACCGTTCAGATGCCATCTCACATCTGGTTGTCCGAAAGACTGGTCTGCCCGATACCGAAAGTCATGTCGTCATGACCTTTCCAGCCGGCGGTTATGTTGCGGATGGATATGCAGTCTTTACAAAAACGGTGGCGGAAAAAATCATACGCCAATGGCTGATCAACCCCTTTGAATTCTTCAGGCTGGCGTTTGATACTGACCAAATTCCCAAACCCGATTGCACAACGCTTGCGGGAAGGCGGATTTTTTACAGTCATATCGACGGGGACGGTTGGTTAAACGTGACGCAAATTGAAGAGTACCGCAAGCAGAAATGGCTATCATCCAAGGTGATCCTGGAAGAGGTTATCCGGGTTTATCCCGATCTGCCGGTTACTGTGACAGCTGTAGCTGCTGAAGTTGATCCGGAATGGTCCGGAACGGAAGAGAGCCGTGAGATCGCCCGGGCGTTATTTCGACAACCGCAGGTGGAAATTGGCAGTCATACATACAGTCACCCCTTTGATTGGGATTTTTTCGCAGACAACGACATTGACAAGGAACGGCCCTATCTTCACAAGTATCCGGGTGGCGGCTGGGGCGGCAACCAGCTGACGAACCGGTTTCTGGCCGCCATTTCAAAAAAGGATAAAAAAGATTATTCGTACCTGGAAACCGGACTGAGCCACGACAAGTATGTACTCCCCAGAGCATATGCCCGACGACCTTTTGACCTGGATTTAGAGATCAGAGGATCATCAGACTACCTGAACAGCCTGGCTCCCAATGGCAAGAAAACAGCCATCCTGATGTGGAGCGGAAACACAACGCCCTTCCTCGAAGCCATCAGGCAAACCCGCATGTTGGGTCTTTACAACATCAACGGCGGAGACAGTCGCTTTGATCGTGAATACCCTTCTTATTCCTGGGTTTCCCCTATCGGCAGAGCGGTAGATGGGGAAATTCAGATATACTCTTCCAACAGCAATGAGAACACATACACCGATCTGTGGAGAGGGCGATTTCATGGATTCAGGTACTTGAAGGAAACGCTCAGGAATACGGAGCATCCCCGCCGCATCAAACCCTTGAATATCTATTATCACATGTATTCAGGAGAGCGACGGGCAAGCCTGAACGCGGTTCGCAGCAACCTGGATTATGCCTTGTCAAAAGAGATCATCCCGATGGTTGCCAGCCGCTACGCAGCCATCGCAGAGGGTTTTTATTCGACCCGCATTCACCAGACCGGATCCAGAAAATGGCGGATTGAGGGCCGAAAAAAACTGCAGACGATTCGGTTTGATAATGCAAAGGATGTTGCCGTCAACTTCGCGCAATCCACAGGTGTCGTCGGCCAGCGTCATTACCAGGGAAGCTTGTATGTATATCTGGATGAAACGGTCCAGTCACCGGAACTGTCACTGAGACCTCCCAGCTCTCCTGGAACCGGCCAGCCTTTTTTAATCCAATCCAGATGGCGAGTATGGGACCTTACTCGCCGCAAAAATCGATTGGACTTCAAGGCTGAAGGTTTTGGCCAGCCGGAGATGACCTGGCAGGTTCCCCGGGCGGGAAGATACCAGATGACGGCTATTGATCGGGCAGGAATCCAAAAAAATTCCGATATCAGGGTTGGAAACAATCGGCAGTTGGGAATCAGTACCTTCGGTTTACTAGGAAATTTTATGTCGGTCACTGTCATTTACAAGGGCAAACAATGACGCGACTCTTTTACTACGGAACGATTATTCTGACTGTTGTAGGCCTGGGAATCAGCTTACTGATTTTTCCAGGAGATGATGAAGTTGCGTTTCTGCAGTATAAGGACAAATGGTATTCGAAAGCCCTGGTGCTCTATGAGCTTCAAGTCGAGAAGGGAAACCTCTCAGCGCAGGTCGTTAGCCCACTGACCGACCTCTACCTGAAATACGGATATATCGACAAGGCCATCCTTCTGATGGAAACCTTTGTCAGCCGCAATCCCAGACATGTTGATGCCTTGAAAAAGCTGGGACTCTATTACCAGTATGCCCAGCGGTATGATGATTATACCCGCACACTTGAACTGATTTATCAAATCAGGACCGAACCCGATATTCTGAGGAAGCTGTCCGCCATCCATAATTTCAACGGTAATCTGGACCGCCAGCTGACGGTTCTCGAAGAATTGACGACCCAGTTTCAAGCCAGCAAACAAGACCACCTTGATCTGGCCTATCTTTATGCGGCACGTCAACAATACGATGCGGCGGTCTTGACCCTGGAAAGGTACGCCAAACGCAGTGGAACAACCGACCCTGCAATGGTTGAATTGATGATCAATCTGTTGATCGACGCTTCACAACCGGAGAAAGCATTCACAATCGCATCAGAATACAGCCAGCGGGGAAATGAGGGGGACGTGCTTCGTTATGCCAATCGATTGCATGCCCGCAACCAGCATGAACTCGCTTATCAACTGCTCGAACCGTATCAGTCACAGGTCACAAAACGTCCGGCAATGCTGCAGACCCTGGTATCGCTGGAAATCGCTCGTGGCCATAAAACGTTGGCGTTTAATCGCCTGGCAGTCCTGTTTGACAATAATCAGCTGCCTGTGCAACAGCTCGAACTGCTTGCAGATCTCGTGATTGAACGAAACGAACTGCCGCTAATGAAACGGATCGCAAGGACCGCGCCCCTGGATTGGATTAACCGGGATCAGCTCTGGGTAATGATCAATCGCTTCGAACAGGACAATGATATCGATTCCCTGCAAGTAATGCACAGCCGGTTGAATCCGGACCTGCGTTCTGAGTACCCGGTTATCGACATTAAGCTGAAGATAGCAACCCGTGCCAAAGGTAGTGCTGCAGCTGCAAAATCGGCCCGTTCCCGTCCCTGGTTGAAAGATGAACAGAGGATACAGCTGGCACGGATTTACCAGCAAGGCAACCTGTTGCGGCTAGCCAGTGATATTCTGTCGGACATAAGGTCACTGGAGAAGACAGAAAACCTTGATCCCTACGATATGGCGATTCTTTATATATCCCTTGATATGGCCGATAAGGGGCTCCGCCTGTTTGATATGGAGTTTCGTCGTATGGGACAGTCAGATTCTGAAAGGCAGAAGCAATTTGAGCTCAGTGCCGTTCACCTGGCTCTGGCAGCTGGGAAAGAAGCCCGGGTGATGGCCTATCTCAATCGGCCCGGAAAACCGGATATCCAGCAATTGACAGATCTTTACTACCTCGCCGCATCAAAACAGAAAACCCGGATAATGCTGGAAACGTCCCGCCAGTTGATGTTGGTTGAATCCCGAAAAGATGAGGACCGTTTTCTCGGTTTCCGTGTTGATGCCCTGTTGGCTGCGAAGCGCGACAAGGAAGCGCTGCCACTGCTCAGAAAACTGGCCCGCAAAAACTATTCGGACTGGATATATGTCTATGCTGATGTGCTGGAAAAACGTCAGCTCAACACGGAATGGGTTGCCCTTTGGGTTCGGCAGTCAAATAGAAAGGATCTGGGCCGGGCTGAAAAACGAAGCATTGGTTTTGCGCTGCGGGAAAAAAAGTATCGGGCTAAAGCAAACACTATTTTCCTTGAGTTGGCAAAGAACCGGAATCCGGATGATCCAGATGTCAACCAGCTCGTGTCTCTCTGGGAGCTGGATAAAAAACCCGAAGGTCTGGCCTGGCTGACTGAAAGAATTGATCAATCAGATCCGTTAAATCAGAGAAAATGGTTTGCCATGTACTATGCCCTGGCAGTCGCCGTCAATCAGCCGCAACAAATTGAATCAGGCGTTTCCAGACATCCGCAGCTGTTTGACGAGTGGACATCTCTGGACATCCAGAATGGTCGGGAGAAAATCGCATATCGTCGGCTGGGAGAAAAACACCAACAAGGGCGGTTATCAGCGGGCTCACTGGCATCACTGATAAAACTGGCGGTTGACCTCGGTGATAAAACCATGGTGCGAAAGCTAGTGCTCGAAACAGATCTGGATCAAATCAATGCGGACAGCCGAATCCGGTTGTTTAGCCTTTTGCTGATGAGCTTCACACAGAAAGAGACCGGGAAACTCAGGAACGAACTGGATGCTCACTTTTTCGACCGAAACCCGCTGATCAGGCTGATGTTTGAGGCGGCAGAAAACCGGGCACTGAATGAACTGGCGGTTTCAGATCTGGTTGATAAAATGGAGATCAATCCCCAGCAGCGCTTGATCCTGGGTGAGTTCTTTATTCGGCTCTGTTGCAAAAAATCTCATAAGGGAGTAAAAATCACCAAACAATAACTATCCAAGGAAGGGACAAGATGAATGATTTTAAATGGAAACATTTCCAAGGTGAGATTATTTTAGGTTGTGTGCG
>Ga0307989_1000007_pt1 | contig 197958 bp, 239 predicted proteins | sample EllFjometagen185_FD_203164 | JGI IMG/M metagenome (GOLD analysis project Ga0307989, IMG submission 203164) | Marine microbial communities from Ellis Fjord, Antarctic Ocean - #185 | ecosystem: Environmental > Aquatic > Marine > Unclassified | place: Southern Ocean | collected 2014-10-08 | reverse complement strand
TGTTGTCTGCTGCCCAAACAGCTGTGCCTGATGCTGAGTATTTTAGGAACTGGCCCGCTGCTCCGGCAGTTGGTATGTGTTTATTCCCTGCCGTTGTTGGGTGCGTATATACTGTATTGTTGTATACCCAATCTTCGGTAGCAATCTTCTCGCCTTCGACTTGTACCTCATATCCGGCTTGGTATGCTGATGTAAGGTTGAGGTGCCCGTCTTGCGTTCCTCCTATGGAGGTGGTCTGTATGCCAGCCGGCTTTAATGTGTCACCAGCGTGATTGTGTGATCCTATGCTGGTTAGGTATCCACCCAGAGAGTGGTTTCCCCAGCTGTATGCCTCATTGGCTAAAGCTGAGTTTCCGCCTAACCAGTACGTCTTACCATTACGGTCAATATGAAACTTAATAACATAAGCCCCGGAACCGTCCACAGTCTCAAGCCTAAATAAGTCATTAGTAAGGACACTGTCCGAGAGTATGGAGACTCTCTCGTGGTACGTGCCATTCTCTTGCAGAATGACTGCGTCGTCGCCTGTTCCGAATGTGACAGTAGCGCCGATAGTGGCCAGGTTTACAGAACCTACCCAAGTGTCGTTCATTTCTGTTTCGGTATAATATCTATCATCGTGGTCATGGCTGGATGCGCCTATGGATATAGTTCCCCATTCGGACGCTGTAGCATTCCATGCCAGGGTGTGTCCATCTGCGAGCGTTGATATATTTACATCTGGTATGTCCGATAGGCTATCAGTTGCTAGGCGAAAGTCGCCAACAGAGGCGCTCTTCCAGGTACCTTGGAAATCTCCAGCACTATCAATGATGGCTGCTCCGTTTAGCTGAAGCGCGCCGCTTACTATATTTACGTTAGAGGCTCCATCAAGTATAAGTGAGTACGCTCCGCCAAATAGTCCAAACCCGAGATGTCCGGGGATAGTTGGATGGGTAGCAGCGCCTGTCTCCATGACCCACCACTCGACTGGGCTCTTCATTGCGAAGCCAATGGCTCCAGTAGTGGCGTCTTGTGTTTCTATGTTCACATGAGCAGTACCTGCAGTTTTAATAAGTAGTGGATACGTCTCGGCTACTGCCTCAATGGTTAGTCTACCTGTAAGATCCCCGCCTATGTGGGCCAAGTACGCATGGGTATGGTCATCCAAAATATCCATAGCCAACTGCACAGTATTTTCAGTTCCGGAAAGAATGCCATTAAAGTTAGTGGTTACAAGGGACGCGTCTCCGCCGTGGCTGTGTCCGTATAATGATACTGCAGTACCTGCAACTGTGGGGGTGTTGACAAAATCAGCAATCTGATTACTAGCGATAGTTAAAGCAAGCGCGGATGCGACGTTAACCGTGAGTGCGTCCAGGGCATGGTTATACGCTATGGAGCCCCCGTAGCCAGTGCCTGCGTCTGTGAAGTAAATAGCGCCGGACTCTGCTGGGTCCGAGCGGAGCTTAAATTGCACTTGGCCGGAGGCTTTATATATCTCCACGTTACCGGTAAACTGTCCGCCTGTGTATGGCATCTTCAGGGCAATAGAATCTGTTATCGTTGTAGCGAAGTTGGGATCATCGCCAAGGGCTGCTGCTAATTCATTAAGTGTGTCTAGGGTTGCTGGGGATGAATCGACAAGGGCAGTTATAGCGGTACCAACGTAGGCCTCCGTAGCGTATCCTGTAAAATCAGTAGATACTAGTTGCCAGGAGCCGTCCTGTCTGAGGAACTTGTCAGCATGAGTGGCATTACCTGCCAGTACTAGACCTGTAGCGTAGCTGTTGCCTACCCCCATGGTCGCGTGTATTGGTATTGGTTGCCAGGTATTGTCATAGCGCAGGAATTCACCATCAGGTGTCCCTGGAGCTGCCGGTACGTGTAGTCCGTGAAGGAGTGATGCGTAAAGTGCCGCGTGGGCATGGTCATCTAGGGTATCTAAGGCTTTTTGTACTGTGTCGTCTGTGTCGGAAAGCTTATTATTAAACCCTGTCGTATTAGTAAGGGTACCTATTGCCGTCCCGCCTGATGTGGCCATGTCGTTCAGGGTTTGGAGGGCAGCTTGTACGGTAGCATCGCTTTTCCCGAGGTTTCCAGTAAAGCCTGCCACGTCAACACTAATGGCCATGGCGGGATGTGCGCCAGGCACATCTCTGCCCGTTAAGTTAACGTGTGATGTGGGCGTTACTCCCGGGGATACCTCAGTAACTCTCCAATCTACGTAATCAGCGCCCTCGTCCGTAGCTTGGATGGAAGCCTGCCAGGTATTTGACATTGTATTGCTGGTTTTGTATATCAGCGTTCCCATGAATACGAATTCTTGGAAGGGAATGCCGTCTGTAATTAAACTATTGATTTCTGAGTTAGCACCTGTGCGGGCATCCGCTAACTTAGCATATTCTGCTTGTCCCTGCACAGCCATAACTTTGCACCCAGTACGGACGTCATTAGTCGCAATGATATGCATAAGAACGTAGTCGAGGTTAACTACTTCCGTTTGTTGCCACGTAGTCCCTGTCCACTCATTATACGCTGCGCGCCCTGTTCCTGTATTGAGAATAGGAGCGTTGGTGGTGGTAGATGCTCTCCAATTACCCGAGGCACCCTCTTTGTATATTACCGGTATCTGGGCGGGAGTAACCAAGGCCGGTATTGTATGAGGAATATCTTCATCCCGAATAGCGCCTAAGGCTGTGCCTACACTTGCGTGGGCTTCTACGGAACCGTTGCCGTTTACGGTAATATCCGTGACGCCTAGCCCGCTTACGAATGCTGTACCAAATTGTTCGTGCAAATTTAGGTGAACCTGCCATGGCATTAAGGCGTGCCGTTCGTCTCCGAAGGTTATAGCTTTGCTATTAATAGCGTCCCAATATATGTTTGCTACATAAACCTTTTCACCAATGATAACATGGGGGTCGAAAGTCTGAGTACTGCGGAGTTCCTCGTCAGTGTCAAAGTAAATGTGATGTAATCCCTCTACATCTGGTATTACAATTGACTTTTGTACAGATATCGTATGTGGAATTCCGAATATCCAAAATGTATAATCTGCCCCGGATGGGTCTATAGTAAAGGTGAGTGTACCTTCAGTGAACGCAATGGTGGTGTCTGCGTTGGCAGCCTCAAAGCCTGTAGGCTCTCGTTGCGCAGCTAGCCGCTGCTCTGCTGTAGATATAACGGTAGGCATGCTGGCCAGGTTGTTCCAGTGAACTTGGGCCGTACCGTCTCCTTGTAGCTCAGTCTGGGTATATGCATCAGTAATTCCAAAACCTGCTACGGTTGCAGGCTTGTTTGTAAGACTTGCAAATGTATGTGTGTGCCCTGCCCAATCTCCCCAGCCAAAGGCTGTGTCCCAGTTAGCTATATTAGTGTCAGCAGCGTATCCTGCTATTGAGTGGTCTCCCCAACCATGCGCTGTATCCCAATTTGTGTTATTGTTTACTACCAGCCCGTACTCGCCTACCCCGTCAGTAGTGGCGACGTATGCTAGTGTACTGTCTGCTTCTCTAATTTCTAATCGCCCAGCAGTCCCGTTTATGAGTGACATAGCGAAGCGTGTATCATTAGCGGCTACTGCACGGGTTCTTGCATATTCTACATTAGCAGGCTCCTCCATCCAGGTGATTCCGTCAGTAGATACTACTATAAGTCCAGGGCTGTCTCCCGCAACCAACGACCCTCCGGCCGGTACACTGTCTTCTCCTTTACGTCCAATGGCCGTAAAAGTACTGTTGCTGTATATTACCGATTGTAGAGACCAGCCTGCTGTATGTGTTGATAGTTGCCAGGTTACCCCATCTTCGGAATACATTATCTGGTCAGTGTGATAAGCGTCAGTGGAGGACACAGCAACATACACGCCGTTGCCGTATGCTATGTCTGTCCAAGTACGTGCTACACTGGCAGGGGTTTGTGTAGCCCAAGTAATGCCATCTACTGAGGTCATTACGGATGTAGCTGCCACTGCAACAAACTTAGTATCAGCGTATACTACACTTTGCCAGCCGTCATCGGGGGCAATACGTGCTGTCCAGGTGATTCCGTCAGGCGATGTCATAGCGTTATTAGTGCCTTGTAACGAATGTACAGTTACAAAGACGCTATTACCGTATGTTATTTCTTTTATAACGGCAAGGGGCGCAGTACGTGCCGTCCAAGTGATTCCGTCGGGAGACGTCATTATAGTATTTGCTACCGCCTCATCTGTGGTAGCGACAAATAAACCTGCTGCGTATATAACTCTTTTCCACTGTGCAGTTTGCCCTGATGAAGAGGTTACCCAAGTCTTGCCGTCAACTGAAGTCTGTATACCAGGGGCAGCTGCGTATGTAGTACCCACTCTCACATACACACCATTCCCGTATGCTATATCTGAATAACCTGATGAGGTCTGTGTTTGTGCATTCCAAATCATAAAGTCAGAGTCTTTTACTATCGACGGGTCTCCTGACCCTTCAAGGATTTGCTGCACTGTGTATGGTAAATTTGTTAAGTTATCCCAATGCACAAACGCATCGCTAGCTGTAGCAAGCCTCGTTGCAGTGAAGTAGTCAGTATCGTGATTGTGGATTATAGGAGCATATACCAAGCTATGGTCATGCCCCGCGGGCGCGTACACGCCGACGTGCGTATGTGCTAACAGCGAGTACAAGGCATCATGAGTATGCCCGTCAAACGCTGTCAGTTGGTCTTGTAGGTTAGAGGTTGCCCCGGATAAGTAACTAAGCTCCGTATTAGATACGTCTCCTGCTCCGATCTTAGATGCATCTATCCCAGACGGCATGTACTGGGCTGCAAGTATATTACGTACAGTATTAACCTCTGTACCGATATACATGTGCCCGGCGCCATAGTTGTACGCAAGCTCACCCTTTTGGAGTGAGCTTGGCGCAATGCTATCAGTTGATCTAGTTTTTATCCGAACAATAGACATTCAGACTCTCTTCCCGGGTATACCGGATTGGTGCGACTTACTTCTTATCGTCCGCCTTAGCAGCAGCGTCGTCAGTAGTCTTTGAAGGCTCCTCTACGGGAGCAGGCTGCGCAGCCATAATACGTAGTGTAAAGTCTACACGTGCATCAATGTCTTCAGCGCTTATGCCAAGTGAGATAAGAAAGTTGGTCATCTCCCCAATACGGTTGCTGGACGCAGAAAGGTCTTTCTCTGCTAGGTCGTACTGCTCTTCTACTTCTGCTTTTTGTAACTTAAGTTCATTGAACTTCTGTGAGTACTTCGGGTAAGATACTCCACGTAGTAAAGCTAGTCGCTGGATTGCTGCTGCAATTGGATCTAGCTGTTCTACTTCTTTTGTTTCTTCATTCTTTTCAGGCATTTTTCATATGCTCCTTACGTTATGTATTATGTTATGTCAGTAGGTCCCGCCGTCTATGACGGATCCTGTTGTTAATAATTCTTTAGCGGCTTCTATTCCAGTCTTAGCGTGGAACACTGCCCATCCGGAGTCGGTGTACGTAGTAGGATCAAACACTAACTGAACTGTATTCACTGGGGATGCCCCATTCATGTATTGAAGAGTAAGCCCGGCTCCTGTGATATCCGCTAGGTCACCGCCGTTGTTAAGTATAATCATAGAGTTACCGGCACGCAGTTGGCCGGTCGCTACTAAGCTTCCTGCTATTTGTAATGCTTCAGCTTGCGCTGTTAAGTCATATTGCACTATAGTACTAGGTGCCCAAGCTGCTCCTGTCCACACTAGCGGGCGATTGGCTGTAGCTCCACTTTGTTCTATTTGAGAAAGTGTATGGGTATGTACGCCGGATGTGAATTCGTGTACAGTAGCTCCGGCCCCTTTAAGGAACAGCTTACCGTCAAGTACGTTGGCTGCTATCTGGCCTTCCAGTAACCCGGTAGGTACTGCTGCTGCTACGTCGCTTCGTACGAGACGAATTAGTGTTTCGTGGGAAGATGAATTGACATTGAATGCAAGTTCCCCTGCTTCATCTTTTACTCGCAGAGCTGTGGCCAGTGACAGCTTTACATGTACAGGGACGAATTCATTATTAATACCGTCTCCTATGTCTCGTACAATGGAGTAGTCGCCGCCTACAGGATCATTAAATACAGCTATCTGTACATAGGTATTGGCCGGTGTTTTTCCGTGTAGTTTAGGTGCCATTATAGATTATCCCATGTGTCGTCTGTCCAAGTATCCCATGTGCGTGAGAGTATTGTATTCCATATCCAAACTGTCTTACGTATAAGCGCATTAGCCTGTGCGTCTTTCCACCATATAACTGCCGCTGTTCTGGCTTTGGAAACCAGAATACTCATGAGCCTATGTAGCTCACTAGCTGGCTGTTAGCCGGGCATAGGATCCATACTTTCGATAGATCGTCAATAACTATAGGTATTGATTCACCATTACCTAGCTCGTAACCGTCTGTTGTGTTATCTGTATTCTTTGTAATTACGTATATGTATGCCGCGTTATCATTTGCGGCCTTGACAAATACCTGTTTGATAGGAGTTGACACAGACGTGAGTTGTATAGGAATGTCCTGCACAGGCTCTATTGTGTCTGTATAAAACGCAGATTCAGAGCCCACATTATCGATAATATGGTGAGGAATCCAGACGCCATCTTCCTTGGTCGCCCGCATCTTTGTACCTTTACCTTGTGTGACTTGAATATATCCGACTACAGCTGCCATATGTTACTCGCTTATGAGGATGTAAATGATGTACAGCGCGGGCATCGTATGTTGATTTCTGTGCCTGGTGATGTCTTACCTAGTAATTTATTACAGACAACGTCGTGCCCCGCTTTAGCGCTCTTCTTTGGATCTACGGCCTGGCAGCGGAACTCAATTAGTTCCTCTGGCTGGTGGTTGCCGAAGTTGTTAATCTGCTTGCAATGTCTTTGGTGGCATTTGATCTGGATGAAGAATTCATCAGTCGCATTGTACTTGCCGAGAATGGTGCTACAGTGTCTGCATCTATATTCTTCTTTGTGTTGTATTGGAGCTTTCATACTACTCTCTTAATCAGTCTTTGGCTATCTTCGGTTTCGAAGTACTTTTGCCGTGCTGGTTGCTTGGTTGGGTTTTGTTTTTCGTGGTATTCTCTGCACCGTCTGATGTTTCTTTAGGAAACATAAACGCATACAATTCTTTGTACTCACCTGGATCAAGCTGCTCTTTGCCAATGTCTGTTCGCATCTCTGAGAATGTGATGCCATTGCCTTGGAATAGATTGAGTGCATGAGTGTCCTTGGCGATCTTGTTCTGAAGATCTATTTCCGGAAACTGGAAGAATACCATGTCATCCTCAGACAGGGTATGTTCTGAGAAGCCGCCTTCATACAACAGCTCCTTGATCAACTCTTCCATATGTATCTTAATGATGTTCTGGAATTTAATAGTAGTGTTCTGCATTTCGCTTACAAGGGTCTGAGCGGTAGCGCGGTTAGCTGTGTCCCCTTCCCCCATACCTACGTCCGACATGCCTAGTCCGGAGCGTATACGCTTGGTCCAGTAGCCTAGGTAAGGTGTAAGGTCCATGACCTGGTCGCCGTTGGAAATGTTCTCAATAACTGCGCGACTAGTGGTAATCAAAGCAGTGTCATCTCCTAGGTTTGCCAGATCATTTGCTAGTTGAGCAATTTCTTTGTTCGTACCGGGCCGTTCCTTCTCTCCTACTTTACCGTGGTAACGTGGGATAGCGAACTTCATTGCCTGTACCATAGAGAGCTCTTCCATTTCACGAAGAGCCCGGATATCAGGCATCACAGGTGTGAGCATAGGCATGGGCCAGAAGAACAGAGTAGACGTAGCTGTACGATCTCGCATATGCATTACATCTTTAGGCATCCATTCTTGTTTGCGGTGACGCCATTGCATCATCCACATCTCTTCCTGCTGTTGCTTCCACTTTTTGATGTTGCCGTATTCATCACGGTCAACCCATATCATACTTGGATCTGCTACGAAGAGTCCTGCAATAGGCTGCAGCGTCTTACCGTCAAAGGTAGTGCGTGCATGTCCACCTGACGACAAGTCCTTACGCTTCTTGATCAAAACGGTACTAGCTTTCGAAACGAGCGAATAGCTGACTTCGTGCATTAGCACTTCTGTAGGCTTGTCTGTGACTAGCGCTATCTGTGCGAAACGTTTCTTAATGTATTGTACAGTTGCTTTGTTTTTGCCTACGAAGTCGAAGCTCTGTTTCCAGATCTGTTCTACATACTTCTCGAAAGCTCGGCGAGCCATTGTCTCTGTCTGTGCTGCTTCATTTACTTCTTGGAAATCCCAGTCTGGTGCAGTGAACCCATTGCGGTTATTAACGCCCATGGCTGTTAATAGTCCCTGCTTTAATTTCTTGTACACCTTCTCTACTGAGTTAATTGATTTGCCGGCACCATCCCTCATACTTAGGGGAGTGGTAGCGAAGCGTTTTTCTTCGGCATAGCTTTCAATTACATCCATAACCCTGGCATTGAACTTCTCAGCCTGGGTACGTCGAGTAAAGATTGGTGGTATATATTTAGAGAATCTACTAGCCATTTTATAGTTCCAGACCTACTTGTGCCAATATGGATCCAAGCTGTCCAGCTTCTTGCTGTGTAAGCTTGTCCCGGCATTTACGGGAAGTGTCCTGTTGGCGTATAGTTGTACGGGCCTCAGTGGGTGACATGGAGAAATACTTAACAAAGAAGTTCACCATCTCTACGTCTGTCGGGCCTGCAATACCGAAGCTCTGCTGAGCATCAGTGTTAGTATTTCCCGATATGAGTGATGGGTTTGATCCACCTGCAGCTCCTATTAAATCGGTTGCGCTGACATCATCAGCTGTGGGACTGTTGAAGAGGGACCCAATACCATCATCGTATCCAGAATTATCATCACCGTCTTCATTGCCGGAGCCTTTGTACAGGTCTCCATATTCATTTCTAGAGGAGTTGTCCTGGTATCCCCTATTTCTATTACTTGATATGTCAGTGAAGCCACGGTTGAAACATAATTCTCCTGAAGAGACTGCTATGTTTATCTTCCGTAGCACTGCTAGTAGCCCTCGTAAGTATATCATGTTAGGGTTAGCGATAGGAGCGGTAGATGTAAGCGCATCAAGGGCTATAGAGGAGTTTGAGTATTTGATTCTAGAAGCTATCTCCCCCAATTTACCCTTTCCCCATTCTGAGAACTGTCCAACTAATCCTAAGAACATTTCGTCTAATGCAAAGCAACGAGCCGTGGCCATAAGAGCTCTTGAGCCTGGTCCTTTATCGTTAGCCTCTTTGTACCATCTACGAAGTGTCATTAATATTTCTAATCCAATAGCCTGCCAGAGTGCCATGGTCGCACCACTGACTGCCATTAACATAGCGTCGTGTATAAGCGCGGACAGGTTTAGTATGATCGACCATAGTTGACCAAACCCTACAGTAGGCACTGCGGACATCTGGATAACTGCTTCAATGATCATTGATAAGTCACCGGTTATCTTTTCAATCTTATGTATAACATCAGCTGTCTCAGCAGCGGCGTGGCTTGTGTCTAAGCCTGCCTCTTCATTCTTGGCCCTATCACGCGCTGCGACGAATGCGCTAAGTACTTGTATTAAGCAGCATGCTAATTCTTGAGGACTTCCAGGTGCTATCATATCTACATAAGCTAAAGCTTTAGCGTACCATTTCTCAATAGATTCAATAGAATCTCCAAGTAGACCGGGTGCTGCTTTTAAAACAGTTAAGGCGTCTTCTGGATTAAAGTGTATACGTGCGTCTCCCCCGAGTAGTAGTGCCGCTGCCCCACCTGGTATACCCTGTAGTACCATGTTCTGTACTGCATTAATATCCTGAGGTGCAACCAGTTGCGGAAGCTCAACCTGCATCCACACAATACTAGGCTCTGGTGGAGGAAGTGGCGGAGTGGGCTCAGCTAGCTCTGGTTCAAACCCTGAGTTGTCTACAAATATTCGTACACCATAGGCATATAATTGTCCTACTGTTACAGCCTCCAGTGACGCATCTAAATCTAGGAAGGATAAGTCTGTTATTTCGGGAGGACCTGCTGCTCGAAAGTCTGCTAATAGCGCCGACTCTCCGTCAGTAGGAGGACTGTAGTCTATTGGTATATCATCGAATTCAGCCTCTAGCCCGGGTTCAGGAAAGTAATCTATAGGCCTAGGTGGTGCAGTCTTGGAGAAGCCGTTGATAGGATCGTGAAACCTAGGAAGTATGTTGAGTATACGTAGCATGTAACGAGGAGGCACCTGGTATGTCGGTGCCATGTCATTAGGCACCCCGAGGTTTTGTAGCACTTTATTGTACACTTCAAATGGTTGTCGTAATGAAGAAATACCTAAGTACAGGTCAGTGGTTTTAATTATAGTCTCTAGTTCTGCCATACTACCTAGATCACCTTCACCTACATCAAGTATCTCTTCACCTGCTGCGTCAAAGGTTATAGTCCCTACTTCTCCTGTGTACAAGTTATGGGTTAAACAAACCCACCCTTGTGCTGCCAAAGACTCGTGGTCTGCTTTACTCAGTTGGGTAGAGGCAGGGTAGCCTGGCTCAACAATAAGAGGACGACGTGGATCGAAAAACATGTCTTTGACATCTTTTCCTCCGCTGGGAGATATTACAGATGCCATGGTATCGGCGAAGTCTTTTATGTATGCATCTATCTGCTCAGCTGCAGGTTGCTCTGCAAAAGCTTCTTGACTCATTAAAGGTGCATCCGGTGATGCAAAGCTCACGTTAGGTGGTTGGCCCTCGTAAGGGAATAGTGGTGTTGGATTACTATCTGGCATATTTATCTTCCCATTCTTCGGCCGCCTAAGGAGGCCCGAGGCTTGTGTCCTCTAAATGATGTGTTAGCTGAGCGTGGTATATCCTCTGCGTCTGGCGGTGCTCCACTTCCGAAGTGGTGGCCAAGGTCATTCATATTTACCCCGCCTACCGTACTGGTAGATTTAACTGAGGGCTTGTAGCCGGACTTGGCTTTAGCGGAATGCATAGCCGCTGTCATAGCGGCAGGTGAAATGGTGTTAGGTACTATTTCGGACTTAGTAGCCACTGCCCAGTGCATGAGTAAATCTTTATTTAGTAAATACCCGTGCAGTGCTAGCATGAATGCGTCTAGCCTGTGATCATTACCTTTAGAGTATACTTCACCGCTTTCGCCGATTCTCTCAACGACATAGTCCCGAAGTTGCCCGATCAGTGCTAGCTTATTATTCTCTATGGGCTTCTTGTCCTTATTTACTGCAGGGATAATTATGTTCAGGTTTTCAAACTGCTTAACTGCGTTTCGTACAAGTACATTCTTAGTCTTACTTTTACGAGTCATGGATGTGATTGGATCAATGATCTCGTACGGAGCGGCAAAACTTACAGCTTGCATATTCTCTAGTAGATGCTCTAGGCCTCGTACATTCTTACCTGTGGCTGTTCTGCCCTGTTGGATAGCAATACGAAGTAGTTCGTAGTTAGTGTAACCATGGCCTTGATCGAAGCAAGCATAATCTAGTGGTATCTTTTTGCACCATCCGAGGATATCATCGATGGCTGCTACGTTCGTGTACTCCAGGGAGTCTAGCTTGAAAGCCCTGAACATACGCCACATGTGTTTAACCTTAGTAGGCTCTTTATCGATCTCGTCTTCTGACGGATCATATTTATACATCTCTTCTGTATCCGTGAGCCACTCTAGGATCACGCATTGGATACCAGCCGCGGCTTCGTTCCAATCAACACCTAGTGTATAGAAGTTCTTTGGGTTGTAAGTCAGATTATCGTAGTCATAAGCGTACATGGCTTTGTCTACCAGGTGATGCTTGAATACACCTTCTGCTGCTTCACCAAACTCAGCTAAGTACTCATGAGAGAACTGGGCTACAGTTGTTGTATCACGTGCGAAGGACTCACCTTCTAGTGTCCATTCAGGAGAGTACGCTGATGGGAAGTGATGTTCCGAGAATTTGAACTTACGTTGATTACGACTAATGTCGTAGAAGAACTCTCTACGGCCTGTAGGTGTACTAGACACGACCACTTCCGTAGTCTTGTAAGTAGAGGTAACTGGCCATACAGCTTCTCTTAAAAGATTCTGATCCATGTAATCCATTTCATCACAGATCACTACATGTGCAGAGTTGTGTACTAAAAAACCACCATCTACAAGTCCGGATACCGCGTATGGACTTCTCTCTATATCACTGTCTGGCCAGAAGGCTACATAGTTATGGTTATCTTTTACTTCTAGATCCCATGTTTGTGCCTTCTCGGCAATAGTTATGTTACGAACACGTGCTAGCTTGGATCCCCCTGATAATGTGCCTAGTGCTACAAAATCCCCCGAACCCTCGGTGTCGTACATGGATTCCACTTCTTCTACGGGAGTCCATCCTTTGTTATGCACATGTACCTTATGTGCGCCTGTGGCTCTGAGTAGTCTTCCGCTAGTTGTGGACAGTTCCAGGATAGGTTGTGTACCGTTATCATGCACCTCAACTACTGGTTTCCACTCATACTCTAGGGTTGTCATGTTTAGGCTACGTACTGACTGTCCTGGTTTGATATCTTCAATCTTTATGAACTCATAATTCTTACATAATACCACAGAGCCACTAGGTAAGCATTTACCACGTACTGTATTGTTTGCGACCATTCCACGGATAAGGGATCCGTTAGTTAGCCACAGCTCGTATGGGCGTTGGCGGGTTCTAGCTACCCCGGGTGCTAGTAATGGACTATTCTCACACATACGTAGCATCTGTTCAAATACTTCTTGTACCTGTGAATCATATGCAGCCGTAATAAGGACTTGATAATCAAGATTTGTATAGGCCTTATTCAAAGCAATCATAGCTAAGGTCGCCGTTTTCCCTGTACGACGTCCCATGCGTAGAATCCTACGTTTGGATGCGTCGTGCATGATTATCTTCTGGTACCAGCGTAAGCGCAGAGGCTGTCCTGGTTTATTAGGATCTTGTAAGTTTATCTCTGCCCATAAGACAGGATCGAGGAGTTGTTCTACTCGTTCTTCTTCAGTGAAGAAATCAACCGGGCTTGCCATAGTAGATTAGATTCCAGTACATTTCCGTGGGATGATTTGATTTCATAAGCAGGTAGAAGCATAGGCTTGCTGTACTCGTGAATGGTTCCTGGCTGCCAGGTCATATATGTTGGATTCACATTGCCTGTGATACGCAGTTCAGAGGGATCTCTTGATTCCACTGAAGCCGTAGCTGTGTAGATACCAAGTCGTGTTAATAAGTGAAACAATCTGTTACGGTCGAAGCTGTCTCTAACTTTGATGGAACTCTGGCCGAAGTAAATAGGTAACAGTACTGCTTTAAGTGTGCCTTCATCGAGTCGTCCTAAGTATCCGGGAACTGGATTCTTCTTATTATCCCTGAATAGCCCGTCACGTGTTACTCGAGACCAGTAGTCGTCGTGAGCATCCGGTCCAAAGAATGGGAATTCTCCAAGCTCAGCTATGTCCTTTTCCACAGTGCGCATAGACGTGTTCTTGTCACGTGTAGTGTGTGGCACCTCTTCTAAAGGCTGCCAGGTACCCACACTCATTAGAGAGGAGGCTGAGTATACATATGCGCCCTTCGGGGCTATGTCAATACGACGGCCTGTACGGGTCTGTAACCTGTACAGACGCCGCTCGCCTACAGGTGTTACTTCCAAATCTGTTGGTACAAATTGCCCATTGACAAAGGCGTACCCTTGTACGGCTTTACCTACAAGACGGGAGACTGGTGTTAGTGTTCCGTCTGTTAACGGAATCTCAGTCTTGAAACTAACGATCATCATCTGTGCATGTACCCGGCTTCATTACCAAAGGCCCGTTGTGATGGGTTTACCTTGGCGTTGTATACGGCTTTAATAGCGCGCTGACGCTCCGTCGCAGCATTGGGGCCCATGAATATTGGCGCTAACTTACCATTAGCAAGTTCCATGCGTTGGGAGTCCATTACCATGTCGACTCCGTATGCTAGTGTCTGGGAAGCTCCTTCTAACAAGGCGCCTCCTGCCCACATAGCCGCTGCTCCGCCAATCTGTATAAGGCTTAACGCGGAGAAGATTGACATACCTTTAGCCAGGGAAGATCCTTTCGTCAGTAATGCTCTTCCTGTATTTCCTGCAGTGGCCATCATGTAGCCGGTACTGCCCCCCTTAGTGCTTACTTTTTCCATAGTAGCCAAAGTGTCCATCCAGTTTTTGCCAGATAACCAGCTTAGGGCTCGCATTGGCTTAGAGGTCTTGGCTGCCTGAACGGTGTTGTACAGCGCATCATACACAGGTTTTAGTTTCTTAACCTTTATGGAGGGACCTCCTCCTAGTCCTTTGTTTACTGCCATAAGAAAATCATCTACTGTGCCTGACGCCGCGGCCTGCCCTATAAGCCCTGGTCCTACTTTGGGGTTTTGTAATAGGCGCATAACATCGTCGCCGTAGTTCTTAACTATATCTTTACCACGTTTAGTGACAGTCTTGGTTGTAAGGCCTTCGACATCAAGGAACCCTGATGTTACAATGTTACCTAACCCGTAGCGTCTGGCATTTGAGGCTCCGTGCATGAAGAGATTATTGCCTCCCATACCGGCAGCTAAAGCTGTCTTTGCTCCGGCCTCTACTAGGGGAAGTACTACCCCTCCTAATGACATATAGTCAGTAGCCTTTGCTACTCCCTTCGGGTTCATACCTCGTAACAAGGATTTGTATCCAAATGCTCCTTTAAATTCACTACCGCCCCCCATAGCCATTCCGCCAAGGAGAGCATAGGCGGGGTTTATTACCATGGCGCTGCCTATCATGTTAACACCGGAGAAGTGCTCAACTCCCGCGTTGGCCGCTATAGCTGCTGTAGCTGCGGTTGCCGCTACTGCTGTACCTAATAATCCTTTTGCTAGTTCCATTTAAGATCCTTAGATGAGAGACTTATGTCTAACTCTGTGCATTGCTAATACTAGATCTCCACCGGATCCTTGCGAAGTAGCACTCATACGTCGGCCTTGTGTAGGCTTAGTCCAGGAGCGGGTACCACTTCCTACACGTACTCTGTTGTAATTTGCTTTTTGATTAGATAGATTCAAGGCACCCATCATAGGGTTGACAGTGTTCATAGCGACTTCTTTGTACGCACTGAAGGCTTTCATTCCTCCGAGTACTGCACCGCCTAGCGCTCCCGCTGCTCCCCACTTTGACTTACCTAGTACGCCTTTGCCGAGCCTGCTTAACATGCCTGCACCGAGTAGGCCTCCACCAACTGCTCCTGCAGTAGTTATGCCTTGTAGGAACGGGGCGTTGCCTAGCTTGTTCATCTGAAACTTAGCCGCGCCTTCTATACCCATTATGTCTGCAGAGTACGTAAAGGCTGAATGTTGTTTATGTTTGAATGACGCGTTAGCGTAGGACAAAGCTCCCTGGCCTGCTTCTCCTGCTAGCATAGCCAACGCGGCGCCCCCTGCGAACTTACCTATCATACCTAATGCCGCTGCATTCATAATATTACCTTTGTATCTTCTCTTCCTGCTCTACAGGCATTTCTTTAAATTCACCTTCCTCGGTTTCTTTCTCTCTTTCCTTCTTCGCATCGTCCAGACGTTTGCGCATCTCAGCCATCTTAGTAGCTTCATCGCCTTGCTCGTCCTTCTTATACTTCTCACGTTGTTCACGTGTTAATAGTAATTCTTTTCTAATCTTAGTCTTTTGGCGTAAAGCGTTGTCCAGTACATTCTTAGCTTCGTGCTGCTTGTCTTCCCAATAAGCATCACCTGACTTTTGATCAACAGCAGACACCCTTTGGCTAAGCTCTCCATGTATAGAGAGTAGGCGCTGAGCTCTACGTTCCCGCACAGACGCATCAATGTATTCTTTGAGCATGTCCCACTCGATGAAGTCCTCTGTGTCTATGTTCATACTGACGATCAACTTAGGTCCAATCGTTTCTATGAATAGAATTTCATCCGGACATAGATCACCTACTGGATCCAGTTTTAGCTGACGGAAATGGCATACTTCTGTAAATTCACAATCAACCTTGCAGTGCCTGGGTATAATAGTGGAAAGCCCGTTCACACCGCCATCTGTGACCAGTGTAATGTACTTAACCTGCTCCTCTGTTAAACGTATCCTGGCAGCGGCCTCTTCAGGAAATGCTGCCAGGATACGAATAGTTGCAGGGTGTGCGGGGTCTGCGTATCTTATTACGGACTTTTTTGCATCAGCCGACATACTTCTTACCGTTATGAACAGTAGCGCCGTCTACCGTCGTTAGGAAGTGTGGAAATACTTCCAGATGATTCTCTTTAGGCCACCAGAACTCTGCCATTACAGCGCCTTGTTGCCAGTTAGGGGTACCGTTAATGTAGCCTGCATGTTTGATATCATACAGGTGCCCACATTCCATGAATGTGAAGGCCTTTTCCTCGCGGTAGGTGTGGCGAAACATACCCATTCTGTGAGTATGACCCATAGCGCCGTTCATGTTAGAGCGGGTATGCATTTCTTTTGCAGCATATCCGGCGAACTTGCGAACAATGTCACCATGTGTAAATTGAAAACCACGGTGTACATAGTCATACTCGTGAAACTGTACATTGTGTTCTGCAATGTCCATATAACGGAGGAATGAATTCTCTTCGAAAAGTGCATAGAACTCTGCGGAGTTCTTCACTAAGTGACGGTCCCAACGGTTCTCGTGGTTACCCTTGATCCAGTGTATATCCGCATTAGGGGCTGCTTGGCGGAACTTGCCTAACATTTGCCCTGCCTCATATAGATCATCGCCTAGCATAGTGATAGAGCGCGGGTCACGGCTGAACTGTGAGATCTGATAAAAGTCAAGAAGGTCACCCATCTGTACTAACAGATCTGGTTGCCAATCAGATACCACATTCAAGATAGCCATTACAGCTTTCTCGTCGTGATAAGGCATATGCATATCAGGGATCATAGCCACTTTCATGTAGTCCTTTTCCACTAGTATACTGGCAGTCTTGGCAGCAGTTTTGGCCTCTTTGATACGACCTGTCTGTTTAGCTTTACGATACGTCTGGTACAGTGTAGGCTCAGACTGAGTAGTTCCGAAGTGGAGGTTGAAGTCCATAGTAATTACAGCCCAACTTCCTTCTTTCTTCTTTACCCGTTTGTCCAACCATAGGTAGTGTTCATCTTCATATTGTATATAGCTTCTTTTAGTCATTTGTCTCTCGTGTTTGAAATGTTTGTAATAACTCTACCCAGTACTTGGATACAGCGCTCCAGTCATACCTACGCGCCGTGGACCGTAGTCCGGACAATTGGTCTTCTGGAAGTCTATCAGTGTATGCATCCTCTAGGAGTTGCTGTACATCCACGAGATCCGGAATAGACCATGTCTCATGTGTTCCTGGTTTGACAAGTGTAGCAACGGAATTAACGAAGAACACTGAGTTCTTGCCCCATTCCTGTACACCGCCAAATGATTGCATGATAACTGGTACTTCTACTGCTGTCGCCTCCAATGCGGCAGTTGACCAGCCTTCGGCACTTGATAGACTCAGGAATATGTCCGATGAGTTGTATAGTGCGTTTAGGTCACGGTCAGTGATAGCAAAGTCCTGTGTATACTGGTAGTGTATATAAGTCCAAGACCACGCTTTGTACTTCTTAAGTAAGAGCGGAATGTCCCATCCATCTACGCCGCCGGCAGGCACATGCAAAATCAGCCGAATATCTTTATCCTGTTTCACACTACGACGGAGCTTAGCGATGGTTTCTAATACCATAGGTAAGTTCTTACGTTCTGTGTTATCACCTACTACCAGGATATTGTATGTATCTTCAAGGGACTCTACATCTAAACTGTAGGTTCCACTTTTGGTGAGTTGTACCAAGTTGGTACTGTTTGTACGACGTACAAGTTCTTGTGGATCATTGGGAAGCCGCGCAAATACAGTAGTATCAATACCTTCTGTAATCACTAAGGGCCTAGTCCCCTTGTACATGCTAAAGATTGCGTCAGCAGCAAACTCGCTCGTTGCTACTACGGAGTCCGCCTGCTCTAGCATTGTAGCGACGCTTGTCGCATCGATACCTTGCGTTATAGAATCAGGAGGAGTTGTGCCATCAAAGGTAAACACGTGAATGTGTTTGTAGCCGCCTCGTAGGGGTGTGGCCGTAGCTAATACTCCGAGGTCAGCGCCGCCTATGGTGATAACTACGTGTGGCCTTAAACTGGCTGCTATGAACTGGAAACTACGTCCCGCAGTATAGTCGTCTGGCATTAGTCTACCTTGTAGACATGGAAGCTCCGGTTGCCATGGTTTTGGTTCGCCATCTCGGATGAGTAAAGCGCCGAATTCATGTCGGTCCTGGATCTCCAAAACAGGATCAGGTATCCCACAGCAGTGTTGGTGACTCTTCAAGGTGGTAAACGTCTGACCTACTTCTACGCCCATTTCGGTGTATTTATGACCGATGGCTAAGTGATCAACCTTGTTACCTGCCCTGCGTAACTGTTGGATAAGTTCTCTCGTGTATCGGCTGTCTCCGTGCGTTGAGGCTGCTGATGGAGCTAGTACTAAAATGTTCATTCTCTTAAATCCTTTATTTCTTCTCTCAATAGTTGTTGTGTCAGTGCCGGTTCAGCCTGTGTCCATGCTTTGCATACATTAAGGGAGTAGGTGCAGCCGATGCCTCGTAGTTCTCGTATCTCCAAAAAGGAGTTCCAATACTTGTTGTCCCTAATATATGCCGGGGCAGACTGGCATAGGTAGAAGCGTTCGAGCCTATCTAATAGCTTATCCGCTGTACTGAAAAGGCGTGGCATATTTCTCTTCTGCCTGGTCCCACTCTACTGGTTCTCCGTACATCTGCTTCTCATTGTTGATCTCGCTTTTCATGGCGTAGATCCATTCTGATGATACAGAGGCGAAGTATAGACTAGCACGCTTGACATGGAAGGGGTTGTGTATAACAAGATCGCTCTGGACAGTTCTGTCCTTTTCTCCTACTGCAACGATGTAGTATGCTTCATATGGCCGGTCAATTATGATCTGAAATATAAGGTCATCCTTGTCAAGGATATCAACTACTTCATCAGGGGTACAGTGAAACACCTCAGGTGTATAGTCGTCCTTCCCTGCTAGGAAGCCTCTGACTATTGCACTCAGTGCTTGGGGTAATTCGTCGTAATGCTCAAGAATGTCCAAAGTACATGCTCTCCATCAATTCTGTTTCTATTTCTAGTGTTAAATCTTTAATGATTATCCATTCAGACTCTACCTTACCGGTGTCGGCGTTAAGGGCGGTCACTCGTATACAGGGCACTTCCAAAGTCTGCTTGGCATCTGAGCCTGAAGACATCTGTGGTAAATGCGCTAATGCTTTTGGGATTTTATATACTGGGATCTGTTCTGTTGAATCAGGTGTAGCCTCAAGGTTTACATTTGTATCATGTGCCTTCTTCCATAGACTCAGAAAGAAGTTAAAATGGTCTACATCAGCGTGCAGTGTGGCATCCTGATTATCATCCCAAAAACGAATGACGATCATTGTTGTGCTTTCCAGTTTACAAACACTCTGGTTTCGAGTGTAAATACTCTTCCGCAATGTTTGCAACTATCACTTACGTATACCTCTACCGATTGCCCGCAAGGACAATTGATGTGATATTTCTGCTCATTATACTCCGCCGAATAAGCTCCTTCGAATTCCTCGTTCTCAGAGAGCAGCCAAGGTAACTCGTCTGCGGTAACCGGAGGAAAGGTTACATACTCAGCCGGCATAGGCTCAACTGTGTCAAACACTTCAAGTACGTTATGTACGTCTCCGTCAGTGTCGCCTTTAAGTTGTACTGCTATTTTTGGGTCAATTGTTTCCATCTGTTCCTACTACTTCCGTGGTATCGCACTCTGTAAAGAGGCTTTCGTTTGTTATCTTCTGTAAGTTCTATTGTTGCATCACTTACTGTTATGTCATCATTTAGTGGATCTGTTGGGTCACCAAAGTCTCCCATGTCAAGCAAGGCTTGGGATGTGTTAGCAAAAACATCATCACTGTACTCCATGACTAGCCCCATTAAAACTGCGTCCCAGTTAGGGCCATCAACGATCTGCCCTCCTAGTGCGCTACGTGATTTTGTGAACTGCAGTAAGGCCTGTGCGGCCTGCATACAATCAAGCTGATTATTAGAATGTATAACGTCGCTCAACGCCCCTGCTAGTGTACCAAGATCTCCGCCGTCTGCAGCGGCATCTATCATCTTCTCACCATCATCGTCAAACTCATCTTCAGGATAATATTCCTCCGTCACAGAGCTGACACAGCCTGCGTGTGCATCGGGCACTCCTACTGACTGGTACATACACCTAAAATATGCAGCTAAAGCTTCCAGAGCTTTAACTATCTTACGTATAAGTTTCTTAACTATAGGTAGGTTTCTGTACGTATTGAAGAAGGTGGCTAATGTGTTAAAGAACATCTCAGCCATGACGTAAAAGAAGGTTAGTATTATCTGCCAGAATATACCATTTGTCTGCAGATCTAGTACTGATTCTATTGCCTCAACAGAGGCCTGTCCTGGTGCAACAGGGAAGTCTGCGCCTTCTTCGTCAGAGTCTGAATCCCCGGTACTGCGGGAAGCGGTAACGGCAGGGCCTTCTGCTATCTCGTCACAAGTGGCATCGCTGGGAATAGGGTCATTAGGAGTAATCATGTACTCACCGTCAGGCCCTATCTCCCCGTAGAGTGCCGCAACAGGATCAAAGCCTAGGCTTATCCCAGGTGCGTTACGGTGTAGTGCGTAAGCTCGCCTAATCAACGGCCAGGTTATATCAGAAGCAGTGGCCCCATCTGACAACCGTCTTAACGCACGGGACAGTTGTGGGTATTTATCCACCGCCAATGTGACCTTAAAGTCTGCTAGGTTTTCATCCAAAGCTTTACGTATAGCATCACGTGTTCTCTTGAGAGACAGCATCCGTGCTAAGTGCACCTTGGCTAAGGCTTCGGCGGTACTGCGCTCATATGCTGTACGATCGGCCTTCTCTTTAGAGGTGAGTCTAGGTGCATTTGCATCACCTTTTATATCTCGGCGTATATACTTTACACTGAGTATAGACTCTAGTACTGCTTGTTTCTCTTGAGCCATTAGTCAAGCTCCCCTTCGGCTATGTATTCTTCAATGAGTTCTACTAATGCGATCTCGCTTTGGGGTCTTGATAATTGTATTAAGTCCTCCCAGTCCAAGTCATCTATATCACTCTGGCTACTACGCCTTATGCTTATAGCCGGCACCGTCAGGTGCAGACTAGGGCGCCGCCTGATGTAAGAGCGGACGCCATACGGAACATCCTCTGGCGAGTTTAGTTCCATGGAGAAATGTGATGCCCAACGTATTTCTGTCTCTATGTCGTTCTGTTGACGAAACGTTGTGAGTAATTTATACAGGAAGCTAGTACGATCTACCTCAGGGAAGTGCGTAACTTCTACGCTGCGGTGATTTCCGTTAGTACCATTATGGTGTTTTATTCTTATCATATCACTTACTGTTATGTCATCTTTATAATACCGAAAACCCAGGGGAGGAGTACCCTGGGCTTGACTATTCGGGGGACATCTGGGAGATGTCCGCAGGTGAGAGACTAAACTTGTTTTGAGCTACGCCCCCTTAAGGGCTTGTACTCTCGTCCGCTGGCCACAACAGCCGCTTCCCAAGAGCCAAAGAACTTCTTTCCGGCTTTGTAAAGAGACTCATCATGTTCACGAACATAGGCATAATCAACTTGTAATAGATTGCGTATCGTCGAGATCACTAGGAACTCGTCCCACTTCCGGTTCGTCCTCCGTGTGCGCTTCATCGTATACCTCCGTAAACCATTCAGTGAGCCTCGCGGTGGTCTCCTCAACTTGGGAGTCCAACCACTCATGGGCTGCTTCAGACTTATTCTTGTAGCGTTCGTACTCCACATCATCTGTGAGTAGGTTCGCCATCATAACTGATAAGGCTGCAGAGTTGTGTGACGGCATCTTCATTGAAGAATCTATGCCATACTCAGGTGCGTCAAAGGATGGTGGTGTGTCTACAACCGGTAGCACAATCAATTCATCACAAAAACCTTGCTTCTGTCCTGTGGTAATAACAGGTACTCCTGCAGCTAACGCCGTGTGGATACCCAGTGCCCACGGATCATTCTGCGAAAGCGCTATAAGACCTCGGGCATTGCCTGAGATTGCCTTACGCATTTCTGGATCTTCTGTACCATCTAGAAGTAGAATAGGAGGATACTTAGTGCTACGATAATTAGCAGCTTTCTTTGCACTGCTTATCGCAGACATGGCGGAGCCTTCGTACCCTGCTAGGGGGTTGTCTACGCTAATAACTAAAACGCCATTCTCTGCTATAGGCATCTGATAATAATCAATTACGATACCCTCTATGTGATCCATGAAGTGGCCTGAACACAAGGCCATAAGATAATTCTTCTCTTTAAGAGGTTCCGGCAGCTTCGTAGCAGGACGTGTGTCTGAACCAGGGAAGGGCGGTAGCATAGCTACAGTCACTGTGAGACCTTCGATTGCTTCGAATGGCTCTACCATTAGTATACTTGGCACAATTACACCAGCAGATTTCTGCAATGTTTCTGTCCAATACTCTGGGATCTTGTCGGCTAACCACGCTGATACAAATACTGTAGGAGCATGTTCATCAAGTTCCGGTACTAAGGGATATTGAATATGGTCAATTACTAAATCCCAGTTTGGTTCCTCTGGGTTGATTGCGTCCAAATTACTGGACGGGATATTTTGCTGTACAACCAGCAAAGACATAGGAGCTATCACAGCTATGTGTCCTGCGTTGGTAAGCATAGTAATGTAGCCTAATGCTACTAATTCTAATTCGTTGTTACCCTGTGGGTAGTTATATCTAATGCGCATTTGATTCTCCTCTATAGGCCCATTTCGAATACTGCAGTTGGTTTCTCTGCAATCTTTTCTTTCTTAGCTCTGCTGTCAGCTCTGCTCTGTCCCAACGCGATGATGGTAGGGGAAACGTCTTTTCCCGAACCTCTACACTGGTCGTAGTACCCGCAAAAGCGTTTAGTACATGCCCAATGGTCAGGCGGTGCAGGAACAAATACTCCTGCTGAGATAGCTGCTGCAACAAAACGTACCACACTCTCAAGCCATTTGTAATCAGCTTCAGTCCGTGTACGGCCAGTCACCATGACAACTCGTGGATCACTCCACTTGTGCGTTGTCTTGCTTTCTTTCTGTTTAATTAAACAATTGAAGGCTACGTCGGGTTTTCCCTTAGCCTTACTATAGAATGTAAGCTGTAAGCTGTCATTAGCCTCATTCGTTCCCTTGGCTTTGCCCACAAACTTGTGGTCAATTAATGCTGTAGGTGTTTCTAAATCATAGTACCCAAGCATAGGTACCCCGCCTATATCCATACGAATCTCCCCCTCCACTGAGGACTGATCCATAGGCATAAGGCTCGGTGCCATTATCTCTTGATGTACTTCAATAAGTTTAGTTGTACGATCTTTCTCCTTACCCTTAGCTACCTTATTCATGTGCTCTACTTCTATAACCTTTTGGTCATAGCTGTCGCTAAACGCATCAAGCACGTCTGCCACTGGGGCATCTTCCATGGTCTTAGCTTTGTGGGTAAAGTTCATCTCCAACGCTGCGTGGCCTGAGCTCCCGGTCACTAATGCGATCCCGGGTGGGGTCATCTTGCCTTGGATATATCTGTAATAATATTGAAGACCGCACTTCATGTAGGTCTCAATTTGGGATATACTTAGATACCCCTTTGGTAATGCAAATTCTGGTGTACTCACTTATTCTCTCCTGCTGTAACGTAGATATTAATACTCATAGTCAAGTAAGTATTAAAGTAGGATTTCACGATTGACGTACATGTAAATCAATAACATAAACACAGCGAACCATAAGGACACTGCCCCTAGTCCCATAAAGAAATATGGTCCAATCGGTGTGCCGTGTAATGCGATATTCATTTTCCCAATCAAGAGTAGTGTCTTGGTGGAAAACCCTTGTACGGCTAAAAGAAGTATAGTCAATACTCTCATGGGCCATTTGGGTGTCGTTGTTTTAGTGGTTTTCCTCATACAAATATTGTTATGTCAGGCCTCCTACTCCTGATGCTCCATAGGAATGTAATTCTGCTCTATGAAATCGTGCCTGTGCCCAAACTTAAGGGCATCTTCTTCTGAATCAAATCGTTTTACGTAACTAGACCAATTAGGTACGTGCCCATATACCGGCGCGTCCTTGCCCACTACTGCGAATACACCAACATACCCCATTGGTGAATCAAATCTTTCTAATACCCATATTATTTTCATGATGATATTACCTTCTGGCCGTCTACAGACTGGGTCTGGATTCGAACCTCAGCTATGTGCTGCCCCACCAAAGGGCTCCTGTCTGTAGACCGTGGTCAAGCCTTAGCCGGTGATCTTATCAGACAGGTGTGCCGAAGACTACATCTCCGTCATACTTGTCCCGAAGGTTATTGACAGCCAAAGATTCCGTCTCGAAATGCACGATATCCGGTGCGAACTCTCGTCTATTAGCAGCAGTCATAGCAATGTCAAACTGCTCATAGAACCACTCAGGGATGTAATCAAATAGTGGAGGAGAAACCCAATGCCCGGTTCGAGATTCGAATGCGCCACGGTACATCTGCTTCCAGATTTCACCAAAGGTTTTATTCAAACCAGTGATGTTGTTATATACCTTGGTAATCCGGTCTTGAGTCGGGCAATCATATGGACTTGGATTCATTGCTTACTCTGCTGGTACCAGCTTAGCGTGAGCTAGCCATTTTTCATTGAATTTCCAGATAGCAATATCTGTGTCTTCGCCCTTTGGTAACAGGATAGAAGCGTTCAGTAGGCCGAAGATTGCTACCATAAAGTCTGACGACTCCGGTGCGCCTTCTGCCATGATGAACTTAAAGTTCTGTAGGTTACTATCGGCGGTTAAGCTTACTTCCTGGGAAGGCTTTTCCTTCTTACCCATATCAATAGGCAAGTTCTCAATAGCTGCATCTACGGTAGCTTTGATGTTCTCATCAGTTTTGTACACCGCGTCTGCGATGAACCCTTTGATCTTTTCGCTGATCTCTTCGGTCATTTCAAACGCAGGCATTTCCAATGGTTTCAATTCCTCAATAGGAGCGGCTTCCGCTGCTGGAGTTACTTCTACTACTGGTTCGATTACTGGCTCTGCAGCCACTTCCTCGATTACTGGTTCTACTACAGCCTCAACTACGGGTTCTACCTTGGTTTCTACTTTAGTCGCTACTGATTTCTTTGGTGCAGTCTTTTTCTTGGCTGCTGGTTTTGTTCCTGGCATGTTTCTTTCCTCATGTTAATTATTACTATATGGTATGGCAGCGAGGTGAGTGCCCCGCTGCCGTACTAGTTTACTTGACGAAGTGGAATTCTTCTCCAGGTACCTTCCAACTGATACGTTGCCAGGTAGTGAGAATATAATGACACTCCCCGTCTGCTGTGATAAGACGGTGGCCACCCTTCGTGATCGCAAGAGCTACAGGGTCCAGGTACGTAACGGTAGAGCCGTCAGCATAATGGTACGTCCTGTAGTCTTCTGTACTGATATCATCAAAGTGAAGCTTAACACTAGGAGCAATCCTAATGTCTTCGAAAGTCAGTGGTTCTGGTTTACTGTCGTCCATAGTCCCAGGCGTCACTCCTGTACCGCCTGCCCCGCCCCACCAAGTAGGTGGAGTGTAGGGATATACGTACGGCTCCGGCACGGTGTACGGTACATTTAGGTCAAGAGGCGGATATGTAGTAAACTCCGCACTCTTCAAAGGTTCCGTGAAGTCCCCTGTTCTCATGTAGTTGCAACTCACAGCTCCCAGTACGCCTGGTCCTTGTGAGTTAAACGATATCGCGGAGTTGCCTCCATTGTTTATTAAGTGCATACTTAGTTCCTTTCGTTAGTTAGTTAGTTAGTACGTTGGTATGCTTGTTCTATTCCTAATCAGGAATTCTCGTAAGCGTCACTTTAGGGCGCTTAAATCTCTTCTTATAATGCTTACACGTCTCATGGGCACAGTACAGGTTGCCGCCAGCACCGTCACTCATATGGGTGAAACAACCAGGGCACACCACTGGGCAATCGTGCCTGGCCTCTAGTGTCTCAGGCGGATCATCTGCGGAATGTTGAAGCACATACAGCGCGTCGAGGGGATAAGGTGCTACTACCTCCAGGTCCGCCAACTCCGCAGTGGTGAAGATCTCTACAGTAGTGGAGCTCGTCATCACGTGCCACTCAGGCTCTTTGCCCTCTGGCGTCTCCGGGCGGTATGCGAAGAACGGCATCCCCTCGGATAATATCTTAAAGTAGCCATGACCGAACACATTGAATAGTTCGGCCTTGTGTACTTGGTACGCGGCGTCTGCTAAAGTATTAGTCATCTTCAACTCCTACAACCTCTGGCGGCATCTCCGCCACATCTATCATCTCTAATGCTGGGTACGTTATGTACCTCTTCTCGATACCATTTATATCAGCATGCAACATCTCACACTTCACCAAAATTACTCCCGTAGGGCTAAGTAAAAACGTCCTAGCAGTCAACGGTACATTTGACGTCGTGTGTGTAATCACATTCCCTCTCCCCCACTCTAATTCACTTATAATCACCTGCTCTGCCAACGCAGCAATATTACGTTTGTCCAGCAAACGCAAATCTCTTAATTCAGCCACCCGGCTCTTCTGGAAGTCTAGGTCTGCCTCAGCCTGCTCTACTGTCTTACGAAAACGAATTGTCGGTAAATAATCATTCCACATATGGATTCTCCTCTTTCTATCCATTGTTATGTCTCTCTTTATTCCCTCTATTATTCCCCTACTTATTCCCTCATTCTCATAACCCCTTCTGGAATTCGCCTTTTCCGGTAATTCTTACTTCTTCTTAAGTCAGTATACAGCTCTATGACATACCATTACGTACCTATGGGTCCCCGGCCATCGAGCGAGTGTGGATCCTTCAGCTATTTGAACGAGAGTGCTACAAGTACGGCGTGGTTGTTCGGTGTAAGGCCCTGGATAATCGTCAGATCCCAATACGAGAAATTTGCTTATTGCAGACTCAGAGGATCTTCAGTCATCCCCTGCAAAGGGCGTCGGAAGTGCATGATAATACAAGTCCTCCTAACCCGGGGCGTGACGGCATGTCACATTGCTACTCTCTTTACATCTTCTCGCATGGCCCAGATGTAAGCTTACTGTTCTACTACAACCCTAGCTTAGTGGTTTATACTATATCTTCTCAAGATATCAGTCCTGTAGTAGTGACGGTAAGGGCCAGGTATGCTATCTTTAACTAACCCCCAATACTAAGAGACAACCCAGCGCGATATCAGATTGCCTAGTAGACTGTTACTCTATAAGGGATTCAAGTCGTATTGCCTTGTGTATTCTTCTTCCCCTACTCTCTCCTTACTATATACTTGAATAGCTCTGTCGGCGCATACTGTTGATTGTCTCCTGTGCACATTCCGTGCTAAATATTGTGCATTACATAGGATAGTGCACAACTGCTGTGTCCTTTACGCGACATTGTGTCGCTATAAATGTCGCTATAAGACAGATTGTCCTTTAGTATGTCTTTTACTTATCCCGCAAATCTGCGGAGTAGACTGCGGATTACTGCTCTTACGGTAAAATATTATCCCTATCCCGCAACTTAGGATAAAATATCTACCATTTATCTCCACTTTACTGTACTAACGGTAATATATTATCTCCATGTTTGTGTTATTTAGTTTGCACAAGAGGGTGTTAAACGGCATCCTGTGCAATTCTTATTACTTGGCGCTGTGCGATTGTTATTAGTTGATGCATTAACGAGTCGCTGGTGACGACATGTACAGAGAACGAGTCGCTGAATTCTCCATATGACGACACGTCAGGTGTCAGTATTCCTGACACAAGGGTATGTGTATCAGAAGTGTTGATACATATCTGGATAACCAGGGTATATTGCGATTGTCTGCCTTTAGTATAGAATTATTAGAGAGAACGTGTCGATTTCTGACACAAATATATACATGTTTTTGTGTCATGTCGATGGCATGGACATGTTCTATATCCCTGAATCACACTAAATAAGGCATTCAACACACAATATAGTGGGTACAGTACTGTCTCATAACTACTCTAAAGTAACATAAGGAATACTATATTGTACTTTAAGCCTCTAAAGTAACATATGGTATCCTGAACGTTATCCCTATTTAACGTACAGTATAGTGGTCCTTATACTATCCATTAACCTTTAATATGGACGATAAGGTCCCCTATATTAAACTTTATGGCCCCTATAATACAGCTTGGACAACCTGTCCATGTTGGCCGGATTGGCCGGATTTTGGCCGTTTACATAGACACAGTGTCCATGACAGTGTCCATGATAGTACCTAAGTTGCCCGGAAACTACCCAACCTTTCCGGATAGAAGGCATTTTGATAGGTAGTTGCGCCTATATAAGCCTGTTTATTTATTATATATATATATGAGATCTCCTGTACAAGTAACCGACCAAGTAACCGACCAAGTAAAAGGGGCTAATCCCTATATATTACGAATTAGCCAGTACGCTTTCTCAACTGTACAAGGCGGATTAACTGATACCCTTTTCTGCGTTACACTTTCTACAAGTAACCTGGAGATTTTCTTCTGTCGTAGTTCCCCCGAATTTATAAGGCAAGATATGGTCGATGTCGCAGGCAGTGTCCTCATAGTCGGCTTCTGGTGGTAATGTAACCGCAGGGTCGTGCATGGCTGTGACTTTGATTCCTGCTCGAAACACCTATATAAACCTAAGATTAATAATAATATTATATATTTAGGATCGGATATCCAAGATTAGTTGCGAAAGAGCAAGTATCGTATGCATATATGGGATTTTATATTCTGTACGTTAATGGGTAGTATGTATATATAGTATACATAACTTTTGTTTCGAGGGCCCCGGTCTTTAAAATAATCGCGGAGTTCTATGGTCAGACCTACACCATAGGGACTCTTACTTGTAAGTAGGTAAAGATTGAGAGGAGTCATCATGACTCTGTTAATCGTTTTAGCCGTAGTAGCGGTAGTAGTATGTGTGCCTATGACTGTAAAGTATGAGGAGTATAGCCCATCATACTGGGTATGGAACACGTTAATGTATTCAATCATAATTCTAACCTTCTTCATGCTAGGACATGGGCAGTACCACAAGCATTACGATGCTACTGATATACGTAGGGCTAGGTTGACCAACACACATATGGTATCATCATGGCACCCACTGCTAGGTAGATACGTAGACACAGCTGTATGTGATAACTGTAATATACATGTGAGTGCGCATACCATCGTCTTGGCTGATAGTAGTGATATGTATAGCTATATACGTGATTGCTACATGGACATGGACACAACACGTGTACGCACCGAGGTGACTGTAGTGAAGGCAGGTACACCATACAGTAGAACATTGGTGAGTGTGCTCTCATTGGTATGTGTACTAGGCATGGGCATCAGTGTACTACGTGAGCGTAAGATACAGGCGGACATGGATGCGTACAACATAGACCACTCACCCATAGTACGTGAGCTAGCAACACAGGCACAGCTGGATGAGGTAGCACGCTGCAATGTACTAGTAGGTGGTAGCGTAGGTAACATCGGTGTTAACAAGGACGTAGAGTGATGCGTAATATCAAGGCCAACATCAGCTGGGGTGGGCAGGAGATGACACCCAAGGAACGTGCCATACAGGCTAAGCTCGGGCGTGAGATACGTGAGTGGAAAAGAACTAATAACACAAAGAAAGAAGGTAAGAGATGAGTACCCAAGAAGAGCATTACACAGTGAAGGCTAACCGTCTTAACAAAGAGGCGTTCGAAGCGCTTGATTTCACTGATCATATGAGTATCCCTGACCGTGAACCTGAGACCGGGTACGCATTAGACAGAGACCATACGACTTGGAATGTGAATGCAATGGTAGGATGGGGCAATAAGGTACAATGGTTTGTAGAAGCTAACGCTGACAAACTTGCTTGTGCCCTATCAAAGAAACACCCTGAGCTGCCTATAGCAGTATCAGCCCATGCTAGGATACGCTCTACATGGAAGAACGGGGAGCTGGTGAGTGAGAAGACAAAGCTCTCTGACTTCTACCTTGAAGTTAGTGAAAGAGCAGACCGCAACTGGCTGCAATACAATCAGCTGCTGAGTGATGCTAGTGCATAACTAGTAAGTAAGGAAGGGCGTGTGGTAGATTCAATGGGGTTCGATTCCCCTACGCCCTACAAAACCCACATAATAGATACATCTTGACTGAATAACGTGGGTCAGTCACGGGATAGATGTATCAAAAAATGAAAGGATACTTAAATGTATTCAATCGTTTTGTTTGTCGCGTTCTTGCTTATAGCAGGAACTGTGATCGTAGCATCGGCTGCTATCACACCAACCATGAGAGACCGCTTTGGGCTCTCTAGTTCTTACATCCTGATCAAAGGACGCAAGGGCTTAACCAAGTTCTATGCTCGTACAGATAGAACAGAAACAGTGATAGGGACAGTGTTAACATCCTTATTCATTAAATCGGTCAATACTGCTATTAAATCAGCAGTGATGGCCATAATCGCGGTACTTTATGCTAGTTACATAGTAAGAGTATCACTAGCCTGGTCCCGCTTAGTAATAAGTACGGCCAAGAAAGCCCTGGGATTCGTAGGACAACGGATGCTGGGTACAAGACGAGGTGGCATAATCGCCTTGTCCATATTGGTAATGGGCATTGCCCTATCAACAGGTCAGCTCAGGATGACCACAAGCCTTGCCAGTGTTGCTGTTCTAGTAATAGCCACGGACAAGGAGAGGAAGGAAAAGATGCGTTCACTAACTGATATAATCAGCGCAATCTTTAACACCAGTAACAACCAAGCGTTCTTAGACGAACTGGTTGCCAAGGGTGATGAACGGTCAACAGAGATTACACACATGCTCATACCTATCACAGTGATGAAAAGAACTCGTGATGGTATGAAGTCTGTGCTTGATTTCAAGATCCACAAACCAGTACCAAACACTGACATGAAGGCAGGGAATGTAGCAATACGTATCTGTCTTGGTGCCTTGTTCGGTATTAAGGATGCTGTCTCTTACACCATCAAGGTGAGTGATAAGAGATTAGCTAAACAACTGTTGAAGAATAAACCCTTCCAACAGAAGTTTCAATCCTATATGTTAAAGCTCAGTCTTGATGAGGGCTTTCAATATATGGGCGGCACTGGTCTAAACAAGGGTACATTCTACGCTTGTAATTGGCCAGAAGGTGACTTAGCGTTTGCTCACGAAGCTATAGGTTACTTGTCCTTGCTGTTCACACCCGCCGGTAGCAAAGACGGTAGGTACTTCGTGTACAACAACACAAGGGTACTGGTAGTATCTGAAGCAAAGTTCCGAGCAGTCGGTCTTCCTGGCGATGGTGCCGCTCTTGGTGGTCACAACAGTGGTCAGTTCAGAGTACGGATCAATGGTAACTCAGTAGGTAAGGGAGTTATGGTTGGATACGCACATGCTCGCAATGCTATGCAATTAGACTTTCCATTAGAGTGGGAAGCCTATGACCTAGTCATCTGTGAGAATGATGTCAAAGTACACCCTGTTGCCCCTGGTGAGTACCTAGGACGTCATGGTAAAGAAAATGGGATGATCATCACCCATGATAACATATGGAATGTTAAGGGTCAAGCTGTTGGACTAGGCTTTGAATTCTGGCAGTTCATGCAAGATGATCCAATCGTACGTGATCTTGTTGAAGACGAGATACTACGTGGTAAGCTACCAAGTTACGAAGAAATGATCGTATCGGCTGAGTCTGGTCGTAGGATGCAAGCATTTCGTAACGATGATCCAGACTACGAAGTACTTGAGCTTAACTCTAAGCTTCAAGAAGCACTGTTAGCTCTTGGTAAGACCTTTCCTTGGGTAGCTAAGAAACTAGCAGGTGTTGTAGTAAACTATGTGATGCACAGACCATTCAATGGCACTGAGTATCGCTTGGTTATCACAGTTACAGAAGAGCATGCAAAGAAGATCAACGCTCTTCGTAAGCCTGTTGCCGGTGTACGTGGTGACAAGTTGTTCTGTAAATATCCCATCGTTGCTGGTGTTGCACAAGTGGTTGGTCGTACTAACATAGGACCATTCGTTGTACTTGAAGCAGGACTAGCTGGTGAGTTAAACACAGATAGTGATGGTGATGGTGGACTGACTATACGTGGACCCATTGCTGACAAGCTCATTAGGACCGGCTTAATCGATGAACTAGTCGGACTGAACATCGATAAAGATGGACTAGAGAGACGTAGAAGCTCTGCCACAATGGAGAGTATGGCAATACAGGCTATCACAGTATTCAGTGGTAGTGCATCAATTGGTAAGTACACTAATATGTATTATCGTGGACTTATCTATAACAAGGTTCTCGCTGACGGTACTGATGAGAAACCGTATCTTAACCTAACGCCTATATTACAGTCAATTGAGTTGACTATTAAGGGTGCTAAGTTTCGCACGGAAGTACGTCTCAAGAAGAACGAAGCTCAGATCTATATAGAGCTAGAGAAAGCGCATTTAACTGCTCAGAGCCTACGTGAAATGGTAGAAATGCCATGGGCACGTGCTGATGTTAATGCGTTAATGACTGACTTCAATACCGGTGGTGATGTGGAAGATATCTTAGCCACACAGATCGAAGACCCATTACATTACATGGACTTCATCTGGAACACCGTACTTATACGTGTTGAAGAAGAGGTCATAGCTCTTAGAGATGGTGTTGAACCACTTGCAGTCTTCGCTGGACGGATGATACATTCCGATGAAGAAGTAGATGGTGTCAATACAGCTGAGCTTGCATCAATCAAGAACCTGTGGTCTGAACTACGTCCTGGTGGGCTAACGTCAGATCATATGTCTGCTGTAGTAGAGATGGTACAGGGTGCTGGTCAGTGCATTCCAGTAGCTGCTAGGCTAGTAGAGACTAAACGGTATCTTGATGCTGCTAACCCACTGTTAACAGACGGTGGATACATCGTACACTTGAACTATGGTAGCTTGGTAGAGATGACTGGCGGTCCAATGACCTTCATGCCTGATACTAAGTCACGCCTAGTACGTGTGTACAATCCAAACAATGAACCTATCCTGGATCCTGAGTCAATCACGATTGAAGATGGTGTTCCATACTTACGTGGTGCTTCACTGGAGTACGGTACAGAATATAGTGCTGTTCGTCCAAGTGAAGAGATCATTATCTCTCTTCCTGCTCTTGAGTGGGAACCAGATGGTATGGCTCATACTCAATCAGCATGGATGTTGATAGGCGATGGTATGGATGCTAAACGTGTTAATAAGCTACGTACTGCTAAGCCACGTGAATCAGTAGATCCATATGCTGACTTCAGTGTCAAGAGTAACCAGGCAGTTCATGGCACATTTGAAGATGAGAAGTACTTCAAATAAACGTACATCAACAGATACAGGTCCTGCTTCGGTGGGGCCTGTGTTAGTAAGGAAATAGAATGGCTAAATATAATTGTTATGCAGTTAAACAAGGACGTAAAACAAACGTCATCGTAGCTACATGGGCTGAATGTGATGCTCTAGTCACTGGTGTTGCCAATGATTTTAAGGGCTTCAAGAGTACAGCAGATGCACAAGCCTGGCTTGATCAGAGTGAGATGGCATTCGTAGTTGAAACTAAACCAACTGAAGTACTGGCATACACTGATGGTAGCTTCAGAAATAACAAAGCAGGATGGGCATTCTCTATATGGAAGAACGGGGAAGAGATAGCCTTTGATAGCGGCACAACCCCGTTCATTGAGAGTAACAATATAGGCGCTGAGTTGGCAGGCGCTATGTATGCTATGCAGTGGGCCAAGAAAAATGATACACCAGTTGTGATTGTACATGATTACGTTGGTGTAGCCAAATGGCCACTAGGTGAGTGGAAGGTCAACGCTGTTGGCTTGGCTAAGATACACATCAAAGCTTATATAGAGTTGATGAGTAAGAACAAGGCGTACATCGTAGCGTACAAGCACATCAATGGTCATTCTGGTAACCCAGGTAATGACAGAGCTGACGCTTTAGCTAGTATAGTAACAGAGTAATGTGTACCCACCTAGGGCCCGGTGGTATATAAATAGGGTCCGCAGTGTGTATGTGTACACCGTAGCTTCCTGCAATGATGGAAGCACCAGCCCACGAACGGGCAGAACCTCCTCCGTCGGCCCTCCTCCGTCGGGTTCTCAGTTTATGAGTTACGGGTTCCGACCGGAAGCGTGGCTCATGTGCTATGCAGCTACATGTCCGGTGAATCGGAAGCTGATGTGGTACTAACTAAACAAAAGGAGGCATTAAATTGTCCAAATTCAAAACAGCCGTAAAGGCAAAAGCAGCACAAGCCAGGGCTTCTCAAACCCCCGCCCTTACCCTTGCTAAGATCATTAAGAGTGAAACCTTTGGCAAGGAAACTGACAGCATTCGTGCTGAACTCACTGCTATCCTACTGAGTGGTGACCCAATCTTCGTTAACGCTATACAAGCTCGTGACCTTATCCTGGGTAAGGGTGTTGATCATGATACTGTGAAACGTATCTATCAGCATGCTGGTCGTACCTACTTCCGCTCTGACAAGCAGAACCAACGCATTGCTGACGTCAAGGCTGGTAAATTTATTCCTCATTCAACTGAGCCTGTTGTACGTAAAGCAAAGAAGGTTGCTGTACCAGTAGTTAAAACCACCACACTTACCTCCATTGATGATGTCACTCTGAGTACTCGTGCTCGTAACGTCTTGGATGCATGGGAGATAGTTACTGTACAAGAAGCTAAAGCCCGCATCGAAGAGCTCAAAGGTGCTAAAGGTTGTGGTCCTGCTACTATAAAGGAGATCGCAGCCCTATAAACTGTTTCAAGGGGAGCTGATACTTCAGGTTATCAGTCGGTACCGTGATGGTTGCAAGGTATGCGCCGAGTAAGACATACCATTTACTGGATCCTTAGCTCAGTCTGGTTAGAGCAGCGGACTCATAATCCGTTAGTCCTTGGTTCAAATCCAAGAGGATCCACTCATTAACCGGTACCTTGTTCCTTCCTGGTACTGAGATCGGCCCTGGTTATCCCACTGGGGCCAACCCTTTAGTCAATCACAATACACAACTGGGAGAGCATTATGGCACAGTCATTTGATGATATGCTAGATGTTTTACAATCCATACCCTGCCTTAATTATGGAGGATGTGGTATCTCTGCTTATGCTATGCTTAAGTGGATGGAGAAGTACGCACCTGATCTTTATGAACAGGCTGAGGTAATCTATGCCTATGGGCATAGTGAGTACGATGAGAGCTACAATCGTAATACTAGATACTTTGACGGTGACAGTGCATTCCTTGGAGCTGCAGGACATATAGTATTGAGGATTGCTGACTGTGTGTTCGACAGCCACGACGAGCGTGAGAAGGCGCTACCTCCCTACTATCACATACTTCCTATGGACTGCAAGAAGGCCTTACTACTCAAGTCCATAAACTGCGGTGGCGGGTACTGGAACACTATGTTTGATCGTGATGATAATGTACAAAGAATAGCTGAAGGCCTTGACGTTACCATGGGCGAGGTTATATTGGAGCTCAATAGACCAACAGCGTTAATGGTAATGACAAGAATATGAGTAGTGCGGTAAAAAAGGGAGATAACCAGTTCGTATGGATAACAACCTAAATAACCTGCAAAAGATGGTTTAAAAGCCAAGAGAAGCATTACTTATATTTATTGTTGTAACACGTTTTTAAATGTTATTACAATAATAGATTATAAACAACCAGCCTAAGGAGGCGATATGGACCCTGCAGTACAAGCTGCAATCATCAATATGATGGTTGAGCTAATGAAGTTTGATAGCTTCGCAATAGACGATCTGCTGGCGCATATAACTCAGCGTCACGGTCGTAAAATGGGAAATACCCTCAATGGTGACCGTCATCCCATAGCCATAGTACTTGGTATGACTTATAATGAACGCAAGGCCCTCCTGGCCGAGTGGATCATCACCAAGCCGGGGGTTATGCTTACTTACCTTGGCGAGGATGTACAGGACTGGCGCTACATGATTCTGCTCCGCGCTGGTAAAAAGATTCCAGCCATCAAACTGTACCGTGCTGAGAAAGACATCGGTCTCAGAGAGGCCAAAGACGTCATCGACGGTTGGATGGATAAATACAGCTTTTAACATAGCCTGGCAGTAGGCGCTCACGGTGGTAAGCCGGAGTTACACCACAGAACGGTGAAAGGTTAAGACGATGCGGGCACGCCTTAGATTGTAAAGGTGCCCTATGTGTACTCATAGTGGGGGTCGGGCCTTACCTAGCAACAGAATAGGCCCACAACCGGGGAGTTAAGCTCAGTTTGGGTAGAGCTACGGTGTTGGTTGTACCAATTCAGCATCGTGCGCGGCAGTTCGATCCTGTCACTCTCCACACTAGTCTAGGATGAACCTAGGCTTATCGTCAAAGGAGGTTCCTATGGGAACATTACAAGAAGCATTACGGCAAGTTAACAAAGACGGCGTATTTGAGGAGATGAACTCCGCAAGTCAGGCTGAATACCAGGTAGCGATGAAAACCTACCGTGACGGTAAGCTGACTACAAAACCCGTACGTCCTGCTCATCTGCGGTCATTAGACTCCAGTGAACTGGCACACTGTCGTAGAAAGCTTGGCGTTATCAAGGCCTCGGGTGAAAAGCTCGAAGAGATCTATCGTCTTGTTACCCTCCTGGATACATCAAGATCACCACGCCTAACCGATATTGACTCCATGGTGGAGTTAGGTGTATTAGACACACCGGGCCGTCGTGAGTATCGCCGTGTGACTGAGAGGTACTTGTCCCAGATAGTAGAGGGCACTCTTGGTCGTACAGTAGTTGGTAAGCTAGAAGTCTTAGCAGCTATTTGCAGTAAAGCCATAACTGTACGGAATAAAGCTGCGGCTGGGGCTTACTAATGAAGCCGGCCATTAGAGCTCCTATACCACCACGTACTGTAGAGAAAGGTGGACGAAGAAGGCCCAAAGTTCATAGGTCTCGTACAGCTGATCTCTTCGAAGAGTATGAGGACGAAAAGGAACTTGACGGCCAACTAGGTGATAATGAGTCTGACTCAGAAGCCCAGGCTCATTCTGATTTAGTGAACGGAGATAATGATGCGTGAAACAATGGTAGTACCAAAACCCACAGTAGGTGAACGCGCTATGGGATGGATGATTAAAAAGACAATCAAAACGCTCGGCTGGTTAATAACAGCACCATTCAGAATGGTCTGGGCAGTCGTCAAAAAGCTATAAGGAGAACATAGCATGAGTGAGTTAATGGTAAAAACACAACGAGTATTATTGGGGATCAGTCGTAGCCTGCTGTTCCGTATGTCCATGATATTCCTCTTCGCATTCCTCTTTACCACCATGGTGAAGAGTTGCAATCGTGACAATGGTATCTATATCCTGGGTGAAGGCCAAGGTGTGTACTTAGCAGGCGAGCTGCTAATCTTTGATGGTGAAGCCAATCCGGATAGCCTCCCTGTTTATCTGGCTCAGGCTCTGGAGATACGTAGAACCACATACCCGGAAACAATCGGTGACTCTCAACTCATCATACTGGGTGCTGAATACAGCGGCTGGTGGAGTAAGACCTACACTCTCGGTCATACCATAGATGGGGTGAAGCTTGGTAAGTTCAAACCTCCGTACGCCATAGAGATCTCTGGTATACTCAGCGATGCTGATACCTGGAAACTATTTGAGCAGGCGCTTGCAATACAAGCATTCATGGCCGACGTGAACCATCCGATAGCTGACATAACAATCTGAACTAAGAAGGAAGACTTAAATGTCCAATCAAACACATACCAACAGTGGCTTCCACACTCCAGTGGAAGGGCGTCATCACTCAGAGCATGGGGCTCATGAGGTCAAGGGACTTACCTTGGACACAGCTGATGGACCTGTACTCATTACACGTCGTCAACTGACCAAGGCTAAATACCGTGGTTACGTCAGACTCATAGATGGCACAAAGGTAAAGACCAAAGCTAAGAGCATCTTCAAAGACTGCCTCGGGGGTTGTAGTTTATGGGCTGTTAATATTCAATCAGGCGAGGAGAAGAAGGCTAAGAAAGCCGCCGCCTAGTACGTAGCCGGGGTTGAGCAATTGGTCGCTCAGCGGACTGTAAATCCGTCGCCTATGGGCCTGGGGGTTCGAATCCCTCTCCCGGCACTACCATTAATATAACATAAGGAGACAGCTATGAAACTGTCTGTAGATTCATCATTGGTGAAAGCCGATGTAGATGTGGATATTGACGCAGTGAAACGCTTCGGCGGCTGGGCTAAGAGGAGCCTATTATCCGGGATGGGTAAATTACAGAAGAAGCTGGAAGCTGAACCTGCTGCAGAGGAGAAGTCTGATGACTCCGCAAAATAGAGTATTGTGCTCAGATGGTACATTCAAAGATTTAACCCGTCCCTTTCATACGTACTTCACGGATGAGAAGGATCAGATCCTGGCTGGTACATTTCCACATGCACCTGTCATAGTTAGTAACCAAACGCTTATATCTAAGATACTACCCGGTAGTGTACACGATATACGTAGTCACAGTAAGAGAAGAAAGGGCCTTTAATGAATCTAGGCTTAAAAGAAGGCCGTATTGATAGTGTGGTACTGGTTGGAGATCACCGTATCAAGCGCCTGAAACGATTACCTACCACGTCTATACCTCGTGTACAGATGTTGGCTAACACTCTCACTAAGATGGCAGAGCAGGGTAAAGCAATGCCTGGTGTACGAGTAGAAGCTGACGGCACCATTGCACGCAAGCACGCTAAGAATCCAATGTTCGAAGTATGCCAGACCATCGGTGTAACGGATCGATTCATGGGTGAGTACATGGAAGGTAGTCATAAACTGAAGACACAACAGGAGTTCCTGGCTCATACCAAGAACATGGCACGCGCCCTCCTGGGTGAGGATTGTAACCCTCATGCATTTAGTGTCAAGAATCTAATGACCATGCCACAAAGAGTCACTTATGAAACGTTTATAGCAGATTTCGTGCATAAATTGCCCAAGAGCTGAGTTAATCGGCGATAAGTGAGTATTAACTCCATTCTGGGAGATATATCACTTGGAAATGTACATTAATGTCATTAAATTGCCCAACCGCCCATTATCGGGCCCATACATCCTGAGGAGGATACTATGAAACCAGATCAAAGACAGAACCTTCGTACCAAAGCACGCAACCATCAGCGTGATATCATGAAGCTCGAAGGTACCCAACGAGTGATGGCACTTGTTAAAGCAGCTGCTGACGCGGATGCCGGCAACAAGCATTTCCTTTACTCAAACCTGTTCATGTTTGGTAACAAGGCTCGAGAGAATCGGGCGGCAGTAATCAACGCGGTTAAGGGTTACCTGAGACTCCCTAAGTTCCACGACAACTATTGTATCCAGAGGCCAGAGGACTGGCAGTTCTATAGATACAACATCAAACGTGCAGCATTAGCTGTACAAGCATCATAAGGAGGGCTTATAATGCAACCTGTAACCAAAACCGAAGGTCCCGGATTCAAGGAATCGTTCGCTGGTCTCTACGGCGCCACTAAGGTGTCTCTTGGAAGAGCTAAGTCTAAACTTACTCCCGTACCCAAGACTGAAGAGCAGCGTGTAACGAAAGCCAATGCGTCCGTGGCCAAGCGTAAAGTGATCAACGATCGAATTGCCATTGGTACATTCGGCGTCTTTGACAAAGTAGTGGTGGGGCCATTCGGCGTCGTCAAGGCTGTGGCAAAGGGATCATGGTACGCGTCACGTGGTGTAACACTCCAGGCGGCACCTATTGCAGAGGAATCTGCCCAGGCTGCCCCAGTAGCGGAAGCGTCCGTGGAGGTTAAGACAGCAGCAGCTGTTGAAGCTTCAGCCAAAGATGATGAACCTGCTAAACCGAAAGGTTTGTGGACTACTATCAGAGGCAAGTAATTCGTGTGCACATGGTGTGTACAGATTACTACTCCTACGAGCATCCTCCCCGCCGAAGGCGGGAGGGTGTTTCTTAGGTAATTCCTAAGGATACTCAAAGCGGCGCCAGCCACAACACCGTGGTGACAGCCACAACAAAGCGGCGCAGCCGCAACAGATATGTCCAGATGTAATCAGGAAAGATCAGGTCAATGGCAAATTCAAAGAGAACCGTACATGTTCCAAAGTTTCCCCCGATTGGGTTCGTAGCAAAGCTTCGCGTTCCCAATAGTAACTCACGCGGTACCCACCTTCAAAAGCTCCGTTATGTACCAGCCTATGAGGCCCCAAGCTTCGTAGCAGGTAACCATAACAGCAAAGATGTGGTCGTACACGTGAAAACCTCCAAAGAGCTGGCCCGCGATCGTGCGAATGCCATTGCCAGAGGTGCCGACAAGAAAGCATTGATCACTATCTCCTTTCAGATACTACTAGATGCGGAAACCCTTGAACCTGTACAGCATAATAACATGCTCCCTACAGGACGGTACTATCTCGTCTCCCAGACAGGACGTACTCAACACGTTCGTTATGTGTACATAGTCACTGGTGAGTCACAAGCTAGTATAGCTGTAGAAGAGTCATGGAGCTGGTGTGGCTGGTTAAACAATGCAAATACACCAGAGTTCTATAGTGATATCATCGACCGTGCCATGAATGCTATGGTAGCAGAGATGGAAGCGAAGACTACTAGTCAGTCTTCAAAGAACCCCGCCGCAGGCGGGAGTAATGCATAAGTAGAGGAGTATTCGACTATGCAAAAGAACAGTGTAAATAGCGCCACTTTAGTGGGGCGTGTTGGCCAAGATCCTGAAGTCAAGTTCACGACATCAGGCCTGGCAGTTGTTAATCTGTCAGTGGCTACCACTGAGTCTCGCAAGGACAAGGAAGATCTAACTGAATGGAGCCGTGTTGTTCTGTTCGGAAAGACTGCTGAGTTCGTTGGCGAGTATATTAAGAAGGGCGCTCTAGTTTATGTAGAGGGTCGTCTGCAGACACGTTCCTGGGAAAACAAGGATGGTGTCAAGGTTTATACTACTGAAGTAGTAGCTAATAAGCTGACTTCATTGGGTAGTAAAGCCGATTCCGGTACAAGTGGTGTTAAATCTGCCTCTGCTGCTGGCGGAGCACCGGCCGCTACAAGTGATAAAGACGATGAGCCTCTTCCCTTCTAGGTAGTACTCAGTAAGCATTATAGAGCCTGTGCTTGACAGTAGTGTCTATTTATAGCACACATATCTGTACAGCACGGGCCTATGATACTAAATGAGACCTGTAACATCCTATGCAAAACACCCTAAGATCTGTACAAGATCTAACATGCAGTAGTAGCTTAACTGGTAGAGCACTCATGCACCGTAGAGGTCATGAGAGAATGATGGTTCGATCCCATCTTACTGTACACAATAGACTATATTCAAATTAACATGTAATGGAGAAGTAATGAATACTAATGTAAGTTCATATCAAACTAAGATTTGTTTAATTGACGAAGAGTCAGGAGACCCTACTGACAAGATGAGACTAGTTACAGTAACTACTGTGGAAGACTACGATGGTATCTTAATAGAAGTAGAAGGTGTACTAAACAATGTAGGCATGGGTATGGAGTTACGACATCCAGATGATGATGGTAAAAAAGTATCTATACAAATATGCAGTGATATAGATGGTAAGTCTATATTAGTTAATATTTATCAACCAGAAGCTAATGATACGGGGTTACCTGTATCAAGCACCATACTGAGGTAAGTGAAGATGAATCCAAAATCAGAACTGGAGATACGTCAGCTATTCAAGGACAACAGTGACTGTTATGCAGACACATGGACTGAAGGAGAGGCTGGACGTCGTAAAGAAGGACCTGTTGTTCAGGCTATGACTGAAGACGGGTTCATTGCATTGCTTAATAAAGTAGTAGATACTCCTACGAAGAATGATCCTCTTAGGTATTATACGACAGCCGGAGCTATAGGTGAAGCAGTGAGTCATGAGTTCACGTACCAGGGTAACCTGGATGACGCTAAGGTGGACATGCAGTACTTTGTTAGTCGGCATGGCCACGGATGTGGTTGGGCTCAGATCAAAGATCGTAGTACTGGCATAGTACTTCATACACATGATAATAAGGGGACCTTAGATGTCCGTAAAGACTAGAAGGATCCAAGTCAGAGGCTTCGACGTTGATGTCACTACCTTCGGGAGTGGCAGTTGTTACATGTATCCTGTGTGTAATGGTAACCAAGAGCACCCGGCTAGTAGCCAGGGTATGAAAGACTTACGTCACTACCTGGGTGTAATCATATGGGTAAACAAAGTGCCCAAAGAGATGGGGTTTTAGATGTATAGATATAAACCAGAGTTGTACTCGTTCTTACTTAGTGTAACCTTCATGGTTATACTAATACTACTAGTTATATGAGAAGTCTAATAGGGCGGGTCGTAGGTGATACCTTTAGAAGCTATCGAGCACACTTCCGTATGCCCTCTTTCCTGAGGAGGAACTAAACATGTTAAAGAGAGCTGAAATAAGATTCACAATCGTAATGCTACTCATCATATGTGGTATCATATATGGTGTACTGGTAGAAGGCTTATAATGAGTGATCATCCACTATACACTAGTGCTATTCGTAAGATCTATGATCCTAGTATGAAGCAAATGATTAATAAAGAAATAGAAGCTATCGCTAAAGATGCATTCATAGCCGGTTATACCTCATTCTTATGGAATGGTACTATCTACACAGTCCATTTACCTGAACGTGGTAAGGTTATAATCAAGCGTACTGGGTTAACTATCGAAGATATACAGGTGCACTGATGAATGACGTACGTAACATGAAGCAACCGATACCCGCTGGTCTAGTGGCTTTAGTCACGGTCTGGTTAGGCGTGGACGGTCTAAAATTCTTTCGTGAAACTAAAGAGAAGCACGGTGAAGTCGCTGCAGTCTATGACGCAGGCGGTTATCCTCATTGTGTTCACTTCGCAGAAGGCATGGCTCTTCGTAACTTCATGCGTGGTACTGGTCTTTGTAAAGACTGGGATGCGTGTATGTATGATGACACTTGGGTCAGCGTAGTAGAGGCTTGCTTAATTGAAGCATCATGCCCAACATTAGTAATAAGCACTGATGCTATTATAAAGGAACTGGAATTATTATGAGTAAAATATATGTTGTCGTATTAATAAAGCTTGACCCTACAGGCAAGAAGCCTGGTACACTTCCTATAGATCCAAAGGTTCGTACTATCTCCACTCGTACAGTGGGATGGTATCCTAATCTGAGTGCTGCATCGTCAGCTATCAGAAACAACCGTATGGATATTGCCGAAGGTGAGTACCATGACTATGCTGTTATCGAAGAGACCCCTGCTGGTGTATACGCAGGTGGTGATGAGATTTTATGGTACTGGAGAGATCATATGGACAAACAATGGCTACGTATGTCAACACGTCCCGGGTTTTCTCCTTTCACTGATACTATACACTTTGGTATAGGATGATGGAATGGCTCTATGGCTGATGTACCAATGTCAGCTGCGGTGGGTATCCACATGCTGGAGGTACTAACTGACAAGCTCCGCACTGTACAGGTGAATTATGATCAAATGAAGAAGGCCGCTTGCGACGCAGGTGATTCTCAGTCAAATCAATTAGCCGGCATGATGCTGGATGTACTAATGGAAGAGATAACCAAATGATTGGTAAACAAACATTACTCTTTATTATATATATGTAATACTGTGTCTAGTAGCTGGTATGCTAGGTTCAACAGGTCTCATGGTTCCTACTTCTGAAGTAGGCGTAACCTGGCCCGTGTACTGAGTGTCATGTTAATACTATCAAGTGCTGGGCATCTAGTAAGTGTACAAAGAATTACTAAAGAAACGAGTACTCCTTATAGCTAAAGTAACGGAACACACTCGTATGGGTGATGTTCCTAATCCTCGTGACTATAATAAGGAAGAGGACATGTTGAATGCAATAGCCCAATACTTCGACACTAGTGCCCTTGTAGGTGTTCCTTCTAAGACGAGGCGTACTCGTAAACAAACAGCTAAGCGTAAGAAAGCTAAAGCTGGTAAAAAGAGTAGGAAACGTAATAGATGATTAAATACCATGTAGCAGGACGTGATGCCAATATGCAACCAGTGATGCTAGAGATTACCCTGGATGCTCAACAGGTCAATGAAATGTTAATGAAGCAGGCTCTATTGCTGCAGCCTACTGTACACGGTGTACTTTATGAACTGCAAGAAGTGGCTATACTTAGAGCCAGATTGGGTACAATTGATAATGGATGTTAAAGAAATACAGAAATTAGTACGAAATTACAATGATGCTCTAGGAGTATCTAAAGCAGAGGCACAGGATACTACATGTAATCTATGTATAATTTGCCTAATGAACTGGGTAGCCCTAGACTTTGGTGGGTTCCCTGATTAAGGTAATGCACAAACGTCGACGTAGTTTTAAATACTACGGCAGCGGCAGTGGGCGTACTGGATATCAGAGTGCTAACTTCGCATCTACCATATGGTATCTTCGTAACGGTATTGTTACTGACTTAGATTTTAAGTACGGTAAATACCGAGAACTAAGTATTCGACTCTTAGGTGCTGTTGTTTTTACAACAGATGAGGACTGTCTTACACAATTCAACACTAAAGAGATAATAAAAGTATTAGCATACGTAAGGGAAGATGGCTTCAGGCAAGGCCGAGAGGCTAAAGCGCTGGCTATCTGCAAAGAATTGGGGATCAGATGAATAGAGAAATGCGTAAAGCAAAGATTCAACTACAGCTCAAAGACATTATACGGAATGATGAGGCTATAGCACACTTCGGACTTAATCCGTACTGTGTTAATGAAGGAGCTGATGGTGAAGAGTGGTTCACTCTAACGATGGAAGAGGCATTCACCTTCGGGCTACTCATATCATGAAGAACTTCTTCATATTCATAGGTATCATTATCAAGGGTGCCGTGTACAGCGCAATGGGCGCAATAGGCGCTATGATGCTTATGCTACTATACACAGTGTTTATGCGGTTCCATCCGGATAAGATACTACAAGTGATATCAGCGTTCTTCTTCCTATGGGGGTTGAATGTATTATACTTCAATGCCAAATGGTTTTGGAGAGTACACATTAAATAATACCACATGCTCGAGTGTTCGAAGGTATAAGTAGAATTATTCTACACCATTGAACACTCAGACACGTGTAGGTTTTGTGAAGAAATAAATGCGCAGATGGCTGAATTGGCTAGGCGCCGGGCTGCAAACCTGGAGGATGCGAGTTCAAGTCTCGCTCTGCGCTCAATATCCTCTAAAAGAAGGAAAATACTATGTACTTTGAAATATTAAGACTCGATCGTATTGTACTAGAACTGCAAAAACAATTACGTAATGCCATCATTGAGAATCAAGGGCGTCAGCTTACGGAAATTGGGGATAGACAACCATTCATAGAGTTTAAGTATAAACCTAAGTCTCGCTATGTCACATTCTGAAGAATTACGTATACTAAAGCTTGAGAGTATTCTCGAGCGTGTACGAAACTATATTACACCTATCATTAATTACTTTGAATTACTTGAGATGGGTGAAATTATCGAAGCAGAGGATGAGTCCGTAGTATTTGGAATTTATCCAATTATTAAGAAGCTTGTAGACGTCCTTAAAGACACTGACCCTACAATAGGGTACGTCAGTATAGGTGATCATGATATATCAACGTTAACAGCCGCTATTGCCTCTGTGAGGGCAAATGAGCATATGCTCGGTGACCGTTCTCTCATTATGATATCAGGCAATTCCGACAATGACGGACTACATGTACTTGAGAGTATGGGGTTAACAAAGACAGACCCTGTACAAGAAATAGCAATCTTAAGCGAAAGGCTTCAAGATATGGAATTTGAACCAAGGCCTGATAGAGCGAGCAACCGTGAGGATCAACGTTTACGCGGTGATGGGCATCGGCGATGAGCTTCACTTATTTACATTAAAACTATGGTGATGATGCTAAGCATCATAGTAACTATTGTTCTACATATCAACCCGGGAATTATGTACACTAAGTGTACGTAAGCCTTCGAGCTTTAAATGTAGAGGTAATAATGCCAGTAAGCTTTATGATTAGAGCTATCGCTGGTACTGCAATAGTCTCTATCATACTTATACCCCTAATCCCATAACCTGGAAGGATCTTATGAAACTAACTGTACGTTTACCATTCAAAGCTGGTATGAAATTGTATCGACGAATCTACAACATTCGTACATTCTTCACTACTGTCACCGTATTCTTACTACTCATGTATTTTATACAACTCATTGCTAATTGGCAGAGCTTAGGCACTGTCTTAGTGTATTCACTAATTGCAACTGGTGTCGGCGTAGTATTCGGAATACCATTCAGACTTAGTAAAAAGATTAAAGCCGGGGCAACGCCTTGGTGGATCAACAAGAAGCTGTAATGTACAACACAGTTAAAGTCACGGCCGGTATGTTAACAGCGGCGTGGATATTTATATACGCATTCACATGGGTAGAGATCTTCAATAAGAATTGGGATCATGCTATCATCGATGGCATAGCTTCGGTAGTATTTGCATTAGCAATTTACGCACTGTACAGATATTATGTGTACCTACGCCCTCGTTATCATCTGCATGTATTCAAGAAAATAGGCAATGCTAGGATGTACGGCCAGCGTAGCAGTATTTACAAATGTACCAATTCTGGGTGCGTTACTAAAATATGGATGAGTATTAAGGTACAACCTGATACTCGTTCAAAATGGGGATGTGAACACTCCAAAGGAGTGGCTAATGCCTGAAACTGAAGAGGTAACCATGATTAAACGCATGGATCCTCCAGATTGTGGCTGTACAGATTGCATAACTGGGTATAGTAAACCTCTTGATTTCGCAAGTGATGAAGAGTTACAATTACTCAAAGTTGGTGTAATTTACAATGCTACCGGTGACGATAGTCTTCAGGTAGACTTAGATGCTGAGCTCAAGATGATGATCATCATGCGCAAAGATCTAAAGATGAACCGTGGCAAATTGGTTGCACAAGGTTCCCATGCTGTACAGAAAGCTGTTAATGATTACAAAACCCACGATTGGACTCAAGAGTGGGAAGGTGGTATCTTCACTAAGATAGTATGTAGAGTAGAGAGCCTTGATGAAATGAACGAGCTGTACAGACAGGCACGTGATGCAAACATACCGTGCTCGTACATAATTGATGCTGGTCGTACAGCATTCAACGGAGTAGAGACTCCAACATGCATTGCTATCGGCCCTGCGCCAGTACATGTGTTAAAACCTATTACAGGTAATCTGCGCCTATACGCGTAGGAAAGGAACCATGAAAAACTATACAATATCAATGACACTTCCTTTGAATGTCATTCACACGTTAATGTTCATTATCAACGAGCCTCCCAGATAGGCGGTTAAATTCAGACTCCAAAACAAACAGTTTTGGGGTCGCATGCACCGGTAGCTCAGTTGGTAGAGCAGGGGATTCTTAATCCCAAGGTCGCAGGTTCGATCCCTGCCCGGTGTACAAATGTGGAAATGCCGGTATTAATCCGGACAAGCTAAGCCCTCTGTACTAGTCGGGTTGATCACCGCATCATAGCTTAGTTCATCGTCTAAAATAGAAGACGCCACAAACTATTGGAAGATACAGACAAGCTGTTGGTAGAGCACCGGAGGTGGAAGCCTGGTGTGGGAGATATCCTAACATATCAACATAACAGCTAATTCTGGCGTTGAGGTCACTACGCTGTCGACATAAAGTACACCTCATAGTGGGCTAATCCTAAGTCGTCCACCCTATTATTTAAAAGGAGAAACACAATGAAATTGACACGTAAACAAAAGCACATTATCTTTTGGATAGCAGGTATTGCTATCTGGGCCGTTATTGTAATTCAAATGAGCCACATGGGTGGACACGTAGCGTGTACCCATGCGTAAAGTATTAGTAGCTAAAGATCTGCTACCACTTCCACAACAGGAAGATGAACTCTTTCGGTTTGGATTAGGGTTAGCAATCAATTATAGTAACAAGTTAGATACACGCTGGAAGCATTACTGTGAAGACTGTGTTTTCACTGGTATCTGGAAAGAATATGATCTGTACACCTGTGATGAAGGTAATCGCATTACTGTGCTAGCACGTTATGGCGACGAAGATTGTCAATTCAAAAGTGGCATACATGCCATTCATGGAGAAAAAGCTTTAGAGATGAGTCTCGTAGCTGCCATGTCTTTAGGCTTATTAAGCTTTAATGACATAGAAGACGGCCATCGTTGGATGATAATGAATTTTATCATTCGTAACGTACGTCCTTACTTAGTACAAGAGATGCTGGAGGTGTCGAATGCCTACTAAATTTCCATTTACATCCGAAGGGTGTAATAAAGCAACTGCCTATTTAAAGAAGCATAGTATTCCTGTGTACAATCAATTGGACGGCTGGGGTATTGTTGGCAAAGCCAACACCCATGCAGGGGAACCTATCCAAGGATTTATTGGAGCATTTGAGTTCTTATCTAATTTCTACAAGTCATCGTTTGTATACGATAGTCGTACTTGGAGGACAGTGGAGCATGCTTACCAAGCTTTTAAAAGCGAAGATCATGATGTACAAGAAGGCATCCGAGAGCTGCTTAGTCCTGGTAAAGCTAAACGTGCCGGGAAAGAAGTAGTGATGCGTGATGACTTCGAAGAACACAAAGATCATCTTATGTGGATGCTTGTATTTCAGAAGTTTAGTCAAAATAAAGCGTTACGTACTGCACTCCTAGATACAGGAGAATGTGAGATCATAGAAGTTAACGACTGGCATGATCAATACTGGGGTGCCTGTTATTGTACACTTTGTGAAGACTTTGATAAGCCAAATCAAAACCGATTGGGCATGACGCTCATGAATGTAAGGAAGGCCTTTCAAGATGAAACTTTGCAATAGTTGTAATGCTGGTGTAATGGAAGAGAAGGATGTAATAGACTTTGCTGTACAACTCTTCGATGCAGGTGTCAATTTTATTGTACCTGTCGCTCATGTAAGTATATGTAATCATTGTGATGAATATGTATTCGATACTGATGAAATTGAACGATGGGAAGCGCTATACATAGATAATCAGAAGCGTATGCTCAAGAGTATCAAATGGAATGAAGAGGCTCGCAACTGGGTACCATTTGACGGTGCTAATTATCTTAAGATGCATTATGATCTGAAGTTACCTGATAGTACTATAATCGAGCAATGCTGGATTAACGCAGGTAAGATACACGATCATAAGCATAATACAGAATATACCGGCCACGCTGGTGTTCATATTGCTGTATCAATATACCATCCTATCGAAGATAACTGTCGTCAAGACATTTATGGTATGGATGATTTAGCCGAGCTAGTAGAATTCGGACAGATCTCGTTATCCAAACTGGATGTAAATTCAACTGTAAGTATAGCGGAAGCCATTATGGCTAACCAGAACCTGGAGATGTATGCCAAGTCACAACATTAGAATCATCTTAGATCAAGACTCCTACTTCACACAGAGGCAGGTGAAAGGTATATTCACTGATCATACTGATGGTGTACCGTTGAAGATCGCAGGACGTCCTGGTTTAGATTATTACCGTAAAGGTAAGGCACCAAAGGATGCCGTCAATTCCATTATCAAAGCCCTCACTAAGTTGGGGCACAAAGTCTTGTACTTCGAATACGAAGAAGGGATTGATAAAGAGAAGACAATCGTGCGTATGCAAATGGTCGAAGGCGCCTGGGCTACAGTGCCTGACCATCCCAAAAGAGCAGTAGCTCCTGTGGTAATACCCGATTCCGACGATATTGAAATTGTTGAAGAGGACTCCGATGAAGACTCTAAATAAACCTGATTTAATCAGATTGATTAATGATGCTCAATCTTTTAAGTACTCTGATAGGCAATTGGCATTCCTTCTTATGGACAGTCTTATTAAAGTACTGGATGTAAGTGTAATCCTTGGTAAAATCATGGATACAGAACGAGCCAAAGCTAAGAAGAAGGAACAACTTCTATATCAAGGTATGGACTGTGCATCACAGATGCTAGGTACTATTACACAAGATTTAACGGAGAATCGAACTTCTCATAAAGCTAAGAACAGTGTACGCTTGTTTCTAGAAGAGAATCTCTCATGGGCGACGTACATGTTTCATGCACTAAACCCTAAGGGACATGCACGTAATGACCACGTTGTTGGTAAGTACATGTTTGCTTGGTTTGTACGTTCTCTTAAAGCTAAAGAACGTAGTCCTGATTGGGAAGAAAGCGTCGGTGTCAAGGATTACCTGGATTTGGTAATCAAGGAGAATCCTGATAAAATAGACGTAGAAGAAAATGGGTAACACCTGGTACACCTCTGATCTACATTTAGGGCATGCCCGTTGTGCTGTACAATTCCGACGAGGAATCTCTAGTGCAATGTACGACACTATCAGTGAAGAACGACGTGGTAGGATAATTGCTCTGCATGACGAAGAGATCATGGATATACTAGCTATGCATATGCGTTCAAAGAAGGATGTCCTAGTTCTTGTAGGAGATCTAGCATTAAACGCCGAGCACGGCTGTGCTCTCATTCGAAAGCTTCCGGGCTTTAAACATCTTATCCTGGGCAATCATGAACATCATGATATGCGCAGGTACATCGACACCTTCAACCATATTAGTCCTGGTATGCGTAAGAAGGACTTTACCTTTACTCATATACCACTACATCCTGAGGAACTAGGTGCACGTGCTACTATAGGTAGAGTAAATGTACATGGCCACCGTCACAACAGTGACATACCATGGTCACCCGAAGGCCCTTATTTCAACTTATGTTGGGATAGGTGGAAGAATCCATTATCAATAGAATCTATTGAGCATTTCTACGCCAAATAAGTAGAAGGAGATACAGATGAAAACGATTAGTTTAATCATCCTAGCTATGCTAATGATGAGTTGTACAGAATTTAAGACAATGGAAATGAAGTTTACGGACTTAACACCTTCTATTATTGTGATGTCCGCATCTCCTGTAGACAGTTCTGGATTCAGCAGTGTTGTAATAACAGATGCTAAAAATACTAGGTTAATTATCTCTAGTGGCTTTTACTTATCAACTAGTTTGGCATCTGTATACGGTGCCGGGGACACTCTTCCGTACTTTAAATGATTGATACAATTATGGTAGGCAATACAGTCAAGTTGACTGGAATTAGCCGGCACGGTAAGAACCGTGTAAATGAAAACGGCACTATGTGGGTTGTCATGAGATTTCGTGATAAAGTACACTTCACTAGTGAACCAGGTCCCTGGATCAATCTGCATGCAGTAGATTCAGATGACTTCCGATGGGTACGCCTAGAGGGAGATAAGAACTTTGACGTCGAGGTTATTAATGACTGAGTTTCATATTCGTAATGAAGAGATGGATGCGTCTGCAATCATGTCAGCACCTCCTGGCTCATCAGATGCTAAGCTACTTAAAATGCTTGGTACACATTTACCAATGAGTATCATAGCTATTGAAGATCCTATAGTAGGTAAACTCGTTAAGGGTTTACATTATCCAGTTCAGTGCTTGCATATTGTACATGATCATACTGCATACAGAGTTGCTATTCATTATACCAAGAGGATTACTATTAATCTAATTGGTATTAAGGATCAGTACATAGAAGACATAGACTTTGCTGCTATCAATATGATATCTGCAGTCTTAGATTTCGTGAACATACCTCATAATGCTGTGAACCGAGAAGTAGTTGTCTGGATTACAGATGGTACCATTCATAGCTTTAAGCCTATGATAGTAGACATTGCCTATCTTGGAATGAACCGTAAGTTAGCTAGTATAACCGACATGCCTATGTGTTCTTTAGAAGACATTGGCGTAGTAGCCACTCCTATGCATTATTTGCAGGAGTTTGGGTGTTTACCTTCTGCTGGGTTACCAAGCAACACTTTAGGCGCTTAATACGGAATGCATACATAGTATAGGTATTCGCATCTTTATGCGCTGTATGTGTAAATCTTATGAGTAGAGCAGGGCTGCCAGAGCCTGACCCAGCTCACTACTGTAAAGTAGAGGCGCCGGTCGGGGCTGTGTTGAAGACTACAGCGACGCTGAGCTTGATAACAGAGTAGTGAGACAAAAATCTTTGTACAAACTATTAAGGAAAGTTAAAAATGGTGACTAAGAAACCAATCCCTACCTCTGGGTATATTATGCTGAGAGGCATCAAAGATGGTAATAAGTTCTATTGTCATTATTCTCCTAATGACAAAGATCCTACTAAATTGTGTACCGGTGAAGTCGTTTATGAAATCACAGGGTATGCTGAAACAATTGAAGAATGCCAAATAACATTATATGGAAGGTATAACGCTAATGTGTATATGCGGTGGAGTAATTGAAGTAACTGTAATAGGCATGGTAATTGCCTGGCTATTACGTCCGTTTAAGAAGAAACATAAGTATGAACCAGTTGATAAGGAATCTGATGAATAATACACAAATAGGTCATCTGACCTGTGCCTTAGCATATACCGAAAAGGCTATTCGTAAAACAAATGTATTTGATGATGTATTGTCCCCTCTTCAAAAGGCTGCAAGCGTTTTAGGGTTAATTGGAATAGTGGAAAAGATAGGTTCTGCACGTTTACAAAATAGTGAATTCCATACAGATATGCGGATAGTCTTACAGCATTTGCAAAACATTAAAAGGGCTGAAGACGAGTCCAAGAAATTGACCTTATAATGAAACGTATTATAATGGCACTAACGTGTCTAGTTATGTTGAATTCTATCTTCGGACAAAAGCATTTAAGTACTAGAGAAGTGACTAGACTCTCCAACGAAGAGAAGACACTGTACACTATACTAAAGCCTTATATGACGGGACCTCGAACAGATTCTGGAACATATCTAGCTGTAGCCAAATACTTGCTTCCTTTTATGGAAGTTGGGTACGGTGCTAACAACATAGCATATCTGATAGGCAAGCCTGGCAAAACAGATATGCGAGATTGTGGAACAAAAGCTAAAGAAACCTGGGTATGTACAACATGGACATACATCTGGCAAACTAATGAAGGAGTAATTACATTGAAAATGCTATTCTCTAAAGATGCTAATGATTCTAATTGGTATCTAGAAAAGTGGGCACTCTTTGAATAAAGATCTCGACACCAAAAGTAGAATGGAATATCTCATAATTCTCCTCGTATTAAGCTGTGTCACATTCTGGTTAGCTATGTATTTTCCTGGTTCTATAGGAAGACTAGTTGTTATGGCATTCTTTGGGATGCTAGCTAGTTTTGCATATCGTAAACAAGACAATTTAAAACACTGGAGGTATACAGGTGTTCTTAACCTTAAAGTATTATTATCAGATCAGCCTGAGCTGGATGACCATGAGAAAGTGATGAACGACTAATGAGTATCTCTGTACAAGCAAATGTAATGGTAGAACAGCAGGACGCGGACTGGGCCATGTCTGTTATAGAAAGTGGCCAAGACAAAACTGGATTGCTTTCGCGCTTGATGCGGAGTGTACAACTATGTGTTCAAGTGCAAAGTGTTACTAAAGGCGGGCAAGTTATTCAACTGTTCGCTGTGCATCCGAAAGTTCTTGATGCTTAAAGAACCTATAAGAATCCTCTTTGTTTGCTTGCAAGGAAAGATTCGCTCGCGCACCGCTGCAGAGCTGGTTAACCTGGAGTATCCTGGTTACGAAGGTCGCTATGGGGGTACTGATAAAAACGCCCTCAACCCTGTTACAGTCATAGACTTGTACTGGGCTGATGTGGTTGTCGTAATGAAGGATGATATACGACGTGCTTTGCAAAAGAAATTCCCCAGTATGAGGAATAACCGAAAGTATAAGGGACCTAGTGTTCCTTTACGAACCTGGGATATCTGGGATGTGTATAATCACAACGAAGGTAACTTGGTTAATAAATTGAGAGAATATATGAATGGTCTTACCGTTCAGTCAGGAATACAGAATGCACGATGAACAATTAGATGCGTTAAATACAGAAGAAATCACGTTGGCTACTGCTGTAGAGAAAGCTGATATAGTACTAAACACTGAGGACTTTGATCCAACAGATTCTATCATTGTAGATGGAGAGATCCATGATGTCGAAGAGCTACTTGAAGAATCCGAAGAATTGGAAGATGCTAAAGTCGTAGAACAGGCGGATGTTAACTATCCTGCCGGTGATGAGAAAGAGCCTACTCTACGGGAGAAGGTTGCTCAGATTATCAAAGGCGTTATGTTACATGGCGTTAAGAAGGGTTGGCATCCTGAGGATCTCATTAACTATGGTGTTGATTTAGCCCAACAAGGGTATAAACCTCAGCAAATACGTAAATCTATCTTGGATCTGAAGGCTGTGCAGTATTATGCTCAGAAGAAGACCAAAGTTACCACACAACGTACGAAGCGTAACAAAAAGAAGAAAGCTTCTAAGAAGTCGAAACGTAAAAACAGATGAATGATTTGCTCAAGCCTATTGATGGCGCACGAGAGTATGCTAGCGAGACAGTTGTTGGGCCGTTCACTCTAGTCTCAGGGCGCCCATCTGTACGGGTACAAGGGTATGAGCAGACTTTAAAGGCCATGCCTGTAGCTACAGAAGATGGTAATGAACACGAAGTAGTTGTTTGGAAGGAGAATGTTCCTACAGGCAAACTCCCGTACGTAGGAATCATGCCTAAAACTTCAGTTATGCTCCTTGATGGAGCACGGGCTGCTATTACTTTCAAAGTAGACAACAAACAGCTATTTGCTGTACGAAGTCTATTTGGAAACAAATGGTACAACCCTGTTGAAGACGCTTGGACTTCTCTTGAGGAGTTAAGCGCTGTTACAGTAGGGCTTGCTCATGAAACATCATTTCGTGGTAATAAGATAGCTCTTTTTGAGAATAATAAACGAGCTAGAGAGATAGATGGTAAAATCCTGTACATCTGGCACTCTTACGTAGTGTCAAACTCAATGCAATTCCTACCTGAAGTACACCTTACGTATGATGAAGCCTGGGAAGTCATAAAGGAAGGTAAAATATAATGAAGTTTATCGCAGGGATGATACCCACACATGGGTTAATCCCAAGAACGTATATTAATGTTAATATGTTAGAGCTTGAGGTAGTTCCCTCTAAAAAGCCTAACGACGACCGGTGGTTTATATACACAGTCGGCAAAGGACGTAAGCAATTTAGTTTAATTATATTAAACTCTGAGTACCAAGCAGAGCGTTATGTTCACTTTCTAATTGATTACATAGCTCAGCAAAGTACAAACTATGTGTTATACACTGCTGATATCAATCAAGCATTCCGAAAGTACGCACTGCCTGTAGCTATACAGAAGGAGAAGGATAATGCGCTATTACTATGATTCAATAAGGGAGCCTTTCATATCTGAGTATTGGATAAATCTTAAGACTGTAGAGGAAGATACGTTCAACGAGCAGATGATACATTCAATAGGCTACAGATACAAAGAAGCTGTTAAGTGGCAAAAAGATATGTACTGGAATGTACCTAAGAAGTTTATTCCGGATTTGATTATATCAAATGTTGCATTCCTTATGGCACGTGATCAAGATGAACTTGAGCAAGGGATAACTGCTACTCATAGGATAGACACACTGCTTAGTCGTATAGCCTATCCAGGATATGATATTGCTTTAATTAGTAAAAGAGGGTTTCGTCCTGATATGATAGACGCTTTGGTTAAGAGGCATGATGCTGATCCTGAATTCAAGTATAAGTTATACAATGGTAAGGTGTATCCTACACGTGGGCTACCGGATGATGTACGTTGCTACTTCGATCAACATGGTAATTTCACTCCTGATAGATTTAATGCTAGGATGAAGTCATTAACTACGCGTCGTAAGACTCTTAATATTAACAAAGAAGCCGAACGTCTTGAGAAAAGACATCAATTGAATGAAGAAAAAGCTGAGAGAAATAATCCTACTGCTAGTAATATACTGAGGCTGCTAAACCCTGTGTTTAGGGATCTTCGTGGTATTACAGATCAAATACCACGTTTAGCTATATTAAGCTTTACAAATTCTTTAGGAGTTACTGGTGTAAATGTTAACACCTGCGGGTACCGTGCTAGTCACTATGCGGGATATCAAACTATTATAGATACGCTTCTTAGTGTTAATAATAAATTTACAAAACAGATATCTACATGGAAAAGGGATAGATACCGTACCATGGGAGATTTCAAAAACGCAATGCGTGCTTACTTAATATTTAAACGGAATAAGCCTATGAAAAAGGCTTTCGCTAAAGAGAATCCTTCCGTTTATCAATGGTTAGAGAAGGAACGCCTAATCTACCTAAAGGTCAAGGAGACCAAATGATAGAAAAAGACAAAAACAAGAAGAATGCCATAGTACCTATGGGAAGTCTTCAGGCTATGCTTAACGCTGATAAAACTGTAGTAACTAAAGATGAAATCTTTAATGTCATTATGGTCGAACAAGAGCATAAGCTTAAAGAGGCTATGGCAGGGAAGCGTACAGCTATCAGGGATCTCAAATCACTTCGTGAAGAAGCGATTATGGAACTCAATGCTGGTACAATCAAAGCTGTAGAAAGTAAGATACCTGAACATGCTGGAGTTCACAAGTCAGTACAGGCAATCTTTTCAGTCCCTGATCTGGATAAAGATGAACATGAGTTCTCTTATAAAGTTACTATCTCATCTACTAAGAAATTGATAGATGCAGTCAGTAATACATATAGGATTTCTAACGGTCATATCAATTCCGAGGTATCACGTAAACTCAGAGAATTGGAAGAACACAAAGAGTTGTACTTTATCTTTAAGACAAAGTATCAGCCTCTTAATCTTGCACTCATCGGACAGACTACTGCTAAGGTTCCTAAGAAGCTACTCAAGCTTGTTGAGGAAATTACTTCTCTCGATGAACAAACCGAAGAGACCATAGCGGATATCAGCTTACTCCAGCGTCAACTCCAAGAGATGCCAGCATTAGAACGTGCCGCTCGTGCCAAGTTCACTGCTCTCGCATTGGAAGGTACCGACAATGGTCGTGCTATTCTTGATGAACTGCGTAATAGTACAGAGATGAAATCGGTTCTGGCGATCGCTGCAGGTCAGCACTAAGATTCACCTAGTTGTACCCTACGCCCTGCTTTTGCCGGGTGTAGGGATTTCTTTAAGCTAATCATAATAGGAGGCTATATGTCAATATTATCTCAAGATCATGTATTAAGAAATAAAGACGAGTTATTACTTATTAGAGATAAAAGTATTAATATGTATGAAATGTCAAAAACAATTGGGGTAACCCGTAAAACATTACGTCATTATTTACTTATGCATAATATTTCCAGACCTACTCCTGTTATACCAAATACTATATTGCGTCAAGATAAGAACTGGTTTTTGAAGCGTATTGCAGAAAATGCCACGAAAAGGGATCTGCAAAAAGAATTACAATGCGGGCAATTTGCGTTGGAAAGTTTACTTAAACAACATCGCATTAAATGGCCACGTACAAAGGCTTATAGACTAGATGAGGCTATAAAGGATAGTGTATTATATGCTTTAGATAAAAGTAAATACGCTTTAGATATTCAATATAAAAAGCATCCTCCTATTTATCGAGATAATCGTACGTCTAACCTTTTTATATATGAGGAGCGTGGAAAAAAGCCTACTCGTAGATTTATCAAAAAAGGGCCTAAGTGCCTAGCTTGTAATAGACGTAGATTGTTTTGTACAGAACGTGCACATATTAAAAAACGATTAAATAGGGAACAATTCTGTAAAGAGTGTCGTCAAGATATTCTGGTACAAATAGAACCAACAGTCTTGCCTAAAGACACTGAGGTGACCGTTGATCGTTCTTGGAAAAATGGACCTTATCAACGTAAAGATCAACCTGCTGTTATAGGTTATCTATGTAAACATCCTAGTACTGTTGGTATAATATTCAGAGAGGTAAAATTAACAAAATGCCTCATATGTAATCGTGATATCCTCATTAAAAAGACAAGAGTACTTTATGCTTGTCAACAACATTTAGCGACTATACGTACAATATCTGCTCCACTTAGTGAAGAGAAGCGTATGTACACATGGTATCAAAAAAGACATATTGCTATAAATGAGGTCATGTCACAGCTTGAAAAGGTATTAACGCCTACAGCTACAGGATCTCGTGTAATATCTTTACCTTCTGTATCTGCCGAATCAGAGCGTTTACGTATTATGGAATACTTTCCAAATGCTAAACAGATTGACTGGTATGAGCTAGATAAAAAGAAATATGCAATTATAGAGACGATGGCAATTCAAAGTAATATGATTGCAGGTAATCGTCGAACTTTTAAAGCCATACATGCTAATGTGTTTAAGGCTGTTGTTAATAAAGATTTACTCTTTGCAAGCCTAGATTTAACTCAGATAATGCGTCCTGAATTGTTTCGTAGTATAAGTAAATTATTACTAAAAGGGGTACCCCAAAAAGGTACTGCAGGCTTTCTAATTAATGTTAATAGTAGAAATGCATTAGGTATAACAAAAGAGAAATCTGATCAGATGTGGGATGCTTATCTAATTCATCTTAATAATGAATTAGGATTATCAACACGTGCTGTTGTGAATCGACTTAGTTATCCCACTAAGGGAAACTCCCCTGGTAATTATATGTATTTGTATGGAGCTGTTGTAGAAAGGAAAGTTACATAATGAGTAAACTAAAGTCCTTTGTAACACATCTAGCTAAGCTAGATATAAAAGTTGAACTCGTAGGTAATTATCCATGGATTTATCTTGATAAGATCAATGGAGTAAAGGTTACTGAGAAGTTCCGTGGTAATCATGGATTTACTATTGCATTCGAACCTGTTAAGATCGGCAAGGAGCTTCATTTAACTAATATCCCAGAGATCTTTAAGTTAATTCGTAAGTATGTAGAAAAGGAAACGGATCATGTACAAGTGTAAACCAGAGGGCGGAGTCCCTGTGTACAGTTACATACCAAAGCTTGATTATCTTGCAGAGCCTGATATGATGATTCAAATCGAGAATGCTTCAAAACTACCATTTGTATTTCATCATGTGGCATTAATGCCTGATGGGCATGTCGGTTATGGTGTTCCCATAGGTTCAGTACTCGCTTTAGACGGTGCTGTATCACCGTTTTCTGAATAAGATATCCAGAACAACGCTACGAGCGTGCTGGTTTCGCTGAGGAAATGATTAAAAAGCTTAAAAGGTAATACTAATGGAAAAGATAGGTAAACGTTTAAAGACCCTTCGTGGTAATCTTCTTTATATGGAATCCGGCCACAACGATAGTGGTACCACAAAACGTATTGTTACTGCTATACAAAATGGTACAGGTAATTCTATTGGTATGGTCGTTGAGCACCTGAAAGTTGTTTATCAACAAGAAGAACGTGTTTGGGATACTCTTAAAGGAGAGTACTATGAAGGAAAGCGTAAGCTAGATCTTTATTACCCAGATATGGATATGGTACGCACTCTAGAGGAGACTGTACGTAAACTTAGTCCTATGGGATTGTATTATACCAATAAGAAACAAGAAACGACTCGTATTCAAGAGGCTTTAGGTACACATACGCCGAAAACGTTTAGTAACGAGCTATCTATAGCACATCGTTTGCATAGATCCGCTTTCAAAAGCGACTATAAGTTTTTGAGATACTTTTGCCGTGGCAGTGTCTGTGGTAAATATAACGTAATTCCCGTGCCTAGTACTAAGTTCGGTAATTTACCATTATTACAATACCCTGCTGGTAGTTTTGTATGGTATTTACCATTCATGAAATCTAGCAAGCAAAACCCTAAGCGTGATAACGGAACGGGTTGGAGTGGTAATACACAAAGTTATGTGGCACATAGAGTTTATACTAATGTACGACGAGGTGAGCACTATATTGTTCCTATAAAGATTATTGAAGAGAAGAACTACGGAAGTGACCCCGGCACTTATGCAATTACTGGTATAGTTATTCAAGAAGATTTAGTACAAGGTCCTTACTCAATATTTGGTACTACTAACGAACCACCTATGCAACGCATGCTTAGTCTGTTCTTAGACTGCATGTATGAGAATATGGGAGTGTATCCTAAAGAAAACAAGTGGGGAAACTTTGAGATTCCGAATCATGAGGCTATCAAAGACCCATCTGGTGTTTATAACGAAGTTGCCGGTACCCTCTTTCAGCAGTATTACGCTGATGCATTGCACAATGGTATTAATATTGAGGGCGATAACCCCACTTTACCGCGTAGATTTATCCACAGGTTCCTGAATAAGAACTTCAAGTCATTATTCACAGCTGTAGGTATTAATGTTATGCAACAGATATATGCTAATAGTCCTGACAAGGTACAGATAGATAAAGCTTTGTGGAAGAGTTGGACACCTGGCAGTAAGCGTGTTAAAGTTAGGAAACAGTATGAAAACCAACGTGAACAGCATAAAACTATCCCGTATGCGGGATATGACGCTAAATGCATAGTAGGAACACTGGGCATTGCTATGCACTTCGGGCTAAAGCAATTTAATAGTAAATTGTACGAAGAATATGCTTTGCAAATGTCTGCTGAAACACTTCTTCCTGAATTTACTGAAGTCATGTATAAACTTGACGAAAGTACGGTAAAAGGGACTACGACGAGGACTAACGAGCCAGTGGCAATTAATACAGTAGAGGCGGATTACGAAAATGACATTCAACCATTTTAGCTATAATGCAATAAGTGAACTTACTTTAGCAGATCCTTGGGGATTGTTAGTACGTTCAAAACATAGGCAACAAAAACGTATAGCTACTCTACGAAAACGTATGAACGGGGTAAATCTGGATAGACTATCTTATATTATGATTAATAGAAGTATAAGACGTCAAGAGTTTACCGCTGTAGGCGCGGTTAATGCCAATAATAATCTTATTGATTTGTTAATTAAACATCCTGATACTGCACAACATCGTGCTATTTTAGCTGTATCACAGATTCTTCCAGAATTGTTTGATCAGGTAACTTTCACCATTGGTAGTTTACGTAAGTCAATTACCCGCGGACAACGTAGGTACGGGTCCAAAGGCTATGGAATGAATATGTGGAGTGATATTATCACCCATATTAAAGATGCCAGAGATATGCATATTCAATTTGATGAAGTAATCGATGATCCTGATTTAGTAAATCCACTAGAACCTGCTCTTATTGCAGAATTAACTAAGCTTCGTGCTAAGTTCAATACTGCACAATCCATTGCTAATCTCTTTGATATTGCAGATAGATTACATGAGATATCTTATGCAATTGACCCTAAAATGGCTAATAAAGCCTTTCATTATATGACACCTGCGCCTAAGCGGATGCGGAATAAGGTCAGCGTTAATGAATGGATTACAAATACACATGATATGATCAAGTATGGAAGTTTATTCCATCATTGTCTTGGTTCTTATGTTAATCATTATGAATCATTAGAATGGTTTGTACGCCATGGATCCGCAATTGGGCAAGTAGTGTATGATAACAATTCTAAGCAATTTACTGTAAATCAATGCTTTGGTCCTTATGACCGGCATACTACAGAATCTAAAGCCCTGAAAAGGCGCTTAGAGGGATTAAATACACTTGGCTATACTCTAGAAACATTGAGTGATGATATCAAGAAATGTCAAAAGTTCCCTAATTGGGAAGGCAAAGAGTGTCTATTTGGCGGAAAGAATGAAGCTGAAGGTCCATTCGACGAGATGGAAGAAGCTCCGTTCTAATATTAAACTGGAGATACAAATGACTCAAGTAAATTGGAACAGTATTGAAGATGAGCTTTATTTAACAATGCTCAATGATGGTATTATTGTTGAACCTGTTCCGGAAAAGCTGAATGAAGAATCCCGAAAGCTGGCTACTCTACGTATAATCAAATCAATCGAACCTATTGAAGGTGCTGATTTTATTGAGATTGCGAAGGTAGACGGTTGGCAATGTATTGTTAAAAAGGGAGAGTTCGAAGTAGGACATTTGGCCGTATACTTTGAAATCGATTCCTTCTTACCTATTGAAGAGAAATACGAGTTCTTACGTAAGTCAAGTTACAAGAAGACTACTGATGGTACCGAAGGCTTTCGTCTTCGTACAATGAAAATGCGTAAGCAACTCAGTCAAGGACTACTCCTGCCTGTTGGTCTATTCCTCGGAATGATTAATAGAGTTATGGGTATTGATCCTGGCATTGAAGGGGTAGTGTACAACAAAGCTGACGTTGTCGGCGAAGATGTTACTTCTATTCTCAATGTTACTAAATGGGATCCACCAATACCCGCCAATCTTGGGGGTAAAGTAGAAGGGCGTAAGCCTCACTTCTTTCCCAAGACTGACGAAGAGCGTATTCAGAATCTTCCTAAGATATTGAATACAGTTCCTGGCAGTGCTACGGATTTACAATACGAAGCTACTGAAAAGATAGATGGTACTAGTTTATCATTCTATCGTTTCAATGGCGAAATGGGAGTATGCAGTCGTAACTACGAAATCTCTCCTGAAGTTGATAATGCCTATACAAAAGCCGCGAAGAAGTATAAGCTAGCTGCTATTGTAAAAGACCTTGCTTTAAACAGCGAGCTCAGCGCAGACATAGCTATTCAAGGTGAATTAGCAGGTCAAGGTATTCAAAGTAATCCTCTTGGTCTTGAAGAACAAGAGTTGTTTCTATTTAACGTGTATCTTATTGCCGAAGGTCGGTACTGCACTCCTAAAGAACGTGATGCTTACTTCTCTTTCTTTGCTAAGAGTGCGGAAGCACTTGGTGCTCCTATGATGCGAAGAGTTCCGTCTTTGTACGGTGTACTTCAGCGTCCTGTCCTTATGTCAATGGATGAAATCCTACAGGCTGTACAAATCAAGTCTACGATCAATCCAAAGGTATGGGCCGAAGGCGTAGTATTCAAATGCGAAGACGTTGTGCATAACAATGTAATGAGCTTTAAGGCTATCAGTAATAGATACTTACTGAAACACGGTGATTAGTTGCAAACCAGGACATTAATAGGTTATAGTAATGATCTTAGAACCACATTAGATCATATAATTACTACTAGACAGAGTTGTGCACCTTTTTTAACAGAAGTTCAATTAGGTAATGGTGAACATGAATCTGACATTAGTCCTTTATTTACAGAGGATATGATAGGATATGTTGTGGAAGACATGGATCCTCCTGTTTTCTTGAAGGTGAAGATAACTGTAGAAATGTCCGAAGTTAAAGGTGTTTATAACCCAGATTCCGGCCTATTAGGTGGCTGGGATATTATAGAAATGGAATAAGAATTATGGCTGAATGGTGTAAACAATGTTCTGATGGAATGTTTGGTGAAGACCGTCCAGATTATCCTACATTTGACGAAGTTGCTAAACCCGGATACGGATACGATTGTCTATGTGAAGGCTGCGGACCTACTGCAGTTAACGAAAAGGGTGAATGTATTTATCCCAGTTGCTCTAAGCACGGTGATAATCCAGAACCTGAACTTTCTGATGAGTTACCTCAGTTCTTTAAAGACTAGGGGTATACGGAAGAGAATATTCAGCCGTAGGGGCATTTCCAATGCAAATTACATGTTGGTACAGATGGAACGGTGAAACCGCGCGTTGGGACTATAATCATTATGGGACTGGTATTCATACTACCGATCCTATTGCGGTATCCACGCGACAAAAGCAGGTATGGCCAAGCCGTTCATGGGCATGGGCTATAGCTGAGTTGAAAAACTATGTTGTTATAAACGAACAATCCCTTGAACATAACCAGAGCAGGAGGCTCAAATGAAGTATTCATTAACAGAAAATGGTGCATCCCAGCTCGTTTCGAGTGGGTTTGCCACTTTAAATCTCTTTTCCCGTATAGGGGCTATGAGACAAGCAAATGCTAGCGCTATTATATCGGAATTTATCCGTGCATTTAACGAAAACCCAAAGGTAGCTACTCAAATAGCTTATTGGGCTCGTGCCGCACGTGATGGCGCAGGGGAACGGCGCGTATTTCATACAATCCTTCAGTTCCTATGCACTGTACAACCGGACTTCGTAGCCAGCAATGCTAAGATGCTGGCTGGAATAGGTTACTGGAAAGATTTAGTACCTTACTTCCATATTGACGGAGTATTGGCCACATTCAAAGATGCTGTACAGAGTAAAGATGCTCTTGCATGTAAATGGGCACCTCGTAAAGGTGAACCTGCTAAGCAATTGAAGCAAGCCCTGGACATGACATGGTCACAGTACAGACATTTCCTCAAAGAACACAGTGCCACTGTTGAACAACAGATGGCTGCTAAGAAGTTCTCGGAAATTAAGTATTCTAGTGTACCTGGCGCAGCATTGCGTAAGTACAAGAAGTCCTATGGTAAACAGGATGGTGAACGCTTCGAAGAGTGGAAGAATGACAAGACTCAAAAGGCCTCTGTCAGTTCCTCTTATCCTCATGATATTTATACACTTGTGTGTGGAAATGGATATGGGATTGGTTCTGATGAAGCTCTTGGTGAAAAGCAATGGGCTAGTCTTCCTAATTACATGGAAGAAGGCGAACGCGTTCTGCCTATGTGTGATGTGTCTGGAAGTATGATGACACCTGCAGCCAAGGACGTCAGTGCCATGCAAGTGTGTATATCCTTAGGGTTATACGTAGCTGAACGTGGCATCGGTCCGTACAAAGATGCTATTCTTACTTTTAGTGGTAATCCTTCATTCGTTCGTGTGAATGATAAGATGAGTCTAAGAGATAAGTTTAGGCTTATCCATAGATCCAATTGGGATAGGAATACAGACTTTGCTAAGGCATATCGCCTTATTCTGGACACTGCTAAAACCTTTCAGTTGAGTCGGGAACAGATGCCAACAATGTTGCTGGTATTATCCGATATGCAATTTGATAGTTGTGTACGTAATGGCAGTCAATCGGCACTCGAGAATCTCCGTCAAGAGTTCTTTGAGGCCGGTTATGTTATGCCAAAGGTTGTCTTCTGGAATCTATGTGCAAGTGACGCGATGGGCGTGCCTGCTACGCATGATGATAAGGAAGTTGCATTAGTATCTGGGTTTAATCCTGTACTGATGAAAGCCCTGTTGAATGGTGAAGACTTTACTCCTGTCGGAATCATGGAGAAAGCTCTAGAGCCTATAGTGTTAGATTATACGCATCTGACGGCCAATGGTATTGCCATTGAGTTAAGTTCAGAGGCACCTGGAATTCTAGACTAATTGGGATACTCCAATATTAACCCTACAGCAACCAACTAATGCAATCGGAGCCGTCGGCCACAGGTTCAAATCCTGTCTCCTGTCGTAGTACAGGTGTAGCTCAGTCTGGTAGAGCAACGTAATAGATGTCTTGGGGTTACCGCAAGGTTCGATAGACATCACTTTTAAAGAGGAGGTGACATGGTACAACGGCTGTTTGTAACAGAACATCCACCATCTGAAGCACCACGAAGTAGGTCAGACGATGCAGTAGTCAATGCTCAAGAGAGTTTTGCTAATCAATCTGCCCAGGAACGTATTGAAGCATATCAAGACGAATTCGAAGTCATAGAGTGCTTTCAGTCCCTCACGGACAAAGAAGCTATAGCAATTGTCGAAGTATTAGATAATCACTATGCTGAGGATATGAATGAGAAGATAGCCGAGAAAACGGCTGAGGCTCATTACCATAGAATTATGGATCCGGAGGACTATCCAGGAGCAGAGAGATGATTATTGAATCACCTGTCATACTGGATAACGTATGCTTAGACAATGCCTGTACTTTTTACATTGAGTGGGAGTACTCATTTGATGAGGAAGAAATGCCGGTTAAGTGTACATCTTGTACCCAAATGGGAGAATCTCACGCTATCAAAGCTTACCCTGATACCTGTACGTATATTGACGCTGTGAAGGAATACATTGCAGAACGAGAGGATGAGAGGGAGCAGCCGGTATCTTATGAAGATGATGATGATGAAATGCCCTTCTGATAAGAATTATTCTGTGGACTAAATGGGCTGACATAACTATTGGTGTCCGTTTAAAAAGGTTCTTTGACAATTTGGGCAAATATTAGGGTGACGAGCCCTAAACAAATCAACCTTACAGCAATCATAACTAATGATAAAGTAAATCGGGTTTGGGTGACCTTTGTGTACCCCTTTCCTGATTCCAGGGTATGATCCTCATCTTCAGGTTGGCGAAAGCTTTTATCCCCTTGGGGGATTGATGAGATGATTATCTTTATAATAGTGCCATAGCTCAGTCCGGTAGAGCACTGCGTTTGGGACGCAGGGGTCGAGAGTTCGAATCCCTCTGGTGCTACACGTCAGTAAAAGGCGATGATAGCTTCCGACATCGGAAGCAACTAACCCTAGCAACCTTACAGCAACAACCATAACTTACTAAAAAGCCGCTGGTACCGAATCTTCGGATTAGGTTGGCGAAAGTTTCTACGTTTCACCGTAGATTTTGTGCCAGCATAGAATTATTAACCTAACAGCAACCCAACCCCTCATCTCTGTAATGACCCGTTTAGTGGAGGTTACCGCAAGGTTTGAAACTAAACATATTGTTCCTTAGCTCAGTTGGTAGAGCGCCTGCCTGTTAAGCAGGATGTCCCAGGTTCGAATCCTGGAGGGGCAGCAAACTGATTGAATCTAGTGCAGTTAAATTCTGCAGCGTGTATCTAAGTGTACACATAGTGTAATGAAAACACGCAATCAGACGACAAGTGGCGTAATTGGCAAACGCTATAGCTCCTTTTGAAGTACATAACTCACTAGGTTTTCTGAACTATCTTGCATTTGGAGAAGATAAGCGGGAGATCTGAATTGATGAAGATGTAAGTCTTTAGGTGACTGAACCATATTACGAGGGAGGGGCGACTCCCGTGGGACTAGGCTTAACTTATCTCTACTCCAATACTAATCTCAAAAAGCACCGATTGCAGGCTTCGATACCTGCCTTGTCGTAAACATTATTAACATGTACTCTCAATCCTAAAGAACTATTCACATGCTATGGTAATATTCTCTATATGCGTTAGCACTAGGGTGAACCTGTAATCTTCGAATGCGTTAGGTCTGAGTACATCACGGCGGAGTGGTCGAGTCTGGCTTAAGACGGCGGTTTTGAAAACCGCAGGCCCTGGTAACAGGGTCCGTGGGTTCGAATCCTACCTCCGCCTCAACAAATGGAGAGGTGGCTGAGTCTGGTCAAAAGCGCCTCCTTGCTAAGGAGTGGTCCGAAAGGGCACGTGGGTTCAAATCCTACCCTCTCCGCGTGGGTAGCTTTAAATCTGAGATCGACTGAAACAGCTTCGATCGTGGTATACGTTACCCGCTTTAATTTAATATGCCGGAGTAGTTCAGTTGGTAGACAGAAATGTCGTAGAACACCGTCTTTCCAAGTCGGGTGTCGCAGGTTCGAGTCCTGTCTCCGGTTCAGTAGTAAATGCGGTAATAGTTCAACGGTAGAATGCCACGTTGCCGACGTGGAGGTTGTGAGTTCAAATCTCACTTACTGCTCGTAGGGATTTGTGCAGGCGGAAGTCCTGCCGAATACGTCTGTGATGCAAGAGATTTAATACTTAGACATATCCCTTTAGTATAATGGTGGAGATCATGGGAGAGGAGCCCCAGATTGTATCAAAGCCGCCTATCAGCTCCGATAGGCAAACGCTTTCGTAAAGAAGGGGGCGTAGCTTAGTCTGGCTTAAAGCAGTACACTTTTAATGTATTGATCGAAGGTTCAAATCCTTCTGCCCCCACAAAGATTCATTCCTCGTTCGTCTAGCGGCCCAGGACCTCAGCTTTTGGAGCTGAATACAGAGGTTCAAATCCTTTGCGAGGAGCTAAGAGATTAATGAAAGGTTAAATGGAACTTCCAGTAAACTATGATGAAATAAGTCCAAGTGAACGTCGTAAAGTTCGCTTAGAGTATATGAAGTTACAAGATAAGCTTTGTTATTATTGTAAAACAAAGTTGTTTGGAGATCCTTCCAAAGAAGTACAAGATAAGTATATTAATACGAAGCTATTTCCAGATGGCTTCTTTAATTATCCAGTACATCTGCATCATAACCATGATACAGGTATGACCATTGGGGTTGTACACGATCGCTGTAATGCAGTGTTGTTTCAATACCATGGTGAATAAACCTAATTAGCAGGGTGGAGCAGTCTGGTAGCTCGGGAGCTTCATAAGCTTCAGGTCGTGGGTTCAAATCCCGCCCCTGCCACAAAACTTTCGCAGTATGGAGCAACGGAGAATCTCTAAGGTGCTGTATTAAACAACATACGGAGATATAGCAGGTCTAGATTCCTGCCTCTTTCCTTAGTATTAAGCAAGTAAAAAGCGAAAACTAGCATGAGGCTACAAGTAGACACTTTCGTGAGCTACTGGCCAATCCTCACACTAAACTTAAAAGGCTTCGCCGCTGGAGAGCGGTGCGGAGGTGTTGCTGCAGCAACTAACCTACAGGTGTAGCTACCGGCTTGCTTTATTATTAAGCAGATAATAGTAAAACTAACAGGGAGTTCACTCGATCTTCGCTAAGCTTCGGCTGAAATTAAAAGGGTATCCTGGCTGGAGAGCCGGGTTATAGGCAGGGCGGCTACACCGCCTGGTCTTAAGTAGCTACATTCTGCTTTTATTCGCCCCGTAGTTTAGATAGGTCTAGAACATTGGATTTTCAGTCCAAAAACGAGAGTTCGAACCTCTCCGGGGTGACCAATTACAAAGGGGAAGTGGTCTAGCGGTCTACGATGCCGGCCTCCAAACCCGTGCGACGAGAGTTCGAATCTTTCCTTCCCCGCACACGGTGGACGTAGCTCAGTTGGTAGAGCGCGCGGTTGTGGTCCGCGTGCTCGAGAGTTCGATCCTCTCCGTTCACAGACGTGAAAGATACAAAGTAGGGAAAAGTTATTAGCTGAGTTAGCTTAACAGGTAGAGCGGGGGATTTGTAATCCTCTGACAGGAGTTCGATTCTTCTACTCAGCGCAAAGTATTAACCCCACAGCAACCAAAACGCATACTGAAATCTGGATGTCCGCGGTTCAAATCCGCGACGTCGCCCCGGTGATGTTAACTCAGTTGGTAGAGCGCCAGACTGCCAGGGTCCTCTCGGGTTACCGCAAGGTTTTAAGAGGATCCAACTTTTAATATCTGAGGTAAAACGGATGAGTAAAGATACAAAAATGATATTAGGTGTATTCCTGATGTTTTGTGGCTTAATAAGCGGAGTTAGTTATTCATGGACATTTTGGACATGGGTTCCTCCTGTAGAGACTGGAATGGGCTCTGCCACATTGAAGTTTATATGGGAACACTTAATATGGTATCTTGCCACAGTAGCTACTGTTGTAAGTGGATATTTTGTAGCACATACTAACGTAAAATGATTAACTAGTCCTTTAAGGCAGTAGTTAGGCACCGATAGCATACGACGGTTAATGTACAGACCTGATAAGTCTGTGAACGGAGGTTCGAGTCCTCCACGGTGCACTTAAGCATCTATTTGATTATTATATCTTAGTGTGGTACGTACTTTAAGAGAATTACCAAATAGATGCTTGACCAGTGACATACCTATATGTAAATAGGAGGCGATATGTCATTTACAAAGATTATTCTAAACATACAGTGTTCAACCGACGGATGTAATATTAAGATACATAGATCTCCATCTGCTATTAAAGCTAATAAGTCGGGTAAGTTCTTTTGCTGCAGAGCGCATAAAGATGCAGAGAAATTACAACAAGTACATAGTACTGGATTGTGTTTATTCTGCACAACTCCATTAAATAATCCTCATTCTAAGTACTGTAATAAAGAATGTCATATTGCAGATAAACGCAAGCGGATAATAGAAGCTTGGTACTCTGGCACTTATGAGGCGACAACCTCCCATGGAGGTATATCGAAGGCTATTCGTGCACATTTATTTGAGATTAATAATAAGTGCTCAAAATGCGAGTGGAATGTAGTTAATCTTTATACTAATAAAATACCTCTACAAGTAGATCATATTGATGGTAATTGGAAGGACTCAAGTCCTGGTAACGTACAGTTACTTTGTCCTAATTGTCATTCGCTTACAAAAACATTTGGAGGTGCTAATGTGGGAAACGGTAATAAACGTCCACAGAGCAATCCAAAGAGGACTAGTTCCTCTAAATAATTAGAAACCTTACAGCAAACAAACAAACTAATCACTCCAAATGACGCGGTCACTGGTTCGAATCCAGTCTCCCCTGCAAAACATAGGGGAGTAGCTCAGTTGGTTAGAGCACGAGAGTTACCTAGAGGTTACCGCAAGGTTCGAATGGTAATTCGTAATACAATCCCAGTACAACGGGTTATATAAAGATCTGAGGTAATACTCTGTTGATCATAAGAATTGGCGGAGTACTGCCATAACTAGGATATTTATTATGCAAAAGTTAAATCTAAAACAAAGTATCATGTCAAAGGCTGCAAGATGCCGAGACCCTAAGCAAAGAAGAATAGCCACCATAACTCAAAGGAATACTAAAGTTTACTGTTTATTAAATGAAGACTATTACTTTAAAGTTAGAGGCCCCTTCCTTTCACAAGGGAAAGCGGCAGTGCAACGAGTTTATCTGAGAAAATGTAAACATTGTCCTGCTTATAGTTTTGTAGAGGTAAAACCTAAACAAAAGGTATACACTTGTAAAAAGTGCAAAGCTAATGGTTTAGATTACGTACATAATCAGCAACGTCATATAGCATTTGCAAAAGTATTTAAGGAAGTAACTTGGTATTTACCAATTCTCCCAAATACAGAGATTATCACATTAGCGGGTACTGCAATGGATATTGACAAACAACGGTTATTAGAGTTTATGCCTCACAGTGCTATACTTAATACATATGAATATGCAGGTGACCACACTGCGCACTACCGTAAACTAAAGGATTTTACAGAGTTAAATAATATAGTTTCTGGTGGAAATAAAAGATATGAGCTTTTTAATAAGAATGTATTTGAAGCTGTACATCGTAACTTAACTTTAGCTAATTTAGACCTACAAGTGTCTACTACACTTAACTTATTAAAGCAAGTAGAAGTGTTTATAGCGAATAACACCACAATAGGTGTACCATTAGCTTTAATATTAAATACTACTACTAGGGCTCAAGTTAATGCAAACGAACAACGAACGCTTTGGTATTCATTTATTAATGGACTTGATCATACAAAATACAAACGTACATTACTCGAGAGTCTAAGATATCCTGGTAATAACGGTGGAGGAATGCAAATACATAGTGTTATTATCCGTAAAATATCATGATTTAATATAAACCTCACAGCAAACCCTAACTACCATATCAAGGAGGAAACGCGAGTTCAAATCTCGCCTGGTCCCCCAGGGGCCGGTCGTCTAGCGGATAGGACGCCTATAAAGTGAAGTATCGGAGGTTACCGAAAGGTTCTAAGATACTATTTGCACCTGTAGCTCAGTTGGTTTAGAGCGCCTCCCTTACAAGGAGGACGTCGGTGGTTCGAATCCATCCAGGTGTACAGAGAAAGAGAAGGTTATATGATTTTAGATGCTTTAGGAAATCCTATAGTAAACGGTAGCCTCTATGGTTATCATAGATGTACAAATGGGGTTACCCATAATTTACTTGGGAGATCCATGTCAGCAGATAGTATAAAGAAGACAGTTAGGTTAGAAGTACTGTCAACGTATGCTTCTATTTACGAAAACAATGTTGAACTTAAGAAGACTACTCAAAGAACTACTACCATTAGAGCAAACAGATTGTTTCGGGTAGTAGAGCAGTAAAATCGTTGCCAGAATGCGTGAAGGATGTACGGCATATGTATGGCCATACAGAAGTCTATCGATATCCTAAGTTGCTCTGGCATTATTTGGGCCACTAGCTCAATTGGGAGAGCGCCGCCCTTGCAAGGCGGAGGTTCGGGGTTCGAGCCCCCGGTGGTCCACGCGCTTGGACAGACAGGCTGCATCGCATTTGCAAAGCACACGCAGCTCTTGTTACGTTAATTCACCAAAGGTGGCATGCCTAGACGTTTGGTGGGTGGGGAGGTTCAAACCCTCCCTCTAGTGACCTTTTAAGTAAAAGGTCAACCAGTCAATTAGATAAAACTATGCAGATATAGGTATAAGTGTCGTAAGCACGGGAAAACCGAGATCACGATCATTGTAGCTCTGGGGATGTTAACTATCCAGAATGTAACAAGGTACGCCAAGGGTAGCAGAAGTGGGTAACACCAGTGCCGCTGCCTGGAGCAAGTCCAAACTAAATCTCAATCTGCATATATGCGCCAGTAGCTCAGTCTGGATAGAGTGCCCCGCTACGGACGGGAAGGTCGTGGGTTCAATTCCTACCTGGCGTACAAAATTGTGAGTGTAGCTCAATTGGTAGAGCGCGGGAACATAATCCCGGTCATATACTAGTAAGAGGTGTGAATTACGGTACCTACCTCACACTATAATCTAAGCTAGGTGCGCCAGTTCGAATCCGGTCGCTCATAATATGTTTGACCCCGTGACAAAATCACTAGATCTGGGGCGGTAGTTCAATGGTAGAGCACCAGGTTGTCAACCTGGAAGTTACGGGTTCGAGCCCCGTCCGCCCCGCTGGGCCCATCGTGATAGTACACACTGATGGATCAGCCGTATAAAGGCCTGAATGAGCCTGTTCACGAATCATTCGTACTGACCTTTATAGATTTAGGATCGTGCTTAGCACTGAGTGTAGGAAGAGGGTAGCCTCGAATGACACCATCCTAAGGAGATACGGTATAAACATGCACGCCGCTCACTGTCCCTGAAAAGGGAATGACCGGTAAGACAACGCTGGTGAGGACTACACCCAATTCCAGCAACCCTAGTCGCCCGGGTGTCGACCCGCATTCTAAATCTATATTATACAAATACCTTACCGCTATAAATAGATACATACCAAATCACAATAGTGAGAGTGTATGGAACTATTGTTGCTGGGAAGAGTACAAATGGGCTATGTCACTCGTTACATGGCTTCAGATGCCGGAGACACGAACCTAGAAGGTCAATCAGTCTTCGGATAAGAATTATGCAGATTGAGACCTAGTTAGGACTCAATCTGCATATAATTATTGTATAAGTAGACGCAACGGCTTTAAACGTCGTCGCTTAATTGTATGGAGATTCGATGCCCTCCGGAGTCTAAAACTATAGAGGATATTATGCCAGTAATTCATAAAGATAGGAATGGTAAGGTTCAGTTTACAGAATTCACCATTGCTGCGTTCAACGAAGCAGAGGAACAAACTCAATTTGGATTAGAAGTAGAACTTAGTGGTATAGGCAAATATTGGCATAGAGAGGGCGATGCACATACGCCTGCTCGCTTCTGGCGACGGAAGGGACCCTTAGCTGTAGTTGATAATAAATCAAATACAGAAGCCGAAGGCTGGCCTCGTATTATAAAGATTGCAGCTTAATGGGTAGGCTAGAACGGCAAGCTACTCATAAGAGTCGTGAAGCAAGAGTTAACACCCTACGGCAGAACGAGAAAGTCTTACGTAAAGAATACAGTAAATCCATACATTGGATTATTCTAGACAAACCAGAACAAGTTGGGTACGAACGGTTCTTTGTTGTACGGGACGATGTTCTACGCAGCAGCCAGGCGGCTATCTTTACAGAGCTACTTAAGTATGTGAATCACACTACGTACAGTCGGGATAAAAGCTTTACTCATATCAAACCTGTAAAGGGAAGTAAGTTCAGACGTCATTATCGTAATCGTCCTAAGACTAAGACTAACACTATTCAAGTACTCAAATCTCTATCACAACGTGATTACAATAAAGTACCTGAACATTTAAAGAAGTATTTCTTCAAATCGTATAGTCATTCTAAACGTTTTGGTATTACCCATCGCTGGATAATAGATAAGCAATGGAGATTTGCACTTAAGATTCAACCTTATATGGTAACACATTACCGTATATCTGATGAAGTCATATGGCGCCAGATTGAAGCCATTGATGATGAGCTTTACGACCGTAACGGTCCGTTGTACGCATACCTAGGTTATGATAACCGCGGTTGGTACGACGATGAGAAGGTCAAACATGCACGTGCACTGAGTATTCGTGTAATACGTGAAGGTAAAGAGGAATTACATCATGTCGAGGTATAAAGATCTCGTTAAGGTTATTAAAATAGACCTCATGTGTTTTCCTGCAAATCCAATTACATTGGAACAAGTAGGTACCTCTGTGTTTGATCCCTGGGCTATTACTCAGCCTGAGGAAGATCCAGCAGAGACGCTTGATATAAATGAGTACATGTCTAGATGGAGTAAGCTCCAGATGGACAAACTCAATAGTGTATGATTTAAGGGACGTTAGCATAATCCGGCTTAATGCACTACCTTGTCAAGGTAGAAACCACGAGTTCAAATCTCGTACGCCCCGCTATGGAATATAAATGTATAACTAAAGACTGCTTTAGAGCAGTAGAAGATTACTTATGTTGTTCAATAACATGTGGTTATTACGTAGGAATAACCTCAGTTAGAGCTGACTTCGTTGATCCTACTAAGGAAAAGCTCGACGAACTACGCGCTAGCAGAGAACCTTATACGGAGGAACACGTAGCTCAGGGTAGACTTCAGGATATGAAGAAAAAGCTCTGGAACTTTAATCAAGAAGAACTCGAAGAGGCAGGCGAAGCATGATAAATCTGTCACATTTAACCCTCATACAAAAAGTCCAAACATGACTTATTATGGGGTTAATCTCAATGCTAATCTGGTTTATATCACATGTAGTGATAGAGAAACGACGAGGTCATAGCGTATCTTATTAGTGAAGAAGTTATCATCAAGCATCGTGAATCATGATGCGATGTGGGATTGGATCGAGCAATATGAAGAACCTATTAAGGAAGCACTGCGGGAGAAAGTATTAGAGAAGAGTTACATGCCAATGAGGCCTGTAAATCCTTTGATTCTGCAAAGATTGTTCCGTCAGTATTCATACGTAGGTGTGTTACAGCATGGTCATGAGAAACAAGTCCATAAGGTTATCGAGAGGTCTTTGTGGAATATAGCTAAACTCAATGCTAATACTATACTAGCTGGCCATACTCAAACTAATCCCGAGGAATACTTTAATTTAACTTCGAAACAAGTAGAGGACTGGCACGATGCGTGGTATGATCCTCAATGTTTCCAGTTTTATGATTTTGATCGTCAGGTATTTATATCTGACTATGGTCTTAGTCCTTTACTTGAGTTAGCTACCAAAGCTATAGCTACGTCTGACGCTACGGCTCGCTTACTTATAATGAATCGTATACTAAATGTTTGGCATATGAGAAGTGATTTATCAGAGATCTTTGTCAAGGGCGGTTCTAAAGTCCTGGACATGTTGAACGAGGATATCACTATTTGTTTCGGAGATACATACTAATAGACCAGGATCTATGAAATCTGTCTAGATGGCTGGATTGGGCAGGCGTCCGCGTGCAAAACGGGAGTATGTGAGTTCGAATCCATTTTACGGCACATACATGAAATAATAGCATATAAAGTGATTGCCCGTCATCCTAAAACAGGATGACTGGCAGTACTACGGAGAGTAATGAAAGCCTATAAGATTTGGTACGACATGAAATACTTCATACATAATGATACTATTGATAAGTTACACGTGTACTGGACGACGGATGTCAGCCAGGCACTGGATACGGATGGGATGTATCCCGGGTTGCCACCATTTAGTAGTGCGTGTAGGTTTTTCCACGATGTACTTGGATTTAGTTTGAATATATCAAAGTATGATGCTTTGTATTATCAATAAGAATTAACATATGGTTGGGTAAGCGTTAGGCCGGCTGGCCGTGCGGTAAGTAACCCCTCTCATGGCTTGTGAGCCCACAGATTTAAGTAGCGCAATTCATAGTTGCTCTATGATACGTCTAGCCGCGGTGACCGAGAGCCCCAAACTGGCAGAAGCAGGATGTTCCCTATGAAGGGACTAATAGTGAAAACAGTAGCAAAGACGTGTATTCGTCGGGCGGAGGTAAAAGTGGGTGTCCGTATCAAATCGGACCCGTATAGTTAATATGCCACTGTGGTGAAACTGGTAGACACGCTGCGTTTAGGGCGCAGTGCTAAGTGCGTGGGGGTTCGACTCCCTCCAGTGGTACATATACTGAGGATCCAGTGGGGTAACTCCTATGCAGGTTCGACTCCTGTTCTCGGTACTAACGTTATATCAAAATAAGGAAATGTATATGATATTAATGATATCGTTTATATTAGCAGTAATACTGTACTGGTTAGCTGAAGGAGTTACCGAAGGCTATACCTGGGCAGGTCAGAAACAAAGACTGTTCAATAAGTTGATTCATCCAAACGCTGCGCATAATGGTTTGATGGATTATCATGCTTGGAGAATACTCGAAAACGTTGGCATCTGGGGAGCGGTAATGCTCGCCATGTTAATAGGGCCATCGGCCTTTTGGCCTGGTATCGGAGCATGGTTTATCGGATTATTCTTATACGAAGCTAGTTTGAATTATGTATGTAGTCTTACTATGTACAAAGAAACTGGATGGAAGTGGCACATACTTGGCTACAACATCCCATGGTTTACTGGTAAAAAGATCTGGGCATTCGTAGTAATTGGTATTACTATTTTAATAGGTACTGTTATATGACTGAATTAGAATTTAACGAAAAGTATAAAGATCATATTGAGGATAAGTTCTATGGTCTTGAGTTTGATTACCCTTCGGTAACTGAATACCTAGATAGGGTGTTCGCCGAGGAGATAGAGGCTAATTCTAACTTTCAATTCGCCCAGGTGAAGTTGAAGTTCGGAACAGCTCGAGTTTACTCTAATAGTAAACGTAATCATGAGTTCGAGATCGAGATTGATCGTCTCGTGGCTATTGATGAAGCTATATGAGCTATTAGTACTCGCTTTAGTCCTGATACTAAGTTAGGGTACGAATGTCTGATAAATATCATATACAAATAGGTGTCACACAAGATTATAAGCGTGATCTATTTGAAATCATACCTGAGAGTGATTGGGATTCAATCAAATATCGTAAAGGTAGGATCTTTGGGGAACTAGAGGAGTGGCGTTGGCCACCCGGGGACCCTATAGTCGACGCGGTAGAGAAGCTCATCTTAATAGATGAGGATTTCTATCTATTAGCTATTCGTGCTGATGGGCAAGAGGAGAGTATAGGCTCACCCTGGGAATACATCGATGATTTCGATGATCCTAATCCCCCTGAGTTTAATAAGATTCAGAAACTTGTACTTAGAGTATTAAAATGGAGAAAATAGTAAACCATGTCTGAAGAAGAAAAGAGTTTATTGATTGCACCCGTCTTGATGGGGATTTCATATCCCAAATGGGACATTGGATAAGACAGGCCTTGGCGATCGTATGAAGGAGAACTACGAGAAGCGTGCAAAACACAAGCTTATTCGTAGGATGCCTGTTATCGTCAGATTAGATGGAAAAGCATTCCACTCGTACACCAGAGGTATGCCAATGTTCCATGAACCATTTATGAGTTCAATGGCTATTGCTGCGCAAAACATGTGTAGACAAATCCAGGGATTTCAACTCGCTTTCGTACAAAGTGATGAAGTATCTATTCTGTTAACAGATTATGCTACTCACGATACTGATGCTTATTTTGGATATGTTCAGAATAAGATCGAGTCTGTACTAGCCAGTATGATGACTGCCTACTTTGCTAAAGAAGCCTATGAAAACATTGATAATGGTAAAATAGCATGCTTCGATGCACGTGCGTTCAATGTACCGCGGGAAGAAGTTACTAATTACTTCCTATGGAGAGCTAAAGACTGGGAACGTAATTCTGTACAGATGTACGCCCAGGCTAATTACTCTCAGAAGCAATTGCATGGTAAGAACCAAGAGGCTATGCACGATATGTTACATGACAAGGGCTTACGATGGGCCCATGATATCTCCGAACGGGGAAAGAATGGGACTTATATTACTAAGTTCGTAAGGTCGACTATCATACAACGTGTCGACATTAAACCACGGTTCGAGATACTCGATGCTATCATCGATCCCCTAGTTAACTGTGATAAGGAAGATACTAATGGAACGTCCTGAAGTTACCCCTCGTTTAATAAATGAAACACATAAGAAGATCTACGAAGAGTGGATCCGCAGGCTCCAGGAGAAGGGACCGCACATCTGTGCGTCCTCTCACGAAATCTTAGGCATAGTCACTGAAGAGTTCTATGAACTCGTAGACACCGTCAAGAGCAATGATATCGACAATGTCGAGAAAGAGCTCACGGACGTAGCAGTCGCATGCCTACATGGCATAGCCTCTATTAAATCAAATGGAATGGATTGGTAATGAGTAATACACCAAAACTAATAGTAGAATCCGAAGAATATTTAATCTTTGAAACCTATATCTCCGGCCTTAAGGACGGAGAATGGTCCGTTAGCATGAATGCTAAGGGTGAGCTTACCTGGCTTATACTAGGGAAGAAATACGGTCAAAAGATACACGACGCCGATTGGAAAAATGTAGAAGCATCCTATTCAGGTGCCGTTATAACTACAGTTGTACCTAAATTCTCACAGAGTATCGCCGTACAGCGTCATAATATACATTTGGATCCCATCACAGGTGGGCCTTACGTAATGGAGAAGATCAAATTGGGTGTAGTGTTTAATGATAAAGTTATTTGGGTTAGTCCCAAGTACGTACACATTGATCATGCAAAATGTTTAACACTCACTAATGAAACAGATAGAGACATGTCTGGTATTCTTCGATGATTAAACTTGAAACAATAGACCAAAGGGGTTTATTTACAGTAGTATTACTTTATAGCGAAGATGGTAGGCAAACGACCTTCGCCGCCGCGGTGAGAGGTATTCGTAGCAAAAAGCTTAAAAACTTCTTACTCGAATGATAATCGAGGCTCATTCAAGCAAAGTGTACTGGATTGAAATGAAACATGTAGGGGTATGGCATCTTAAGAAGGTGTATGGCTTCAATAGAGGCACAGCTCTCGCGGCTTTAAAGAATTCACGTAAGAGGCATGCTGGTACAGAACTGCGGTTGCAGTATGCAGAGGTCTCTAACGTCATGACGGATGATGAAGTCCCAAAGAGTACTAAGAACCTAAACCCGGTTCCTAGAAACTTCGGGGGCCGACCTATGGTCACGTCCCGTCGATCCAAGTAGCTCAGTGATGGCATCAGCTGACCATTGTGGCAGAGCAGCGTCGTAGACGCCGGTCGGTGAGTTCGACTCTCCCCTTGGATCAAAATTTAGATACAGGAGTATCATCGTGGATAATAACAAACTGATACAAGAAGCCAGCGAACTGGCTGACAAGGTTGTAGATCTTTATGAGACTATGTCGAAAGCGTTCGGAGATGAATACGAGGAATATCATCTTAAGTTAGCTATACTCACTGGCTTACGCCAGGCTATGAGCACAGCGGTACAGGTGGAATCCCTGGGCAGTGCTATCTATCACATGACGGCCGGAGGTGTAAGCGAAGCTAAAAGTCTTGCACGTATAATGCCTAATGCTAAGGACTCGTACTTCGTGTATGTTCCTAGACCCGGATCCGGTGATCTATGGGATCCTATTACGAGGCATGATGCCGAGAAAGTGGCTGGTCTGATTACTCAGGCTATCCCGGTGTACACAGTAGTGGAATTGATGGAATATCTTCCAGTTATTAATGTGTTCGTGGGGAATCGTCCTGATAATACTAATGTCACGGTGACTTGTAACAAATGGCATCTATCTGCAACTATGGATACTATTCCTGAGGCATTAGCTGCAATGGTAGTACAGCTGCACGGCTGTGGCGCAACTTGGGATTTGTACCAAGGCGTATGATGTTCTTCTATGAGAAGATAACCATTACGGATAAAGAGGGAAACGTAGTGACCCTCGAAGGCAAACTCTCTGAGAGTGAGCGCCTCCCTATGGTTACGTGGAAGTCTCGTTATAAAGGAATTGGTGACGAGACTGTACTGGACCGGAAGCAGGTGCATGTCATAAATTACGTCATGAGCCAGGCTACCCTCTTAAACATGAAAGAGGTTTTAGATGGTACAGTTACAGCAGAAACTAGTGGAAAAATCTTCATTGAAGAGAAAGACGGCAAATTCACTGTAGTAAAGGAAAAGGTTAATGAAGAAACTGAAGAAACTACTAGTACCGCTTAGTGTGATAATTTTAATGACCGGTTGTTATCATGCTAATGATAAACATCCTTTTAAGGTCACAGAGGTTAGATCAAAGACTGTTAACAGCACTGTAACTGAATGGTACGTAACATATGAAACAGAGGCTTCTTATAAAGAGTTTACTATTTAAACTCTTACTAAGCCCCGTATAACGATTGGTAGTATATTAAAGCCATTTTAATAGGTTTATTGCCTCCTTTGGGAGGAATTCGAAATCAAGCATCTGAGGGTTTTTAACCGTCTGATGCGAGACTACGAGTTGAGGGGTACAGCTCAATAGGCAGAGCGGGCATTTCGCCTGGTTGCAGGTTTGACCCTGCTTCCTCTCCAAGATTTACCCGGCCCTAGGTGTAAGGGTATTAAGAAGAAGTTTAGAGAAAGATTTCGACGAGGTCATTTGCAAAACAATGACGGAAAGGGGTATAGTTATGTTCGCACTCCCGTCTGGAACTAAATAGACACTTAATGGAGGTATAGCTCAACTGGCAGAGCAGGATGTACCTCGGATAGTCATTGCGACTATCTTTACGTACAATCATTCCCGGTTGGTGGTTCGAGTCCGCCTTCCTCCCCTATTGTGAACACAGTAGCTCAATTGGCAGAGCGGAAGTGTACGGTCGTTGCGGCATCGCGCCGTGGATTATCGTACGTCAGCTTCTGGTTACGGGTTCGAGACCCGTCAGAGGGATTCTGGATTGAAAAGGGTACTTATGTTCCCCGAAGTATATCTAGAGTTCCTCGCCGTTCACTTAATTAATAAAGAGTAAAGGAACTCATTATGTACAACTATTACAAAAAGCGTAAATGGTATCAAACTATCACACTTGCAGAAGTGATGGTTATTATTACTATATTGGGAGTCATAACAGTGGTAGCGTTGCCTATGTTGCCACAGCTTGGTTATACAGTCAAGTCCGCATGGCCCTGGTAATTAAGGGCGTACAAACTGGACGTTTCCATGAATTACCGTATACCTTTGATCTCTTATGGGATATCAAGTCATACGAAGAATTGGAACGAGAAGTGTTTCAGACACAACGTCGTTTTGCTTCAATGTTGGATTCATTAAGGAGCCATGAAATGGCAGTTTATGAATATAAATGTACTGAGTGTGAGCACCAGTTCATTAAGATCTTTAAGATCAGCGAGAGAGATACTCCGGTAATATGCCCTCAATGTAAGGCACCTGCCGAGAAACAGGTCAGTTCATCGACTTTCCAACTTAAAGGGCCCGGATGGGCTAAGGACGGTTACAGCAGTGGCTATAGCTAAGAAGTATCCAAAGAGATTCGAGATCCCAGTTCAAAGTACGTTAACACACTTACTGGAAGATATTGAATCTCTAACAAAGAATATGACCAAACCCGCAAGGGCAAAGGTCGTAACTCTATTATCTGCCTATTATGGCGGGACATGGAGAGCTTTACCTGCAAAGGAGGGTGAAATACCATTCTATACCTGTACCCCAGGTAAGTCTGTTGATGGCACGGCTTACAATTACGGTATGGGCGCTAGGACATCTATCGAAGCTAATCTGAAGGAACGTAGTGATTTATCTAAAAATGAAGACGCTAAGATACGGCAGACAGCTTCTGAAGCTTTGGTTCAACAAGGTCAGATTGATATTATGGGCGAGTTAAGCGGCCTATAATGAGTACGTTTAGCTTACCCCAGGTTACCCAAGAGAAACTAGGGCTAGCGTGGGAACGACAGACTACTAAGGTACATGGGTGTTCCAGATTATCCTTAAGTTTAGGTGAACTAACATATATCAAATCACTAGTGGATGCTGATCGGCATAGACGCTCTTCCGTAATTATGTTACGTAAGCGTTTTAGTAAGATCAATCCTAATGCACAAATAGAGGCAAATCTATGAGTGAATTTATTGTAATACATTTAAAACACGAAACCCGTATGGGATATGACGAAGGCTGGATTGCTACGTCAAGACCTGCAGATACTGACTTGTTTAAAAACAAGCAGGTGATGTTTACTACATTACCTAAGCCTACCATTCTCGATTCTGTACAACATATTGTGTCTCAAATTAGATACACTGTTAACGAAGGAGACAAACGTAAGCTTAACTTTAAATTAGATGCGCCAGCTCTCGAATTGCTCAGTCCTGAAGAGGCCGAAGCTGTTGACGTATTTCTATCAGAGTAATCTATGAAAGCATCTAATATATTTAGTGGAATTGTTATTACAGGGCTATTGTTTACAATGGGACTTATGCATAACAATCACCTTGGTAATGCTACTGTAAAGAACAGTCAATATGTACAGCAAGGCGCTGAGTATGAGCAAGCCTTGTTCTTAGAACGCACGGCAAATGCTGATTTACGCAGAGTCGTTGGGATACTGACCAACAGTAAACCTTTAGTGTTCACTGCGTACAATGCTTTGGTTAATCAGACTGATGATACGCCAAACATAACGGCAAGTAATAAGCAGATATACGGCGGAGGGCTAGCCCTTAGTCGTGAGATGCTAATTCCGTATGGGTATGGGGGTGCTTACATCGAATACGGTGACACCGTGTTGGTTATGTTAGAGATGGTTGTGGAAGACACAATGAATAAACGTTGGATCTCACGCGGCGATGTCTACATGATAAACTATGCAGAAGCTGTACAGTTTGGTCATAAAAAAGGGAAACTATATCACTATGATGGGCCCTACAATTAATGATATCTGGGGAATCATTTCTAAACAAACAGATGCCCTTGAGTATTTACATCAAGTAGAGTTAAAAAGACAGCTACAGGTTCAAATCAATACCTTTTGGAAAGTGATGAAACCTATACATTCTGGTACATCTATAATGGATTTCTCATTTGTAGCCTTCGCTGAAGGGTATAACGGTAACCATGCAGAAGTACTTGGTGTTAATACTGTTACAAAGACGCTACTACTCGCATCTATCGTGGACAGTGCCTCAGGGGAGTTTGCATTAACTATTCCCTGGTCACCTTCAGCACGTAGGTGTCCTATATCAGATCTAGGCTGGAAATCTCCAATGCCTAGTCCTACTACATTACAAGAGGTAACTGTGATGTGGTCGAAGTTTTTGACTATAGTCGATGAAGAGGTAGAACTCTTGCCACAATTGCCAAATCTTCCATGGTTACTGGGTTATACCGGTACCAAGGGGTATTCGGTTAAATAATATATCTATATTAAGCAACTTTACGCTTGCGTACTGTTGCTTTTAGATGTATATTCCCTCCATGAGAGAAGGAATCTATGCTTAATGTTTCACAAACCGATGAGAATATCACTATTGTGTTTTCTCCCGACCCTTCTCCACTAGAAAGCCATACAACATTGGCATTCAGTGTGAGTAAAGTATTTCCAAATCTAGACGAGATTGTTGCCGAGGACGACTTAGCTGCTGAGTTTATTAGCACTTCGTTAGAGCATAATCTTAATATGCTGCTTATTTATATAGCAGCTGTTCAGAGTAATTCACAAGAATTAAGAACACTTCTTGAAGTGCATAATGAGGTGTCTATCAATGCCGCTAAGGCTCAGTTAGGTTTCCTTATGAAGGGTGTAGAAGCAGTTAATGCCTGATATACCTGAGTACATTAATACCATTATTGGTATTATAAAGATTGAGGCGTCCCGTAAAGAACAAGCAGGGACTCCTAGAGCTGAGGCACTACAAGTTACTGTAGCTAATGCAGTTAAGAGTATTGCCGGATATTTCAATTACCCTGTAGTATCAAAAGATGACTTAGATTTGCTTCGTAAAGTGATAACAGAGCAAGCAGATTCTGGGTACCAGGAAATTGTTGAAAACATATTTAAGATGATAGAGGAAATACATGACCTCAACACCACCTAAGCCTGCTTCTCCGACTCCGACTCCGACAGTATTGTCTTTAGTAGGGGAACGTGATGCATTGCTTAATTCAATTGTATATTGTGCACCAGGGCTAAAATCAGCGTCAGCTGGTCCAGATGCTAATCTAATTACTATCAGAACACATGCCAAGAAGCGTATGGCAGAAGTATCCACCTTCAATGGTGCTATTCAATGTAGAGCATTCGTGCCTCTTGAGAAGATTACTACTCATGGTCGTAAGCTTATCATGCAGTACAACCAGATTCAAACTACTCTGGATTTAACTGATAAGGGTGATACTATTAATATTACTGTACCGGAAGATTCTTCAGGTATGATCTCTGAGCTTCAGCTTAAGAGTAAACACGGTAAGTATCAAATAGGATTACTGGATCCGGATGCATTAATTGTCCCAGCATGGGATATGGATTGCGTCGGAATGGTAGATTACAGTGTAATGATGCGCTTGTTTGACAAAGTGCGTCTGATGCTGGATGATTCTACTCAATTTATTCGTCTACAAGCTATTCAACAACCTACAACAAAGAAGTGGTATCTACGTATATTCACTCGTACCCATCGTATGATGGGTATGTTCTATGTAGAGGCTCCTGAGCTTAAGAGAGAGTTTACGGTATACGTACCGTTGTTTACTTTCCGTAAGGTTAAGAATCTGCAGAGTGCGGATATTCGTGTACTACTTCCTAAGCATAAGACTGATAATCTGATTGGTTTCGAATCAGAGGATAAGCTAAAGCGTATGGTATGTGGATGCGAGCCTGAGTCAAACCAAGATGTTGACGACGCTTTGGAGCAATTCAAGGGTAAGCCTAAGAATGAGTTCTCATGGAACATTGATCTTATGCATGCTACTTTGAAACGAATCGAGCAATTCAGTGCTGGCCGTATGAACGTACGCGTTCCTATAGGCAAGACTGTTGCTGATGTGTATACTCGTAACAATAAGCATGCTGCTGCTGAGACAGTAGAGGTAAGTGGTACTGAAATCGGAAAGCATAAAGAAGCATTCGCTATGCAGTACGATACTATTACCATGCATATGTTGCATAAGCTTGCTGGGCAAGTAGAAAACATTACAGTCCATTACACTAAGAATGAAGATCTTGGCGGGCATCCCCATATAGGGATGTTGGATTGTTTTGATAAACCTATCGAGGGTGTAGCTTTCCGCGTAGTGTTTTCACTTGCACATGGTTTAGACACATGAGTCCTCGCCAACGCTTAGAAGCACTAGTACTTGCGCTTGCAGAAGATCATGGAGTTCCATTTATTGGTACTGCTGGTTCTGGTAATGCGTTAGGCAATGCAGATATGCGTATGACCCATGACAGTACGTATCCAATCAGACTAGGGGGAGAATGTAAAGACTCTCCTAGTGGTGCTAGGAAAAATCATACTATACCTTGGGTCGAATGGCAAAAGGCTGAGTCACAGATTGTACGTGGGGGAGCTGTACCTGTATTCTTTACAGGTGTTCAAGGTAAAGGCGAAATGGCACACATGAGACTTGAGGATTGGATGGGCCTAGTAGGCTCACTGTTTCAAACACAGTCTGCGCTAGATGACCTCGAAGAGCGTATGGGATCATTAACGTTATGATGAAATATATACCAGATCCAAATATGGCAATAGCCTTGGATCCTTCGTTTACCAATACTGGTTATGTGGTATTTGATAGTGGACGTAAGTCATTAAAGGCTCACGGTAATATCAGAACAAAGAATGAGTCAAAGAAGCGGGGTATTTACGTCGCGGATGACACAGCCCGCAGAATCAGTGATATTACTGACGAGATGGTAACTCTCATAGAGAAGTATCGTCCTTCAGTCTTTTATGTAGAAACAGTATCAGGTGGGGCAAAGTCTTCAAGAGCGGCCATTGGTTTAGCTATTGCTAAGTCTTTCACCACCATCATTCCTCGCATGTATGGCATACCCGTTATGTGGTTATCAGCAGGGGATGTTAAAAAGAAAATGACCGGGAACTCTAATGCGTCTAAAAAGGACGTCGCCGATGCTGTGCGTAAGAGATTCCCAACTGTTAAGTGGCCAACTGCTAAAACCATAGTTGAGCATCAACTTGACGCTGCCGCTGTATTAATCACCGGCATAGCTAATACGACATTTCGTATATAGGAATATTATGACTGTTAATGTTTTAACCCCAAAACCCATGAATGATCACATCATTGTACTACGTGATCCTAAACAAAACAAGAGTGACGGTGGTATCGATCTTCTTGATACCACGGCTGAACGCAATCGCCCTTTAGGTGCTACTGTATTAGCTACCAATCCTGATAGTGAGGCATCCTCGTTGTACAGTCCTGGTGAACGCGTTATGACAATGCGTATGGCAGGATTTGCTATGGAATACATGGGATTAGATGCAACGCTTTTAAAGACAGAATCTGTCTTAGCTAAGTACATATTTAATCTACCTTCTATGGCCGATGTTGTGACTATAATCGCCAAGGCTGGTGGTGGTAATGAGGCTTCTGATAAGTACCTTCGTGGTGTTATGGAGTATCTTAACACAAATCACATTGATTTTGAAGGCGATGATGCTATGATTGTTATGGAGATAGCCGGCTACGTCGATGCTAATCCAATAGGAGAGGTAGCGGCAGATCCGAAAGTTGAAGAGGTAGCGGCAGATGCTGTCGACAAAACTACTAAAACAAATTAAAGACGAGGTAGTCAAAGAAGGTGGCGCTATCTTAATTGCGTACATCGCTCTTGACTCCTCTGATAAGCTCTCTGTGGCGGCTTGCCTACCACAGGGGACTCCTGCTAGAATGGGAAAAGCTTTTACTCTTCTTACTACAGGGATGACTGTTTATAATGGAGAATCTATTATTGGAGATCGTTCAGATCTCAAAGTGGAGAGAATCAAATGAAACGTAAGCGTTATGTTGCACTTTTAAGTGTAGTTTTATTTCTTATTGCTGGCTGTGACCCTATATTAGGTAATATTGAATCCGCTAAGTTAATCAGCGAGATGACTATGGGTGATGTATTTGGCATTACTATTATACACGCTTGTTTGAATGGTGTTATGACATGACATATATACAACTTCTTATTATTCTATACGGAATAGTATTCCTAGCTTTAACCGTAAATTACGATAATATGCCCAAAAAGGAGTTTGCTCCCGCAGACGGCACTATGGTCGTATGTGAATGGAGATATCAATGAAAGTGACTGTGTACCTTGCTGGGCAGATGGGCCCTAGGCCTAAAGACTGGCCACATCCTCAGAACCCAACTACGTTATGGCGTAATGAGTTTAAGGAAACATTAACTTATGAATTCCGAGATCAACTCCCTTGGCAGCGTACTATAACTGTATTGGACCCGACCGAAGGCGAAGCCTGGGATGAGGATGTTACTGTTAAAGAGGCGATTAAATCAGCTCATAATAATTGGAAGGGATCATTGATCCTTAGCAAAGATCGTGAGATGGTAAAGCAGTCCAACGTGATTGTTGCAAATCTGAATCATTATTTACCTGAGAAGATCATTCTGGGTACAATCTATGAATTAGCATGGGCGTATGATGATCCATCTAAGACTGTTATTGTCATTGCGGATCCTGAATTAGCAGGAGCTCCTGCTCTACACCCATTTGTGCGAGGAACTGCACATTATATAGTGCCCGATGTTTACAAGGCTGCTGAGATGGTAGCATGGTTGGGCGGAAATCAGGCAGGACAAAGATGAGTATAACATTAGTATCAAAGGAACAACTAGAGAATAGTATTCAAGCATTAGAAAACCGTTGTAACGATTACAGTGATAACTGTAAAGGTTTCGAAGGCCAAACTGATGAGGACTGCTATCAAGCCGGTTTCGGCACAGATTTAGAATACGCTTTACGTATTCTAAAGGCATTACGCGAGGGTAAGACCGTTGAAGTTATTAATCCTCCTCCTGGGCGATTTCATTGAATATAGCCATCGATTACGATGACACTTATTCTGCAGATCCCGGTACCTTCAGTAAAGTAATAAGCACTTTCAACAGATACGGCCATAAGTGTTACCTGGTTACAGCTCGTTTCGACAATGTCGACGAGCACATACCGGAACAGCATACTGCACATGTACAAGGCGTGTTCTACACTGACCGTAAAGCTAAGATCCCTGTAATGGAAGCTGCTGGTATTAAAATAGACATATGGGTTGATGATAAGCCTGAGTTTATTCATCAAGATCATACTGACATCACGTACAGGGCTTCTAATGTAAAAGCAATGCTCAAAGAGCACGGGCATGAACTCAAACCTAGTTATGTACTTTGGGTTTATAAAAACGGTAATGTCGTTGCTGCATCCACTGCATGGCCGGATAAAGATCCTGATTATGTTAGAATTGGTATAGTTTCTAATTATACTACAAATTTACCTCATGTAGGTATACAAACTGTGGAGGCGTTAACCGATGAGTGATGTAAGCTTATGCTGTACAGCAGGTCATTGGATGGACATGGATGAATCCGACATCTGTGCACAATGCAAAGATCATGCTCAATTTATTGATGATGAGCTTGTTTATGTAAAGCTAGGCATAGCCTGGCGTGATCGTAAGACTAAAGAACAGAAATGGGTATTTACATCTGACGATTATGAATATGCAATTACTATTCCAATAGAAGAATATACATGCCCTGCTGATGTACAAGATCAAAAGATCCGTCAAATGGCAATAGCCTATTTCCCAGAAGAGGGTGGATTTGATTCCATGGATCATGTTATAACAAAAGTATGGGTGGAGTGTGAACTATGAGTAAAGAAACTTTCGTATTACACGATGACATAGGCTTCGTCAATCTTGTTAAAGCATCTGGTGGAGACATCGATGTCGTAAATGCAGCTCGGGTATCATTCGGTAAACGTGCGGATTTGCTCACTAAGAAAGATGAGAAGTTAATCGTCTATTTGGCGCAGGAACGTCATACATCTCCTTTTGAGCATGTTACCTTCACTTTTCATGTGAAATGCCCTCTGTTCATTGCCAGGCAGTGGCATAGGCATCGTACATGGTCATACAACGAAGTAAGTCGCAGATACACTGGCGAGAACATTGAGTTCTTCCTTCCTGAGGGATTACGTTCACAAAGTGACGGAGAAGACAAACAACAATCTGTTGGTGGTTCTTCTATGATTCGTACGCTGGATATCGAAATTAGTGATTTACTTTATTCCGATATACAGAAACAGCCTGTTCATCAGGTTTTACGTAATCACGCTCTTGAGGGCCTGGGCTTGTACAATCTATTGATTAAACAAGGTGTTGCTCGTGAACAAGCTCGTATGGTTCTGCCTCAGAATATGTACACAGAGTTTTACGCTACTGTGAATTTACACAATCTGATGCATTTCATCGGGTTACGTTTTTCACCGCATGCACAATTTGAGATGCAACTGTACGCTGGTGCTCTACTTGATAAAGCTGAAGAGGTTGCTCCCATTTCCGTAATGGCCATGGCTAAAGCCTGGCAATGGAATAAAGAAGAATGGTCACATCTGTTAGCAAGAGCAATGGATCCAGGAGCTCCTGATGGGAGCTAAAGCTGATGCAGTCAAAGAACTCGTAATTGATGATTTCCTTGAATTAGGGTATCCTACTTCAGGCGTTCGTTATCGCGGCCATGATAGTAAAGCGAGGTTTTACTTTCTACAAAAGAACCTTGGTACATTCGGCATGAAGCGTAAAAAGAAGAATCAATGTACTGCGCATGCTTACCTTTGTATTGACGCTGGTGTTAGTGTAAGTCTTGCTTTTGTTGTAAATGGCAAGTGGAGTAATAACATTGTTGATTACGGTACTGGTATTTATATTGCAGATGTTCATGAATTAGCTGCAGTCTGGGAACAAGTAAAACTAGCTATGGCAGTGTTTATTGATAATATGCAGTTTAATGCGGTCAGGTAATGGGCGCTAAACTCGAAATTGCCAAAGATAGGATAATTGGAGATCTGTTAGTACGTGGATTCTCTGCCACTCATTCATATTTGTACGATGGTGTTAAAACCAAGGAATGGTACTATACTAAGCAATATGCCCAAACTAAACTTACGGTTGAGATTTCATTAACCAATATGGCGTATGTTAGATGTTATTGCCCTAGCAACAGTAGTACGCCTAATATCTTGTATTTTAGATCTAGCATATATAATACATCTGCTCCAGAACTCATTGAAGAGTTGGAGAAGATGATACGCGCTGTTGAATCATTTGAGAGCATAGCTCTTGGATCGTGATATCATGAATACGGCCAATACGGCCGGTGTCGCTATGTGCGACTAACTAAAGATGGAGGTAGTATGAAGACTACTTTTGTAGAGTATAATGGTGATCAGTTGTACATGGTAGAAGCCTTATTTGCTCAGGAGTTTCCTGATGCAAAGTTTCCACCAGAGATTCAATCTGTCACTATCTGTGAGATTAAAGAAATTGACGAAGTCAATAAAGAGAACATCACCTACGGTGGTGCTCGTTTCTTTGGATTCTCATACTGTGCCGGTGATGATGTTTACTCTGAACTAGAGGGTCGTCAAAGGTCACTAGAACGCGCAGTAGCATCAATGATGCGTCTTAGCGTAGCTATTCCGGAACATGTTTTGGAACAACTAGAAGGCTATACCGACGGTATTGCCCAGATTAAGTCGGATGTCACAGCAGCTACAGCGCTGAGTACCGCTAAATCTCGTAAAGCTAAGGTAAATCTAGCGGTAGCTACATTAGAGCAATTGGGAACACGTATCCCTAGTGCCCTGGCTGCCGAATACGAAGATGCATAAAGCGTCTAAGTTTGCTACAGGTGACAGGGTTCGCGTTATTGACGTCGAACCCAGCCTGGGCGGACGGGCGTGGATGCAGAAAGAACTGCAATCTGTACATGCCCTGAGTATGGCGCTAGCGTTGTTGTTCATATACACAATATGAAATATATACTTCAGCACCGTAATCGCTGAAAGCAAGCCTCGTGTAAGAGGATCTAAAAAGTAGGTTTATAAAAATCGGAATAACGTAAATGGAAAGTTTACTTCAAAAGCTGTATTCAAAAGGTTTTCTGGATGACATGCCTGCATTCGTTCGGAATAATATAGTACTGGAAGTACTGATGGGTTCATCAGTGTACGGTGCTACTACTGACGAGTCAGACATAGATATCTATGCAGTATGTGTACCTCCGGTACATATGATGTTTCCGTACTTGGCCGGAGAGATACCTGTCTTCGATGCCAAGGTGGATCCCTTCCGTACGTACCAACAGCATCATATTATCTACGGTGATAAGTCCTACGATGTGAAGGTGTACAGTATTGTGCACTTCATAAAGCTAGCATTAGACGCTAGCCCTAATGTAATTGATACCTTATTTGTTCCAAATCATGCTGTACTGCAGTTAAACGATGTAGGCCTGGCTTTGTTAAAAGCTAAAGAGCTATTTGTATCTAAGCACGTGTGTAATGCGTACTTAAGTTACGCTGGAAACAAAGTATTGAATGCTAGCAGAGCAATGCAAACCGGCAAGGAGTGGCGTAAAGATATGTATCACGCCTTCCGTGCTGTACTACAAGCACAGCAATTGGCCACAACTGGTAAATTAGACCTGGGTAGTAATAGCCAGGCTCTTCTAAATATTAGAGATGGAAGTAGCTCCGGCTTTGATGTTCTTGAGAATATGTTAACTACTGTTGAGATACCGAAGGCAGAGGAAGCCAGAAAGCTCAGCTCTCTACGTGATGTCTCCAGTAAAGATGACATTCGAAAACTATTAGATGGGTTTATTAGACCTGAACCCGTAATGTCAGAGACAGCGGCTCCTATAACAGAGGAGCAATTAATACAATTAAATGCAGAGATTGGTATCTTATTTGAGATGCTAAACTCATACGGACTAGGAGGCACATGTTAATACCTGTTGGAGCGGATTGTGAAACCTCTGGGACTACTGATGACCATCAGATGTTATCCTGGGGTATGTATATTAACAGAGACACATATAAGCATTGGAATATTGCTCATTCAAATGTGTTGATAAGTCCTGCTGCTATGCGTGTCAATAAGATGCGCGCACAGGATCTTGATCAAGGCGTGTCTGTTAATGTATTTAGTAAAGAGCTTCACGCCTGGATTAACGACAACCTGGGGCAGTTTGATAAACATAACAGCGTCAATAAGGTTGTCATAGTAGGCTTTAATGTAGGTAGTTTTGATAGGCCATTCCTTGAACGTACTGTACAAGGCAGGACTATCTCTAAGTTCAGTCACTATACAATAGATCTGAACGCTATCCTCAGAGGTCTACTTGGGCAAGAGAGAGCTGAGATAGCTAAGGGGTCCCTTAAAAAGGAAGCCGCGGCTATGATGCGTCGAATTAATCCAGAGATTCATGATCTGGGTGCACACAACGCGTTGTATGATGCTGCTGAAGCACACCACATATTGTGGTTACTCAATAAATATATTGACGTTGAGAGGTTGGTGAATTCATTTGGAAACGTTACCTCTCTGGCGTGATCGTTGCGTCACATGTTTATATGATGGAACTGCCGAAGAGCATGAAATGTACGGAGATGATATTTGTCTCCGTGATTACCCTCGAACTAAGAAGACACCTAACTGCAGGATTAAACTTAATCCTGTAGCTAAATGGCAGGATGCGTACACAAAGCACATGTCCATGTTGTCTGAAATTAGGATCGAAGACAAGGAACTATTCAAATTGATGAAGAAACCTGTTAAAGATAAGAAAGAACGGATGAAAGTTCTTGAAAGTATTACCAAGCGTCATGAGAAAATCGTAGAGAAGAAGGGCCAAACTGCCCGATTAGGATTTGGTAAGGACTTTGATGAACATGACTTGACCGTGTACCGTGCTGGTATAGGTGTGCCAAGCCTTGATTTGTTCTTGGGTGGTGGATTCCCAACTGCACCTTTCACTATTTATGGTGGAGAGTCTGCAGGTAAGACAACTACTCTGTTGTATCTGACCGGGGCACTGCAACGTGCCGGTTACGTAGTAGCTATAGCAGATGCAGAACATACATTGGATCGTGAGTGGGCAGCCTCTCGTGGTGTTAACGTTGATGAATTACTCATTAATCAAGACCATGTGATGGAAGACCAACTCAATTGGGTCCTTAAACTTGCCGAGTCGGGCGCTGTTGATTTCATATTTTATGATTCACTCAGTGCAGGATTACCTCGAGGTAAGATTGCCAAGAAATCTGGTACAGAACGCGACTTAGACAACGCTGATGTTGCTCTTCGTGCACGTGTTATGTCCGATTTCTTTCCTCGTATATTACATTACCTTAAGACAAACCATATTGGGTTTGGTCTTATTGCGCAAACCCGTACTACAGGTATGGGAACAGCGTGGGTTCACGAAGATGTATCTGGTGGTAACGCCAGGAAGTTCTTTGATACTCTGACATTGGAAGTCCGTAGAGGGCCGAAAGCTAACACTCCTGTTGATGATGACAACCAACCACTTGGTTATGAATTCGTCATGAAGTGTAAGAAGTCTAAGATCAGTGGCATTCGTGAAGGTGAAGAAGTTCGTACCATATTCTGGAATGACAAAGGATTTGATCCGATGTATGAGTATGTTATCATGGGTATTAAACAGGGGATACTGGTTAAGACTAGTGCCGCTGGTCATTCGTACACAGATAGCAAAGGCGAAGTGCATAAGATTAAAGCCGGTAAAGAGTATAAAGTCAAAGCTATAATGGAAGAACTGGGCTTACTCAATGACCTGCGTATGCAGATTACTGGCCAGTCCCCCGAAGAAGACGAAGTCATCTAAATGGGAGAACTGGCAGAAGTAAGACCAAGATGCCCTAAATGTGCTAGTCCAATCTCTGAAGTAGACGTTTTAGAATGCGCAGGGGGCTGTGTATTAACTGCTGAAGAAACCGACATGGCTTATAGAAAGTACAATACTATCTTGCATTTTGCACGACGTACTGATGAATTGATCAAGACCAGGAGCGTTGCTCCTGGTCTTGATCTTGTTATTAAGGAAACAAGTAATGCAAATCCAAAGTCTTAGTAAGGAGGCATAATGGCAACACAGACATTAAGTTTTACTATTACTGGTGAGTTTGTCACTACTACAGTACGTGACATGTGGTCTTCCCGGTTACCTTACAGTGCTATTGAGTTACTCAAGAGTATGATTGGTATGCCTAAGAAAGAGTATATGCCTATTATCTTAGGCAAACGTCGTCTTGTTGATGACTCAAATGTAGGTATTAATATCGAAGACGATGATTTCGAAGATGAAATGCTTATCTCTATGGAAGAGATGGGAGCATGCCTCGAGAAGAAGATTCAGGATGCACATCTTGATGTCTTCCTCAAAGTAGGAATGGAATGGCGTAAGCTAGAAATGTATGCTGAAGATGGTTGGAAGAACTCCGACTATGACTGGGATACTAAAGGATATGTGTACCATATACAGGAACGGATTGCTGATTATCTAAAGCAACTGAGTACTGTGTACGCATGGCTTGGTAAACCACTAAGCTCTGTCCCTTTCTACAACGTAACTGCTATTGACCCGATGGCGTTGTACAATGCTTCGGAAGATGAAATGGAAACATGGCGTGCTGAGGTTGAAGCAGTCCCTGAAGAGGAGACTGTCTCGTACTTCGAAGACCCGGACACCACGGTTGGTGTACTGGATCAGCTTGCTCGTACATCTCTAACTGGGTTTACCCCAGAGGAATACCCAGAAGGCACATCTCCTGAGCAAATAGTTAATGCTATGAATCAGAAGTGGATGAAGAATAAGGAATTTGCTAATCTTGTACCGGATCTTGACGATTATATTGAACAACATGCAACATTCAATAAGAATGGTGTTACACCAGAATCTATTGAAGATACTATTTATAGGTCTGGTTGGATTAAACCCAATGGGAACTTTTATGGTTGTCCTGATACAGGACACAGTGATATCGCTCATGAGATACTGAAGAGGCCTGATGATAGTCAAGACTCTCAGAAAGATCTCGAAGCTGACGGCTGGATCAAACTCTCTATGCAACGCATTGAGACCGGTGGGATAGTTCCTACACCGCGGCAAGCTGACACTATAGGTGACTGCTATAATCGCTGGGGGGCTATGCTTAGTATAGACGGTAGGCGTATGTCATATCCAAACTTCTTGGCGATAACTGATGAATTAACAGGAAGAATCTAATGACACTTTGGTTACCAAGAATAGTAAGGAAGCTGTGGTTCTTAAATAATCCTGGGTATTATGTTAGTTATCAGACACAAAGTTCTCATGGGTATGTAGTAATTAATCTAAGTAAACCCATACGGGATAGCGCTTCTATTGATTATGTTACTCTTAAAATAAGTGAGTACCTTAAGAATGATTTCGAAGGTACAATTATTATTATTTCCTGGCAACGGATATACTAATGATACGAATACAGTAGCCTAATGATACGAATACAGTACCCTACACCTGAAGAAGCTGAAGATGCAGATCGTGGCATGTTATGTTACTACCATCGGTTCTTACCTAGCCCAGGTAATCCTTGGGAGACTGCTATTATGGATACAATTCGGGAACGTTATACCGAAGCTGGGGGATACACCACTGCCCTGAGTAAGCTCATTGGGTGGGACCCAGATGATTACCAAACCTTTTTAAGGAAAACTAATGAATAAAGTTGAACAAGCTATTGCGGTGGTGAATCAACTCAAAGACCTTGAGCTGATGATGTTTTATCAAACCATCTGTGAAGAATCTATTGCTGATATGCGTAATGATTATCGTTGTAATACCGACATGCGTCAAGCATTTATTGGACAGTTACTACATGGAGATCTTGCATGGTTAGCAGAAGGGGAACCTTCTTATGACCTTCAACAGGATCTAATTGACTGGCCTTCTCGTTCTGTACAACACAAAGAAGAACAAGTAGCACAGTGGCTAGCTGTACAAGCTAAGCAAGACTCTGGTGACTTCGATGATTGGAAAGAGACTCCATAATGCAGGATGCTTTTGGGGTAGAACTCGTACATGATCAAGAGGTTGTTTTTATAACCGGGTACGATAATACTAGATGGTTCCTTAAAGGAACGGTCGCCGGGTTTACTGAAAAGAAAGTCAGGATAAGAGAAGACGGTTCTGGCGGTGATATACGCCCTACGTTACGTACTCCTAACTTAGTTGTAGTGAGGAACCCATGAAAGATGTTACTGGAACAGAGTTGCAGATAGGTGACCCGGTGGTTTATGTAAAACCTGGTCATTATAAAGACTTAGGTAGGGGAACCGTAACAGGGTTCACTCCAAAGATGGTGCGTATTCTACCTAAAGGTTATGATATGAATTCAAAACACCGGACAAGGCAGTTTGCTTCACAAGTAGCTAAGGTGGCCGGCATATGAAAGATGCATTAGGAAAAGAGCTATTGCTCGATCAACCAGTTGCATATGTGTACGGATACCAAAGTAAGAGTATAGCTAGTGGCACCATAGTTGGGTTCACTCCTACAATGGCAAGGATTAAACCCAACAGAACTATGCGAACTGAACATTACATCACTAAGGTTCCTCACCTTATTGTGATAGTTGAATCATTATAAGGAGTTCATTTGAGTTCATTTAAAGTTGAACTAGCTCAGCACTCTACCAAGGGTGGGATTAAAGAGCTGACTATCTTCGTCGAAGAAGGTAGCAATATTATACAACGCATATGGGGCCTACGTGGTCACAAGATGCAGACTGCTGAGAAGGTTGTACAGGGTAAGAACATTGGTCGTGCCAATGAGACTACACCTAACGCCCAGGCTATCAAGGAAGCTACTGCTGTCTGGGACCGTAAGGTTCGCCAGGGTTACAAAGCTGCTAGCACATTTGATACGGAGCAGGAAGAGATTGAAGAAGCAGACGAACCAGTAGAGTTTGTCTTCTCGTTTGACCCTGTGTCATCTGCATTCGCTCCTAGTAAACCTCACAATGATCCTCCTAAAGGTGTTACCTTTGATGGTGGTTATGAAGATTACTTTGCGGAACGTAAGAACAATGGAGTTAACTTATGGAAAGTTACTACATTGGATGACAACGTCGACTGGTACACTCGTGGTGCTAAGAAGATTACTAATATCGTAAGAGGTGTTACTCCTTTAGAAGATTTCTCCAAAGCTCACAAGGATCCGCCTGGATCCCTAGTTAGTGTAGAGTTCATCTTGTTTGATGAAAAGGGACGTGAAGTACCTGGTAAAATTAAAGGTATAGTCAATGACCGTACCTCAAATAAGAAGGCACTCATACGTTATAACGAATTCATTGAATCTAGTATGAAGTTTGAGGTCAAGGCCTTTGATGTTCTGTATTGGGACAAGGAATTCCTTGGTGATCAAAACTATATGTACCGTAGGGCTGTTCTGAATGTTGCTTATTGGATAACACATCCTGAATATCGTTCTGCTACTTTTAAGGTTCTTGATAAAAGAATCATCGACGCTGCGTATGGTGCTGGGTGGGAAGGCTTTGTCCTTCGGAAGCTCACTGGTACGGAGTCTCATGTAACATTTACACTCAACGGTAAGCCACAACGACGTGGTGCCTGGAAGTTTAAGTTCCAAAATACTGATGAGTACATCATCACAGCCGTAGAGGTTGGAAACAGTGGACGTCTAAACGGAAAGCTAGCACGGTTTGCATTGTCTAAAGAAGACGCAGATGGTAAGCTAGTCTTCTGTACATGGGCAGGCCCTGGAACATTCTCTACTAAGTATTTAGATGAGGTATTTACCTTATTGTTCGGAACATTGAGAAGCATTGAGGACATAGGTCCTGGCGAAGTACAAGTACCTCGTCCTCAAGTAGTCGAGGTAAAGTTCAGCTCTAAGCAGCCAGGCAGCCTCGCATTGGAACACCCCGTTCTCTTAATGATGAGACCGGATAAAACCTGCCGTGAATGTACACTGGAAGATGAACCAGTTCTATTCACCGGCAAAGCTTAAGGAGAAACTTACTTGAAGTTTCCACAACAACACACAGTGTTCAGAAACAAAGCAGCTTTACGTGTATCACCTATGCGCGCCCAATGGGAGCTCGGATCTAACGGTCATTATAGTGTAGCCAAAACTGGCTCATTCTTTATAGAGATTGCCCCTGCAAAAGGCCGTCTTGCCTATGACTGGGATAAGAAAGTAGTGATAGCACTCAATCCCTTAGAGATGGTGTCAATGTTTCCTGCCCTCAAAACTGAGGCTGGATTCAAAGCCATCCATGATCCCGGCGCCGGCAGTGTTAACAAAGGCAAGGTCGTTAAGACTATGTCTGCGAAGGCGGTAGGTAACGGCGGCATTGGTATTACAATCAATGTTAAGAAGGGGGAGGCTTCGGAGTTTCAGAATATAGTAGTAAGCGGGCCCGACCTGTTGCTACTTAAGATTCTATCTGAATCTGTTATTCCCTCATTGTACGGTTGGCCCGAAGCTTTGGACGTGGAGTTTGTTAAACAACACGACCTCAGCGGTAAGCCTGCTGCTACTCCTCCAGCCACCTCATTTGAGGAGCCAAAGATCTAATGGCTGAAGAGAAGTTTGATCTAACGACTGCATTCGGGGATGACCTGAATGCACGTCGTGAGATTTATAAACAGTTACAGAAGTACGCACTGCAGCTTAAGGCTAAGATTAACAAATGTTTAAATGATCTTCGGAGCAGAGAACATGTTATCATAGGTGAGGCTGTACTTGAATTAGCTGAGCTCTCTAATGAGGTCAGAGCATTCAATGTACGAGCAGTGCTATCATCAGCGTACGGTAAGGATGTGGATTTACTTAAAGCAGGCGACCAAATGCAACGTCAGATTGAAATTGCACGCAAGGACGCACAAACAGTTGCTACTCTGTTCATGAATGAGTATCGCAACGGATAAGGTATTATGTTATATCAATCACGCCCAACTGCACTCCAAGTATACGAAACAGCCGGTCTTAAGGTAGGACAGAAAGTCTTAGATGTCCTAAAGGTTGGTGAAACATTCCGTGTCTATCATGTACAGGCTGAGTCTTCAGTCAGTGTACCAGATGACAGTGGTGTCATTCGCGGCAATGGTCTGTATAAGATAGTAGAAATAAAAGATGCTACTCCATTCGATAACCTTAGTGCTGTGTTAGCCGACAAGGTTCTCACTGATGGCACTGTTATCGGTGAGCATTTGTACCGGATTCCTTTGGTACGTATCACTCGAATCACTCCGCACGACGGTCACAAGATTCTGTATTTGAATCGGCCTAAAGCGCAGGAAGTTCTAACTGAGGCTGCTAGTGTCAGTCACCATTAGAAATCTAGAGAAGCTGAATACGTGGAGAGAGAAACTTTCACGTACGTCATGTAATAACTGTAACATGTCAGCTACCCTGGCAAACAGCTTTCTATATCCTGTCGTATCCCGTGGGAATGGCAGGGTAATGTTTGTTGGTAACACTGTGCTACCTGATGAACATAAATCCAGTGAACCTTTTACTGCACAGGGTGGCATGCAAGCTGACAAGTTCATTCAGAAATACTTACAGTTATCTACAAAGAATGACTGTTACCTAACGAACCTGGTTAAGTGTCGTGGTAACATCGAACAGCGTGTAACGTCTAAGGATATGAGAACTTGTGGTCTTCATTTACTTAGTGAAATTGCTATGGTTGAGCCGGAGATCGTAGTATTCTTAGGAGCACAGTCTGCTAAGACTGTACTGGGACGCCAGAAGTATAAGATAGGCAGGCTCGAGACCTTTAACATAGGTGGTCGCGAGTACCCTTGTTATGTAATGAATAACATTACTGCAATGATATCCTCTACTTCTATGTACACAGAGATTAAACGTCAGTTTACTATTCTAAAGGAATGGCTGGCGGAGAATACTGAAGTATACAAAGACAGGGAAGTCACAGTTACTAAGAGAGAACAATTTAAACGTGAGTACATTCTTGTTGATACTAAAGAGAAGCTGATAGCTATGGTCGAAGACCTGAGTAAGGATGCTAATCTAATTGGTATTGATACAGAGACTAATGATTTACGTACATGGCATTCCAAGTTTCAAATAGTTGGTATGTCATTTGCTAAAGGTAAGGAACGCGGGTACTACGTACCGGTGGCTCACCGCTTAGACCCACGAAACTTCATGGGTAAGCAACCTACCAACCTTCCGTTGGATTGGCTGAAACGTGCGGTGTATAAAATCCTTGAGAATAAACCCGCTACCTGCTGGTTCAACGTTGGTTTCGACTACGGTGTACTAAAGGCTAGTGGTTTTGATATTAGTAAGATCTTCTATCGAGATGAACATGACGTGCCTATGTGGCATGATGCATGGACTCTCTGGTATCTCATTGATGAGAATATATCAGATAAAGATAGTAAAGATAAGTCATACGCTCGCACGTTGAAGAACGGTGCCCGTACTTTTCTGGATAGGACTCGTAAGACCTATGCTGAAGTAACTGGTAATGAGAGTGTGACGTTTGAATTCGTAACACCTGAGGACTCACTTGAGTATGCTGCAGATGACGCAGTGGATACCTGGGAGCTAACTCAGTTGTTTTATGCTAAGGTTAAGAAAGAATCCGATGCGTTTACCGCCGGCAAGCTATTGTCTCAGATTTATCCTGAGGAAATGGAAGTCGCCCTGGTAGCTATGGATCTTAACCAGCGCGGAATGGGATTTGACCAGAGGTATCGTACTAAACTTAAGCACGTACTGAGGGAAGACCGACAGGGTTTGCTAAACAAGTTGTCAGAATTGGGCGCCCCTGTGCTGAGCATAAACAAGGACGCAGAGATCAAGAAGAATCTCATCTCCATGTTTCTGGATCCCACATTCTTTGGCAGGTTTGAAGAGGAATACGGGGAGAAGTTTGACTCTGTTGCTCGGGCTAACCTAATTAGGTTCTATCGACAAGAGTATAAGGCCGCTATCACTAAGGGTACTACTGTACTTTCTAAGTGGACACCTGATGAATTTGATGCATGGATGCTTACATTGAACACGACTAAGAAGGTTGATAAGCTTCTGTCTACTTACGTGGAAACACTGAAGGTAGAACGGTTCGTGGAGACTATGTCTTACAATGTAATTGCAGGCATTGAACCTGTTACTGGAAAGGTAAAGGCAGTATATACCGCCGGTTGGCGTGTGATATACGGAGAGATTGTTCCTAGTTGGGACACACCTCCGGATCCTATCGACGCTAAGCTTGTTGCAACAGAGATGAAGGCTTACCAGGATATTATCCATGGTAGTCTGAAACCTAACGGTGCGGCTAGTGGAAGGACATCCTCTATCGATCCAAACCTGCAGAATTTAACTGCAGAAGTACCCGAACGTCCAGAGAAGTGCGGACATTGTAGTGTCGTATTTGATGATATCAATTCTAAAACAGATGTAACCCAGAGTAGGTGGACATGTACAATATGCACTGAGGTCACTAAGATCCATATGTACGACGCTCGTCGTATGTATACACCACATGCTGGGTACTACTTTGCCAAAGCGGATTGGGATGCTCAAGAAGTATCGCTAATGGCAGCAGCCTCAGGCTGTCCTGTCTTGACGCGTTTGGTACAGATTCGTGATGATCAATCTCGTATCGTAAGCACGTGCTGTGCTACGGCTCCTATTAAATACAGGAAGACAGGCGTCAATGCTTGTCCTACTTGTAAGAAGGAAGACGCTAAGTTTGGCCCGGATCCAGAGGGAGACCTCCATACAGTGACCGCAGCTAAAATTAACGATACTACTCCTCAGCAAATCTTTATTGATATGCATTCGAAAGATCCATTGATTAAAATTGCTGCTAAAAAGAAACGTAAGAATGCTAAACCGGTTAACTTCGGTATCATGTACGGCTCAGGGCCGGCAGGATTGTACACGACGTATCGTAACATGGGTCTGGTTGACAAGACCTTTGAAGATGCAGAGGGGGACATCGCTGCTTGGTACGAGTTGTTTCCTGGTGTTAAAGCATTCCTTGATGATAAGAAGAGAGAGCTTAAGGTTAAACGTAAGTTAGTTAACATTTATGGACGTGTAAGACACACTCCTTTTGTGGATAACACCTTATCAGCTCTGAACTTCCTGATCCAAGGGCCCGGCGCTAACGTTGCCAAGAAGGTGATGGGACAGTTGTCTAGACACTTTGATGGCAGAGATGTGTACATTACTAATCTAATTCACGACGAGGTTGTATTAGAATACAGACTCGTTGATGAACGTGAGATGGCACAAGCCATGTATGACTACATGAATGTTGTTGCCCCTGGTGTTGTGCCAGTAAGGCTAACAGCGGAGCCTGAGCTGCGTGTGAAGACCCTTTCTAAGGGAGAGAAGGTTCACACTATTAAGTTGGAGAAAGCTGCATGACCCCTGGTGAATTCACGAAGGTTTTACATAAACTTTCAGCAGGTAAGCAACGTATGGAAGCTGGCCACGAGCTGGAATGCATGACTGCATTTCTAACGGGTACCGATGCGGAGAAGAGAACAGCTCTTAAGGAGCTGACTCAATACCACATGGTGTACCTGGCTAAGCTTGTCCGTGGAGTTTACCCCAATGACAATAAGTATCACGGTCTTTCTCATTTAGATCTCTTACAGGTAGCTGTACTAAGATTCATAGAGAAGCTTGAGGATTATAAATTAGACTCTGGGTATAGGTTAACAACATATTATACCCGAGAGATCAAGACGACGCTCTTTCGTTATCTACAGAAGTATGATCAACTCATACCTCAAGGTACACCACTGATGCAGCAGGTAGTATTCAAGATTCATAAGATCATGAATGACTTGACTGCAGAAGCAGGTAGGCCTATGGATTTCGAAGAGTCGTTACCTGTCTTAGTAGCGAAGATCCCACACACAGAGGAGTTCATTAAGAAGTCCTGGTTGTATATGGATGTATGGTGTCACCCTACTGAGTATATTGATCAGTTCAAAGCTGTTGGTACACCTACCGATGGCACTGGCGAAGGTGCAGAAGGACCTGATGGGGAAATCATTCAGATGACCCTAGAGATTCTTCAATTAAAAGCATCACTCTCAAAATATGAGCTAGAAGAAGTGATCCTTTGTTTACAGAGTCCAGTAGAGAATGAACTCTCCTCTCGTGTAATCAATAAACTTACATAAGGACAATTTGAATGGCTGTTGATGTGATTAAAGCACTTGGTGAGAAGTTACCTGATTACCTACGGGAAATGGGTATCGCTCTTAACAGTTCTTCATTGGGCCGTTGCCCAATACATGACGACACTGGTCCGTCCTTCCACGTGAGTGGGCCTATTTGGCACTGCTTCGGCTGCGGCATGGGTGGTAATATCTTCCATCTGGCCGCGTTCCTCGAAGGATTACCTGAGCCAGGTGGCCCAGGCTTCATGGAGACAACAGTGCAGACCTTAGCGGATCGATATGGTATTCCATACAGTCCCCCTAAAGGAAGGCAACTATCAGTATCCCAGCAGATCAAAGGTGTATACCGTCTCATCTCTCAGAACTTAAGTTCAGAAGGATATGAGGATCTCTTAGCTAAGAGAGGTTACACACCTAAAGTAGCTAAGCGGTACGGAATTGGTTGGATTATAGGGTACGAGGCCTTGCTTAAGGCTGCGGAGACCCAGTACGGTAAGCAGGCGGTGTGGAAAGCAGGCTTACGTAACAAAGAGTTGTACGGTAATGAACGAATGATGTTCACACTGCGTGATTACAATGGTGTACCCATTGCATTCAGTGGTCGGGTCTCAGAGAAATCTAAAGGCGAAGACTTATCTAAGTACATTAATAGTCCTAACAATGAGGTGTTTAATAAAGGTCGTACGTTCTATAACATGTCACGCGCTAAGCATTACGAAGTGTTATACATGATGGAAGGTCAAACAGATGTTATCACCGCTTGCACAAACAAGTTACCTAATACGATAGGAGTACTATCAAATAATGTAACTGATGGGCAAGTTGAGGTACTAAAAGCTTTTCCTAAAGTTGTCATCGCATTTGACGGTGACAAGGGTGGTGTTACTAAGGCTACCAAGCTGTTGGCATTGCTCCCTAATGCTACTGCCATATTGATTCCTAAGGAGTCAGACCCAGATGATTACATTAAAAAGAAAGGTATGGAAGCATTCCTTAACCTTGAAGAGTGGGATCTATTTGGATGGGAGTTAATTAATGGGGCGTATCGTAATAGACAACAGATGGTGGAAGCCTGCAGGTTAATTGCTAAGGCTAGTCCTCTGCTGAGGCCTCGTTATATTGCCGCACTTTCTTACATGACAGAGATCTCTATTGAGGAGGTCGAAGCTGCTGTAGAGAAAGAAGAACAATTATACCAGAGATGGCGCCTACAGGTGCTACTCCAAACCATAAGTGAAGCAGACCCTAACACTTTAAAGCTGGGTATCACGGTGAACGTTCATGAAACTGAATAGACATTATTGGGAGGCACTGCGCGTTGGTGATGGACCCCACTTAGCGCAGATGCCTGGCATTGCTATGTTCTTACAGAACTACACAACATCCATCGAAGAGAGCGAGGAGTACTACAAAGCCCTCGAGATACTGCTGATATCTAAGCTGTTAAATCCAGACAACTCTTCGATCGTAGCTGGCTTGCGATTCATCGATGTCTCTGCTTCAGAGAATCCTTTTATTAAGTCCGCTGCGGATCTAGATGCAATCATCGACGGTACCATTGATCCTAAGCAGCTAGAACAACTTCAGTTTGAATTGATTGTTCTAAGGAACCCTGGGAGAAGCTACAGCAACGCTGATGCTCTCACTATACCTATCATGCAAAGAGGTGTTATCCTTAAGTGGAGTGATATCTATCAACAGGCTGCTCTTAAGCAACTGGCATACACGTTAGGCAAAGTAGGCCCTTGTTTGTATTTCCCAAATGGCCACCTGGTTGTACCGGTGGAGTTTGATTACGACAAGGGGATTGCTAAGACTGAAGAAGCTTTAGCGTCTACTAAAACCCTGCAAACAACCCTGGGCACTGTTAAAGGAGTGCACGTTGATGTGGATGCAACAGGTAGTGTACAGCTGCAGCATGCTGATGGACAAACCTCTAATGAGAAGATGGTTAATCGTCTTGTCAGTAAGGTTGAGCCTTTCCATTTCTGGAGACGAGGCGCTACTACTACTGGTAAGCTGGACAATTGTAATGTAGCATTCTACGGTGATACCGGAGAGATGTCTACTATAGTAAGCTACCGTCATAAGTGTAAGATTAAAGTACATCCGATGGATAACAACCTTAGGATAACTAGATGTTACGATATCAATGGGAGTATGGAACAGTACCTAGTTGTACATTCCTCACAGGCTGCGCTATACAATGCTCTGGATCCTGATCAGTTGATGTATTCATACTTGGATACAAGTTCCGATAAGTGGACTGTGATATTAAGTTCCTTGGCAGGTCATGAGTTAAGTTCTGGATTGAACTGGGCTCAGAAAGATCTCCGAGATACTGCGCGCCGCTTAAGTACCAACCGTAGAAATGTAAAGGCAATCTATAATTGGAGTGTCGATAAAGATATTTACGAGGTGCCTGGTAAAACCATGATTAGTGCTGACTCTTCTATGTCAGGTTTCATGCCTAAAGATGTTGCTGTTGAGTTGATTGTATTAAATCAACGTTCTAGTCAACGTCTTGCCCAAATGGCGAGTGGCTCTGGAGTTCATGGATTATCTACGAAAAGTCTTAAAGCTGTTTATGATGACCGTATCAATGGTCACAATAGACTAGCCTATAATGATATGATCTACGAAGAGAACCGTGTGATGTACCAAGGACAGGAAGTCTCAGGTACTATCATTTCTATCCGTCAGGGTGCGGCTTCGAAAGATTCTGATGATATTGCTATCGTTAACGTACCTATGGGCGCATGTTCCGTGCTTGGTTACTCCGCCTCCGGCGCTGAGATATCTAAGTTAACTTATGACTTGGTAATGTCATCAGTTGAGGCACATCTTCCCACTGTATACAAAGAGTACAGTGGGCATCGTTTGGATAGATATCCAATAGAAGGTCCTAAAGCGGTAACCATGGCTGGTTGGAAAGAAAGCAGCCTGCATCAGATACATGCAATGATGGTACAACTTGGGGATGTGAAGTTACGCTTCACTACCTATCAAATTGGCAGTCCTCTTATAGTTAATGGTGTGAAGATAAGAAACGATGACTTCAAAGAAGTTGTTCGTTATGCTTTCATGTGTAATACACAATCAGATTTCGATGAGTACCTCTCTCAGGTATCGAAGATGTCTGTAGCGTTTCGTAACATTGTAGCCCGTGGGTTACAGTTTCAGAACGTTGGTATGGATGGTGGAATTCTATTTGAATTTGAACCTACTAAGGACGGAAAGTCTATTCAACTAGAGAGTAAGTACGGTACGTTCCACTGCGGGGGTGCGTCCTGGTTTACTAAGAAGCAGGACAGAGGACTTGGGCCTCTAGCGCTTTCCACTCTAATGGACAGAGTGTGTCGTCCTAAGAAACGTAAGACACACAAAGCTAATAGGGGATCCGACGGCAAGATTATTGCACTACGTCGTAAGCCTAGTAAAGCTAAGTTAGCTGCACGTGCCCTTCGATTTCAAGATCGGATGATGGGACTGCATAATATGCTGTATCAAGAAGCTGCTGAAAGATATCGTGCCACTAAGATTATTCTGGCAAGCTCTATTGTTCGTGCTGTTAAGCTAACCTCTGCTGTACCTGCAGTGTGTACACCATTAAATCAATCCGCGATTAACGGATACAGAATCAAAGGCGGTCTGGATGACTACCTATTGAGTACTGAATCAAACAGCTATGCTAGTGTCTTTCGGTACAAAACAGGTGAGTATATATGTATGGTTGATAAAGCTGAATACATTTATCCTGAACAGAAACTGGTCTCCAGATTGTATGTTCTGGCAAATGATATGCGGCTGTCGACTGACATCGATACCCTGTAGAATTGATTAACGTAAAGAATACTTCACACTGTGTACATTAGTGTAAATAATACTTTGCATTGTCACTATTAATGTTTATATTGGAGAAAATATGACAGGTCTTACTGAATATTTCGTGAACCAATCTGTAAAGGCGCATAATGTTCCTTCTATAGAGGCTATTGAAGCCATCAAAGCCGATGCTATTAAGCATGAAGCCTGGATTATCCTGGACGGCAAACGTGTACTTCCTGAGTCGTTGACTCAGCCTATGATAGATGCTGAACCATTTATCGAATTGATCGCCCAAGTAGTAGGCGGATAGATGAAGGTAGCACTGGTAGGTGCTGGCGGAATCGGTTCATATGCAGTGGATATAATTGCAGATGAAGAGATCAAGTCAAGTCAAATGCCTGACATGCATTTAACTGTGTTCGACGATGATCTTGTTGAACGTAGGAATGTATTGTATCAAAACTTTGACGAGTTTCATGCAGATGGTATGATGTATAAGGTTGATGCATTGGTCGAGCAAGGGTATGCTATTGATGAAGTTGTACGTGAACGTGTTAATACTATGGATCAATTAGCTGACTTCGATGTAGTCATGATTGCTGTGGATAACGTTGCGTTTAGACGTATGGTGTTCAAAGCACAGGACAAGGTTCCGTACTGGATTGATCTACGGGCAGAAGGTAGAGAGTCTATTTGTATCAATAAGGATTCAAAGATGACTGTCGATCAGCTGCTGGAGATTACTCAGGAATCGCTTAAGCCTGAGAATAACACACGCGGTTGTGCTATTGAAGCAGATTTACAGGCTGGATTACTTCAGCTTGGTAACCGGATGGCGGCGCTGTTCGGTGCACAGGCTCTGATGAATCACTATCGTGGTGTAAAGAAGCCTTTAAAACTCCGCTGTAGTTTCTGATGTCAAAACAAATCTATGTGTTGATATCAGGGAAGCGGTTGAATGGCAAAGATACTCTAGCCGAGGCACTTACTAATGCCATGCGCTGGAGTACTGCGACACCGGAGGACCCTGCTATACATCATCTAGCAGATGCTATACGGCAGGAGTTGATGGATACTTATCCTGATGAGATACCATCAATTAAATCTATCCAAGACAACAGTAGCCCTATCAAAAAGAAGTGGCGTCCTGCTATGATCTCTTTAGGTCAACAAAGGCGCGCTGAGGATGTGGATTACTGGTGTATTAAGCTACAAGATGTAGCCGAAGCAGGCGGTGCGGACATTATTATCGTACCGGATTGCAGGTTCCTAAATGAGATTGAATATTTCAAGAAGCTTGATGATATATTGGTGTACTCTATCCGGATAGAAACAGTTCTACAAGAACGTATCCGACGTGGGTATACCTTCACTCCCGGAGTGGACGACGACGTCTCTGAACTATCACTGGACTTAGGGTATAAAGATATGCCTTGGGATGCTTTGATAGTGGACACAGGGTTTGGGGTTCAGCTGTACAAAGAACCTCATAAGAAAGACATAACAGCTACGGCTCGGTATAACAAGTCGGAGCTGTTTAAACGAACTCTGGAAGATGTGCTTCCGGAAGTCGAAACAAGGAGGGCCGCTAATGGCCAAGATAACAATAGCTGATCTTAAGCTGCCGGTACCTACCAAGCGTTTTCTCAAATGGGATACACAAATCCTTGATGCGCTAGGTATGCCCCTGCCTGTCGAATTGATTAGTACTTTCAATGACCCACACACTGGGCATGCACTTAGTTATATTAAGTGGATAGATATTGAAGCCGTACTGAACACTGTCGTACCGGGGTGGAAGCTTATCATTACTGAGGAGACCAAGGGTAGCAAGTGGCTTACTTTGTACGGACACCTTGATATTTATGGTGTACGGCGTGACAACGTCGGGTACTATGACGCTAATGCTCCAACCTCTATGGATGGTGGTGGTAATATTCCACCTGCAACTATCGCGCGCGCTTCATTGCTGCGTAGATGTGCTGCATCATTCGGACTAGGTGCATATTTGTATCGTGGAGAAGACCACGAAACAGCGCCACAGGTTAGCAATCTGTACGCAATTCGTGACGACCAGATGGCTGAGTTCAAAGAGCTTATTGAAAAGGTCGGGGATACATTACCCGAAACTGCAGTTGAGCAAATGAAGAACGAAGGCCTTTGGACTATCGAAAAAGCACACAAGTACAATGCGTACTTGCGGCGAAGGGTTCCAACTGGGGCTGGGGCTTAGTGTTAATCATTGAACCGGCCAGGGTACCAAGCCCTGGTTCGGAGGATGAGTTCCTAGTATTACGAGAAGTACTCATTTCTATCAGAAAGATAAAGCTCCGTAGTTTAGAGATTTATATTGACGGACTTGACGAGAAGAACCTAATCAGTATGCCACAAATGATACAGGATAGTTACTTAAGTACTTACTTGGAAAGCCCGGAAGCTAGGGCTCTAAAATCTGAGTTCGATAGTGTTCTAGAGAAGATTAATGAAATCACTGTTGATCCTAATTCTATTCTAGATATACCAATTATTGGAGTAGATAGGGCAGCTTTTTCCTTATTCGAGGGAGTGTATGATGATCAACAAGTTATACTATCTACACTCAATGAAAAGGGACAGGAGTTTTGGGATCGTCCATTTATGGACATTTACAAACAACTAAAAGGCATGCCTGTACTGGAAGGTGCATCAAGTCCGGAAGCTGTACCAGGGCTGATGCCTGAAGTAGCACTTCCTCTTGTTGTACAAGACAGTTTAACAGGAATGAATCTGGATAGTTTAATTTCCGAAGTACCTAAGTTGTTGGACTTACTGCCTAAGGGCAGGTCTGTTCTGCATGTACTTACAGAGGACATGCTAAAAGTACGTAACATGATACTAACTCAAGTCAAAGACGCTGTGTTAGCTAATGCCGTAGTTATGTATATTGACTTCTGGATAGACTCAGGATTCGAGTTTAATCTACTGGAAGTGTAATTTATTAAAAGGATAATATGCCAATAGAATATTACAAGGACTTCGGTGACGGAGGCCTAGGAGAAAGTACTCTCAAAGCAAAGTACATATACGGTGAAGAATCAGAACCGGCAGATATCTGGAGACGCGGAGCCCAAGCCATAGCAGAGGTTGAAAAACCTGATGTACGTGAGCAGGTCAATGCTGATTTTCTCTGGGCGCTTACTGATTGGCGCTTCATTCCAGGTGGCCGCATCATGCATGGTGCGGGCACGGACTTTAAGTCAACCTTAACTAATTGTTATGTAATTGAAATCAAGTCTGATAGTATTAATGCTATTTATGATACCATACGTGATGAAGCAAGGACCTATAAAGCGGGGGGAGGTGTTGGGCATGACTTGTCAGTCCTACGTCCACGTGGTGAAAAAATAGGCGGAACCGGTGGAGAATCCTGCGGGCCCGTAGGGTTCATGGATCTATTCTCTGTGAATACAAATACCATCAGCCAGCACGGTCGACGTGGAGCTAACATGCAGACACTGCGTGTAGACCACCCTGACATTGAAGAATTCATTCATGTTAAGAACGACGCCAGTCGTAGTATGGTACAGTATTCAAATATTAGTGTTCTTATTACTGATGAGTTCATGAAAGCATTGGAGAAAAACTCAGACTTCCCACTACGGTGGGGCGGCAAAGTCTATCGTCAGATCAATGCACGTGAATTATGGGACAAGATCATCAACATGGCACACGCCAGTGCTGAACCAGGAATCATTTTCTGGGACAGGATGAAACAGTTTCATAACCTGGAGTATTGTGCTCCATTAGTAAGTACAAATCCCTGTGGCGAACAACCACTTCCTGATGGTGGCAACTGTAATCTTGGTGCGATTAATCTATCCAAGATGACTAAACAGAACGGCACCCCGGGTAAGCATGGCATTGATTGGGATGTGTTAAAGAAGACTATCTTTATAGGCGTAAGGTACATGGACAATGTTATTGACTATAATGCTGATCGCCATCCCTTGGAACAACAAAAGATAAGTGCACTTGAGCAACGTAGAGTTGGGTTCGGTATCACTGGACTGGCAGATATGCTAATCAAGTTACATGTCAAGTATGATTCCGAGGAAGCCCTGGATATAGTAGAAAAGGTTATGGAATTTATCCGTGACAATACCTACCGTGCGTCCATACACTTGGCCAAAGAAAAGGGATCCTTCCCTGCCTTTGATCTAGCAGGACTCCGTAAGAGTGCTTTCTTTAAGACTCTGCCTCAGCCTATTAGAACGGCTATCAAGGAACACGGACTTCGTAATGGGACATTGTTAACTGTAGCACCAGTTGGAACAGGAAGTATAGTGGCCGGTACCTCAAGTGGTATCGAACCCCTCTTCCAAACACAATATAAACGCACAGTCATCGACGAGAAAGTCGAAGGCGGTAAGAAGCATTTTGTTGCATACCATCCACTAGTGCACCAATGGTTTATCCTTAATGGGTTACCAATTCCTGACTATGTACGAGTATCACATCAAATAGATCCACACTTTCGGGTGAGGATGCAAGGTGTTGTACAGAAGTATATAGATACTTCTATCTCGTCAACAGTTAATCTTCCTTCCTCTGCAACAATTGCAGATGTACGTAATATCTATGAGTTTGCGTACGACAAAGGTCTAAAAGGTATCACTGTTTATCGAGAAGGCTCCCGTGATGGGATTCTTAAAAGTATGGATGAAAAACCTGCTACTGTTGCTGCCAAGTTTGTACACCCGTATGATTCAGGTAACTTACTGCATCCTACACCAAGACCACAACGTGTGGCTGGTATTACGGAGAAAGTATTTACCGGCGCAGGTGATATGCTCGTTACTATTAATGAAGATGAGCTAGGCAGACTTGTAGAAGTAATAGCCAGGGTAGGTAAAGCTGGAGGTAATGAAGCTGCATTATCAGAGGCCTTAGGTCGTCTGATAAGTGTTGCTGCTAGATCAGGAGTGGACCCTGCTGTGTTAATTAAACAGCTGAAGGGTATCTCTTCTATACCAGTCTTCCATACCTTCCCCGGGGACACAAAGTCTACACGTATTTTGTCCACACCAGATGGAGTTGCTAAAACTCTTGAACGTTATTTGGCGGACAGAACCGCAGTGCCTATAATAGGCGCTATCGTTGAAGTCCCAAAGGTAGTAGAGGCTTCCTCTACTACAGAATATACTCAATGTCCTGATTGTCATGACTTGAGCGTTATCCATGAGAATGGATGCGAAAGATGTATCGCTTGCCCATGGCAGCGATGTTAAGAAAGGATACCTGAATGGTACGCTTAACGACAGTTGATGAGGCACTGACCTATTTTACTCGCAGGGGTTTAACCCGTGAGAATATACAGGAATTGTTCCTTGTAAAGCCGGATGGTACGAAGTCAAAGACCACGGCTGAATTTAAGGATATGGATAAGACTATCTCCTCTGCCCTCAAGGACAGTGGACATACGATCGAGTCTAATACTACCCCCGCAAAGGCACTAGCGAAAGCTGATGTCTTAGAAGCTCTACCTAAGAGCTTGAATCCCATCTATCGTCTGTGGGCTTTCATGCATTTCACCAAGACTAATGTTGAAATAGGCAAGGCCTTAGGTATCAAAGAGGACAGCGTACGTGTACGTATGCTTCGTCTGTTAGGTCAGAAGACTCATACAATCCAAACATTGCTTCCTATGGTACTTGCTACCAGTGTAGACATCAGTTATATCTTCCCAGAAGGTTCACTGACTAACGCTCGTTTGAATGCATGGTTTGGTGACGAGGAGGCAACTGCCACTGCAGCTGTGGCAGTTGCTACTGCTACCATGAAAGCTGATATTGAGGTTAACACCGAAGTAGACACCGAAGTTAATACTGAGGTTAACACCGAAGGTGCTGTTGATGAACCTAAGCAAGAGGGTAGTCAGGATATTGATGAAGTTGTTACAGAGACTCAAGAAACTACCGATGATGATGCTAGTCAAATTACTGACGAATCTGATGTTATCCCCGAAGGGGATGACAAGGACGACTCTCCTGATCCAGATCCTGAAGTAGTTCAAGATGAGTACGTAGACTGTAACCTCTGTGAAGATGGTGATACTGATTACATTTGTCCATCATGTGAAGCTAAGTCTACTGTTGTCTCTTTTGACACATTTGATGAAGATAATAAGATGAACACATCCGTCTTAGAAGGTTCCGCCGAAACTGATCTCGTTGTAGAACCAGAAGTTACTGTTATAGAAAGTCTATCTTCAGAACCTGAACTACCTGTGGAAGATGTAATTACTCCTATGGCAGCTGACAGTACTGGCGGCGGACTAGACGATATGAACTTCTGATGTCCAACCTGTTGATTGAAGGTGTCATCCAAAGCGTTTACGTAAACCGTGAAAGCTTTTCGATTGGCACTCTGCAACCAGCCGGAGATTTACCATTGATTACCTACCTGGGGAAGTTTCCAAGCTTCCCCGGAGAGGTTCTCAAAGTTTCTGGTTATTACCAGGACCACGAGCACTATGGTACAAGATTTATTGTATCACAGTTCTCAAAAACATTACCTAAGCAGGCGGATAATATCACAGCCCTACTTGGGTCTGGGATGGTCGCAGGTGTAGGAAAGGTCACTGCCGAACGCATGGTTAACATGTATGGTGGCAGGATCATTGATGTTCTAGAGAGTGGCTCTGAGAAGGAACTTAAAGCTATCTCTGGTATTGGACGTGCGAAAGCGAAGCGTATCATAGCCGGCTGGAAAGAATACCGCGATCAAGCTCATGTACTCACGTTCTTTTTGAACGCTGGGTTCAATCTGCGTCAGTCAAAGATGCTTATAGATAAATTTCAACCTAACCCTGAGTTAGCCTTAAGGAATGATCCATATAGGATTGCCTGGGCACCTGGAATTGGCTGGGCTCGAGCGGACAAGTTCGCTAAAGACTTGAAGATCGCACATGATGATCCTCGCCGAATACGGGCCGCTGTTATGTACAGCCTACTCCATGCTAGTCATGGCCACACTTACTTACCATTGGAGCTACTCCGTGGTAATACCGAAGGCACAGCTCAGATATCATTTGATGATAATGAAGAGCTGTTACTGGAATCCTTAACATTCCTAGAAGAAGCTAAGCAGATTGTTGTTACCTCAGAAGGGGTGTACCATAAGGATCACTTCTTTGCTGAGAAAACTATTGCTAAGAAACTTGTAGAGTTAGATAGTTATAAAATACCTAAGGCTGACGTAAAAAAGATGGATGCTTGGGTTACTCAATACGAGAAGCGTAATGATACTGAATTCTCTGATGGACAACGTAAGGGTATTGGATTAGCCTACCATTGTGGAGTCAGCATTCTTACTGGCGGACCCGGCACAGGTAAAACAAAAACCATACAAGGTATCATTGCTCTCGCTGAGAAAGCGGAGATGAAGTACTCCTTAGCTGCGCCTACTGGTCGAGCTGCTAAGAGAATTACAGAGAGTACAGGGAAGCCTGCTTTCACTCTGCACCGGTTGTTAGAATTCAGACCTTTAGCTGCAGGTGAGACCGGTCGTGGTATGTTTATGCGTAATGCAGATAACAAATTAGATCTTGAGATGCTTATCGTTGATGAGATGTCTATGGTTGATACACAAATTATGGCAGCCTTAGCAGATGCACTTAAGCCTGGGTGTCACCTGGTGTTAGCAGGGGATCCCGATCAGTTGGAGAGTGTTGGTGCAGGTAATGTATTACACGATATCATAGCCTCTAACATGTTTCATATCACACACTTACGGAAGATCTTTCGGCAAGCTGCTGCTTCTAAGATTATTACGAATGCACAGAATATTAATACTGGGCTTCCCTTGGTAAACGGTAAAGACAACGAAGACTTTCATTGGATACAAAACCCTACGACGTCGGTCCTTCGGGGTGTAATCGAGAGATTCATTACGAAGTATAAAGTCACGGACATGAAAGATATCCAGATAGTTACTCCGTTTCGTAAGCGGATAACTGATTTCAATATCACTACGTTGAACGAAGTCATGCAAGACATGATGAATCCCCGGGGATTTAAGATCCCTATTGAGGATTGTATGTTCAGAGTAGGCGACAAGCTGATACAAAGTAAAAATGATTACGAGAAGGCTGTATTTAACGGCGACATCGGAATGCTCAAGAGAATTGAGCCCGGGTACGTCGGTATGGAAGGCTACTTCGTAGTAGAAATAGACGGACGTGAGGTGGATTATCACTTCAGAGAGTGGAGACAATTAGATTTAGCGTACGCAGTTACTGCCCATAAATCACAGGGTGGAGAATATCCGTATGTAGTTATTATACTACCACCTGATAGACGCGGTGATATTATGTTAAGACGTAATTTACTGTACACTGCAGTGACGCGCGCTTCAAAGCACTGTGTTGTAATAGCCAGATCGCGTGAAGTGAATAAGGCTATCAACACAAAGGAATCTGTGGAACGATTTACCGGTCTGGGTACTAAGCTCAATGAGCTGAAAATGAGACAACGAGCCGAGGCTCTTCGTGCCAAGTAAAGTACGGAGAATTGTGTTACACAAGAGTGATCTGGCTAAGGCTCTGTCCTGCCCGACAACGTTGCATTACACATATAAAGGTGGAAGTAAAAGAGCTATGGAAGACATTGTAGACGATAAAAAGCCTATTGATTGTTTTAGTTTAGGCGACATGGGTGTAAAGATGTCACGGGCGGACAAGAGTACTGTACTTCGTGTTGTTGCTTTGGAGCAATTGAACACCAAGCGTAGAGTAATCCTAATGGATTTGAAACGCGGTGCTGCTTCTATCCTAGTTGCCTATCGTATATACAAAGATAAACGGTCAGCTGTACGTATTGAATTACCCGACCGACAATTGAATACAGTTCGTGCTCTGCTTATGCAGAATCAATACGAACCAATGTTGCTAGACGTCCCTAAGGCATTCTCGTTCTTTAAAGAACGTAAGGATGTTGATATTATAGAGGGCGGAGACAACTCACGTTTCTATGAAATATTTAATTAAGGAGTAGCTATGGCTACCACACTACCATACGGACTTACAAAGCTTAAGCTTAAGTACCGTGGTGGGGATGAATATCCTCACAATCAATCACTCTGGGGATGGTATCGTCCGCTAAGTACCTCTGAATTCTATGGACCTTCTGCTGTATTCCTTCGTAAGTTCTCAAAGACTTTGATGGACAATCAAAAGAAACGTGAGGCAGGTGGGGATGGCTCTGATGGGCTGTTACATTCCTATCTACTGACTGGAGACCCGGGAAGTGGAAAGACATCTGTCGCTGTTGCGTTAGGCAAACTGCTTAACTGTGCTTCTCCTGAGGAAGAGGATGGACTGTTAGTCGCTTGTAATGAATGCCAATGGTGCCGCGCTGCGGACAGGAATGTCATGGCCGGCAGGGACATGGGCACGCGTTACATCGATAGTGCACAGGAAAAGACTGGGGACGTTAGTGCTGTACTGCAGGAATACTTCGGTGGTGTAGGCATGATGAGTCATAAGAATACTGTACTGATCTTCGAAGAGGCCCAGAACTTTCATGCTAAGACTCAGCAGTTGCTGCTGACTTGGACTGAGAAGTTAACTCCTACACAGTATATGTTCTTGGTGTCCTCGGATCCTAAGACTCTTGAGCGTAACACTGCGCTGATGTCACGCCTTGATCGATATCATATTCGCTCATGGAAGTCAAAAGAAATACTTGATGTCTTGAAGGACATAGCAGCTAACGAAGAGATCCGCGAGACTCAACCTCATATTCCTGAGGAAGTCCTTAAGCTTATCTCTGAGAATTGTGATCTAAATGTTCGCCTCGCCGTGAACCTTTTGATGACTCGTGTGTACCAAGAGATAGACGGTGATCATAAAACTGCAGTAATTGATGCTGCTGAGATGATTAAATCTGTAGCTCCTGGTACAGTCTCGTATGCTATTACTAATAAGTTTGCTGCACAAATTATGAAGGGCCAAAGCGACGGCGCTTTACATACCTTGTTTGAAACTGTAATACCTGCCCTGGAAAAGGGCTTAGAAAAGAATGATCGCACTACTGCAACCAGAAACTTTGCTTTTGGATTAGCTAAACGTATGCGTGCAAACTTTAAGGCGGCTGTTAGGAAGGGTAACCTTTCTGTACAACAGCTTATGCCATTGATTAAATCTATCTCAGTGTTTGAAAAGACATTGAAAGACCAGTTAGTATTCAACCATTCTGATGATGCGTTGGTGCTGGCCGTACTGGAGGCTCTCATAGAAAGTGAGAGTGTTCCCACTATTATTGGAGGCAAATAATGCCTGCTGCAAAAAAGAAAGCTACTGCTTTACTTTCACCTGATAATCATGATGCATTCATGAAATCTGTATGGCCTTCAGTAAGTCTACAAATTAAACCTACTGCAGGTGCTAAGGTAGCAACTGATTATTTAGTTGTATTTAAGGCACTGGTTGTTAGTGTTACTGGTAAGAAGGATAAGTATGTCCTACAGGCCAGTGTGGAGGAGGAAGACACTAGTGTCACCGTCGCTACAACTAACTTGGACATCGAGAGTTCTGATATTAAGAAGTATGAAACAGGTGCTGTCACCTTGGATCAATTACTTTCTGATTCAAGTGTCTCTGGTATACCAGAAATGTGCCGTGAGGTATTGGACTTAATAATTGAGGACATACCTAAGGCTGACATCGAAGCAACTTATAAAATGTGGCAAGAAGATCCTACCACGTTGCCTAAGATGCAACCGTATACTAAGCAAGAGTTCTATGATGATAAAGGTAAACGTATTAAAGACGAAACCTTTCACAAGAGCTTCCTACCTGCAGGTAAGGTGACTATTCCTAATCACTTCCGGGTCAAGGTACCTAACGATATCATTGTCGATAAAGTGTTTAACAAACGTGCTGAGTCATACATCTTAGATGGTGCCGCAGCTGTCGGATTCATCGGGCCTACTGGCTCTGGTAAGTCCCACCTTGCTCGGTATCTGGCCGGTACCTTAGAGAAGTACGGTTACGGTGCTATTATCATTGATGCAAATGGACGTCTACAGGGTGACCGGTTGTTTGAACGTGATGATTTCAACGAAGAAGGTACCTTTATTCTAGAAGGTGTACTGCTAAAAGCCGCTCGTGATACTAAAAAGCTTGGTATCAAACTCTTAGTTATTACTGAAGAGTGGAATGCTTTTAATGATAAGACTCGTAGAGAGTTCTATCGACTATTAAATGATCGTGACCGTGTATACGACATTATGTCTACGAAGGATAGTTCCTTTGTTGATACAGTAGATTTCTCACACGTACAGTTCTTGCTGACTGCCAATCCTATGACAGATCAGTACATTACTGATGATTTACAACCACTGTCTGCTGCTGAACAACGTAGAATCACAAGTATGTATCTTGATTATCCTAAGAGTCCTGCGCAATTAGGCAAGATCATGAAGTGTATCGTTGAGGCTCGTCCTAATTTCGGTAGACTTGGCACGAACAAACCTAGTTATAAGTATGCTGTTAAGTTATTCCAGTTGATTCATTCAACGGATGGCCATGGTGTATCTCTTGGCTTTGATGCAGGTTACACTCCTGTAGCGTCTGCCGCTTTCTGGGCTGCCGCTAATGGGAATACACCTGAGGCATGGAAGACTGCCATTCATGATTTCATTATTACCAAGATCACTGACATCAGCATTCGTGAGGTTATTGCCGCACGTATAGATGATCAGCTTGGTATTAAAATACCACCTCATATGGTTAAACAGGGGGTCTAAGTGAACACTATCACGGATATGACGTACTATGTGTACAACTATCTTAATAAGGTATTGGGGTTTGGTGACATAACTGTTAACGATTACCCTGGTGCGTCGGTCAAGATTGACCCAAAGACAAAAGAGCCGTACCGTGATAAAAAGGGTATGATGCATATGCAACTACCCGTAACACGGAAGACTCTTGCTAAGATGTGGAGCGAAGATATTGCTATGAAGATGTCGGATGAGGCGTACTGGACTATTCTAGGCGCTCTCATCTATCATGAGCTTGGTCATATTGTAAGTCCTGAAACATTCGGCAACGGAACAGAGACACAGTTGTTTATGTTCTATGAAAACATTATCTATGACTGTAACGAAACTACAGTCTGTCCCAGACATTGGATGGGATCAGGTTCATACTTTACTGAGCTGTATAAGTTAGCCAAAGCGCTAACTACTAATCAGAACGAAGTAGTAGTCGACGAAGAGGGTAACTTATTTGATGAGACTACTCTGGTAGCTGGCTCTTTTGAAGAGGCTGCTTACTACAGAGAGATGCTTCACAATACGTATCGTATTTACCGCGGTGTATTAGAGTTCAAGTGGGAAGACGAGATGGTTACAACCTTCCCGGCCGGACATCCACTTGAGAAAGTGTTCGAAGATACCGTACCAACTATTACCTACGCAAGACGTTATTGGGTAGAAGACCCAGATGAGTTCCGTGAGGAACGCATTGATATCTCTCAGGCTCTGTACGACAGAATACTTGAGTGGTGGGTAGAGGAAATGGGTCAAGATGAGGATACTTTTGATCCGCCAGATCCACCTCCTGCTAAGGGTTCCGGTAGCGGAATGCCTGGTGGCATGGGTGGTGGTGGTCTCGGAATGTTTGACTTCGACGAGATGTCAGATGCAGACAAGGAAGCTTTGAAAGAAGCGATGGATGCACTTGGTGACGAAGACGGAGCCGGCGAACTTGAAGAGATGAAAGAAGACAAAGCCGCAGAGGAAGATACCGCAGCTCGTGGAGAATTCGCTAAGAAGGACCAGGAGATGGAGGGATCGGAGTACAAGAAAACACCTAAGGCCGGTGCAAAAGGCTCTGGTGGTGGATATGTTGCTCCTCCAAAGCATGTGAGTAAACAGACTGTTGAGAACATCAGTATGGCTGGTGTAATGAACCTACGACGTTATGTCAAGGTGCTTATAAGTGAGCGTAAGCTTGCTGGGCGCAGTGCCAGTCGTACGGGGGACACTCTGTACCCACCAAACTTCTATCAGATCAAGACTGATATCAAACGTGCACAGATTAAGACAGATGTGATGGAGATCCGTAATGGTGATGCATCGGCTGACTTTGTACTGCTGTTTGATAGATCAGGTTCTATGAGTACTACTAATGCTTGGGGTGAGAGTTCTGATGTCGCACGTAATGTGATGGCTCAGATGTATCTAGCCACTAAGGACATCAAAGAAATTAACCTGACCATGGGCGGCTACGGCTGTGCTAGTGAAGGTGCTGGTTTCATTGATTTAGTTCCTAAGAAGCAGTCTAAAGAAGTAACTCTTGCTGAGATCCACAGAGTGTTGACACCCGCAGGAGGGAATGACCTTCCTGCTGCTATGAAGTACGGTGTTGACATGTTGCTTCACTCACGTGCAAAGAAGAAGTATGTTGTACTTCTAATGGACGGCGACGAGTGGGGTTCAGTTAATTTACAAGATGTCTATCAATGGGCTAAGCGTAAGGGCATTCATGTCCTTGTGTTTGGTATTGATAAAGCACCTAAGCATAAGAAGGTTGACTACGCAGATGGTTATACATTTGTGTCAGATCCTTCTAATCTGTCTAAGTACTTTCAATCAATGTTGAAAGACATTCTCCGTTCATGAGTAAGCAAGTTGTATTCGACCAAGTCTATTGGTTTTTGTATGACTGTCCCCTTAAGAGGAGGGCTGATCTTGTTATAGAGAAGCCCCCTCTGTATTTACTTTATAGAGAGATACTCGGTCCCGTGTTACTATCGATGTTCAAAGGTAGTCCCGTGGAAAATGCATATGATTATGTGTTGAAGAAGCTCAAAGATGCGTCGTTGCCTCAGAATATGACAGCGACCCTCGTGAAAGCTTCCACCATTATGCTAACGCAGAGTACTCTAATGATAGCTCAGTTGTACAGTTCAGAGATAGTCGATGAGGATCTCGTGATTGATCACGATGGATTACTCGGAGAGGTTGATCTCGTTCGTCTAAAACAGGCTAAGCTGTTGCAGATGGTATGGTTTGATTACAGAACTGAGTACCCTTCAGCCGAAGAGAGAGTTAAACTCTACATGGCTGCCCAATGGAATGGTAGGCTCTACGAGCTTAGCCGCGGTAAGCGCCCCTTCCAATTAACATACTTTATGCCAATGCTTGGGGAGTTCCTTACGTTTACGTATAACCCCGAAGCTAAGCTAGAAGCCGTTGCGGAGCTAATCCGCATCAACGCGACACCAGGTGTTCCTGGGCCGGGTTGTGATACATGCTCAGCATGTCCGATGCAGTACACAATTTTACCAACAGTAAAAGGAGAATATGATGCCCATAGATATTAGGGCCCAGATTCTGAAGGTTCTGCAAAAGTATAGTCCAGGGGCAGTGTTTGCCTTCTTGGGTGTACTTTATTATGGTCACTCTCCGCAGGTGATTTCATCTAAACTCAAAGTTAAAGTTGAGGTAGTGAATGATTGGATCACTCAGATCCGTTCTGACATACGTCAGTCGTACAAGGGTGAGGGTGGTCATATTAGTCCCGACGGTGTGACCGTTGACTGGGATCAGTCTGAGGATGTCTTTGAGAGCTTTGGTTCTCAGAGCGAGAGTGAATACTAAGGAGTAAATATGGTAACAAAAGTTCCGCCACGTCACGTGGCAACGCCTGTACCTATACCCCGGGCCGTCATGCCACCTAGTGCCGGCGTGCCCATACCACAAGCAGTAATCGAACCGACTGTGACAGAAGAGGCAGTAGTCTCGGAGGCCACAGTAATAGAGGAGATCACAGCTCCTATCACAGCACCATTTGAGATTGACAACGAAGTTGTTACGCCAATGGTAAAGGATGAGCCTGTTAAAGCTGCTCCTAAGAAACGTAAAAGATCTACACCTCGCGCATCCAACCGCACGCCCGCTACAGTTAAGAAGGAGACAGTAAATGAACCTGGAGAAACTGGCACAGCAGGATCAGGAAGCGCTTAGTAAGATTATACCGTTGTTGCAAGATTGGATGAATAGGCCGGCCCTGTGTGGGCTGGCTCTTGCTGTTTCAAAGCAAATCTATCCTGCAACTAAGTTTAATCCTAGTGTAGAAATCGCACCAGAAATACAGAAGGCCTTAGATACTTTCCTAGGAGAGTTGTCTGGTATATCTGATGAAGCTGGTGAATTGGAGATTAATTGATGGCTAAAACTAAGTTCCCAGCCCCTTCGGCTTCGGCTAAGGCGGTTGGTTATCTGTATAAAACGGGACTGAAGGGTCATGTTTTTACCCAAAGCCCGGATGGTGAGAATGCTATCACTACCCAAGAGCAGATGATTGATGCAGTAGAGGGGATGATTGAATTCTTCCCGTCTGTTGAGGCAGATTTGAAGACTGCTCCAGGTATAGTGTTTGCCATCGTCGAAATGCCTACGCGTACATCTAATGCTTTCAACACTAAGCTTGTTGAGAGTATCAAAGGGCATCGTACTGCGACGACTAAGGCTACTGACCTTTCGGTTAAGCCTAAACGCAAGCGCAAGTCCCCTATTAAAAAGGGTGCAGCGAGTATTAAATGATTAACAGCATGATACAAACAGGATTGTTTGCAGGTGTACTGGCAGTTATCGGTACAGCCATAATTATTGAGAAGGTTCCTATGACTTTGAGGCGACTTGTCTTCAAGCATTACTTACTCAGTGATTTGTTCTTCACGGGAGTAGCCCTCCTACTCCTTCCCGTGAAAGGTATGGCTACCCTGCTTACATCCTTGACGTACATGATTCTGTTCAGTCTGTACTTGATGCGCAGGAGAAAGAAATACGGGTTTACTTGATGGAAAGCTTATTCATTCGCTCTATACCATTATCGAAAGAAGAAGTCGTAAACCAACATTGGAGTGTTTAAACGGATGAAGGATGAGAATAAACGATTGAAAGCAACGAGCAGTAGGTCAATGGTTTTGATGTATAATAAGTGGAAAAATCATCCAGCATTTAAGTCTATAATTGAAGAGTTGGTACACGATCAGTGTCACAGCATGAATATACTTTTCAATGAGTGGATTGAGCGTACAATTGATAATCTTATTGACATGGATAATGAACTCACGGCCCTTAAAGTCAAAATGGCTAATGGTATTCCAGTTGACATTGCATATACAGGGAGTACAAACATAATAACTAATTTGCCCAATGCTTTATATGGTGAATTTATACTGCTTGGGTTGAATGAGATGGAGGATGATGATGGGTAATATAATAATTCAAAAGATTTATACATGTGATATATGTGGGCAAACTCCTGAAGATGGTGAGAAATTATGGCACATGGGGAGCGAGGTGTTTTGTGATAAATGCTGTAATGCAACACAGGATGAAGATGAGGAGGACAATGATGCACAAATGGATATTGGAGGGTAAATCATGAAAACACTAACCGATAAATCATATTTATATTTATTCACAGTTGGATATTTAACTACGCAGACGAATCATGCAGATTGTTGTCTTGGAGGCAAATCATGAGCAAGGAGAATATTCAGTATATGATGGAGCAGATATGCACCCTTAAATCTCCAGTAAAAGTAACTTTATATGGAGGGTGGGTATGCTCTGAGCAAGTCTTTACACGTGATTACGCCTTAGAGACCTCGAGCGCCCTAATTATTATAGCCAGGGAGCAAAAGAATATCATTGCGCTGTGTAAAGATGCTGAAGAAGAAATGCTGAGACGTGCAGACGTCATCAGCATCGTCGCCGAGTTAAAGACTCGCGGCCTAACACCATTCCCTGAATTCATAAAGGAGCCCTTGCATCATGACAGCATTACATAGTGATACCATCAGCCCTGCGGTTGGAAAGTACTGCATTTGCAGAAATGGACACATCGTGTACATCGAAGCCGAGTTAGTACCTAGAAACATTTATTGTTTCGTTGGGTATCAATGTGCTGTTGCTGATGGAATGCGCACAGGTATGCACCAGGTATGGACCGAGAAGGGCACGTACTATGCAAAACGTGTCAGCACCTGGGACATAATGGGTATGACCCACCTTGTGGATCCTGTGAAGCCTGAACCCCTAAACGTGGGTTCGCAAAGCTCTGGTCGAGCTTTTTGGAGAAGGTAGCCTAATGCCTTACATATTTATAGCTATTCTGATTGATATTATACTTTACCTCGTGGCATATAACCATGGTCGTAATAATCATATCAAAGAATACCTTGAGCTCAGTACACCTGATGCTTTATCTACTAATGCCCGAGTAGAGCACAACAAGTACATAGTAAAACAAGATCTATTGATTACGCATGATGACATTAATAGTCAGCGGCATATCGTAAGATCGGCTTACGCAACATATGGACTGAAGAGTAGACAGTATATTCAATCATTTGATTTACTACATAAGATGTGTATGATGCTAATGGCACAGGAGTACCGTCATTCTCGTGGTATGATTCGGGGAAAGACTCCGTACGATGAATGATCTGAAGTTTCAAGAGTGCGGTCCATTTGGTTGGCCAACTGATGATTGTGTAAATCCCAATTGTGGTAACTAATGGCACATGATACTGATTTCTATACGGAGAATAGTTCTGGTGGGGACATTACATGCCCACATTGTAAGAACAGTATTGATTTACAAAGGGCGGAAGCTTCTGTACGTGTGTTGCAGGATGATCTATGGAGCAGACAAGCCGCAGATCTTCTCGTTAAGCAGGAAGAGCGTAAACGCCTGGCTGCGCTTAAGCCGTCAGACTTCTTAGTTGAAGATGGCGATCCGGGGGTACAGCGAGTATGAAATGCCCCAAAGGTCCTAGGATCACAAAGAACTTCTGGATATTCAAATGGATAGTCCAGGAAGATCACAGACAACAGATGCATTCAATACACCCGGTGTCGTCTAACTTCTCTGAGGAGTTTAGAGTACACTGTGGGTGTAAGTACTGTGGTAAACCAGAGACATTCCACAGAGTAAAGTGGGATACCCTGATTAAATATGGTGTTGACAACGATGTCCTCAATGATATATTACGAGGCAGGGCGTTGGAATTACCTGAAGGAAAATGGATAGATGTACAATCCAATATTCGTGTTGGCGACTGACGGCGCTCAATACGCTAGCTTTTATAATGCAGAATTGCATAGAGCTGCCCCCCGAACAGATAGGTTTCGTCCTATCTATAACGCAGACTCCGCACGCGGATGGTCTGCCGCTGAATTAATCGTCCTACCGGGAGTACTCGAAGCTAAGAATGTCTTCGGAGAATACCGGCTCTCGGATGATGATTTACTTTCAGCTATTTATCCTGCATTAGACCTCTCCGACCGACATTCGTTGGGATTAGCGGCCTATGCACGAAGTGAAAGAGGTATAAGCATGGGATACAAAGTAGACTTCGGTCGTTACAAGATCTTTGAAGACCGTACAAGTGTTATCCTTCCGGGTAATATTCTGTTACTAGTTAACAGATGTAATGACAAGTTCTATTATGTCGTTAAAGACACCACCGATGGTGAGATTCTTGATTCAGATGAATTCTCTCTGTGTGAAGTGCACCAACTGGGTGTCGAACCTTTCAGTGTATGTATTGCCGAAGTACTAGGCGAAACTATTATGGAATGGATCTTGATCGCTAAGATTGAGAAAGAAATCGAAGCTCAAATAGCATTAGCACAGAAGGAGGTTGACGAAGAGATTGCTGCTGAAGAGGCATTAGAAGCTGAAAACTTGTTCGAATCCCGTATTGATGACTGGCTTAGCCAGGTTCGTGAGATGCTAGTGGATGATATGTCAGACTATCGTCTTATGTTTGACAGTGAGTTGGATCACAAAGGCCCTAAGGCTATGATCCTGGGCATTTGCTCAGATATGCCGGCCCTTCGTGATTCGGAAATGATGGAACGCTTCATTAGTACTCCAAAGCTCTAAATGAGTTGTGAGAATTGCGATCTGGGATGTACTTCCCCAGAGGATAAGACTAATCGTAAGATTAATCGGGTGCTCACCTGGATTGCAATTCTTATTATTGTCTGCGTTCTAATAGCAGACATCTTTTCTAAGTAAGGAGGCAGCATGCCTGCAGATATTAAAGGTCTGACCGTGATGCATTATAAAGAAGATACTAGTGATAAGTTTTATGCTATACTTCCTTTTCCCATCAACGGGGCCGGCCTTGCATTGTACGGAAAGAACACCGATAACATTGGACCACAGACCCATGTTTACGACAAGGGTAATGCGAATACCATGATCGGTAAGAAGAGGGCTAAAGGTTATAAGTTTGTACCAGATACTCATTCTATATTCAAGAAGGTTAAGAGTTGGATTGTTGACAATCAAATAGAACTTAATCGTCAGGTACGTAGAAAAGGATTTGCTAACGACCTTAAGATCACAGATTTCTTGGTACATGAACCAACCTTGGATCTATAATGGCACTTTTCGCACATCGGGACTACACTAGTGTAGTTGAAATTAGTTGTGTGCAAGAGGGCGTACAGCAGACTATAAGGCCTGGTAACCAAGTGACTGTTGATGGATTCAGTGGCACAGCGGACGCGTCTGGACAGACAAGCTTTGAGTTAAAACTAAAGGTGTGTCCTGCTATGTACAGTCTCATACAAGAGGACTACCCTATCTTGTACGAATGTATGTTCAATGTTGGTGACATAAAGGTCACCTTAGAGACGCGACGTGAGGTGGCGTCTGGTTCTATGACATCTTCTGCATTTATATGCGAAGGGTATACTCATAGCCATAGCACCGGTATGAGCGCTTCTTCTAATGTAATGGAGATAGACATGCTAATACATGGCAAAGCTTTCTATGCAGTACCTGCTGAGCCTACTCCCCTAGAGCACATAGTTATGGATATTACAATCAAGCCTAAGCTCAGTGACTTCCTTGTCGTAGAAACTGAGGAAGTGATGATCTTTTATGATTAGTGTTGCAGGTCGTAACATATGGGAGGAGGATTGTACGGTTGATTTCGTAACCGTTACAACTGAAGACTCCAAGGTACACTCCTGGGCACCGAGGGAAGGTGACGTTAAGATAGATTCTATCTGTATTGATGATCATAAGCCTTACCTTGAAATAAAGATCAGCATGCTTGGTAGAGCTGGTATGGAGCATATCGCTCCTAATGTACTTAAAGCAATGAAAGACCTAGATGGACAGTTGAATATAGATGTAGCTGTAGCAGCTACAACTGGTGTTCATATTGCTACCGGTGATACGGTAGAGGTGCCTGCGGTAATTCTTGAGTTTAAGAAATGCATTGTGCGTAATATTTATGATCAGATTACACCTATCTTTGTAATGGGCTCGGCTTCTGCCAAGGCTTATGCACGTAATGATTGTACTAGGGTAGAGTTCTTTGCTGATAGATTTATACACACAGAGAGAGAAGCTCGTACTTTGCTTAAAGCTAAAGTAAGAGACTTCCTCATAACAAATCCGGGGTTTAACCCGGTGTAAATGGAGAGCGATTTGACTAAGAATCATTTACTTCATAAGGATAACGAAGTTTCCTTCCGACGTTTCATTACGTTGGTGTGGACTATGGTTGTCTGTGGCTTGTACATTAGTGCTTCTATTAGTGGAGCACCAGTACCTGTCGGCACAAATGCCCTGACTGGAATAGTATGGGTATTCTACTTCCTCAATGGAAGTCAGTACAACAGTGTTGTGTCATCTTTCATGAATCGATATGGCGGTAACTCGCCTGCGAAGCCGTGATAGTATTAGCGTTCGATGAATTCAATCGCAAGTATAGACCAATAGGCCGTGGGGATGAGGAAGTTACCCTATGGCAGGACTATGCTGAGATAGAAGGCGCTTACAATACAGTTCAAACCGCAATATCTCTTAACAAGATCTGGACAGTGTACTCGAACACTGCTGGAATCATTATGGCCAAACCTGGCACCATGCTCATCAATGGCATCGCACTGATGTTTACCGAGAATGCATGTAAGAAGGATGTCCTAGTACGACTTGATGTAGAGGATTACGGAGATGCAGAGTGTAACGATTGTTTACTTCCAATGAAGGTTGTGGCAGTTGAAGAACACGTTGAAGGGTCACCGTGGACACGCAGTGAAGACGAGATTCATGTAGTCTTTGAGTGTGAAAACTGTAACCAACAAACACACCGCGTTATGAGTACCCTAACCTGGGAAATCATACACGAGGAGTAGGAAGCTGTAAGGAGATACAATGAGTGGATGGAAGAAAGTCCTGTTTGTAGCTCGGATTATACAAGCTATAGGTTCGGTTGCCCGAGAGGCACAGTCAGTTCATTATACTGTTAAAGGTTATAAAGCAGATCGTGAGAGAGAAGCTTACAGTGAACGACGCTATGGTAAGAAGCTGCCAACAAACGGTCAGCAGCCTTTTCACAAGAGAGGTCCTAACCAACCGAGTAGACCTACAAATGTACACGCCAATCCTCCACAGAGGTATTGGAATGACGAGTCTCCTGACTAGAGACACTTGAGTCATAGCTTTACTAAGAGGGCCCTAATCTACAGGGTCCTCTTTTTTATTAACCATCGGGATAAGTGGGCGGGAGTGTTAGAGAACCAAAGCGGTTCTTTATTTATTTATAATCGGGATAAGTGGGCGGGAGTGTGAATAACAGATATTACGTAGGAATTATAGGTATTCACACAGAGCCTGTAGGAATTATAGGTTCGTACCAGCCTGCTAGTACTACCCATTTGTGAAATGTACAGTCGTAAGGACACATGACACTGGGTGTAACTGCACCTATCTTGGTTATGAGGTGATGAGACAAAGACATAGTGCCTTTGCATGTCGGACAGACGAAGGTTGCACTCTTTATTCCTTTAGCGATAGTAGAGCGATTCCAGCTTCCTGAGACGTACTCAGAAGATTGTTTACTAATATATGGGGACATGTTATTTCCGTTTGTTGCGACGTTGTGGTCCATCAGTGAACATAGTATTGTTTACTTGTACAAGAGGAGGTACTCCAGGTACTATTCCTATTGACTTAAGTAGTTTAACCACGTCCTCTAACTTAGGTTTCGGGGTTTCACGTACAGCTATGTACTTTATTCCGTGTTCTTTGAGGAGTCGTCGTTTTGTTCTGTCGTTAGAACGCTGCCGTTCGTAATCAGGATAGGTTTTATGGTAGAAGTTGGGGTAGGTGTAGTGCTGGGCACCGTGCGCTTCAATTGCAAGCGAGTAGCTCGGGAAGTAAATATCAAGGTAAAGATCATTACCATCCTCGTTCTTTAACCAGGACCAATTAAGTTCGTAGCGCATGTAACTATCACCAAGCACTTGCCTGAATAAACCTGCAACATGTCTCTGGAATTTAGAGATACAGGTTCGTTTAGGTGTTCGGCGGCGGCGTCTCCGTGGGGCAATCAGTTTGGCTGGGTGATCTGTGGGTCCGCCGTCATCAATCAGCATTTAACTCACCTTTATGGCAAATATACCCCTATTTAGCATCGTTGCCGTACCGAGCGTGGAAGTTAGTTGTACGGCTATATCATTTCCAGCCGAAATATCGGCAACGGCAGCAAGAGCAAAGGCCTGCTCGTTATGAGAGCTTGAGTATTCATATACTGTAGGTATAATAGCTGATTCATTAATAGGCACGTTTATCCACCTATTCCGGTGATGCGTACGTTTACGTTGTCGGCGATTCGTATTACCGAGAAGTTGTTGAACTTTACGTTCTCCAGGTTGATCGATCCACTAGCACGAAGGAGTGTATGTGTGGCTACTACTGCAGTCACTGCGGTCCCCCCAAAGGTTACGTAACAATCAAAAGTAGAGAGGTTCTGAATTAGAACGTCCCGTACTGCTGCGAGGGTTAAGGTTGCGAAAGCACTCTGTACCGCCGCTGCTGTAGTTGTAGTCATGTCGAGGTTTTCGACTACGGAGGCGCGAGGGGGGCCTCCCTTTACTTCAAGGGGGTTTTCAGCTGTGCCAAGTACTACGTCTCCTTGGCCTTCTATTTGTACTTTAATGGGTGTGCCAGTAACCCCTGCGTGTTCCCCGTTTTCGTCTATTACTGCTATGGCTTGTACGTCGCGTCCTTCTGGGTCTTCAAACTCTAACGAGGTATCTACTCCATCTAGTTTGGCTAATTTAGTTAATGTCATTCTAATATCCTATCGTATGCGTACTGAAACGCTGAGGTTAGCTGTCACTGCAGCATTGGTTCCTAGGTATAGGCCTAGATTAGTCTCTGTCTTTTTCCAGAGAAGGCGGCTCTGGTAATAGGCCGCAATGGGAGTGTCTTTAGCTAATAATCTAATACCAGCATAATGCTTTATAGTGTACGCCGGTGGCGTATAGATTGGTGGTTTATTTACGAGTTCCATTCTTTGGACATCGTATGTTCCGTCCCTTAATGGGACAAGCTGGAATGCTGGTGGCAGTTCGTACTCGGCAAGTATATAATATGGATTTAACGAGTCAGCACTGGTAGTGTCGGCTGAAATATACGACACCTGTAGCTTAGGTTGTACGTAACGTAACTTAAATATGTACTGTCTAGCGATGTAATCTTTCAATGCGATCACTTGTTCCTTGGAGGAATCAACATAGACAGTATCCGGGTCGGTAGGTAGATACCTAATCGGACCCGGGACTGCAAATGGCACAGCGACTTTTATAGTGTCAGGGAACCATGTGAAACTATCGTCATCATCTATGTCCGGTATAACATCCACAATTGCTGTTGTGTCTGACACAGGTGGAGGGCCCGCTGTATTAAAGAAAATGTTATATGCCATAAGCAGTATAACGAGTAGCCAGCCACTCAGGCTAAAGGCAGTCTTAAGTTTCATTGTTTATCTCGCTTGGGAAGTCACAGCGTTTGCTACGACGTTTTGTACTTCTGTTAGCAGCGCCCGCCAGGTGCGTATTACCTCTTGTAATTCATTCATGTCAGCTTCGGAGAGATAGAACTTAGTAGCCGTTGGGCTTACGATCGTTGCGTAACGTTCGGTTAGTTCCGACACTTGCGTGCCTATACTAGTAATCTGCGATAACAATGCGTTGTTAACAGAGGCAAGCTCAGTCTTGGATGCGAATACAGCACGAAGTGCTTCTTCTAATCCATCAAACTGGATTTGCATTGCGTTTACCTTACCAGTAAGTAAGGTGATTCTCCCATCAAGGGAATCTAATGTTGGAGCTGTCATAAGTAATTACCTTAGCTTCTTAATAGGTTTAGTACTACGCCTTTAATAATGGCGCTAGAGTTTGCGTACCGCTTCAGGGACACAGTGACACTGATGCTCGTAGTATTGGCATCTATTGCGACAGAGGATGCTAGAGGGTACGTGTCGACGTCTGAGTCATACACTGTACCTACCAGACTATTACCTGCATCGAATTGTTTAATCTTGAGTTGCGCTATCTGTCCTAAGCGGGAGTAATTAAGGCCAAAGGCAATAGACAGCTCTGCTGAAGTGATTGACGCGTACTCTGTTGCATTTACCGTGATCCTTTTAGTAACGGATCCTGCTTCGTAGAAGTCTCTCCAACCTACATCAACTAGGCCTGCATTGTGTAAGAAAGCACCGGCGCCGGTTCCACGTCCAGTAGACTTAACTACAAGTTGTGAACCAAAATGTCCTTCAGGGAAGTGCCCTATGGTGTTACGTACAATAGGAGAAAGGTTTGGTGTAATTAGTTCAAGAGATGTATCCGGTAGTACTGGAAGCATCTTAACGTAATTATATTTAGTCTCAAGACTAGGAGGGAAGGTGGCAGTGATGTTTACATCAGATGCTTCTAACGATTCAGCCCATGCTGCATCTTGAGAAAATATAAGCTCCGGCGATACCATGGTCTGGCTATTGTCAGCGGCGTAGACAGTATTCTCAGATGGAATACGTTCTTGGAACTTATTGGTACGACTGGCTATACGTGATGTCTCTGACTGGAATGCTAACGAAAGGTACCCATTCTCTAATTGGATATGTTCCATTGAGGTTGGTCCTGTCATGAATGTAATACCAGGCATGTATATATAATCTGTACCGCCTGTCATAGATTCAATCACAGCAGTAGCCAAGGCGCCATCGTATGTCTTTATCAGACTATGGTTATTCAGTAGCATGTTTGTCATTGTATGGCGTTGTGATAATTCTTTAACGAATTGCGCGGCACGTGCTGTAAGTATCTCTATTTCACTGAAGTTTTGATTTACGATCGTTGGATCGATGTTATCATTCTGTTTGAAGTACTTCATTAAATCAATCTCCAATTGGTAGTATGATCACCCTCTGTATCTGTAGTAGATTCTGTGAGGAATGCTGTTGTATTCGTGAGCTCTGCTAGATCTTCTATGTAAGCAAGAGGCCCTACTCCCGGGTTAGCCTGGGTAGGTATCACTGTGGTAAATATCTCTAAGCAATCAGCTACAACTTCGGCAAACATGATATTGAAATCATATGCCGACAGTGGCATGCCGGGTGCTACTTCATGTGTCTTAGTGTTTGGCATGTTAAACCTTTATATCTGTAGTTGCCATAAGACGTACTCTACGTACCAATGGGGTTACCCCTGGGTTATCTGTGGACATCGTCACACGTAAGATAACGGCTACCGGTACAGCTGTTGTGAGGGGAGACCGTGAGGCAAGTTTGTACTCAAGGCCTTCAATATGTTGGTATGTCAGTGCACCTGACGCTAATCTATATGCAGTAAGCGGAGTGGTCACTGTGATAGGGTTATCTATAGGAGTGAACGGTATCGGGAATGCTTGCATACTAATACTATCTACTGTGTCGATGGTCATGCCTGCGACTTCGGGACTAGAAGGAGTAGCAGTAGGTCCTAACTCTGAAGAGTCTGCTGAAATACTAAATACAATTTTGTAAATCCCAGGTGTTAAGGTGTGAGTTCCTTCACCTTTATAAAGGGCTTGCCCTGATCCTGTCATTCGCTTAATGACATAATAGTCTGCGAGTTCCCCTAAGGTGATAGTGGACGCGTCGGCATCTTGTACAACCAAGTGTGTCTCCCACATGTCACGTCCGCCGTTGGAACGTTCTGCAGAAGTCTGTACCCATGCCGGTGTCTCACTTATTAATGAGATGTCTATATCATTTCCTACACCTACGAAGGTTGGTGTTGGGTCTCCATTGTACCGTAGTGTATTCTCATGCAATACATCAGAGTATCCTATCGGCAGAGGCATACGGGCGTCTTCTACTGGTAAGTAGTTCAGAGCGGAGTTATTCAACAGCGCGCCTCCGATGTCTGCTCGGTAATATGTAAACAGATCCCCTGCTGATAGGGGGCAGTACTCTACAGTCATGTTGGTTTCTTCTGGAAGGAAGCTGCGTACATCTAGTAGATAGTTGCCTCTATAGGGCAGGTCTGCTGATAAATCACCATGGGATTGTAGAAGTAAAGGCATACTGACGTAGGTACCACGTGGGGCATACTCTCCTACTAACCATTTCATTGAGTTGATAGTAATATGTGACTCAGTACCTTGTACCCATACGCGTACGCGCATGTTGCTTGTATGTTCATTTACGTAGTAAGTTATTGCTCCATCAAATTCTATAGGATCTGACCATTCCCATACTTCAGTCTCAGGATCTGCTGTTCCGAATGATAGCATAGCAGGGGTACCCTTAATTTCAACGGCTCTGATGTCTTGAAATGGGTCCGCGTTCGGGATGTCAGGGTCGGAGTAAATTGGGAAGTTAATAAACAGCTCTACCCCAGTCCACACTGCTTCATTACTGCGTACAGAGGCTTTAAATACACCCTGTTCAGCCAGCTTCATAGGATCTGTAATTACTTGTTCACTTAAAATCTTATTGGAACTGATAGGGGTGGCATCCGCTGTCCATCCTGTGAGTTCTGTAAGGTTGTGGTCTAGGCTGACATCAGTTGCAGACACATTAATGTTAGTAGAGCATCCAGCAGGTGAAGGTAGCCCGGCATACACTAGACTCACTGCTTCTTCTGCGTCTGATAAAGACTGAAGGACATCCATGATCTCACTTGACTTAGTACCTAACTCTTCTTTTTCCTTAGTTAAACTCCGTGTCAGTTGATCCATGTCATCATCGTACTCTCTTAGTAGTTCAATGATATCGTTTGTGTCCTGCAGTAACCCGGTAAGGGTTTGTTTTACAGCTGCTGCATCCGAAGTGGCATTCACTTTTGGAAGCAGTGGACGTGTTGTGAATTGGAATGGCTTTTCTAATGCCTGCTTGATCTCACGTTGAGTAGGCAAGCGTTGGTTGTCTGCTATATAATTCTTAACGAATGTACGTAGTTTTTGTTCTATACGAGGCATTAGCTGTCCGTCCTAATTTCCATAGTACCTATCCCTGTTACTAAGGGACTGGTGAATAAGGATCCTGCGGGCCTGCTTAGCCCTATTCTGATTGTGTACGACCCTACTACGTCTGTGTCGATAAAACCTTGGCCTACCATAACAGCTCTATCCTCTTCAGGTACTGTGCTATTAAAATGGTATACCTTAGGCCAGGTTCCGTCCTGGTTTAGCGGAGTAATAGGATACTCAATATCGTTTGCTACGATACTGTATTGAATATAGTTCGGTCCGAAGGGGCTGTACTCTTCTGTTTCTATTGATAAGGCTTGGATTATCTGCCCTGTAGGTAGATTGTATGACAAATCCCTAGTGGATGTTTGGCTGTACTGAACCTTACTGGCCGTGAGCTTACCTGCTAAAGTGATAGTCTTGGTACTGTATACTGCCGGCAGACTATTGAGCATGGATATAGAGGTCACCCCTGCAGTGTTACTCAAGGAGAACACTCCGTCAGCTGTAGCCTCAAGGGACCCTATAGAATCTGCGCCTATAGTGTAGGCGAATTGTATATTGTATGTTCCATATGCTGCAGTGAAATTCCAATTGCTTTCAATCTCAGCCTCTGTGAGTGCTGTAAAGACAACAGTCTTCTCTGACACTGCTGAAACATCTGATGTATCTGTGTTTGTACCGGACGTAATAGTCAAAGTACTGACTGATGATAGCCCGCTTACTGTAAAGCTAAGGTCAAACTTAGCAGGGTCTGTAGCATTAGGTGCAATAGTGTAGCTGGTGTTGTTTGCTCCAACACGTTCTAGTAATCTAAAAGCAGGTGAGTCTAAAGATTTAGCGCCTGCTTGTGATATAACTGCTGATACATCTGAGAACAGGTTAGTAATCGCCAGCTCAGCATTAGCTTGTGTGTAAGCTGTACCTGTGTTGCTTGGTATATGGTATGCGTAATCGTCATCACCATCACCGTCTGTAGTGTTACCTTTGGCTGCAGTTATAATGTGTATTCGGTATACTTCTGCTGGATCTAGATCTCCGAAAGAAACTTGGCGTACCTGGGACGGGGTCGTGGCATTAATGACAACTGTCTGTCCTGCTACATCAGCAAAGGCGTCAACGCCGTTCCATTTCTGTAACTGTGCAGTAGCTTTAAACCTGTGTGGGACCGTCCCGATTGGTGCGCCGTTCCGATCCACAGCATTAAAGTACCAACCGCGTAGTTCTAGTGTCGCGCGCTGGTCATCTTCATCTACTGGAAATAATCTAAACTCTGGACCGTAGTCGGCCAGGGTTGTATAGTCAAGGTCATCTAGATTCCGTGGAATGGCTCTGATACGTGAGTCTAGGTAAGCTGTCTCTAGTGCAGCTAAGGCGTCCGCGTCAAGCGCCGTCAATGGTGCGTACGTGCTTGCCAGACTAAAAGGTGTGATACCGGAAGGATAACTTCCTGAGTATGTATGTAAATCATATTGTACATCAGTGACTAGGTCAGTGAGTAATTTAATGTCATCTACTGTACCGTCAGTATCTATTTGCTGGATAAGTATAACGTAATCGTCTACTACGTTGGATCCTTCGAAGGATACTGGTACATTAGTAAGGGTGGCCACCCCGGTTGTGACTGTGATGGAAGTGGTCGGGTAATTGTGTACCTGTTCTAGCCATCCTACTATTCCTTTATTACTTACAGGTAATCTAGTGGGATATGTTACAGGAGCCGCTGCGTTATTACCTGCTCGTACAATAGGAGAGGGCCAGTCTGCAGGTGGTACATTTAAGACCTCTGCTGCAGGTACTGCGGCTAGGTATATGTTACCTGTGTATACTTCTACTGATACTTCAGTTCCGTTATGCATGAGACTAACAGTACGTTGTGTTCCTGCTGCGATAGGGGGATATGATCCTCCAAAACCTCCAGTGGTGTCTATACCTGATAAGGTTAGCGTTGCAATTACGTGCTCAGCTGCAACGGTATTAGAATCGCTCTGCGCGGATGCAGTGCTAATACTTTCACGCTGTATAGTTGAGAGTAGGCGAAGGCCTGTTGCTGGTGATGTAGTAGTTACTATTGTCATGCTAATACTGGCTGTGGGTAAGGGTTAGTGAGTTCAAATTCAATTATCATTGCTTGAGACGATGCGTCCGAGTAGGGACTAGCCGGAGCGACAACTGTAATCGTTGCCCCGGAGTCCATATAGAATGGTCCATTATGATTGTTGAACGGTACGTGTAGGATATCCTGCGGCCAGGAGAAGTTTCCGAAGGAATGCGAGCTCGCATCTTCCACGCTGAATTGTTGAGATTGGATGTCCATTTCGATGCTGAATGTTCCATTGTTTACCCTAGGTGATGCGTTAAGTGTAGCACTGAACAGCTTGCCCTGTTCTCCATTTAATGTTATGTCAGCAGCCTCTTCTGATAGGGTGTGGATGGTGGCATCTTCCTCTATTAATTTGAACACATCTGTTAAAAGGTTGTCATGTTTGATGAAGACATACACTTTGTAATCGATAGCCGCGGTAGACATACCGCTTAGGTATCTTACATACTGTTCATGAACACTTCCTACTAGTTCGGTAGCAACATTGTCTACGTAATGTACACCTGTCATAGGGGTATCCTTATACCCGTACTGCCAAATACCTATCACTGCGTGGTCTTCTGGAGAAGCGATGTCGCCGATCTCCTCTGCCCACTCATAATCAAGTAGGGCCGTTGGCCAATCCCAGCTACCCTCTGTAGGCATCACAGAGTTGACTGGTATGAATGGATGGTTGGCTCCGTTGAATGCGAAGTTAACTACCGGTGCGTAACAACGTACTACTTCTGCAGTACTTAGGTCCCACCATCGCCCTTCGAAATCTGCTGTACTGAAAGATCCACCGGCATGCAGTAATGGGCTATTCACTATTGTAGGGTTGGCTACTACATTTGGGTAGTAGCGTGAAGGTTGTGCTGCAACCGATCTATGGTACAGCTTTACTGCTACTGAATCGTATAGAGCATCACCTTTGTAGATCCATTCTTGCAGATCACCAGGTAGTGTCGAGGATTCGTACGGGTTGTACACAGTCCCTGCAGGTAGGTTACCTATAAAGACAGAGCTTGGTGTGGCTAAGGATGTTGGTATTGCTAACACATATGGAAAGGACTTCATAGCTGAGGTCTTTCGAGATGGTTGGTATATAGTGAGCACTGCTCCTTGGGATACCCCCTGGGCTGTAGTCATCCTTGCACGAAATTCATGAGACATAGCCGGGTCCATGTCTGTTAGTGCTAGCTGGATTGGATCCGGGAAGGATGCCAGTAAGTCATCACGGTAGAAGAATGATAGAGTAGTCCATACGTTTCCATTTGATACAGATCTGTACTGTATAACATAGTTAGTTATTGAACTTGATACATAGTCGTCTGGTAGCGTAACCTTAAGGTTGAGATTACCAGCCATATAATCTGAGTAGTTAGGCCAGTCCCCGTCTACTGCAACGAGAGGTGCTACAATACTATCCAAGGTAGAGAATGTAATGAGTACCTCGTCAGAAGACCAGGCGTATGTTTCGGAAGAGCTACTGCCGTCATACGGATCCTCATCACGTATCTCTTCTTCGAAATCTGCGGTAAGTCCTATATTATACTCAGTGTATGGTGCCACTGTTATACTTAAAGTTGTGTGAGTAGCGCTAAGTACAGCAGCTGCTATGACAGTATCTGCACCTGTCTCTCCTGTGTATACAGTAACGGTCCATTGTTTAAGATGGTGCTCGTACTCATAACCACTTGGAAGGGTCCACTCTACTGAGAAGCCGTCTGCTTGTAGGTTTGTTTCTTGAAAGTTGAATTCATTCATTATTTCTCGTCCTTACCAGAGCGGTCGCTGCTAGATGCTGCGGAAGCTAAGGCCTCTGCTGCTGCATCCTTAAGTTGTGCATATGTAATGATGTTGTTGTTACTGTCACCAAGTGTAAGGAGCTGCCCAATGTAGTGGCCGCCTAGTGTCTCTTCTGGTATCGATGAGATGTTCACGTTCCACACGATTTTTGTGATAAGATCTGTAGGATTATCTACGAATAACAAGGGTGGCACGTCTGTGTATGTGAAGACGTCTCCATCCAATGAGAACAGCTGCACTGATGTGAAGAGCACCTCAGGGAGCGGTGTAGTTATTAAAGATATAATCGATGGCTCCTCTAATGTAGAGCTCAGCTTGATAGCGTCTGTGTTAGCGTCAGCATATAATGGAGACACGACACCCGGTGTAAGGGTCAAGTGGTTAACCGTTAGGTTCTGGCTGGTGATGTATTCATTCAGACCTTCTAAGGTAAGCTCACCTGTACGACTGATCAATTGAATTTTAGAGTCAGTGATGTTTGGTACAACACTGGACGTGACGTCAGGGGGTATTACATCCATAGGAGTGGACTGGTGTGTCTGGATAGAGCCCTTAACCGGATGGGTAAGACCATCGGCATTGACAATTTTTAATAGACCCATAGGAGGGGACACTTCTGACTCCGAGTCTAGGGTGACTGGGATATCGAAGATGCGAGTAGTGCGGTGCACTCCCTTGCCTCCGGTACGGAGTAATCGATTAGCTATCTGCGCTTTGATGCCTGCAATTACTTCTTCTAGTTCGGAAGGATCTAAGTTACCTTCCAGCTTAGCAATCTTCTGATCGATAACTGATAGAGTACTAGTGGCCTTGCCTAGGCTGGTATATAATGCACGAAATATTACGTCAAGTGTATTAGTATCACCTATCTCTCCGTCAACCGGCATGTGATAGTAGGCTTCCGATTCAAATAGTTGGTGAAGTTTTGACAGGATAGCGTACAGCTTTTGGTCAGCTGAGTTGAGCTTCTCTGTTTGGAACTCTTTTAAAGCAGATTGATATGCTGATGTGATATCTTTACTGGATATTGTCATGAATGGTAACCGTGTATGATCCTGTCCAAGCCTCTGGGGCATGCTCAATCTCATAATGGACGCCTGTTAGGAGAACGTCATATGTAATCGATAGTGTTTCTTCTTCAGCCAGGGTTATGCCTGACTTGAAGATCAATGTGCCGCCTATGAGGAAGCACTGCAAAGAATCGTCTAGAGAGAACTGAGGGATCTCGTCGTTCGGTGCTGTAATGAATTCAATGTCTATTGGGGTCCCTGTGTCACCAGTGGTAAGCTGCACTGCTACAGCGTCTCCTGTAGTTACGTAAGGGACTATGTCTAGGAGTACTGAGGTAAACTCTTCGGGGAGAGTAACGTTAGTGTAGCTCTCCCGTACTGGAGTAGGATCCACTGGCTTAGTCGTAGTCGGAACGTCTCCCGGCACATGCCAATAGGGTGTTACATTAATATTGTTATCCATAAGGCCTTTGCCAAAGTGGATAAAGGATGCGTCTGATAAAGCACCGGAGTAGCTCTCGAATACTTTAGTAGTACCTGTACCTGGTTCAGTAGCAGCTATTCTGAGCTTCATGTTGTAGATGCCTAGCTCGTAATGATAGTAGTCAGGTCGATCGATGTCTGCTACAAACCCATCAGGGTTTAGTATTGCACCTGTGTACACCTCGTCTGAGATGAACTGATCCGCTAAGATATCAGCGTATGGGATCTGATCTGTAAAGTTGGGTACGTGTACGTATACCGAGACTAAATTAACAGAACTTCCCGGAAGGGGAATAAGATGGTCACGTCTTACATTTATAGTAGTGACCGGATACCCTGTTGAGTCTGTATGTACTACTCCGTCTACCAGAACACCGATGATGTTAACCTTCTGCTGGAAGCGTAACTCCATCTCAGTTGGTAGGATCGCAGAGGTATCAGAAAAATCGAACGTAAGCTTTTGTATGATACCTGTTAAATTTGTTGCGTCGAGAGCAGTGTTTGTAATACTTTCAAGTCCGCTAACAAGTAGGTCAAATTTTGGCGGTGATTTAGTATAAACATCAACGGACCACGTCTTAGACGCTAGGCCGCTTCTAATTATAGACTTAATGTTACCGGTTGTCACGCTAAGTACTTCGTTATTTAAGCCAGGCTCTGGGTAAACTACCGTAGAGATATCAACGGTGTTGAATAGGCCTACAGGTATACGCTCATATGCTGGGCGCAGTTTGCCGTGTACCTGTTCCAGGTTAGACGCTGCGTCTAGGCTAGCGAAGAGATCGTTACCACGTATGTGCCGGGTGTTATCGGTGTCACTATTTACTAAGCCTGATAGGATAGCTTCTAGTTGGAAGTCAAACCTATCGATTAGGCTGCGGACACTGTCTTCTAAACTTGCGTAGTTCTTATCAATAGCTTCTATATGTCCATAGGTCGCTATAAGGTCAATCAGAACGTTACGTACATCGCTGCGAAACTTAGCTGAGCTTGCTTTGTTAGAGGCAGCGTACTGGCTAGTAAGGCGTGCGCCATTACTGTACTTAGCCAGGAGCTCCCGCTCTAGTGCCTTTACATCTAAAGGATTTCGGATACCAAATTGGCTGGCCATAGTTTTAGCCAGTGCCCGTAGTTCTCTTGCTCTAATTTCATTATGCTTCATTAGGGAAGATATCCTCGTGGTAGTAAAGTACATGCTCTAGGCTGTCAAGGATGATGACGTAGCTGCCTACGCCAACGAGGGGAGTTAGGAAGGTATTGAAATATGTTTCGTATCCATCGGGGTTGCTACGTACCAGCCGTGATATTGTAGATGTTAGTCGTACCATTATCACATTAGGCGGTATAGCTTCGCCACCCCAGAAGCCTGATCCTACGTGACTTCTCCAATCAACTATAGTCTTGTCTAGTACTCCTGTTGATTCAACCCTTAGGTCTATCACTTCGGGCTCAGTACGGTCAAGATGAATGGTCGCTAGCTTAAGGTCGTGTATGGTAGGAGATGTTACTGTTTCGTAGATGCCTGCTTCGTGGAGTTCGTAGTTATTTTGTGTGTATCTGTGGAATAAGATGTCACCTTGTATAACTAATTCTAAGTCCCCATCAACTAGGTTTCTAGTTTTCTCAGGTGTGTCTACTCCAGTTGCTTCTATGTACAAAGGGTTTAAGTTCTCAGTAAGAGTACTCCAGGCTGTACTAACTTTATAACTAATTGTCATAGTATCTTCGTTTGTGATACGTAGCTTTTTGATTTGTACGATACCGTCAATGTTACTGTACGAGCTTAGTTCTATATCCGACACAACCAGTCCATTCACTTTGACTAGTACTCCACCGTTGGCTATGAAGTTAGTCATTGATGTCTGTAGACCAGCGTCTAGTATGCAGTCGGAACTATCTAGTTTAATGAGGCCGTTAGTTAAGATGATAGGAACTTCATCTATAACATACTTCGGACGAGTGCCGCCTGCTATGCTCTTGAGTCCTAAAATGAAGTAAGGCTTGTCGTCTACAATTACATGTGTTTGATTCTTGATAGTCAGGGAATGTTTTTGGTAGGCTGATGGTGTGTGTACTTTAATAAGGACACGCTTTGCTGGGGAAATTGTAATACGTAATGGATAAGCAGTGGTAGTACTTAGTACTGTAGCGGTACTTATACTTAGCCGAGTGGTTCCTAGGTCAACTTCTACTGTTTCTTCAGGCACGGGGTCTATTAGGGCCTCACCACTTACTGATGTAGTTCCGTTAAGTATTTGGTATCGGATTAACAGTGCACCTGTGTGAACACTTACAGGTACGTATAGGTAGCGGCCTTTCGTTTGGAAGAATACTTCTTTATAAGTCTCTGGGATGTACGCCTTAGCGAACTGTATACTACCTTCTGGAAGTGTGTATTTCATTCGGATGGATTCAGTACCAATTGCATACGTAATATCCTGAGCTGCGGTATAAGGTAGTGTAACAAACTTTCCTGTAGCGTCCTCTTGTATAGTGCGTTCCATGATAGTAGGTTCAGGGAAGTCCAGTATTTGTGGATCCTTCTTATTGTAATCAACCAGGGCAGCGATGGGAACACCGTTGCCTTGGTTATAATTATCTACTATCCGAATTGATAGTGAGCTGGGTATTTTAGGAGGCGTCATTTGATGCTTCAGGAGCCTTAGGACTACTTGGAGTGCTAGGTGCCTCAGGAGCGGCAAGCTTAACAGTTTGATATGCAGGTACCTTGAAGATTGGTGTCTCTTCCTTAGCTTCGATCGTAACGTTACGGTCGTAATCATACATGAAGGTTGCCTTCAGTGTAGCACTATTAGGAGATGCATAACTAACTCCTGTAGGGTATTTATACCAGTCCTGAAAGTACATTGTTAATCGAATGTCTTCATAGGCAGGTACGTATATGTCAACTGGGTATTCAAAGTAACCTGTTTGGTAAATCTCAGGCCAGATGTATTTGAATACATCGATACCATCTATTGCTAGAACCAGTGGGTAACCTTTCTTTACCTCTGCTTGTGCGATAGCTCCGCCTTGGTATTCACCTACTGTGTAGGTTGCTACGAAGTAGAAGTTATTAGCATCAATCTTAGTAATAAGATATGTACCATTAGTGAATAGTGTTCCACCAACGGCTATTGTGTCGTTTGTAGAGAAAGGGTGTCCTGCTGATTCAATCTTAACAGTACCTGCTACTGTGGCGGAGTAGTCAGAGATAGTATCTATGACTGCGCTGGCAGTGGTAGCTTCCGCGTCTGATGGTATATCTATGATATGTGCCTTGACACGTGTGATGTGGATGTTACTAGCATGGTTGTGCACTGTGATATTCATAGTCTTTGCTACTGTTTCTTTATTATGAACAGTACTGTCCGATATCTGTGTACGTAGGTAGGAAGCTAGGTACGCATTATTAATGTCAATAGTGCCACATGGAAAAGTAAACCCTGTATCATCAATGGTCAGAGACCCGCCAGTGCCTGCTATTGTAGTGGCCACAGAGAGCACATTGCCTGCGCCAACTGTGTAAAGGTCTACACTTACTGCGCGCCCATTGTCTACGGGGATAGGTATCATTACCCATAAGCTACTTACTGCTTCTGGTTGCTCAACAAATACTGTGTGTTCAGCTGATTCCGTTGCTTCCCATACTTCGTAGGAACGGCATAGGTAACCAAGTGCTTCTGCAATCTTGGGGAATTTAACCATAACGCCATAGGTTGTTCCGTTTATGCTAATATTTGCTAAAGCGGGGGCAGCGGGTACCGCGTATGATTGGTCAAACAATGTGGATGTGAGACGTGCTGCATAACTTAAGCCAGTAGCCGTAGTTATATGGGCAGTAACATCTGCTGTTGCTGGGATGTCATAGAAACGTGTGAAGGTACTAGCTACGGCTGCTCGTTCGCGTCTTACTGTTTTGCTACGAGTATATATATTGCCTTGGTATGTCCATTCGACGTCTACGTTCACTCGTTCACACGCAGGACTAAGTGTAAACGTTAAGGATTGTAATGGCCAGGATGCGCTTGTTCCGAAGTATGTTGTAGGAACTTCAATGATGTTGATTGAGTTCTCATATCCAACAATCTTACACGGGGTGTCTAGGTTGTTGAAGTACACGTACTGTCCGGTGTAGTCTGCTGTGATCAATGCACTTGTGAATTTGTACAGCTGTGTAGTTTTACCAGGTTTGATCCCTATTTGTTTAGTCTTGATTACTTCTGAAGTTTCTACAGTTTTACCGTATTTACCTTCGCTTTTTGGATTACGCTTGACAGTCTTAGTGTTAGCTGCTACTTCTTGTACAGGGCCTGTTAATGTGACTGCCCCATCAGGGCCTTCAATGCCCCAGGCTACCTCTAAATAGGTTTCTCCTGTATCAAATGGTATAGGCATGTCGGTGTTAGCTTCGCTTTCAGTACCATTAGATAATGTAACGAATGCCGGTCTGCTTACTATTCCGCCGTTTGCTAGTTTGATCTCATCGTATGCAGGTTTAAGGCTGATAGGCTGAGTCATTTCAAGGTCCGGAGTAGTCCAGGCCGGTACGGTAGCTTCTAGTTTAACTGAGTAGTTACCTTCTGCTGCGAAATCTAATTCAAGTTTAGTAGTTATATCTTCATAGGCCCATATATATTCTGAATCACTAATGACAATAGGGTCTGTTGCATCATCATTGGTAAACTTTATAGACACACCTCCGGCCCAGAACCGTGAGTGTACGTTAACAGTGTTCCAACCTGCTAGCACATTTTCTCCGTCCAGAACTACGTCATCCGCGTTAACTTCGATGGTTAAATTTGTGGTGTTCCCGACTAGAAAGTACCTATAGGTAAGCGTTGTCACTTCCCCTGGTACTACATCGTAGCTCTGTACTGGTACTTTAGATGAAGTAGGAGAGTACCTTAGGTTTGTCGCGTTGTCCCCCGCCGCAATTGAGCAGCCTCCCGCCACTTCTGTACGGGTACCGTCCCAGAAATCGAATAGTCCTAAGGTAAAGTCTCTGTCTTCAAAGGTTGTGTCAGGTATTCCAAGATGACTCCCAGTGACAAGACTGTAATCTGCTCCGGGTAACAGCTCTGCTCCAACATCATCAAGTACCTTCCAACGACTGGTCTCTGCTTCTTGTTTAGCAATAGGAATAGTACTTAGGTTTAGTGCAGTGAAGCGTGAAATCTGTGAGTTGGTATTAGGCAGGCGTTGGTCTACTGTAGGCATCCAGAATCGTGTGATAGGCTCATCGATGATCTCAAGTAGTGCTTGCTTGTCTAATACAGGGATGTACAGACTTGCTTCTCCGTCTACAAGGCCTGCGCCAACATCTGCGCCAACATCTAGTGTGAATTTATACGGTAAGATTCCGGATGCAGGTATAGTAGGTGTACCACTAGGTACGAAGGTCACTATATCGTCGGAGTCTAATCCTCCGAATGCGCCTGCCTGGCTACATGCCCAGTGGTGTACTTCGCCGGGGCCTAGTGCGGACTTGTCCCAGATTGTAGCATTAATCAAGGTAATGGTACTTGGTGAAAATGTTTCGGCTACTGAGTCATACCAGATAACTTCTGTATTTGATTTCAGGAGACGTACTACGTCAAATTCGTTGTTACCTGTATTGATAAGATCGTAGATCCCGTTCAGGTATTCAGCTGTTAGTGGTGTTCGTACGTCCGTTGGAAGATATTGCGAACTAGGTATGATGTCAGTCATTGTTAAATCCTTGTGTGTTAGGCTTCGTAGAGCGCTATACTCAATGTTATGGCAGTCTGTATATCATCGCCTACATAATGTGTTAAGACGGGTGCTATAGTCTGCTTTCCACTGGTAAAGGCTTGTACAGTGAGGGGTATAAATAAAAGTCCGTCGAGGCGGGAATGATGTACTGCTGTGGTATCTACACCAGTAATGCCCGAGACCTTAAAGTCTACTCCAGACATACGGTTTCCACGTGAATCAATTGGTTTAATTACTAATGTGATAACTTGTGTAGCGGCAGAGACGGGGGAAGATGCTTCTACTACCGCTGTAGCTAGAGTACCTACATCTTCAAAGGATAGTATAGTATGGCCAAGGTCGTACTTCTGACTGTCTTTTGGAATGCCTGTACTTAATAACCCGTCTTCCTTCTGATCATATACCCAAGTAACTTCGTCAGCGCTGTATGACTCTAGCTCCGAGTGTCGTAGCTTAAGGGTGACGATGCCGTCTTCATCTTCAGTCTCTGTGTAGCACAGCTTACCTGCGGTTGCCCCTGTGTCTGGATCGTATGAACCTAGTGGCCATGAAGCCATCTCTGTATTAAGATCATCTAGATACGAGTCTAGTAGACTGCCTGGGTCTTCTACTTCTTCTATTTGTTTAGGAAGAACTACTCGTGAGAGGCTAGTTCCATCTGGTGCTATAAAATCAAGTGCATTAGGATCAAAATCTATAACAGAGTTTAGTCCCTGAAGTTTCCAAGGGTGTTGGAAAATAGGGTAGTATCCTCCAGCCAAAGCTGCATCAAGGGACAGGCCAGAGTTCACTGCATGTGACTCTGCGTACACTTTTATGTACTCTCCGGCCACTGGCTTAGTCATTCCTGTTGTAACATTTACGGTATTGGTTGCTATAGTTATTGTCACAGTAGCGCCTAGTCCGTTATCTATTATTGAATCAAGGGCTGAGTATTTCTCAACTCCATAAGTTAATGACGGGTAGAGTTGTTCAACTGCTACAAATGTCCACGGTGACGTTCCTGCTGTGGCCGCTGCTAATACTGTTTCTACAGGTAAGGCCGCGGAGTCATCTGTGTACAGCGATAAAGGTGTATCTGTGATGACAGTTGTAGGGGCCATAAGGTTGCGAGTGCCAGGATCTATGACCAGAGTCTCTGTATAATCGTCGTCCGCTGCAGCTGTAACTGCGTCAGCTAAGTTAACTGGATCCACTGATGTGTCCGGTAAGAAGTTACAGTAACCTGCTAAGTATATTTTAATACCACCCCATAATAAGTAACCCGCTGTTACTTGTATTGAGTCTTCTGCAGATAGCGTATCTTGTATTACAAGATCTTTGTACACATTAAGTACACCATTGTGGTGTTTGGTAGGAAGACCTGCGGTAGCTTCTATCTCTGCGGACACACTGTCAAACTTAGACGGGTATAACCCACCTGGCTTAGGATTATCCCAGCGATGTGTATCCCACTTGAATCTTCCCCAAGTAAAACCGTACCCTCCTGCGGACATTATATGATCATATATCTGTGCCGACTCTGGTAGTCTGAGGAATATGTCACGTACTGTCTCCGGGTCGTTGAGTGAGTAGATTGCTATTTGGTCCAGGGTTGGATCTTCTTTACCTGGTACTGTGTTAAGGGTGTAATCTATAGATTTAGTGGTATCGCCGTCCATGTACATTGAGAACTTTACAGTCTCATTTGTTATTCGCTTATCCGGTTGGCCATAGATAAATGTTGTATCACCATATGCTCCAGAGGGGATAAGAGGAACGGCTGGTACTACAAAATTACCGTTTGAATCAAAGTTGTATAGGTGGGTACCAACCAAGTGGGTGCCAGGAACTGCTGGGTTAAACTTCTTTAATCTAAAGAAACGATCAGCGGGGTATTGTATGACAACTCCACGGGTTTCATTGGCACGATATAACGTTGTGTTAAATAAGGCTGCAAAGGAATTGACCAGTCCCTGTATGGTAGCATCTGTTCTGCCGGAAGTCATACGTGTGAGTATATCACTCAGCTCCATTACGGAGTAGACAGAAGTTACTGGCTCAGGTATGCCTTTAGTGAACTGTTCAATGTTCAGTCCTAGTTTTGCATTGGTATATGTTTCCGCATTCGCTTTTGGTATGGTTATAATTGTCATATTAGTTCAGGGCCTTCTGCGTATAGTAGGTACCCTTTAGTTGTCTCAGGTGTACCATCTAAGTCGATTTGTAACTGAGCGTATTCGTAACGTGTGAATATAGTCAGCTTAATCTTATCCGTGTCGTCGGTATCTGGTTCTTGAAAGACTATTGCATAGTCGTATCTAGGGGTAAAGCTTTTAAGTTCAAAATCGGTACCATCACTGTAAAGTACATACATATCATTTTGTGGAGTAAACTCAAATGAATGAGGAACATAACTGGCAGTAGGTCTTACCGGAAGCGCGTAGCTCCATTTCCTTTTACCAGGGTTACTTGCTGAGTAACAGGCTATGCTGTTGTTGCTACTAAGTATAGCCCAATGGTGGTAAAAATATCGTGTACTAATTGGGGTGTCTTCAATGTGAATACGTGTGTAGGCTACTTCGCCATCTGGCGCATGCATGAATACCAGATGTGTGTCAGTACCATTTGTGCCAACCTGTCCGTATACATTACTAAAGGCTTCATCTATGTAATGCTCCTGCGGACTAGATGTTGGCATGGAGTACGTGAATGCTGTTTCTAAGGTTACGCCGGTAACTGTTACTCCACGGGAAGATGGGTATGCGCTGTAGTCGGCCGCTGCTAATTGTATAACTGCGAAGCTTCCATCAGCTCGGACTGCTGTCTTAGTGGCCGCTGATGTGGATCTGTAGCTTATCACTACTGAAAGTACTCCATCATCAATAGCAGTGATATGTATCGATTTATCATCAACTGTAACAGTAGCTTCTACAGGGGCAGAGGCTTTGTATACTTTAACCATATCTGCTGTTAGCTTAGATAGATTAGCATCTACTATTTTATCAGTGAAGTCTGCAGAAGAGTCTGTCCATTCTACTGTGCTTACTTTGGTACCTTCTATTTCTATAACACACTGTGTTCCTGTTTGAATACGGGGATCTTCTATTTCAATACGTAAGCGGGACAGTTGTCGGTAATACAACTTAGCTGTGTTACCGTCGGCTGTGTTAAGAATTGTAGTGACGTTTTCAAAGACGTCGCCGGTCTTCTGCCGGTAACCGTGGCCACTTCTTTTAGGAGAGAATGCTGCAGGTGATTTTACTGGAAGGTAATCATACTGCATTGCCCATACGTTACCTGGGTATACAGGGAACAGGTCTCCGTCTATTAAATATGGAGTGTGGTAGAAGGCCGCTGGACTATTTGTGATAGGAACTGCGTATGTCCAGTAGCCTGTATTCACTGCAGGTATGTAGGAGAAAGCATCTTGGGAGGCAACCGTTAGGTGGTATGAGTTGTTAACAAGGTTACGTAACTCTCCCTTGTACACATCATTAGCCCATTGCTGTGTGAAAGCAGCCGGCCGCTTGCTAGCATCGTCCTTAATGGGCTTAGTCCAGTTAATCCCTGGTGCTATGGCCACTAGGTTGATGCTGTGCTCCCCGCTTACACTGTCGGCGCCGGTCTTATCGGCACCATAGTGGATTTCTGCGGCTGATGCTCTGAAGTTTCCTACTGCATTAGATCTAGTAGCGACACCTATGGTAAGATATAACGTGCCTGCGGCTTTACGTATCCGAGCAGTGTATGCAGTACCTGCGGTAACTCCAAGTACGGGTGTGACTACTGTAGTACCGTCCGCTTTATGTGACAAGTGCATATTGGCCCCGGCTGTACTAGATATTAATTTGAGCTCATTATCGGCGTCACCGTATAGGTGAAGTATAGTACCGTTAGCTGCTACTCCGCTGAAGTTAACTTCTACTGTCATTGTGTCTTGTAATATATCAGGTAGCGGTATTACTTGTGCGGCGTACACACCAAGTCCATGTTTAATGTAACTGTAGTTGGCAAAACTAGGCAGCAAGTCTGACTCAGTCCATGTAAATGTCCAGTTGCTTAAATCAATGTTGTTTGTCCCTGTAGCCACGTCATGTAGTGTTTGGCCACTTCGTTCTTGGAACGTGAAGTTAGCTAATATATCTGATTCAGTAAGCTGCGACCCTAGGCTATGTATTGGTAGTATTCCCGGGTATGCATTAGTGAATAATACTTCTGCGGGTGTCCATGCTTTATTCCAATAAGAAGTTGGGCCAACGATTCCTGATGTAGAGCCCCATTGTGCAATGCTAGTTAGATCAAGGTCACCGGATGATACATAGGCCGTTGCGTTGCGTAGTACTCCGTTTACATATAAAGATAAGGTAATGCCATCGTACGTTGCTGTTACGTTATATGATATAGAAGTGGAAGTCAACTGAGCTGTTAATTCTGTTGTATCAAATTTAACATGAAGTAATGCGGTGGAATCTACCCAGCAATGTTCGTTTTCTAAACGACCTGCTCCAGGTATTGTAATTGTATTAAAAGTGAATGCAGTAGAAGGTACTGTCACTATGGACGGTACTGGTGGTATGATAGCATTAACTAATATGTCATCTAAGAACATAGTAACGTTAGCGCTGATATTGGATATCGTCTTTGTCATTCTAAATATCAAGTAGCATTCAGACGTCTCTGTTGGTGTAAACGTAACCGTGTAGTGGGTGTCTGCATTGTTAACGATAGTAAACTTGTTTGCTACCCAACTATCATAACCTTCGCTAGTAGTCTCCTCTACTGTTGCCAGTAAGGCTGTAGGGACTGTGGGCGTAGGAAGTTCTGTGGCAAAGTACATCTCAATACGTGGTTCGTTTGATGTACTAGGATTCTGGTCTGCTAATTGTTCGCCTTGTAAATCGAAGTCTATTGTTATAGGAACGCCTGTCACTGCGGCGATTGGATCGTCGTGATACATGTAAACAATTGTGGGCTGGTTTATAGTTTCTCTATAGACAGCTCTGCCTCCTGCCACAAAGAAGTAGCCAGGTGGATTAGAGCCTTCGTCTGACCATGACCAATCTGCTATGCCTCCAAGTGGGTTTGAAGTGCCTGTAGGAAATCCGTCATCTATGTGCACTACTTCTGATAGTTTAACAACTTCGCCTGTTATAGCCCCGGGTACAGGCAGTTCTGCTGACGTGAATTGGGCAATACTTTGGTCGTAGGACTCGTGTGAATCACTTCTAAATAGGTCAAGTAGTTTAGCGTTATCAATTCGTGGGTCGAGTGTACGTATAGGGGTATAGGAAAAGTCCACTTCGTTTACCCTCTCGTCAGACCCTAATGATTCAAAATTATTACGTCTTGATGGTATGCGTATATTATGTGTTGTTCCATCTTCATAATAAATATGATAGGCAGGGTCAAGGGTGCCTGTTCCTGCCGCTAGCAGTACTATTGCGTCCTGTCCTTCATCCGTTAATGCAGTTTGTAAATTACGTACGTAGTGGAAGTCAAGTATAGATAACCCTGTCAGTGCCGACAGATCTAATGCTTCAACCCAATCAGCTGTATGTTCGTACGATGTTGGAGGCGCTTCTTTAAAGTCAAGTAAGGTGGTGGTCTCTCGTAGAGTCTTGCCGTCTCCAGTTAACTGTACTCCACTATTGTAAGACGCCCCATTTACCCCATCTGCCGGGTATTTGTACCACGCACGTGCTGTATAGGGACGTGTTAAGTGACTGTAGGCTGCACTTATTTGTGCGTCTGCTACGTGGCCAAATGCTTCAGCCTCTTGCCCTAGTATACGCGACGGTTGTACAAGAATAGAATCTTCTGTAAGAAGGCCCCATGTATTCGTTCGTTTGGCGGCGTTAGCTGCTGCGTATACTCCACGTCCTGGCATGATTAGTTAGTCCCTGCTACACAGACCGTGAGACGCTCTGCGCTTGTTACCCACTTCTGTAAAGAAGATGCTGGTAGGTTTGATGGGCTTATATCTTGTAGGTATGTTACGTCCTGCTTACCTAAGTCGTATACTCCACGTTGTATTGAGCGGAAGCTCACATCTAGTACTCCGGAAACTTGAATGATTTGAGATTCAAGAGCTTTGTATACTAAAGTTTCCCCACGCTTTAAGCCATTGATATAAGATACCATGGTAGTTTTGACTTGGGCCTGTACACCAGCCAGTGTTGTTCCGGCTTGCAGTACGAGCTCAGGCTCTGCTTGAAAGAATAAATGTTCTGGCCACTCAACGAAGATGCGTGTACCTGCGTCCACTGCTACTTCCGCTTCTGCTTGCACTTGTGCTAGTAGAGCCGGACCTGTTATAGGGTTGGTACTTTCAACGAAAATACCCACTGTTCCTATACCATATTTTAATGGTATTATACGTAGATCAGCTACATTTGGAATACTACGAAGCTGTGCTTCTAGTGCGGGGTAGTTTCCTCCGCGGACGATTGCGTCACTCTGCAGTACACGTGGTCTATACTCTTCGTCTGTCTCAGTAGATGCGCCGGTCTCGATAGGTAGGAAGTTGTTAACTCTTAGCTGAGCATTGGCTACACCGTGTGTGGTGAGTTCTCCGCCCTGGATGTTGTAGTTAGGGCCTTCTCCTGCGGCACGTACACTTACGTATTGTCTGCTTTCGTAGCCAGATGCTGTAATGGTAATAGGCTCAGTGGTTAAGTATGTGATGCCCTTCTCTGTGGCAATATTGGTGTTTCTACCAACTGTCAAAGGCACTGTAGCTCCATCAGTTAGGAAGAAGTATACGTTACTGCGGGTTATGTCGATGGCCACTTGTGCCGTACGACGAGGTATGCCACGAAATTCGCCTGCTTCATCTAACTGGATGCCTACCGCGTTGCTTGGGTCAGCTTTCATAAGCTGCCTGTCCAGCTGTACATACCCTTCATATTGTTGCTGTGCTAGCATATCAACTAGCATAGTTTCAGGAGTGTTAGGTTCTCCTGCTTTGGGGAACCCTCCATTTTGAAACTGTATAATTATGCGGTCTTTTAGGGTTTGTATTGATGGTATCATGGTTATCTATCCAATAGTGTATTAGGAATGTTGTCTGGCTCTTCGGCCGGATTCGTATTTAATAGTATAGGGGTGTCTATATTCCAGCTTCCGTTTTTATACGAGAAGCTTGAGGATGTAGAGGTTGATCCTGTACGAGTTGAGTATATAGCAATGGTTATTATAGCTTTATCAAGCTTATTCACTACTATTGATACAGGTTCAGGCATATTTAAGTTTGCATTTAGGAAGGTGCTTAGCTCTGTGCGTAGTTCACCTAAGCGTACCGGAGTAGGAGTCTTGCCTACATACTTAAGGATATTAAATCCAGAAGATAACCCAGCTGCTGCCTGCCTTAAGAGAAAGTAGATGTGATTTGTTAATGCTGTTGGTCCAGAGCCTGAGATGATCTCATCAGCTGAGCCACGTGCTAGGTCTCCGTCTGCTGTCCAAAGCATTGTCTGCATGTTTATCCTCGTTCTTTGTTAGCTTGATCTAATTGATCTAATAGGTTTGTGATTATCATAGTAAACTGTGCTAGTTTCCATCCAATCATGATGATAAAATCCAATGCCGGAAGCCATTTCATTGCTGCTGGCCAGGTAACTATTGTCTCTGGGAAGAAAGGGCTAAGACTGTTCTCGTCTACAATACCCTTGGTTTGTGAGGCAGTAGTCTTTATCTCTTGTATACCATCCATGACAATAAACCCGTCATCTCGAATGGTGTAGGCTACGCCTTTATGGTCCCATGCACCGGCTGCGGTGCGAATTCCTTTAGGCGCCATGGATAGGGCTTCATCGCCTGTGATGATTTTACCGTCTCCGAGGCTATCAAGTACTGTTATGTCTGTCGTTGACGTATCGTGCTTAAATACATTACCAGTTTGGTTAACGTTAAACACTCTGTCTTCTAACGTGACTACAAACCCTTGGGGCTTATGGTTGACAGTGTGCTTGGTCACAGTGTCTGCTAGTACTGCTTTGGTAATCAGAGCTATTACTTCTGCTGTAGTTAATTTTGCGAAGGGATCTGTGTACAATAGTGTAGGCTCCACTGGCTGATCAACCAGTGTGTTATCTGCTAGGAATACATCCTGTTGTACTTCCAGTAATTTACTTTGGAGTATAAGTATCCTATTTTGGTGATCTTTGAACACGTAGTCAGGGGAACCTAAGGGTACGGCCGCTAAGCGGGCTTCCGCTTCTTTCAACTCCCATACTACTTGTGTTACAATGTACTTAGCGTGACTTAATACGCGCTCTGGTGTATCTAAGAATCCTGATTCTTTAGTCAAGGCTTCAAGCTCTGCTTCATCCTTTTCTATAGACTTCTGGAAGTCCTCTACACGCTCTGCTACTACGTCCCAGCTATGTCCTGAGAACCGTGAGTTCTCCTCATAAAGCTTTTCAATAGCTTTACGTGATGCGTCTGCGTTAGTCTCTAGCTTTGCTATACGTGAGTCTAGTTCTGAACGTTCAGTTGCGTAGACTTCGTTCTTTTTGAGACCACTGTGTAATACTATGTGAGGCAGTGCTACGGTAATATCAAGTAGTATATCCTGCCCTGACTGAATCCTTTTAGTCAGGTCATTAATCTTCCTTGGAAAGAACGGTACTATATAATATGAACCACGTGGGTTAATATCGTCTTTGCCTCTCATTTTTACAATGCCCCAGCAATGAGTACGTTGTGTGTCGACCATTATACCATCAGGTCTTACTACCTTTACACGTGCTAGCACTTCTTGGAATTGAGTATCTGCCATCTTAGTTCCCGGTTAGGTTATCGACCTGCCCCAGTGCTCCCATTCGTACGTCGGCATTGGTTGGGTCTTTGTCTAGTTTGTCATAGACGATTGTTGCTAAATCTTTATTCAATGAGGTTACCCCTTCTAACCCTGCTATGTACGGGCGGTTCCTGTAGTGGAGGTACGCCATTACTATTGGAGCATTACCATGGTGTAATAATGTAGAGTTAACGTATTGGGTAATTTTCATTGTTTGATATTTATCCCAGAAAGTTGCTGAACCTATAGCAAGTGCTGCTACAACTACTGGCCAGAACACTGCGCCCCCTGCAGCAGCGGCTCCGGCTTGGATACCTACTGCTCCTGTGGCTGCAGCTGTTCCTGTAGCTGCGGCTGTGGCTGCGGTTGACCCCGCAGAGGTCACTGCTCCGTAAACTCCTGCAGCACTGAAGCCGGCACCCGCTACGTTTAGGCCTGTCCACGCACCTTTCACTATTGATTGTGTCCATCTAATAAAGGATGAGGCTTGTGCATGGTAGTTCATAAGTTGGGTATCAATCATAGCTTTGTTGCTACGAAGCGTACAGTACAAATTAGGAGTTATGGTGGTAGTGAAGCCTGTGTGTGCGTCATAATTGTGTACAACTTGCTCTACCTCTATCACCCCATCCATTTGATTAACCATGTCAACAATGTGTACCACGTGCCATGGTTTAATGGTGGGGTCTCCTGTGAGTACGAGATTGCCTTGATACATAGGCTTTACTTGATTTAACAAGATGGTGTCCGCCAAACGCTGAGCTATAGGTAAAGCGTTTCTCGCATCTCCGGTTTGGTTCTCTGTTAATGCTGTAAAGGATACGTTTATATCTTCGGAAGCGTTACGCTGGAAGCTAACGTACTCTCTAATGTAATTGTTATCTATCTCATAAGATAGTACTGACGAGCGTCTATGGTCTGCGTCTTTAGGCCACTCACTTGGGCTTAATTTAATATCAGACAATGCATTTGATTCTGGGTAATACACTGTAACTTTATTGCTAATAGGCTCTGCTGTTGCAATGATTTCATTCTGCATAATGTTGGTGTGACTGGTGGCCATGTGATGTTCAACTACCGGTCTGTACGCTTGATAATTAGAATCCCCTGTTTCGTCAGCCAAGTTCTTTAGATGACTCAGACCTGGGTGCTCTGATAAACTAGGAGTGATCCCAAGGGCAGTACTGTTGGCTATAATGAGAGGAATGTCTTGACGTAACGCTGTGTACCACTGTTCTAGATAAGCCTCTTTAGTCTCAAACGCTACCTCAACTTGGTTCTCTAGAATATAACCAACTGTTGGGTGGGAGCCTTGTGTAAAGCGTCCGGGGTTGCCCCCGGCGATTATATGCATGAACATATTAAGGTTACCGATAGGTGTAGCTGCTACAAATAAGTCAAGAGGAGTATCAATGGTGGTAGCGGTTGCCCTCCCTTGCTCTACGTCCATCATAGACTCTAGGTGTGCTTTGCCAAACTCTGCCAGTTTAGGGGCATAGCCTTTCATGATTTCGAAGATCATGTTACCTTCGTATTCTAGTTCACTTGGTCTTCCAAGCAATAGATCAATAGATTCTGCTACTCCGGATCCTATTGCTCTTGGTAAAGAGAACACATCGTTCTGTACACGATTAAGATCTCGTATCCTGTGTATCTCTGCGTCTGCTAGATTACCTTTTGTGAGTTTTGCAATAAGAGTCATAGCCTCTACTTCACTTGGAAGAGGGTTACTAGGTCCCGGTAACAAACAGGTGCACTCAGGGTCATGGTGCTTGCCTTTACCTGGTATTTGAATGTATGTGTGTGGGTACGATTTATCTGTGAACAAGGCGTTGGCCGTGGTGCCCGGCTTGTACGCATTAATAGCAGCCTGTGCTGGCAAGTCCGCACGCTCTGCATCTGTGTATCCTCTATATAATGTAGCGAAGCCTTCGCTTATTTCATCATCACTTTTTAGGTGGTAGGGCGTATCGAATGCTTTGTATGTTCCTTCACGTGGTCCAAAGTATAAAGTGTTACGTACCTGGTTACCTGAGAATAAAGACATACCCTCATTATATATAAGAGGTCTTACAATGTAATCACCGTGGTGTGTAGCTAGTTCCCACAAGGCAGACCATGTACTTTGGTTGTCTATATACCAGTTTAATTTACCGCCTCCATCTACCTCTAGTTGGGAAACAAAACGCAGGAACCCGTATAATCTAGGGTTCTTATTGTTTACATATATGTTTTGATATAGATCATTACCGAAGTTGAGTAGCATAGCATGGGCGTTTGTGTTCTGCTGCCATGCATTGATAAAATCTGCAGCCGCTACCAACCCTCCGGATTGTGATGGGTTTATCCCTATCATGTCCAGGGCCCCTAAATTGAAGTCCTGTATCAGCATACCCGTCAGGTAGGCAAAGTTGGCCACTTTATACGCATCACTGAGTGTCTTGCCTGATGTAGTTTTTTCGTCTAGTTGGTTCTGCTGTAACTGCCATCTACCGAAGTGTTTTAACCCGGGAGTTTGGTCTAGTACAGTCATGACGACCTGTCCCATAGAGTCATGGGCATCTGCTGTACCTTCTAATTCTGTAGTGAATTCATGTAAAAGTTCTGCCCCAAAGCTTTGTGCTTGTATTTCAAGTACAGGACCTGGTACTACTTCTGTTATTGTCCCAAGGAAGGATACTGGCAGGTTACGGTAGTCGGGCCCGTATCCCATTCTGATCATAATCTTTGTACCGGAACGTAGTTGTATTGAGGACAGAGGGGCCGGATTATCATGGTCGTATAGAAACTCTTCTATACCTGCTGTGCTGAGTCTGCCTGTAACGTTAGAGAGCTTAAGTATAGCTGTTGAACTAGCCGCATGCTTCGATTCAACAACTGTAATAGATTGAACAGCGTCGTATGAATAGAAATCATCAAAGAGTCGTAATTGATTAGTGTCCTCTTCTATAATAAACAATCTGTACGTTGGAAATGCTTTAATAAAGTTGTCTTCCCAGTCATTGTTCTTCATTAGAGCTAGTTGCTTATCTAGCTCCACATTCAGGGTAGCTGCGTCTATGTCCAGGAACCCTAATGGCTGTATGGCAGCCTCCATGGTGCCGTTTGTGCATAAATCTGTGATCTCTAGATGTAGATCTCTTAAGACAGAGCCTAATGGTGTATTTAACGCATTCTTACTGTCTGTAGTAGCAGTTATGCTTTCTAGTGAAGCTATCGTAGTGGCCTGATTAGCAGGATTACTGGATAGATTATTGATAAGTGTGAAAAGTGCTTTGTAATCAGGTATTGCTTTGTAAAGATTGTCTGATGTATGCAGTGTTGCATTCGTCCCTGCGACAGTGATGGACACGCTGCCTACGTTTAAGCTACTTGCTAGTACAGCCTGTACAGCGTAGTATGTTTCTAGCTTATAGGCGAGTGTTATGTTGAACAACTGGCTGGTAGTAAGTGTGACATCTATCTCACCGGCTATGCCATCCCCTGATTTATTGAACGGGTGTTCGTCATCAAGAATTGTATCGATTGAGTCAAATACATTAGGGTTGAAGTAATCTACAGGAGTAGTGCCTCTAGCGAACGGGCTCTCTGTTACGATACTTTTGCCTGCCTTAAGTCCTGTAGCAAGTAATGCGTGGAATTCATCTTGAAGTCCTTTGCCAGCTTCGTCCGCTAGCCATTTCCTAAGGACATCCTTTCGGTCGTGAAGTGCAGCTGCGGCGGATGTACTGAATAACGCGCCAATTGTTCCTTGGTAGTAAAGTCGTAGTTTATTAAGGTATGTTTTAACTTGATCCAATGGCCCTGTGTAAGATCGTGAGGCTAGATACCACGCCGGGTGCAGTAGTTTATGGGAGTCAATAGGAGTGCCTCCACTTTTGTATGTTGCTACAACATCTTCTCTGAAATCAAAATCAGGGTAGTTATTACGTACACTATCTGCAACTTCTTTAAGCCATGACGTATAGTCTTCTGTATTAAAGTTGTTTAACCAAGTTCTTTGCGGCGGAGCTGTGGCAGGGTTAGCGCCGTCTCCTTCTGTAGCTGGATTTTGATATCGTGGTTGTATGTCTACCATATTTACCTACTTAAGGTTGTTTAGCAATCTTCATTTGCTTATTGAACTGCGCGTTCGTAAAGAGTGTGTGCATAAATGTTTTGCGATGCACATGTAGTGCAACTGCCGTGGCAGTGGATACCCCGGAGACTTCTGGGTCTGTTAAGTCTATGTACTTAGCGTCCGGGAGAGTAGCGCTGGTATGCTGCGCCATCCATAATACTGCAGATTGGGCGGAGAATGTCATGTAACGTTTGGCCATTATCTTAATCATATCTTTGAAGTGAGTTGCCCCTCCAGCCACTAGCACAGTAGACCAGTCTAAAAGTACGGAACGTATAGGCTCCAGTATCGCATTTAATGATTTAGTAATTTGAATGTCATTATCACTTTGACCTGGGGAAACTGCTACCAGGCTGTCGGCTATCGTGAATTGGTAATCAGTAGTTAGATACTCATGGTCAGCATACACCCAGCCTTCTGTCCCAACTACAGAGAGCCTTCCGGCATCTAGTTGCTGAGTTACTCCTCCGTCTGGTCCTCTAAGATGATCAATATCAATTTCTGCTGGAAAGAACAAAGGGGTCAACCTACGCACCACTGCTTTAGCGCTAGTGGTAAGTGATTTAATGTCCTCAGCCATGTGTAATGTCTTTGGATTATGTAATGTATCAATTGCTATTTCGTACCAACCCACAGCGCCTGTCATAGTTTTGATTTGAGTATTACGAATACTGAAATACTGTAAACCAAACGAGTTAAGTAGTGGGTCCGATATAGTTATACGATCTCGGCCTCCTCCCATCTCATTAGGATTAGATAAGGCGGCTTGTGTTAGTCTAATATCATTAATGGTGGATATCATACCTGGGTCATTTGTTTGTATAATCATACTCATACCGAACTGTCCCATACCAGTATGTTGAAACGTTGGTGTTTTGTATTGTAATATGTCTATCGGGACTAGTTTGTTTCCGTACGATATGCTAATAGACGTCAGTACAGACGCGAGCTCTGTGTTTGTAGGGCCAGGCGTCTTTTGGGAAGTTAATGCCACAGTACGTGGTGCTGTCTCAGTGCTGCCAAATAAGGCTTTGACTTTGACAGTAAGTAGATCCTCTACTGTAGCGAGAATAGGACTGTCCCTGTTTATAAGGTTCTCTAGCCAGCGTTTGTAGGTGGCAGTAGTTATATTCTCTACCTTGTCGCCTACGGCTGCTTCGAACACATCGTGTAAAGTGCTAGTGTGTTGTACTTCATCAGTCGGTATGCCTACGAAGGGGTTGTTGACAAGTTCTTCTGCAAATAGTTGGTAATCGGCTGAGGTAAAGTCTTGTGAATCCGTAGAGTCTAGTACGTCTAGTACTAGTCTATTGGCTTCTGATCTTATTAATCTGACGCCCTCCTTTAGGTTATGGGTAGCATCAATAAGACTTGCTAGCTTTTCCCAGAACAGTATTTTAATTGCAGCAGGGTCACTACTATTCTTATAGGTTTTCAGCCCTCTGGGGTCAGTGTATAGCCAGTCAAATATCCTAGTGACTCTAGATATTTCATCCTTCTGCCCTTGCACCCACTCGAGTGCGTCAACGAATGGACTATTTAGTTTAGTAATAGTGTTGTATGTGAGGGTAGTCTGTGCCGCGCCGTCTGGTATATAGGCAGGCCATTTAGCGGGCAATTGTACGTAACTCATAGGAGTTGTGTAATCAGCTAGTTGTTCTCTGTAGAAATGTATAAACTCAGGGGAATCGTGTAGATTAGCAGTCAAGGATTGAGGGAGCTGCTCTTTGGGCAGCTTAACTCGTGAGCCGTCGGCTGAAACGAATGTTTCCCCAGCAGAGCTGATGGGGTTGAAGGCCCTAGAGTGGCGTAGGACTTCATTGATTTTGTAATTAACGGTTTCCGATATCTCATCGGGAGTCTGTGGATTATAAGAATACATCATTCCGTATGGGAATACATTGAAGAAGCGTAGTGTTAAGAACACCTGCACAGCGTCAGGGTACCCTGGGACTGTATGGAAAGAAACGTTATCGATTATAACAGGGATAGGTACTTGTGCTTTATCCTCTATATCTTCGAGTTCTTGTGCAAGTATGCGGTCTACTAACATGTTGTACAGTATCCCACTTCGTACTTGTGTAAAAGGGGTACGTTTAGCCATAGCGAGTAATGGGCGTAGTTTATTGTTTACTTCATCCTGTCCATGTAGGTACAGGGTGATTGATATACTTGGTCTTTGCGTGCTAACAGGTACAATAGGGTTGCTACTGGTGCGTAGTGCTTCAAAAGCGTAGGACTGCCCGGCCGCGTTGTACCGTATAGCTGTTGGAGGAGTTATGAAACCCAAGTCGCCTATATACAGTGGAAGCCCTGGTGTACTCTTAGTCATTTCTATAGTAGGTATGTACGAGTATATACCTTCTAGCGTGCGTGTGTCATATGCCACTTCACTGGCTTGCTCACCGTGCACGTTGTTAAGAGTCGCTAGATCAACTCTGAATAGTTTGTTAATGAATTTGTACCCGAATTCAAAAGCTGAGAATAGACCTACAGTGTCGTTTAACTCTGTTAGTTCTTTTGCTAATGTTTGGTAAATGTCCAGACTTGATACACTCCAGTCAGCTTTAGATTCTGTAGCCGGATCAGACACTTTTAATGCACCTTTACTGTGCCTCTTCGTGTACCCTAATAACTGGCCATAGCCGTTATTATTAGGTGCTATTGGGTACCTTGCTGTGACCATGTATCTAAACACAGACGGCCCATATTTACCAACTGCGCCAGGACCTGCTTTGTTTGGATCTAATGGGTCTCCTAGTAGCTGTTTGATAGTCTGCAGATGTGTAGGGCCTGTTTTGTGCCCACCCGCGGGACAACGTGCTGTAATACTGCAGAGTATATCCCACAAAGCGTCGTTAGCACGTGCTGCTGTTGCTGGACTTATGTTAGATAAAGCTATTCTGCGTCCATCTATGTCGACATCTGTTGACCACTTACGTGCATCAAATTTATACAGTTGATATACTGCTTCTATTGTATGCCATATTAGCCATACAAGTCTTTGTTCATTTGTAGTTAATGCTGTGGCATTGGTTGTGCCGACTTGTATTCGATTAGCTAAATCAGCCGCTACTGTAGAGTTCAGTCCGAATCCTTTGTACCTTGGTAGGTATTTGCCCTCAGCGTCCAGACCTAGTACTCTTGTCTGGTTAGCACGGTCTATTTGATAGATTCCATAGTACTTGCCTGTGAGTGTACTTACTTTAGTAGCCCCGCTGGCTGTAGTAGAAGATTCGAATGTAGCGATACCGTCTAGTATATCTGTGTATTTTAGATTAGCCATTTTGTAATCCGGAAAGTCTTAGTATGTTAACTAGATCATGATCGTTGACGACGAACTCTGGGTCTACGCCATATTGTTCTATTAGTATAAGTCTGATGTGATCGAGTATCTGTTGGATATCGAGTTCGTAAGGGATATTCTTCAGTGCTAGGTTAATTACTATCATTGCATTATCGCACCAGCTCTGCGGAGATGGTCACTAATATTAAATTTATTGAATTTGCGTGTATGGTTGTTGTATTCATACTTTGGCGCCTCTGGTACCAGTTGCCCTCTGACAGTTCTACGTTCATTTCTAGGGTTAGCAAATGAGAGACGTGCTAGCTTATCTTGCAAGAAGGGGTTGGCTTCTTTAGTTCTAACAGTCTTGCGGTTCTTGAAAGCTCTCATCACTTCCTTACCAGATGGTATGTCACTGTATTCTCCGCCACGTCCTTCACCCTCTCCTATCATCATGGAACCTGTGTTTGGATCAAAGAACGTAAGTGCTGCAGCAACAGTACCTATACGTCCGGATAGTTTACGTACAGTTGATGAGTCTATGAAATTAAACAAACGCCCGACGTTCTCTTTAAGGGTCTCTGTCATTATTCTACCAGCCGAGCGCATACGCATAGTTGTTGTGCTACCTATGCCTCCCATCATGCCTGCTACTAAGTTTTCTGTAGTATTATTGTGCATACCTAAGGAACGCATAGAGTGAGTGAGGGTTGATCTAAAGGCTGTGGTAAAGCCGTCATTACCTGCAACTAGTGATTGTATTTCTGAAGTAGGCCCGCTAGCAGCTTGCCTATCCATGTCTCCAATAAACCTACTAGTGTGTATAGTATCAAGCATTTCAGCAATCTTGCCTTTGTTCTTCTTTTCTCCTATTGTTTCTAGGAATTGGGCTTGGTTTATTTTAGCAGTAGCTTCTAGTGTATTGGTTGCTATACCATACGCATTGGCTAATTCGTAAGCTGTCTGCCGAAGTTGTACATTCTCTACTTGGCTGTACTGTGAGGCTGGGCGGTCTCGTAACTGATGGAGTATACTCATACCCTCAAAGTCGGGGTGATCATCCATATATGCAAGGAATTTAGTAGCTTCATCAAATTGAGGAGTACCCATAGCTGTTTTGATGTTACGCATATGAGACATCAACGTGACGAGGCCTGCTACTGGGTTAGTGTTGATCTTTGTTATACCACCCTCTTGCATCATAGCTGACATGGCATTTCCTACAAGCTCGTGTCCAGTTTGATTTAATAGGTTTGGATGCACTGTATTGAGTGTGCCCATAGATTTCAGATATGCGCCACTAGTCAAGGTACGTCCGTAGATTCCTCCGAGGTTATTCTTCTCGAGTAGTGTGTCGAATGCGCCTGGAGATCCTGCTATTTCATCTTCTAATCTGTTTAGTAGTCCTAACCTTCCTCCATACGCCATGGCGATAGCACCTTTAACGTACCCACCAATTATAGGTGTAAAGGATTTCTGGGTAAGGTGCTGTACACTTGTTTGTACAGGATCGTCTATCTGGATAACATCAGAAAGTAGGCCTTCCGGGAGTGTTTCCCGTAGGCTAGCAGTCATGGTGAGATGTTTAGTAGGATCTTTATGTAGGAATAACTCTCTACCATCCTGGTTCACTGTGCCTGCAAAGTACACATCACCCGGGGCTGCTCGTCCAATTCCTTTTCTTCGCCGTTCTAGTTCTTCCCACTTAGCTAAGTACGATGAATGTGCCAAGGCCATCTTTTCAGTTGCTTCTGATACTGAGATTCCACCTGTAAGATTACGGGAAGCGCTGCCTTTAGGCCCTATCTGTCCCGTTTCTGAATCAATAAACCCGCCCATGTTTAGCAGTGCTGCAAGGTCACCGTCCTGATCACCACGCATGAACTTCATGGCAACGCGATCTACGTATACCGCTGAGTTAGATACGTAAGGAGCACCTAAGGAGTCCGCAGCTTTCCATAATTCATCCGGCTGTACGTATAGTTGGCCGATTAGTACTTGACCTTGTACTGCATCAGGAGATCTATTGCGGCCCATTCTTCGGCCAGTTTCTCCACGCAGCCATCCTGCAGCTGCCTCGTCTGATACACCTAATTGCCCTGTTTGTTTTAGCTCCTGAAGTAAGTCGACGGCTGACTGATAGGATATTGGACTTTCTCCTAGACCAAACCCTTTTGTCTGTAGTACTAGATCCCTCCCTGTTCCTCCTTGGGGTGCAAATACTTTGTTACCCTTGCTGAGGTTACTTAACCAGGTGTCTAGTTTGAAGGGGGACTTGTCTGATACGTTCAAGAAGTCGGGAAGTGCGTAGGATGTGTTAACGAAATCAGAAGTACCTATCTTGGAGTACACTTGTTCAAGAGCCGGTACAAGTGTCATTGAATTTTGGAGCTTGCCCCATGCCATTGTCGTGGTACCAGCTGCTGCTCTGAAGTTAGCTTGCTGGAACCCCGCCGTACCTATCTTGGTCCAGGTATTCATAACTCTACCGGAGACTTCCATAGCGTTACGTTTAATATCAGCTACTACCGAATCTATTCCCATGTCTATAATAGCAGCTTCGTGTATTCCGCCTTTTCCTTTTCGGTACTTACGGTATTTGGAGGTAGCGGTGTCCATTGTTAAATCAATACGCATGCTATCAAGCTTGCCGAAAGCCTGCAGTGTGCCCTGAGTGTCTTTCATTAATCCTGAGAATAGTACACGATCTCCTGAAGCGTAAGGAGCTTGTACGCCTCCTATGCTAGGAAGTACAAAATGGTCTTTGGTTACAGAAGCTTCATCTACTTGACGCAGCAGAGCTTGTAGAAGTTCTTTGTGCTTAGCGGCATCGCCACCGGTATTACTGCCTAATTTCTCAATCTGTGACTCTAATAAATCCTTAACATCAAATTCAAACTGTAGTCTACCATTTCCGTCAATAAGTTTAGCATCAATCAGTCGTTTCTTTAGACTGTCTAGTATAACAGTCTTGCCGTTGTATCCTACTGCTTTAATTGAGTCAGCACCATTAGAATCTAATGCCCGCGCTATCTGTGTCTGCCAACTTCCGCCACCATGTATATCGAAGCCTTTAGATAGCTGAGTAAGTGTGGGGGCATCATAACGTATGAATCGATTACCACCAGGTCCTCTTGGTTTTAAAAGCTTAGCTCTATGTAACCATTCCCGGTCAGCGTACCATACAGTTTCTCGTTGGTCTTTAGCGAGTTGTAAGTTGTGTAAGAAATCGTCAGATGGCTTCTTTCCAAACTTTCCTTGTAGGTAATGTGAACGTTCATTACGGCCCATGCTGTGGAAATTAGGATCGTCGAAGTCTACATGTTTTTGTAGGCTGCCTAGGATCTCAAGTTCCTCGGTGACGTCTAGTACGGATGCTGAGGTAATTCCTATCTTCTTAGGATTAGGTAGCCCTTTTATGTCCAGTGTATCCGGTATTACTCCACGCTTATTCAGGTAGAATTCGTTGAGTAATTGTGTATCTAAGAGGGTATCGCCAATAGCGTTTTCATTCCACATGTTAACATGGTTTACACCTGCTTGCCCTGACAGGAAGCCCGCCATGACGTTGAAATCTGCTGGACCTGCTCCGCCTTTTTTGGTGCGAGTAGCTAAGTCGAATGATTGTAATAATATGTTTGCAGTTGTACCAAGCAGTCTTGGTGTGATATTAGGAAATCCAGAAAGAGTCTCTGCTCTACTGAACTTGATCCAGAAATCTGCCACACTACTACTAGTTGACCTTGTACCGAGTGCTCGTAATCCCCAATGCTGAGCGCTCTTACCCATGCCATGCACTAAGCTGACTAGATCTAATGGAGCGGCTTCGTTTGGATTTCCTATGTTAGCCTGGACTCGTACCAGGTTAGCATACTCAGTAGAACCTGCTTTGCTGGTGTTAATATCACGCTCTAGTGATTGGTTCAGCTGAGTAATAGCTGCAGTCCATCGTCCGCCTGGGTCACTTAGTTTTAGACGATCGATGTTCTCTTTGAATCTTCTCTGTACGTAGTCGTAGGTCAGGCCTTCTCTGCGTAGTATCTCTTCGAGCTTTCCTAGTTTGTAGTTTTGCTTAACTGCCATCTCTGCACGGTCAGGAAGTATTGTCACAAGTATAGGACGATCGCCGTTAGGAGTAGTAATTGTTGTGTGGCTGAAGTCTATGTCCGCAGCCTTATCGCCAAGAAGGTCAGTCCATATCTTATTTGCTCGCCGCTCTTGCTCTACTATACTCAGGTTATCGTACATTACCCATTTGGTACTGATACGGTCTACTTGTTTAAGTAAGGCTGCTGCCGTTTCATTTCTACTTCCACCATATTTACCACCCTGCGCTGCTCCTACAAAAGGATCCAGTGTATATCCTCTAGTGTACTTGGGGTTTCCTAGTGTCCCCATTACCCGTCCAGATAGTCCTGTGTTACTCTGCTTTGTTACTTTTCCATCTGTTTGGGTTTTACCTCCAAGGCTGTCTAGCTCTACGTGGTGTAGCCCGATTGATATCTCGCCTGTGTTTGTATCGATAGTGATTTTAGAGGGGAACCCCGGTACTTGGTGATCGTACTCCGGGCCGAATGCATATAGCGACCCTAGTCCTGAGGTGTCGGATGTGACTAATGCTTCGCCTGCTAATACAGCGGATGGAGGGGGTGTGCCTGAGTTTTCTACAAAGCGCTGTGCTTCGTCAAACGCCCCGTGCATTCCCATCAGTTCAAGGGAGAATTTACCAGCTACAGGTTGGGATATAGCTAAGGTCTTATCAGATAGCTTCTTGTTTATTTCGTATTGTATACCTTTGTGAAACTTGAGTTTACTGAGGAACTTGGCCATGCCTTCATCTGTTCCTATTTGGGCTGCAGTATACTTAGTGTTAAAATACGTGGTGTGTTTGGATTCTTTGGCATAACTGGCAAAATAAGGAAGAAGTTGATCCTGTATAATAGAACCGGACTCTTCTGTGTACGCGAAACCTTCTGGTAGGTAGTCAATCATTGTTATTACAGAGGTATGGCCTACTCTACTCTTGATTGCATTCATCTTAGCAAATAGTTTTGGAAGGTTGAGGTTACCAGCTTCTTTATCAGCTGTCATCTCTTCCATGGCACGTAGTAGTTCTGGAGGGGCGTCGTTCCCTAGGGTATTAGCTAGTGTTTCAAACTCTAGTTCTATAGCTGCCGCTGTAGTCTGTAGTTGTCCGTACCCTACAGCAGTAGTGAGTTTCTTACCCTTATAGGTGTTGCTGCCTGCCATAGGATTTAGAACCCTACCCGCTGCGAATTGATACTTTTCACGACCAAAGTTATTGAGTGCACCAAGTGGTAGCACTTTCTCTAGGTGAAGTAATGTTCCTTTTAGACGAGAGGCTTGTGTCTTAGAAGTAGATGTTAATGATACGCTGAGTGCGCCACTAGCGGTCTGCGGTGCGTATGGGTCAAAGCGGTCCCTGTTTGATTGTATAAAGTTAGGCCCTGACGTCCAGGAAGCACTGCTTCTTTGGTACAAGGTCTCTGCTCTTGTTGCAACTGTATTTATACCAGCCAGTTCTTTAGCGCTAAGGTTCCCTACTTGCTTTTGCATACCAGTAAGGATGTAACGCAGCATAGTTACATCAAACTGCGCAGCGTGGCCATGTATCGGTCCAGTTTTTCCAACTAGGTTGTCATCACGTATAGTCTTTAGTATGTATTTGACACTCTCAAGCTGTTTAGGTGTAGGGCCTTTCTTACCAAACACTCTGTTGATAATTGTCTTATCTTTCCAGGCTGTTTCTGATGTAGCCATCCCTACTGTCTTCTCAAGCTCTAGTGTGCTCATTCCATAATAGAATGTGAACATACTTTGGGCGCCCTCTGAGACTGGTTGTTTTGGGTTCAGTACACGAAAGATTGACATGGCGTTAGCGTGTCTGTACGAGTCGCTCAGTACATCAGCCACCGCGTGTCTATTATTTATTCCTGCGAATAGTCTGTCGTATAATGGACCGAACTCTTTTCTTAATTCACGTTCTCCAATACCATTGGCACTCAGCTGCTGTAAGGTATTACGTAAGATTGGTACATCAAATGCAGGGCCTTCCTGTGTGAAGAAGAATGATTGGCGAGAACGTCCATCCCTGTGTAAGTATTCCTCTTCCCATTTGCCCATAAGGGCTATAGCTCTGCGTGCTACTTTACCTGTTGAACCATTTAAACGAGCTTTACGTTTCCATTCAACTACTTCGCTTGCACTTGTACCGTGAGTACGTAGCCACATTTCCATATTGTGCCTAGCCTGGCTGCCTGTTGGTACAGCGTTCAGACTACCTGGTTCTGGTGCTGCTAATAGTCTATCGGCGGCAGTGTCCATGTACAGAAGACCGTGCTCGTACGTCTCCGTAGCTAAGGAACGTGTTACTTCTTGGGGGGTAGCAGTACGCCTGCTAAGGCCTGAGCCGTACTCTGTATCGTAAAGAATAGCATCCCCGCCTGTACGGAGTAGGTCTATTCCTTTAGATCCTTCAATTACACGTCGGAAGTTATCCTTACTCTGTCTGTTTAAATAGAAATCATGTTCATCAAATTGAACCATTGTTCTATTCATTACATCTTTAGCTGTATAGGTACGTGGTACAGTATAAGCCGTTGATTTAGAGGAGGCTCTACTTACTACTCTGCGGATCTCTTCTTCACTCATTCTGTTATCACGGATATCATTTAGGAGTTTGCCAAACATCTTAGCGTTATCCATGAGGGCCATGTCCCCTGCGTCCTTCAAGTTGCGTGCATTGGAACCGTACAGTCCTGCGTGATTTAGAATAGTTACATCAGGTATAGCTCCTGGGCCACGTGATATGTACCCTTGTGTAGTGACAGGTACCATCCAGGAAATAGGCTGCAAGTGCATGGACTTGTTCTTACCATTACTGCTGATTGTGAACTCAAGCGCTTGCTGAGTAAGGCCTCCGTTATCATATGTGATTCCTGCAATCTCAAGCTGCATGTTTCGCATCTTCGAATTCTGGGCACGGATGGTCTTCTCAATGGCGTCTATGGCTTCCATCTCTGGACCAGTAGCGCCGGCTGAGCTTGCTTTAACCTCCTGCAGAATAGCACGGTATCTGTTTAATTGGTCACCGATTTTAGCACTGCGGTATACAGGATCATTGAGCTGCGTGTACAGTTCGGGATGTCCGATACGTCCGTATAAAGTTTTAGATGCTAGGTCTCTTACCCTAGCAGCTGAGCTGCCTTCCGTTCCTACACGGAGCCATGTTTCTATATTAGCTGAGGATTGTAATGATATACTTTTTGTCTTTTCAAGACGTACCTGGATATCTGCGCTGAAGCTAGTTACTCTTTGCTCAGTAGGGCTTACACTTTTCTGAAGGTTTTTATATGTATCACGCATCACTCGTTGTGCGCGTTGGTCTCCCAATAGTGCGGCTTTATGTACATTGTCCAGCTCGCCGGCAAGTTCACCGAGGTGCTCTTCGACTGCAGCTTCGGAGTAATTACCGAGTCTGATTTGATTGGTAGGGCCATAGCCATACCCACGTTGGTGTGCTTGTACAAAAGCAAGGGCAGCAGCAGGTCGTATACTTCCCACTGTGCCATACTGTGCCTGGGATCCAGGAAAATGCTTGTCCATCTTATTAAGGAAGGCGGTACCTGGGGCCGCTTGGTCAGGTCTTCGGAAGGGAGCAATAGGGTGATTAGCGCTGGAAAATCCATTGGCCATCATATCATAGAGGTTGTTAATTTCTATGGAAGAAGATACCCCTTCTCCTGAGATGATAGTGGTCCCGTACCCTTTACGTGAAGGGTTGTTACTAATTGCTTGGCTTATAGCACGCCATTTACTTTTGGTACCATCTGCTATTTCTGCGTTAGATACACCAAGCCGTTGCCGCTGCTCGTGTACCAGCTGTTGCTTAGTACTTTCTATAGCTTTCTGCGCAGCCTTGACCATAGAGGTGTCGGCTGTACGAACGTATGGCGCGTCAGCGGATTGTTCTAGGAAGGAATTTAATACACTATTTACTGACTCAGTAGTGTTCTTATTGAGGTAGGTGGAGAATTGGCTTAGGGCATCAACAACCGTTGGTGCTGCTTTCACAATACCGAGTAGCGTTGGTAGGCTTAGTAATGCCGATAACGCGGTGTCTTGGGCATCTTTGGTTTTATCTGCCATTACTCTTCTTTGATATCTCTCGTGCTGAATCTCTTTGGATCTCTACGTGGAAACGTACAACAGTGTCCCCTCTATTAGATGGTGTGGCCGTCACGTCAAGTTTGAAATCAATTCCTGACATCATGAGTTGTTGTGATATGACTGCTTGCAGCTCGCCTGGGTCTAGCTCTTTGAGTGCACCGTATGTAGACGCACCGTTGATATCAATGGACCGCGGGACTACTAGTGAGCGCTCAGCTTCTTTAACCTGGTCTCTCCATCCTAGTCCATAATCATGAGAATCCTCCCCTGCAGCATCCAGGGTTTTCATCTCGAATAAGCCTTGGTTGGCCAGTGGATGCATAACACTGTCAGACGCATCAGGTCTATTAAACTTTTTAAAGTAGTCTTCGGAGTCGAATGCCAGGGCCTCTGTTCGCAGCTCCGGGTCATTCCAGGCCTTAGCTAAGACACGTGCCATCGATACATCTACTTTCTCTAAGATACGTTGCCTATCGTTAGGGTCAGTAGTGTTAAGAAATGCTTTGTAGAAAGGTCTATCCCAGTAGGGGACTGATCCAAAGGATTGCCCTAGATTAAATGTGGTGTCAAACCCTAGGTCTTCCTGTACATCTGTTCCGTTCCAAGGACTGTGGTGCCCCTGATTAGGGTTGCCCTGGATAGCCGCGGCTTGGAAAGCATAGCTAGCGTTATCGCTCAGGGTCTCTGGATCTGACTCGTAAATATTATAACCTACAGCCGTACGGGACATCTGATTTAAGTAACGAGGATCCTGTGTTGCCGCGTACATGCGGGACGCTTTATCGTACTTAAGTACGTCGAAGTACTCTGCGTACTTATCCATGGTTTGGAAGTTATCTGACCTATATGAAGTTCCTGATACTTTTCTGTACAAGCCATGGGCTGCTCCATAGGTAGCTCCTGCTACTGTTCCTACTGCCGCACCGAATGGTCCTCCAAGTACCGCACCTGCTGTACCGTAAGACATGGCTCCCTGTATAGGACCTTCAGCTGCCGCAAGGTTACGTAGCCATGGTTTTACCAGTCCTTCTATTGGTGCTCCCCAGGATTGAAAAGACTTACCTGAAATTACTTCGTTTTCATAAGTCTCTTCGGGAGTGTATACACCAAAGAGCTTAGTGTGTAGGTAAGATCTGTAGCTTGTTAAGTGTTCCCAGGCGGCACCGGCTACACGTTCCGGCATACTATACGCTGCAGCTTCTTTGATATGGTGGTTCATATTGTATGATTTGTAATCACCATCAGGTGCTATCCAGCCTATACCTTTGAATCGCTTGTCGTACATCTCGTATTTACTGATGATACCAACAGCTTTGCTCTTTAGCATCTTTATACGGTCGAGCTGTTCATCGGATAATAAACCTGCCTCTGCTTGTTCCCCTACTAGCTGAGTGGTCTCTCTAAATTCTTTCCCAAATGGTGCTGCTGAGAGTAACACTTCGAATCGATCTGTGTAACTGTAACCAGCGGAGTTAGTCCCATAACCTTCTTTGGACATGCTGTCCGCCATGGTACGCGCTTGGTCCAGGTTGGACACAGTCTCTTGCCACATCTTCTCGCTGTAATATGTGTCATACGTTTTAACCTGGGTAGGATCTTCCCGGTTAACGTACATCATGCGGCCTTTGTTAACGCCCATCATATGCATGTAGGCATTAAGCTGTACCGAGTTCTTATACTTAGGCTTAGTAAGGCGTTGGAACCCCAAAGGATTAATTGTCTTTACTTCAAGAGGCACTTCTTGGCCACTAAAGTCCTTAGGCAGCACAACATCAACATAAGATGATATGCGGTGTTCTGGATCAGTAACTAGTGCTTCAGTTTTAACACGTGAGTTCTGTGCTTTGAGTGCGTGCTGGACCATACGGTGAATAGCTGTTCCGCCTTCAAGGATCTCGAGGGTCTCGTCGTCATCAATAGATGTTAAGCCTACCATACTTAGGGCCTGGTCGTATGGATTGTAACCTAGGCGCGAACCTCCAGTTGGGTAATCAACTGTGATGTCGTGACCTGCTTCATAGCCTGCACCGGGAAGGATGTATTCTCCGAATGGCTTCTTCGTGTTGTGAGTACAAGCGTGTAGTACACAGAAGCTATCATCAGTGTCTACTGAGAATCCATACACTGTGCCGGTATAATCGTCCCTACGGACCCATTCAATGGACATCCATAAGGTTTTATTGTTGAGAGCTGTCCTTGGTCGTACTCTGTCCTCGTCCTCTAGTGAATAATTGATTGGGATATTTGTGAGCATGTAGTGTATCACTGATGCCGAGCTTCCTCTCACGTGTAATGAATTAAGCGTGAGCTCAGTCAATAGCTTGTCTTGGGCAAAGATACTCCAGGCCTGGTACGCCATGGAACGTGTTGGGAATGTAAACTGTAGTTCTCCATCCTCGGATGGTATCATAAAATGTTTTGCGAACTGTAGGAAGACGTATGTTCCTACTTTGTAGAAGCTATCCGGGATCCCGTACTTAAGCAGCTGCTTGAATACTGATACTACACTCAGTCTGTCAATGGTGAAGGACTTCGTAATGTAACAGTTAAGGTGCTCTTTGAATATGAACTTAAGTTCATCTAGTGCGACAGGACAGTCTCTTAGTAAGATAGTGTCATCAAATAATATACCATACTTCACTAGTATACCAAGGGCTAAGGCTACTCCACCTGTTAGCATGATTGCGCCACTCTTGCCCTCTGCTGGTACGATGTAAGGCTGCACTGTGGTCAGGTCGCGTAATGGGTATACAATGCTGTCTTCCTTCTTCAGGAGCTTAGCCTGTTGGTATCTGTTGCCTGAGTTAATTAGGAATGGGTGGTCACCCGTAACTTGAATTGTAGCATCCGATTCCTTCAGCTTGATGGTGTACACTTTTTCACTGATCTTACGTGGTATTACTTCTGCTACTGGTGTGTACCTACCTGATGACGTGCGTATAAGATCGCCTACTTGTACTTCATCTGCGCGTTTGATACCACTAATGATCTCAACCTCTGATTTAGATGTCAGACAGTAGGGGTCACCAGTACGGTACTCTTCTGGCATCCAGCCAGGCATCAAGTTATTAATAGGGTTGACTTTATCAAATGAGGTACGTGGACGCGGGTACAGTCTACGTAACCCCTCATTAGTTAGTAGTAAATCACCAAGGTTACGGTCCCACAGAGAGCGTGTGGTTGAATCGATAGAGCTTGAGCTTTCCAGGTATGCTTCATCTGAGAAAGGCTCATTACCTCCCCACATAGCTGTTGATGTCAGGAACCCTGATAATCCTGCAGGCTCGATAAATCCACGGTACACTTGTTCGCCTGCCGCCGCACGTAGAGACGAAGATCTGTTTACGTACTCGTCACTAATAAGCCCTAGGCCAGGTAGTACCTGTGTTCCCATATCAAACTCACCAAATACACCAGTGTATTCTCCAAACCCCGCTAGCATGCCACTCTCGTGGGCACCAGTTCCTGCACCTGATACACCGCTTGCCATGTTTCTACGAGCTTCATCTAGATGCATAAGTTTGTTACTGCCAAGAGGGTGAAGGGCGTTGTACATCTTTCCTATGGCAGTACCAATGGTTGGTCCAATCAAAGGCATTTCGCTGAATGGAACATCCGGTTCTACGTACGGGCGATCGTAATAATGTTTACGTGTTAGGTACTGGGGATCTATGAGATCACCGAGGGAGAAGTCAATGAATGCTCTGTCTTTGAATATGAACTTCTCTAGTCTAGACCCGTATTGAACCGCAGTGGTATCGGCACTTGATTTCATACGTGCGTACCAGTTAGGTACCAGCGAGTCTACACGACCGCCTTCGATTGGTGTTGTACCCAAGGTCCAGCCTGCTCCCTTACGCCAAGCTGTTAAGTCACGGCCGGTGTATAAGTCCTGAAGCTCTTCGTGTGATTTAGTGAGATCTGCTACAAAAGGGGCGGCCATGGGTATGGCTGCTAAAAATGATAGCGGCCCTTCAGATAACTGTGGTTGTACATAAGAGTTTAACACAGCGCCTACTGCTGCCCCAGGCACACCGTATGCCATGAAGCCCATTGCGGCACCTGGTAGTATCTTGGAAGATTTAGGCATTAGGCCTTCCATGTATTTAGCCGCGGCTGTTACACCAATGGCGTCATACACTTTACCAGCTCCCATGCGTAAACGTACAGCGTGGTCTGCGCCTGCAGTTGATATGCCCTCATCGAACATTGTGCCTGCGAAGATGGGGGTGACGTCTGTGAATGTGTCCACTGCGTCGTACATGGTTTCGATACCTGCGAATAATAATGCTCGCTTTGCGAACAGTGCCCCAACGGATTGATGCTCTTTATTACCTAGCTTAGGCCAGAAGCTTTGGTACTTACCTCTATCCCACCCTAGCCCCATAAGGTCCATGGTGGATCCAAAGGTATCATATGCCCAACGTCCCATGAATTTAGTGGCGCCCATGCCTACAGGGCTTTTGCCTCCTACTAACACATAGGGTGTTTTATCTGTGAGCGTATTGATGGTTTGCATCTGCTCGGAACGTGCATCTGATGGTTTACCAAACCTCTTAAAGAAAGGAGTCTGTTTCAGGTACTGATCGTTAGCGGTGCTGTGCTGTAGTTGTTGTAGCGCTGCTATTCCGTTAGTAGTATCATCGTTAAATACTAACTCGCCATTGACGTTATTCTTAAAGCTTTTAATTGCATCTGCATGTTTGTTTCTAAATAAACGTGACTCTACTGCTAGCTTTGCTCCTGCCAGATCTCTGTCACTGAATCTTCCTGTCTTATTTACAGCAGCTTGTACAGCTCTGGCGACAGGGTCGTCATTCATGTGGGACTTAAGGCTTACCGCTTTAGAATTAACATCTCCAATGAATCTCAATAACTTTAGGTGTGGGGTGTCTTGCCCGTGAGACTTAATTAGAAATGAATCAGGCTTTCCTATGATCTGATTCTCAATGTACGACCGTAGGTCGTGTTCATTAGCTATCTTTTTATAAGTATTATCTGATTGATTAAGTAGCCGAGTAGCTACACGCTTAGCCTCAACAGGGTCATGCATAAGTTTATAGACAAACTGGTCTGTGGTTAACCCAGGCTCGCTAAGAGGAGTACCTCCTATACCAGCTGCATCATTGTAATTGTGCAGATTCCCTGCGTTGTCTACTAATAGTTCTTTATATACTGCCTTGTCTTGTAGGAGTACTTTACGGTATGCTTCGTTCTCAACGCTACGAAGATTACTTAGAGAGGCGTTTGCCTCTGCTAATAATTCTGCCCTCTCTGTAGGACTCTTTGTTTTCCATAACGCTTTATCACCAGTCAACTTCCCTATACGGGAGCGTTGTGGGTTCAATATATAGTTAGGCTTGGTAGGGTCTCTTCTATTTATGAAGTTAGCTGCCATCTCAAAGAGACTAGGCTGATTACCTGTGTGGTGGCCAAGTCCTGTCTTGTCGAAGATGTAGTTACGAACTCCAGCTAGCGGCCCTCTAAACTCATTGAACTTTTGCTTAGGTATATAGGATGCGTCCTCGTATACCAGGCGGCCTGACTTTTCGGAGAGTAAGGAACTCATTGGGCGTAAGTCACGGGCTAAAGCATGCATGCCTCCCTTGCCTTCATCTCGTCCGTATAATGTGTAAGTTCGCTTACCCGGATCACGTAGTATTAATCCACTACTTCCTTTTGCTCCATCTTTAGGAGTAAAATTGAATGCGTTGTGCAGCGAGCCGGTTTCTCCCGTAACCTCTCCCATCCATTGGGAGCTAGAACGTCCTGCCGATGTTATATTGGCCGACCCCCCAAACATGATAGGCACGGTGTCGTCTACGTTGATCATAGTAGGAAGCTCTGCGCCAATAGCTGATCGTACAGGATACAGTGTAGAGATGGCTGAGCCCAGTGACCCACTCCTGCCTAGCTTTTGGAACGCATTATCTATTACACCACCTGGTGTCCACTTACGTAAGTCAAATACTTTGTCTGCTGATTTTGAATAGTATACATGCTGATTTGCAAGGAGGGAGTTCAGCTTAGTAGTATCGGTCTCGTGCTTACCAGCTCCAATAAGATCTACTAAATCTTGTTCTTTTATAGATTCATCTAGTTCGGATACTTTACCTGAGAATTGTCTCAGTTGTTTACGTACCTTGCCTTGTGTGATTTCATCGAAGTCGCCAAACTTAGCCCTGCGTACACCGAGTGCGCGCATAATAAAACGTTCTGTGCCTGAAGAGTAGTCACTGCGTCCTGGTTGTGCAAAATGTGTTCTAGTGAAATCTTTTATGAAGCCTTCTGACTCGTCCTTCTTACGTAAGGCAGAGCCCATATTGTCTGCTATCTGTTCTCTAGAAGTAGTAAGGGAGTCTATCTGCTGTTCGAACAGGCCACTCTGCTCCATGCGGCTTTTACTGTCAAGTGCATTCTTACGTGCATCTGTTACAGAGGTTAACTGTTCACGGTATACGCTCTGCCAACCCTCTCGAGTACCAGGACCTGTTATCTTGAGTCTCGATATATTGGTATTGTCTATCCGTGCGCGGGCGTCTACTCTATTCTGCCAGGAGCCTTTAGCTGCACGCATATGATCAGACGCAGCCTCTAGGCCACCTCTGAATTTGTTACCACTCTTATTATACCATTCTGTTACTTTAGAAACTTTGTTAAGTGCGTCAGGGAACCATCCTTCTCCGCTGGATGTCCTAGCCTTGGCTAGTAGGCCGGCCTTAGCCATACCTACTCCCATCATTGCGCCACGTCCTGCTACGTCAAACCCTACATATTCTGGAATATACTTTGCGAAGTCCATCGCTCTGCCTGGTACGTTGTACCATGAGATATGATCCTTCTGCTCACCAAACTTTCTGTCCATTGCGTACATGGCAGGGAGTGCCATGGCTGTTTCTTTGAAGTAAGCTGCCCCTATACCTTTAGCTATATCCGCGGAGTCTGCTCGTCCTGAGAATCGTACGCGTCCTCCTGCTAGAGATGGCTTTAGTAAACTCCACCTATCTGCCTGTGTCATAGCCTTCCGGCTACCGGTTACATATTGTTGATAAGCTTGTCCTGATGTAGCTTTATGTACAGTGGAAAACATTCTATGGAATGAGCCACCCTTTGCTTCAGTAAGGTGTGCTAGAAATTCTGTAGTCGTGCCACCGCTTGTACGCTTAGCGGCTTCTCTGGCGGAAGCTAGTCCTGTCCCGAGTACACTACGCCAGGCTGACCCGGAGCCTCTTGACGTTGCTCCAATTGTTCGTACAGCCAGTCTTCCTACTGCTGGTATACCTTTGGTTACTGCTGTAAATGCAAGGGCAAAGCCAGCCATGGCTTTTGCAGCCGAGGCCAGTCCTCCGGCCATGGCGGCTGAATTTTGAGGAGTGTCGCCTAAAAGGCGGAGCGCTTCATCCCTGGAGGTGTAACCCTGTGGGTCCATTAGATACCGGCCTGCTTCTTCGCATCTTTAATTTGATCACGCAGGGCGTTGGTAGTATCGTTAATTGTTTCTGCGTCTACACCAAACCCTTCAGCCATCTTATGGTTCACTGGCTGTTGTTTGGCTTGCTGTACAAATAGACTTGTTAGGATGGGTTGCTTAGTTACTTCTTCTATTGCCGCGGCATAACGAAGCAGTAGGTCAGGTGTCATATCCATAAGTGCGTGTAGGGGTAACGCTGGGAAAACTTGGGAGATGTTCAATGCTAATACAAAGAGTGTTGATTGTTGAATAGATGATTGCGCCCAGGCTTTGGCTTCTTCGGCTTTAGTCTTAAGGACATCTTCTGTGTATACAGATGCATCTAGAATAGCGTTGGCAATAGTCATAGGACTACCTGTCAGGCGGAAGCCTGCGAGTGTATCCTCTGGAGGGGGATCTAGCAGCGCTGTCTTGATGATCATCTCTTCCTTAGACGCTGCAGGTAGCTTCTCTTCTAGCTCAGCTAATGCTTGGAATTCGTTTACAGATAGCCCTCTGTAATAACATACAGAATCCTCCACTTGGAGGACTGATATATTACCGTAAAGTTGTTTCCATAGTAGGATCTGATTTGGTGTTGCCATGGTAGCCTATATAAAAAGAGGCGAGAAGCCGGATATCGGTCTCGCCTCTAACAGTTTAGATATCAAACTCGGTGGGGGTTAGAGCGTGATAGGCTCCATACGGTTTCCAAAGCCAGAAGCTAGCAGGATGTTCTCTGACATAGTCTGGATAATTCCACCGGACCCTTCGGTATCGATAGTATCAATATCCGGGAAAAGCAGGAAGCGACGTACAATCTGTTCTTGGGCGTCAGGTTGGTTGAATACGTTTTCTTTCAACAGTTCCTGATGGTCCGTACGTGTGATACGACGATATACAAAGGCGTCGTCTGCTACTCCGCAGAGGTCTACCTTGCCGTATTCCTCTTTCCATTTATCAATTTGTTCGGTACTTGGTACCTTTGCTTTGATTTCAGGAGCTACTTCTACTGTCTCTTCTGTAACTTCTGTCTTCTCTCCATCCACTGCTGCTACAGGCTTTGTTGCCTCAGGGGTGGTTTCTGCTTTTTCTTCTTTCTTGTCAGGCATTTAACTGCTCCTTAATTTCATGTTCATAAAGTGTTATGTCAGTGGGGAATATTGGTCCCATCCTTTGGAGTCCTAAAAAGGTCTAGTCCGGTGTATACTGTCTCTTCTTTGACTCTAAATATAGCAAGGAAAGCTTCCATTTCATCTGAGTTCCATTCCTCTGAATGTATCATATTTAATGTAAAGGTACCGTCGGTGACTGCTGCTCTGTAGTACGTTATAGCTTTTGTACGACTATCTTTTACGCCTACGAACCAGCTAGTTGGATTTCCTGTGAATGAATACTCTCTCATTATTCTTTCTCGTAATGCTATCTTCCAGCTGTGGGAGTTTAGCCTTCCTAATCTATCAGGGAGAGGCACGCCTAACCCCCTCAGCTCTTGCCATAGAGATTTTAGACTAAATGTGTCTTCAAAGAATTCCCGGGTGTTGTACCTAGCTTCTGATGTTAACGCCCCTAAGTAGTTCATCATACGCTTGGCCGGGTTAGGGGCATGAGCACTCACTACACTGTCGCTGAATGTTTGATCATCTGATTCAATTACTGGTGTGTCCATGAAGGACATATCTGCGATAGCTAAGTTACGTAATAGAGTTTCTTGTTCAGAAGCAGTTAAAGGGGCTGCGGACGTGGAGGCCTGTATCGCTTGTCCTACAGATGCGTTTGGAATAGCTACACCACTAGTGGCTATTTTTAATTGTATAGCTAAGTTTGCATCGGAGATGGCACTTATGGCATCCTCTGTTATTTGTCCTAGGTAAACTACCGCCTCCTTAGCTCCCTTGAATAGACCCATCAGATCATCCCAGGCTGTACTAAAGTCAGGCAGGTTAGGTGGTAAATCGGGCGGTGTATATATAAGGTTACTGGCTATAAACTGCACCTGGTACTGCAGAGGTTGGCCGTCAGGGGAGGTTACCATCTGTACAGCTTGAAAATGTACATTCTGTATTTCAAATGTTGTAGTGTCTGCGTAGTCGAGTGTGGGGTCAGAGGTGGCTACAAGTACCGTGAGTGTGCGTTCTAGTCCGTCTAATGGGTCTATCGTGTGCTCACCTGTCTCGGTGGTGAAAACGATGCCACGGCCCTCTGGTGTAGACAGGTCGGTGCGGTAATTTAATAGTATAGAGCCGTCAGTTATAGAGTTACCCGGTACGTATGCTATAGGGTCGCGTGTTTTATAATCAAACAGTGGGGATGCCGGCGTAGTGTGCGTCCAGCTTACACTGGCAATATCCAATACAACTTTAGTTCCTACGTTCTCCCCTTCAATCTCCGTTAAGAGTACAGTAGTTGTATTACCTGAGTAGTATACCTGATTCATTATCCTGTTACCCATGCTGTTAACAAGTTGGCCTGCGTCTCTGAGAGTTTATGATTAGCGAAGGTGTACCATGGCGTAGCTGTGTTTGGTCCAGCAAACGCTTCTATGAAATACCAGTCAGATGTGTTCGTGTCTAGATCAGCGTGCTGCCATAAATATAGCGAATTATGTGCCCATCTATTTAGTATCTGCATACCATCCATGTACCTGAGTTGGTCTTCAAGTTCGAAGGTATCATCTCCCATTAATGTTATGGTGTTCAGTTTCAGCTGTTCTTTACCTGGAAGTGCGGACCATGCTTCTATACCTGGTGCTATGAAAGGGCTAGCTACAGGGAACTTGGCGTTGATCCAGGTGTTCCATGTAGGTTCTCCTGCCCACAGTTCCCATAAGAATACATGTTTATGTATTATATCTTTTGGATCTAGTTGCTGGTTGTGTACTTCCACCCTGTCTGCGTCACGGATTCCTATAAAGGACACAGTCTGTAGGCTAACCTGCCCATCTGGGGAGATAGACTGATGGATACCTTGGATGTTGACTGCTTTAATTATTAGTAAAGGAAGAGTATTGTTTTCTGGCTGTACAGTGAGAGTGCCGTTACCTTGGTTTGGATAATTCATTACCCAATCAGGTAGCAGACCCATTGGTACAGCAAGCGTTCCCTGTATCAGGCGAGTACCTGGGGAGAACTGAGATGGTAAACGATCGGTGTGGCCGTAGATAGGCTGATCAGCTCCGAGTTCGCTTACGTTAAAATAGATAGTTTCTATGATGTTTGGAAGGGATTGGTACGGGGTGTTAAGTGCTACTGTAAGATTGTCTCCGCAGTAGTATAATGGGATAAAGGAGGCCGGCATTATGCGCCTCAGTGATTAGATACAGGTTGGCGTGCATCCACGGATCTAATCTCAGATAGATCTAGTGCTAGGTATTGTACTACCGTTTCTGTATAACCTTCATCAACACCCAGTGTGGTGCCATTGTCGACAAACGTAACTCCGTAGAGTTCGAATACTAGTGGCCGGGCTCCGGTTTCCTGGATTACCATACCGACTACATTGAAAGGTGGAAGTTCATCCAGCTTTGTAGCCTTGTTGTACACACTGTTGTTGGCGAGGTTTCTTTGGAGTGCTTCAAGAATACCTTCAGTAGAAGGATTAATAAACACCATACTCCCTGCAGTTGTACGTGGACCATAAGTGTATCCACGCGGACCAGATTTACCGAGTGCACGCACGGGGAGTTTTTCCCTATGCGTGCTTATTGAGAGAGTAGAGAGATTCGGTAATCTATAGTCGGCAGCTTCATCGTCTGCGCTAGTTGAACCAGAGTATTGGTTTGCGCCTATCTGCGATGGGAAAACGAACATGGTATGAACCTGCACACCTGAGTATGCCATCATTTCACGATCGTTTGCATCGTAGCTAAAAGCAGCCATAATTAACCTCTAGTTTAAAGAGCTTTCCACCACTCTACGTGTTGGGCAACAAATGTAAGCTGTGATTCTTGTGTTGCATCATCCACTGACACACCTGTGCCCTCGCTAATGAGGATTACGCCGCGAATAACCATAGTGGCAGCTTTGCCATATGAGTTACGAGCAACTAGGTAGATATCGAATGGAGGAAGTTCATCCGCATAGATTGCGGGACCGTTAGCTGTGTAAGCGTTTAGCTCGGCTCCGTCATCTAAGATACGAACGCGATCAGCGTCATTAACCAGACCATTTTGGTCCTTCTTGTACACGCTGGATTCTTTAAGCACATCAGCTAAGGCATGCTTATCGAAGGTAGAGAGGATAATTGATCCTGCGATACCGCGTTTTCCTCGTGAGAAGCTGACAGCATTTTCATTTCCCATTACGAAGACCGGCCGTGTTTCACGGTTAACAGAAACAGATAGTCCCTGTAGGTTTCCGATCTCGATGCTATTGAAAGATGCTTTGATGTCAGAGCCAGAGAAAGTTGAGAAGGTCTGAATAGCCTCAGTAGTGGATTGAGTAATGTCAAAACTAGGCATTTTTGGTACTTCCTATCTTGGGTAAGGGGGCCCTTGTGTAAGAGCCCCGTCACCAAATGGAACGCTCAGAGGCGGGGGTGTCTAATAACAGTCATAAGATGTTATGTCTGTCTTAGACTATGTCAGCTTCTGAGTTACGAAGCGTTGTGGTCATTGTGAAGCCACGGACTTCACCAGCAGGTACTGGTTGGAGCTGCAGATCGATTTCCTTCATTGCTTTCGCATTGGAGTCAACGTTAATCTGTAGATCGTAAGCAGTAAGCTCATCTGGTTTCATTTCATCATATGCACTACGGAGAGCCTGGTATAGTGACTGGATGCGAAGTAGACTTGGGGATTTACCCATGTAGTCTTTTCCAACAACCTCTGCAATGCCAAGCATCTTTTCTACCATCCAGAATGTAGATAGGAGAGTGTAGTCTGACTCTTCACCCGCGAGAGTGATAGCATCTGATAAACGGATGCCTCGAGCTTCTACGATACCAACGTTAACACGTGCTGTGCTGAGCAAGTCAACTTGGCTTTCACCAGCCGCGTTACGCTCTGTGTAGCGCCAGACGAGTTTGCTAACGTTAGGTAACTTCATTGTGTACAATGCGGAATCGGAGTTCATAGTAGACGCTAGGCCTGCCATTGCTGCACCTGTCCCGGAATTGTAAGCAACGCTGTCACTTGTGAACTGAGCTTCCATATCCACTAGGAATAAGTGAAGGTCAGAGATCGCGGCTAGTTTGTTAGCTGCACGTAGGGGATCCAGTGCGTTAACAACGGCCATCTTCTCGAAACGAGCTGAGACATCGGCACGTGTTACAGCTTTGTTAGGGCCTGTACCTACTAGAGGCATTGGTTCTAAGAAAGCAAGTGCGTGTCCGCCGTACTGGTCGTTGAAGTAATCAGACAGGATGTCGGCATAGCCGGCATTCTGGATAACTTGCGCACCAGTGCTAGGATCGTATGTAGTTTCAGGAGCGTCAATATAGAACTTAGGGATACTGATTGCTGAGTATTCCAGGTTCTCTACTGCGTATAGCCCTTGGAGAACTTCACGTTTGAAGATAGTTGGGTTATCTACGACTCCATATCCACTTGCACCGCCAGTTAACAGAGACTGCGCTAAGGCAGTTGCTGGGTTAGCTGGGATGTAGTCGACATCAAACCCGACGATGATGTTTCCGCTCATTGCGCCATCGTTCATCCCTGGAGCTGGTCCATTAAGCTGGATGTAACGTTCATCTTGAGAGAAGACTGCATCTTCAAGGGAGTAATCGATTTTTGCCAGGTGACGTACAAAGCGGCGACGTGAGGATGCTGCGCCAAACTTGACCGTGTTTCCGAAGAAGCGATAGTTTGTTGAAGCAGACCCAAGAGTGTTGCCTGAAGCGACTTCGTCCATCAGACCAGTAGCTGTGATGCCGGTACCTACGGCAGTGGCTCCTGCTACTATTGCTACTTCTGCGGGAGCATCAGCAATAACTAGTGCATTTACTATTCCAAGACCATTCTTAGCTTTTGAACCATCAAGTTCGACGGTAGCTAGCTTAGTGGTATTATCCCATACTGTGAAGAGGATTGCTCCTGCATCAGCTGAGTGGAAGAAATAGTCTGTGCCTGCGTAAGACACTGTGATTACGAGGTTCTCTGTGATTCCGAAGGCATCCAGGTTAGCAGCTGCAGGAAGTAATTCCGCCGCAACCATCTCGTCTGCTGTGTATCCCATTGCAATCTCTAAAGCATACGCGTACGTGTCAGTAGTGGCAGCTTTTAGGAATCCGTCTCCAATCACACCTAACCCAAAGGGAGAAGTGATTGTAGCTGTAATACTATCAGTAGCATTAGTAGCAGCAGTGATGGTAAACGCCTCCGCATCAATCATCTCGAAGGCAGAGCCCTTTACAGTCGGAGTACCGCCTGCGTTAGGAATCTTAGCCCACTCCGCTAAGTCTACATCAACTGACTTAACTTCTGAGACATTCAATAGAGTATCGTAACCGGTGTTAGCGGTCTTGTGTACGATCCCTGTTGGGATGTTATACTGTAGTGTATTCGCTGGAATTTCAACGAAGTCTGATGCTGTGATAGCATAGGCTTTATTGATAGCTTGTACACGTTTCAGGCTATCGTCTGCTGGCTGTAGGTAACTTGCGCCGACAAGACCTGAAGCTGTGACGACTGTTGCATTGTCATCAACGAGGCTACCTGTGATCTCTGTAAGACCGGAGTCTCCAAGATCAATCTTACCAGCTGCGCTGAATTCTGCTGCTGCAAGATCTAGTTCAAAGCGTGCGTTCTTGTAAGTTGGCACGGCTAGTACAACTTCGCTAGATACAGAGTCGAGGTTAATCGCATCCGTAAGTTCTAGTACGTCATTGTATAAGGCTTGGTTTGGTGTAGCAGAAAAATCAATGGCAAAGACAGCCCACTTCGATTGAATTGGGTTGTAAATCTTAAACTCATTGGGATCAATGCTAGTTAGAACTTCATTGAATTTGGTACTTTCAGTAGTTCCATACAAGGTCATTGCAATAGAACTGCCACCAGACTCGGTGTATTGTTTGCTAGCTTTAGCAGCCAGCTCTTTCCCGAGACGTACAGCAACGATGTTTGCTTGCTTAGGTGATGCACTCTGTGATCCGATTGCTTCATCAATTGCACGAACGAGTGTGCCTTTTGCGGAGCTCCCAAAGATAGAACGTGCAGCTTTACCGTCGAATACAGATACGGCTGTGTGCATTGGTCCTAATTCAGAAGTTCCGAACAGAATAACCCGGCGATTTGATTCTGGTGCGGCACTCGTACGAGGTAAACTACCGTCGTTGAGAGGGAAATTCATTCGGGGTGTAGTCATTTCAAACACTCCTAATTACTCGTGGATGGAGACTGCTCAATGCTTGCGGTGATGGATTGTATCCTATCAGTGCGAACGGCAGTTACTTCTTCGAACTGTGCGATATAAACGAGTGACCGCACGTGAAGCTTATTGTTTATCTTTGAGACTTCTTTGTCTGTTTTCCGTTCGTACATGCGTAGCATACTAGCTCCCGCTGACGGGCCGATGTATGCCATGAAAAACCTACGAAACCATTCGCATAGACGCTCAGCGTCTGCTGCTTGCGCCGTCCAGATGTCAAAGCGTATGTAAGCATGCATGCCCTGCGACATGATGTTATACAACACTCCTTCGTCATCCTCTACTTCTTCACGAAGTCTAGGGGCCGTCTCTCGATGGCCAGAGTTAGCATTCTCATTTGGTTTACCGCCAAAAGCGACGGGTAACATCTTCTCTACTGTCCAGGTGATTACTGGATTGTGCTTTGCTGGAACGTCGTTTACCAAGTATTCTGGGAAATTCGGTTCTAGAAGTAATGGTACTTCAGGATCCGATATGACGATCAAGGCTCTACGCAGAAATGCAATGAACTCTGGGAGTCCTGTGCACATTTTAGGCGCATCCGCTGGGCTGGTAATAGGACCAAGCTCTAGCGAGTACGGGTTCTCTGTGTAAATTGTTAGTTGCACTTTAGTAATTACCTAATTCTGGTTCTACAATACATACGAAGTGATCGAGGGTTCCTCCGTGGAACCGTTTGGTATCAACTTCGATGATTCTATAGCGCTCCCTTTCAGGGGCGTGCAGTACATCGTTCTTCGTGATAGCGTTGCTGGGTATGTTAGGTAGTATAACCGCAATTACAACGTCTCCACGTTTGGGATTTACTGATGCTGGAAAATAGAAGAGACTCTGATCTATAACAAGGCCTTTAGTACCAGTGATACCGGTAGCGTCTTGACGAGATATTGCTACTTCGTCAGTGAACTGCCAGCGATCACGCTGTCCTGTACCTTCGCCTGTCATAGTGTCTTGACTTGCTGGTTGAGAAAGATCGTAACGACGGTAAATAACATGCCCACCAAACTGGGTCATGATGTCGTTTACCATGTTTGTAGACTTTCCGCGTTGTACGCGTAGGCCTAGCATTAGGCTAACCTTGGGTCTGACGGCAGCGTTCTACCCATGCCTATCTCGTGCACTCCTGGTCTAGTAACCCCAATGTCTGCGGATTTAGATTTTAATCCAATGAGTGCGTAACCCGGTGTTCCATCGTTGAGAGGTATGGTCGCTGTACTGCCATTCCATATCTTCTCGTAAAGAGCTGCTACCATTCCGTTAACATCCGCTAGAGCGTCTTTATCCAAATCTCTTAGTTGAACACGCATGTCTCCAAGTGTCACGGATTTGTGTCCAGTAGATCTGCTGTTCCGTGTCTCATCAACCATAAGTTGCTGTACTGTTCGAAACTTGACGTACTCTTTCAAATAGTAGGGAGTCACGGCGGGCACGCTGCCTGCTCCATGATTCCAGGATAGTGCCGATTCAACACTGATACGATGAAGGTGAAGCACCAACTCGAAGTCTGACAGGTCTTGGCTTGCCTGTCCGTACTCTAGTCTTGCTTCATCAACAGTAGAATACATAGGTGCAAGCACCGTCATAAATTCTATTGTTGGTACTAAATCATTATCTGGGTAGATAATCTCTAGACTGTAGACACGGTTCTGTGATAGAAGTATTGCAGCGTCAGCTGGTTTAAAGGTAAGTAGTCTGCCACTTATGGTTGTCTCCGCTGCTGCGGCCCAAGGATCTGGCGCTGTTAAGGGCCATCCAAGGGGGTCTTTGGCAGTAACTAATACTATTGTAGCGTCAGGTACACCCTGATTAAATATAATAGTAACTTGATTACCCACTGAATTGAGGTCATTATCAGAAGGTGTGCTACGCATAATACGTAATTCATTCCCGACAAATACATCTTCAGGTGCTGCTGGTGTTTCTGGTGCTGCTACTACTGCTCCGCCTGTGGCAAAATCTAAGGCGAAACCGCGTTGTAGTGTGTCCCCGTCACTGGACTCTATACCTTTGTTAACATACAACCGATAAGCTGTGTTCTTATACAGCGGCTCGGCTGAGACTGTGGTCCCTGGTGTGATAACAATTTGGGTATAGTCGTACTCACCGTCTTCGACATGGTAGGAAACGACAGCCGTTATAGGCATCATCGTGTCTACTTTGATCAGGTTGAAGTGTTTTTGCGTAAGCTGTGTTGCTATGATCTCTTGATTAAAGATTACATGCAACGGCGTGTTTACGCTCAGGTCATTATTACCATCCTGAGGTGTAGTACTGGAAATGACTAGGGCCATTTACTTACTCCGCGAAGCTTACAACAGGTGAGACCGACAAGCCTCCTGCATTGAAGGGCTCTAGTAGTGTTCCAATTAAATGGGCTACTGACGTACGAGCTTCTCCAGTCGGGTTGTACCCTTGGCTTTCTATATACTCAAGTTCCCGAAGGAATGTGGCTTTATCATCAGCTTCACTGTACTGTCCAACTTCGCCTACTAAGGTTTTCATCAAAGTCTTGGCGCTTGCCTGGAGAATCTTAAAGGCTTTGCTCTTGCGATCGCTGTAAACAGCTGACCGTGTTGCAAGGCTAGGATTCTTAGGTGCGCGTTTCAGATCTTTGTCGATTACATCCTTCTGGTCTTTCCATTCTAAACGCCCAGTAAACTCAGTCGTAACTAAAGGGTCCTGCCCCTCTTTCGCTAGTCGTGTTTTTGCATGTGCGATTGTCATTGGTACGCTCTTACAAATAGTAAGAACGCCTTCCTCCACTGCTTTGTCAACTGCAGGTCGGTCGGCTTCTGATATACTATCTAAAGGAACGTGATTAGGTACACCCTTAGTCATTGCTGACAGAAAGATATCCCCTGATTTCCATATGGATCCGCCTACTAATAGGACTTGTTCTTTTGTGCTTGCCATACTCTCTTCTCCAATTCGGTGATTGATGTGTTTAAAAAAAGGGGAGGATATTTAGAGCCTCCCCTTTGATACTACTAGCAAGGGCTCTTATACTTCAGTTACCTTAGCGGTATTGTTCAGTACAGCTAGAGCCTTGGAGTTGACATTGTCAAAGACATAGTTCTTGTCAACTACAACATTACGTGCAACCGCAACACCCTTACCTTGTTCCATGAGGGCCATACCCCATTTTTCCTTCATCTTCATTGCAAGGATATCACGTTCTGGATCGTCCCATTTGTCAATGGAAACGCCATCCTTCGTTAGAAGAATACCGGAGCGAGTTGAATCTGCCATGATGATGTTGGTCACAGGTTTAGATGCAGGAGTATCGTCACTGTCTAGCATACGGTATGAGACGTATGGGGAGACAATAACCTTCAGAGGTGAAGGTAGATACTCAGGTTGGATGTTCCAGGTAGTGCCCATTGGGTTCAGAGCTGTGGTGAAAGGATTGGCACCGGTTAGGTACTTGCTTTCATTCAGTCCGTAGCCGGTGTTTCCCTGACGCAGGCCAAGGCCGTTGTGGGATGTACCGCGATTGGCACCACTACCGTTTGGAAGACGCTTGGTGGCAAGAGTTGCACCCTTGAGGATGATCTCACGTACTTCGGGATCACTCATGAAGACACGCCAGGCAAGCGGATTGATAACCATAGTATCAGGAACAAATCCGCGCATGTACATCCATGTGTACATGTCGAAGATGTCATCGACACTCATTGTTCCGTTCTGTGCGCCATCAATACCACGTCCAGTCAGAACTCCCTTTTGAGAGTCTGTGGGTGCGGCATTATCAAATACGGTATAACCGAATTCGTTGATAAGCTTAAGAGCGGAGATTTCTTTGTGACGCGCTAAGGCACGACCGGCCATACGCATCCATAGTCCAAAGACGTCGAACAAGTTATCTTCCAGAACCTCTTCAGTCACAGTCACTTTCAGACCGTGCTTGGAGATTCCAACAGCTACCATGTCGCCTTCAGCATAGTTGAAGTCTTGCTCTGGGTACTCTGTACCTTCGGCTACTTCACCAGCGTGAAACGCACCCATTCCGCCGATTTCGATAGAACGGCCGGGGCCGCTGTACTGAACTTCTTGGAACAAGTTAGGGATAACTAGTAAATCTGGTTCGATTGCTTCTTCTACGATTTTGGTGATCTGTGTACCGATCATCCGTGTAAGGTCAGTAGAGGTCATTAAATCCTTGGTATCAAGTTCAACATCTGAACTCTCGATAGCATTGCCCAACGTGAACAGATCTTTAAAACCGAACTGTACAACGTCTTTATCTTTACTATCTAAACCAACGACTCCGTTGTTTGTTAAGGCATCGTAAACGAGTTGACCAGCGTACTGTGCCTGTGGGCCTAATTCATGCAGAATTTCCATTCTGTATACTCCTTGTTATATGTTTTTCAGGAGGTCTCTCGGGGAGATTAAGGAGGATCGTGAGACCCTCCTTAGACACTGAAGATTTCTTATTTGATGCAGAGCTGGATGTGTGCCATTCCGAAGGCACCAGCTTTAACCATAGCGATAATCTTCTTCGCAGGATCTGTCCCGTCAGTCGGCCAGGTATAACCAGCACCTTGCAGTGCACGGTACGCAAACCAGAACAGGTGTTCAGATAGACCTTCAGATTCTGTTCCAGCGGCACGGCCTAGCACATTGCTATTCCATCGCTGTGATTCCACAGTTTCTAAGAGGTCCTTTGGAAAACGGTTATCAAGACCGAGGATACGTCCTACAGTCTGAACCGTCTTATAGTTGGAGCTAAGGGTCTTGTACTGAGGTACATAGTTCCCATAGATATCAGCTGTCAAGAATGCACCAGGTGCACTGTGAGCAGCATTTGTACTGTTCAGTGTAAGGTAACTGAAGTATGCTTCTACAGCTGCGTAACCGGCTCCAGTTGCAGCGGCGTCAGCCTTGGCCCATACGATGGTACCAGTAAGTGCAGTTACATCATCATTCGCAATTTCGAGTACGAAGTTGTCGGCATCAATAACAGACACTACAGTCTGTGCACCATTAAGCGTGATAGCAGTGTCGTCGCCGCCATCTATAGCACCAGAAATTGTAATAACATCATTAGCGATAAGACCGTGAGCTGTATCAGTAATGGTGATATGTGTCGCGCTGTTGTCACCTGCTAGTGCAGGATTGGCGCCTGTTAGATCATCAGCTGCTGCATCATGTGCAACAACACCAGTCAGGTCAGCATCAAAGCCCTTAGGCATGAACTTGGTCTGAGCTACGTCTGCCATATCTGCCGCAACGCGAACATCAATGAAAGGAATAGCTAAGTGTCCTTGTGTAAGGATACCGTAGTTCTTGAATGTCTCATAGTTCAGGTACTGTCCACGGATGTCTTGGAAAACATCTTTGTACATTACACCTACAGGAGCATTGGCGTCGATGGTCATCGTCCCATCTACAGTAACGTTGGCTTCTGAGCCTGAGGATTGTGAAGCATCCGGTACTTCTGCTAGTAAATCAGCAGCTGCGTAGGTTGCGATATAATCAGTTCCACCGTTTGCTGGTACTAAAAGACCCAGAGTATTACGACTTACACCGTAATAAGAAGAGTCTTGTGTGATGCGAATAGCATCACCATCAAAGTCTGAGGCGCCTGAATCAACAGATGCGGCATCATTCTTCATGGTAAGGATTGAGATAATACGGCCCTTAGGCAATACTACATACTGTCCAGTTGAACGATCTTCAAACTTAACCGGTAGTGACCGGTGGGGAATGAATACCTGGGAAGGACGAATACCTTCGCCTTGTTCAATGTTAGGACGGAGTACAGAGTCCAGATACTTTTCTGGAACTCGTTTGGTTAAGCGCTTGTGGGCTAAACCATTGTTGAAAGTTAGTGTTTGTGTCACGTTAATATCTCCTTAGAGAATTAAAGGGTCGCTCTTAGGCGGGTTTTTCTTCGGTCGTTTGAGACAGAATAACATTCGCTACATCTTGGATGCTACGAACGGTTGGCTTCGGTGCGCTGGTAGGCTCATCATCGTTGCCTTTTCCGTGAGTACCATCAGTTGAACTGGTGGGATCAGTCACGGTTGCTGCCGGTGCAATACCGAGTGTATCGATTTCAGCTTTGAAACCGTCGTATACCGCTTGCAGTTTCTCTGCGTCTTCCATTGCTAGAAGTGTGTCGCGGTAAGTCTTTTGGCTTGGTGCGAGATCTAGTGGGTTGATCTCTTTACGTAGTGAGGTAGCCATCGTTACGATAGCATCTACTAGTAATTCTTTCTGTGCTACAGCTGCTGCAGTTACTTTATCTTCTGCTGCTGTGACCTTTACTGTTTCGGCTGTGACTTTGTCAGTCTCAATCTTAACAGCATCGGCAATCTTAGAATCCATGAAGGTTACTACTTCAGGGAGTACTACCATATCTGCTAGTTCCATGTCCATTGTCTCCGGTGTATGAGTGACGAGTGCGGTGACAGCGTCTCGTACTTCATCGCTCACATCACTGTGTTTAATCAGAAGGCGAGCACGTTCGAGTTCAGCATCGGTCGCATCTGAGAACAGTGCGGCAAGTACTTTCTTAATATCTTTACTTATCATGTTTACCTCCAAAGTTTCGTACTGAGCATATCAACAACCTTCTTGATATCAGCTTCTTGCTTAATCGCATCTGCACTAGGCTCATCGTCATCCTTTTTAACAGGAGGCTCGTCTGTACTAGTTGCGGGTTCGTCAGTAGATGCAGGCTCGTCTGTTGAGGCTGGCTCTGCGTCTGCGTCTGCGGCTGGTTTGGCAGGGGTTGTGGTAGGTTCAGTGTCAGCACCGTCAGCTGTTGCTGCAGGTGTGAGTTCTTTAAAATCGTCCTCAGTTGCGAGATCGACTACTGCGGTGTACGTAGTGGTGTCGTCTTCATTCGGCGGTGCTAACTCTGCACCAACAGCGTCCGTTAGGCTCCACTTAGTAATTGTTGCTGCGGTGACGCCATCATTGTCTGCTGGCTCTCCGACTATACTGCATTCTTTATATTCAAGATCAGTAAAGATCAGGTGTGCAGTTTGATACCCTACTATTTCGTCTTCTTCATTGACGATGGGATACTTCTGTCCCCGGTCGTGCTCACATAGGCCTGTCTTTAACAAGTCTTTGGCGCAGATGGAACAGAGAACGGGGCCGGCTGGCCTGGAACCTACTGAAACAGTAAGGTACCGTCCGTCTTGAATCTTTTGAATAGCATCAGGATCTGTGATGAGTGCGGTTAAACGGATAAAACCTCGGTCATCTTTCTGATCGATGTACTCTGCTTTAATCACACGGCCTAAAGGCTCTGATGCATCTCCGCCGAAGAATCCTCCGGTGAGATTGTGATTCTTAATAATGGGCTTAGCGAAAGGTTTGGTCCAAGACTCGGCTGAGTCTTTCATGGCCTTACCTGCTGTGTAGAAATAGAAGTTACGGTTTACATACCCACCATGGGTTGCATCAATAGTAACCTTAAGACCCTTAACACCCTTAGCCGCTGCTGCGTCTGTGGGGTTCAATACAGCACGGTATGTTTCAATAAAACCTGGTGCTGATTCATATGGTTGAGGCATGATGTGGTCCTGTTTGGTAAACAACGCTCAAAGGCGGGTAGCTGCTTTCGCAACTTCAAGAGTAGTTATGTCAGCGTGCGGAGCCTGGTCTGGTAATTCTCGTAGGCGTAGCGCGTGTATTAACAAATTCTCTTATGAAATCCATATCAATGTGTGGACATACTTTGATTGAGGATGTGGCCAATTCATCGTGGCCATAAATCGGTAGATCACCAAACTGTTGACGAATGCGAAAGACTAAATGCTTCAGTGCGTATAGTTGTTTGGCAGTAAAGGTGGTATCCCCTACCATACAGATACCGATGCTTTTAGTATTATGTCCGTAACAATGTCGGCCTACTTCTGTGTAAGGCATAAGATCTTCTATCTGGCCATCGCAGATAAGTACTGGGATTCCATTAGAATATGACTCTGCTGTGGGGTATGCATTCCTAATAAGGTGGTGATAACCTGGGCCATCCCATCCGTTGCCTGCCGGCTTCGGTGCTGTATGCCAGTGTGTGATTATCTGTTTATTTCCGAAACTTGATTGTGAACGGTGGAGTACGATCTTCTTGATTACTGTGATGTCTCTGTTCATTTAATCTTTGTCCCAAACTCAATAGGTACTTCTATTTTGGTTTTACTGGGGATAATGTAGTCATGGTTATTCATCCAATAAGATAGTGAGCCTAACATAATTACTACTATAAAACTTAGTATGTATGTGGTGACCCGTTCTTTCCATTTGATAACTCCATCCATCTGTTCCGACATAGTTGATAAAGCAATTGTATGTTTCTCTTGTATCGCTGCAACCCTATCTAGTGTCTGGGCTGCCTTGTCCAAGTGTACTTGGGTACTGGCTTGTGAGGTGTATATCTCTTTTTTCAATGGTTCGAAGTCCTGAAATTCATCTGTAAGATGCTCAATCTTGACCTCATTGATGGCTACACGCTCTTCAATGGGTTTGGCAGGCATGTGGCGATTCCTTGTCTGTCTTAGGAGTCGTCACTTTGGATGGGAGGAGAGGAGCCGGCTGTGTGCAGGCGAAGTAGCTTAGAGCGTATCCCTAAATAGTAGGGCGCATCTTTCAGCTTAAATGATGTTTCATCCAGGACGTTAATTAACGCTGTGAGTTCGTCCAGTGTTACTGCCTCAGTGGGGAGTGATGTATCTAGTTTTGTGTCGCTTTCTGGCACGTCGTTTTCCTTACTTAAATCTACTCATGGTTATGTCAGTGGAGTAGTATGTGTGGGTATAATTCTCTTAAAGAATATATTGTACGTATGGGTATAGCGTGCTCTGCATGTAGTGGTATGTGTAGGTATCATTAATACTTAGTCTCGGCATAGATTTCTACGTAAGCCATGCCGCCATTAGATGGGTTTAACTTTGGTAGTTGGGCAGAATCTGACACAAATATACGAGTGATTAACGGTTCGTCTACTTGGATCTCTTGACCTTTCAGCACGATCTTAGATTCGGCAGCATTCATCCACCCAGTATCGATGATGGAATCAGAGAGGTCCATATAAGGCTTACCCGTCTGTGGCGGTTCATCCTGTGCAAACCACAGGACCATACGGATCCAAGCTCCCTCCAGTTCCCTGTAGATATTTGTATTCCCATTTATGCTACTGAAAATAACATTGAGCTCGTTTTTGGATTCTTCAAGGATGGTAAATACAGGGGTCGCTAAAGAAGACCAGGAGACGCACTGTTGTTTAGCACCTAACAGCGCAGGGGTGGCAGTTTCCGATGATGTAGGACCAGAGCTGTCAGCTAGTTTCATAAATGTGCGAGTACTTGGTGTGTTATTAACCGTATTCAGTACGACTACCTTTTGACGGCTATTGTGGTTTAGCCCGTATGCATTGGCAGCGGATGAACCGTATGGGTCTATCTCGGGGAATACCCTCCGGCTTTGTACATTACCGTCGTGGCTAATTTCAGGATTAAGACCTACAATATGGTTTGGTTCATACGTTGCATCTTCAATTGGGCCTATATCTTCCCACCCTGTATTGGCAAGGGATGCCCACGTAGTGCTGCGTACATTAGGATTATGACCTTGTCTAACTCTGGACTTACCGTCTGCTGGTCCCCAACTGTTAGGGGTATATCCAATTATGTATGCGCCACCTGTTTGGTCTGCAATAATTCTTGTTCTGTAAATACCGTGAGGATCCGCGCCTCCATTATTATCAATAGCGTATTCGGACACTACCGCGTCTACTGATTCGTCATCTGTGACATCAATCTCTACACGGCATATCATGGGGCGGTAGTTAATAGCAGAAGAGGATGAGTACCATTTATTTAACTCTACTAGAATTACATCAGAATTAGCAATCCCAGAAACATCGTACGCAGGAGGAACGAGAGTACTGGACATTGAAGTTACTTTGTATTTATTGGAAACCTCACTGTACGGTAGTTCCACTGTTTCGTGTTCCAATGTCCAGGCTGTGCCTGGGTCTGAAGATACTGCTTTCTTATAGATACCAAGTTTTAAGATGTTACTTCCGTACGTTGTTGCAGAGAATAACCATAGATACCCCTTTCTACGTAGCAGGGTGGTAGCATTGTAATATTGTAATGTACCTGTGGCTATGATATTGGTTGTCCATGTTCCCCATGGGTCTTCTGGATAATGCATGGCTACTATTGTAATGCCATACCCTGATGAGTTTCTTGTACCAATGGATATGTGAAGAATACCATACTCGTCTAAATATATACCACCGTGTCCTTGAGGGTATGACCAGGAGTTCGTTCCGTACGTCTCTATAGTGTACTGTGATGAAAGTGTGTCCGTGTCTATGTTATAGATCCTGCAGAATGTTCCATCATCCCTGATGTGGTATGTAATGAGAATTTCATGAGGAGATACCCATATAGCCTTAGGCTGATATGAGTATTTAGATGTAGTATAATTGATCAACTTGGACCCTGTGCCACTAAACGATTCTGACCACCAGGTAAGCCGTGCGTCCCAATATGTAGAGCTACTATTCCTTGTCATCAAAGCTACTGCAGCGTAGCCATGATATGCATTTACAGTTACCCCGTCACTTTCAAATATGAATGAGTTGATATCAGATCCGTGAGATGCGGATGTTGCGGTGTTAAAAGTGGAAACACCGAAGTTAGACCAGACTAGGCTCACTTTGTACCTCCATCTTTATCTAAGGTAATTAAGAATGTATTGATTGCTTTCAGCAATCCGTAAGCCCACATCTCTAGTATGACTTCATTCTCGCCTGCGAAGTATTCATTGACCAGTTTGATCAATATACTGAATAGAGATTCCTTATCTATTTCCACAACTTTTAATTGTACATCCGGGTCGGCCCTTACGTCGTACGTAGGCTTAGTTTGTGCTACGTTAATGATGCCGAGAATCTTCTCAAATACAATATCTTTATCCTTTTCCGGAAGAGGACCCATGAACTCATAAACGTATGTGTACACTATGTCTTTGATTGTAGTCTTATCCGCGAGGGATGTATCTATTTTTAACTTAGGCATTTTAGGTGTGTCCGAATTCTACTGACATAGTGCCTTCAACAAAGTTGGCTGCGGTAAATTTAAGCTTGAAGTACCCGCTAGACACTGATGTTGAATCATTCCAGGTTTCAGCTACACCTGCTGTGGTAATAGATATGGAGTCCACTCCTACCTTAGTGTACGTCCCTCCGATGGTAGTGGCTTTCCATACTTCCACTGTGGCGGTACCTGATCCTACGATGCCTGCTACCTTAGCTACCAGTAACGAAGCGCCATTCCCTTTGATGAACTTAGGCATTGTAAAGAATGAATTCTTATGAGAACCTGGGAAATCCCAGTGTGCCGTCTGTCTCCACTCTGGGGCAGAGTCTACAGCGTGGGAGTGACTACTTATGCTACCAGTAAGTACAGCTTCTACTTCAGCTTTACTTGGTGCAATATGTGCCTGCGCGGTAGAGGGTGCGTGAGTGGCCGCATGGTCATAGGCCCAATTGGATGTGATCGATTCAGCAGTCTGACCGTTAACGGGTGTATTGTCAATACCACGGTGTGTGTTGGATATGTAAGCAGGGGTTGCCCACGTGCCGTCATATTGTAAGAACTGCCCGGCTGACCCTGCGTCAGGAAGGTGTGTTTTTAATCCAAGACTGTTTTTATGGTCATAGGCCCAATTAGAACTAATGGATTGGTCTGTGATTCCATTAACCGGGACATCATCAATACTACGCCATGTATTTGCATCTGTATGACTGTGGCTTGTGATTGCACCAGTTAATACAGCTTCAATTTCAACTTTAGTGGGAGCTATGTGGGCCTGTGCGCCACTTGGAGCGTGAGCTGCTTGACTGTGAGAATAGGCTGTATTCGCCTGTCCAGAGTTTCCCCCCGACCAAGTGACTACTCCGGAAGTCCAGATTCCCCCTGCCATTCCAAGAGCAACGCCGGCAGTGCCATTATTGACGATAAGGATCTGATGACCACCTGCCATTGACCCGCCAGTAGTATTATTGGTATGCTTGTATGCGATCCCGTATAGATTCCCAAAATCTGTTCCGCTTGCGTGATTCACATACGCTGAGCCCATTGACCAAACGTGGTCTGTTTTATAACTGTCATAAGTCCCGAATACACCCTTGCCATGGGAACTGGAAATAAGCTTGCCAGAGAAAGTATCGTCTGCATCTGAACGGAGAAGTGAAGCCCCATTGATACCATCGACCTTCTCCGAGTCGGCTGCTTTAGCCGTAGTTGCGAGGTAAGGGTGACTGTGCATGTTTGCCCACTGGGCGGTACCTGCACCTGTATAAATTAGATATTGGCCACCGGCTCCGCCTGATGGGATGTGTTTATTACCATCAGTGGTTGGGTGCGTATATACTGTGTTATCATTGTTGTCTGCTGCCCAAACAGCTGTACCTGATGCTGAGTATTTTAGGAACTGACCTGCAGCTCCAGCAGTTGGTATGTGTTTATTCCCTGCCGTTGTCGGATGTGTGTAAACTGTATTGTTGTCTGCTGCCCAAACAGCTGTACCTGATGCTGAGTATTTTAGGAACTGACCTGCAGCTCCTGCTGCTGGTATGTGTTTATTCCCTGCCGTTGTCGGATGTGTGTAAACTGTATTGTTGTCTGCTGCCCAAACAGCTGTACCTGATGCTGAGTATTTTAGGAACTGACCTGCAGCTCCTGCTGCTGGTATGTGTTTATTCCCTGCCGTTGTTGGGTGCGTATATACTGTGTTAGGAGGCGTTGACCATGTTCCATCAGATCTAAGGTAGTCCGCTTGCTCT